>Ga0233423_10000141_pt1 | contig 43868 bp, 44 predicted proteins | sample Watercolumn_Mata_FD_180713 | JGI IMG/M metagenome (GOLD analysis project Ga0233423, IMG submission 180713) | Freshwater microbial communities from Lake Matano, South Sulawesi, Indonesia - Watercolumn_Matano_2014_112_MG | ecosystem: Environmental > Aquatic > Freshwater > Lake | place: Indonesia... | reverse complement strand
CCATCTTTACCTCGGAGAATATGTCTGGAGATACAATCACAGAAAATTGAATTTCAAAGAGCAGAATAATCTATTGCTTAAGCTAATAATCAAACATTTTAGGTCCGAATAATTGGACTTTACCCTAATTTTAGTAAACATAAATCAAAATAAATGGGTAGATTTAAAGAAATCGTAGAAGCTGCCGGCGGAGGTTTAGAGACCCCTCCTAAAAGAAAACGTGGTGGAAAAAGAGCGGAATCGGTGGTATCGCCGCCTGATTTAAAAGTAAAACCAATGTCTGTCGAAGAAGAGGATGTCTTGGTTAAATTTGCGGGAGGGGAAGTAGCGCCACCGCGACCCGAAGCCGTAGAAGGGGCTCCTGGTGAAGCCGGCGGGGAATCAACAGCTTCGAGAACACCTCTTTATGAGCAAAAAAGGATTGCCCGTGAGCAGGCGCAAACAAGAGAGCGAGAGAAAATTGAACATTTGCGAGAACAATTGGCGCGTGCAGAGGACACCTATGCGCAGGCGTATGCCGTAGCAAAATCAAGAATGGGACTGATTCGGAGAACACTTGGAATTGAAAATATCGAGAGAGACCCCGCTGTGCAGCAAGCTCGCCAGGCTTATGTTAGGGCGAGAGAAGACTTCAACAATTTGAATATAAACAGGCTCCAGGAAAGATTGGGAAGCGGACAGATAAGCGAAGCGCAGTTCAATCAAGAAACGCAAAGCCTTTTGGCGGATATTTTTGTCAATCACGACTTGAGTTTACAGAACAAAAAAATGCAATTTCGGCAGGCCGAAGATTTGCGCCGCGGGACTTTTGCAGGAAGAGTCGAGGCTTGGTGGAACCGGATGGTTGATGGATACAGAAAATTGCCGCTTTGGGCGAAAGTCGGAGCCTCACTCGGCCTGTTCGCTTTTGGGGGGGGCGCGGTCGCTGTTTCGGGAATGATTGCGATGAGGATAATGGGCGGCGCGGCATCGGCTAAAGGTACGCAGGAACTTTTGCAATCTTTTGCCGACCGGTGGCGGCAAAGAACGGGCGGATTGAGAGCGGGGCAGAGAATACTCGGGTTTGAGCAAATGAGCCTTGATCAGCGAGTAGGCGCTCTTCAGGATCTTATCAACAATTACCACGGCGATGTGGACCAGCGCTTCGTGCGCAGAGAAAGAGGCGACATTATAAGAAGGCATATCGGGATTTTCACGGGAGTGATCGTGGGAAGCGGCGTTCTTTCCGGATATATCAGGGAAGTCATTGGTGATTGGTGGACAGGGGGGAAGGGCGGTGGAGCACCTGTCATTCCGGAAAAAATTCCAACGGCTCCGCACGGTCACGTGATTAATTCGGGAGAAAATATCTGGAAAGTGACAAGAGATATCTATATGGAAAATCCGAGGGGGTATGGGTACGACCCCAGCGATCCGAAGATTGGACGCTTGTTCCAAAGCTTCAAAAATCAGGGAATTTTAGGCAGATTGGATATCGATGTGGATAATTTTTCTGACTTATCGGATTCCGATAAAATAAAAATTTGGGCTGAAAATAGAACGGCTAATTCGGTAAATAAATTGGCAGAAATACAAGGCGGGCGGATAAGAGACTTGGTTCACGCGGGCGATACGGTGACGCTGAAGCCGGATGGGGAAATTATTTTCAAAGAGGCTTCGGGAATCAAGGCGGGTTATCTCTCCGACGTCCAGCGGCCGAGGGGAGCGGTTGACACCAGCCAATTTGACCAGCAGATCGAAGCGGCGCGGGCAAGGGGCGCGGCGGCTGACGCGAGATTGCGGGAAATTCGAGGACCGATTGCGGAAAAATTGGCGGCGGAGGCGGCTGGAGTTCAAGCCATTGACAATCTTCGCACGCAGGAACTGATGGATTTTGTTCAAAGCAAAATATATGGACCGGGCACTGGGGTTGACTGGAAGGAGCCAGCCAGGGAGTTCAGAAAAAGAATGTTGGAGCCATTTATAACCTCCGATCAGCCTATGGGGCCTCCAGCCAATGTTCACGAGCAACGGCAGTATTGGGAAGCGGCCAAGACGCTGGCCGCGAAACTTGGGCCGGCAGTTGGAAATGAAAGTACAGAGAATTGGGTAGCGAGGGGAATAGCTGAAAAACGGATGTATCCGGAAGACATTGTCATGACCCTTAAGCGAGTTGTTAACGAATAATAAATATTAATGGTTAATATAAAATTATGACCGCGCAAAGCACAATCTTGCAACAAACAATCATCGAAGAACTGGGGCTTCAAGAGCTCCCTCAGGAAAAACAGGAAGAGCTTCTAGTAAAAATCGGAGAAGTGGTGATGAAGCGGATATATCTGGAAACAATGGAGCGCCTTGAAAAAGAAGACCAGGAAAAACTGGTGGATCTCATGGACAAGAATCCGGACGGCATCGAAGCTTTTCTTAAGGAAAAAATTCCCAACTATGATGAATTTGTAAAAAAAGTGGTGGATGATTTCAAAGGGGAACTCAAGGAAGATATGGGAATCGCGGCGCCCGCGGCATAAATGTTTGATAAAATCTATGCCCCAGAGCAATTATCAAGAACCCATTGAAAAAGAGGATTTGGATTTGGCGAAAAAGCTTCGGCCCGAGGCCGACCAGCCTCTGGCTGGGAAAGAAAATATTCCAGTTACGGGTGCGGAAAAAACTCCCGAAGGCGTCGAAGCTGAAGTACCGGAGAAACCAGAAGCACCGCTGGCTGAAAAAGCACCGGAGGTTGAAGTTGAGACGGGAAGAGAGGCCAAGCCTGAAGAGGTCTCCGAAAAAGTTGAGACGGCTCGAAAAGCTATCCAAGCCCAAAAACCGGCGCCGGCGGTAAGTGTGGCGGGAGATGCCCAAGTTGTTTCGCAAATCACCGAATACGAAAAAAAAATTGAAAAACTGGTAGAACTGGCGCTCCAGAAAGGACCGGAACACGCCATCAAAGTGGCCCGGCATCTCGACAAGGGAAAAGATTTATCACAAGCCGACAATTATACCCTCGATGAGATCCACGATCGCCTATTGGAAGATGATTTGAGAAAACAGCTTGTCCAAAAAGGACTTTTGAAAGAATTATAAAATTTCTAATTGACCTAATTTACCTAATCAAAATCCAAGTCCCAATTTCTAATCCCCAAATTTTGCTTATTAACATTAAACGTTCCGACATTGGGATTTGATTAGAAATTAGAAATTTTTTTGTTTGCGTAAAATATCGCGAAAAAAACAAACAATAAATAATGGACGTCTATAATTTGAATCTTATCCTATATCCTCTTGCCGGCCTTTTAGCGCTTACCAGCTTCTTCTCCGGCCTGTGGATGATTTTCCGCAGTTTTTTTCTTTTCCGCGGGCAAATTACCCGCTCGCTCAATATGGATATGGACGTGGTCAAAGTCTCCAAACCCCTTAAGGTGGTGAATCCGCCCGCCCAGCAGCAACAGCCGCCCAAAAGCGACAAGGAGCTGATTTCGGTGATGGAACATTTGCTCTCAAGTCTCGGAAACATCAGGGAAAAGGCCGGATTTTTCCATCGCCTCGTCTATGGAGACGCAGTGGTCGCTTTTGAAGTTGCCAATCCGGCGGGCACGGACGAAATTTCTTTTTATGTCGGCGCTCCCAAAAAACTCATCAACATCGTCGAGCGCCAAATTCACAGCTTTTATCCCAAAGCCTCTATCGAGAGGGTAAAGGACTACAATATCTTTTATCCCGGCAGTTTCACTTCAGCTTCCTATCTCACTCTTCGGGACAAATATTATTTTCCCATCCGGACTTATCAAACGCTTGAGGCGGATCCGCTCAACAACATAACCAACGTTCTCGGAAAATTCGAGGAAAAAAAGGAGGGAGCGGCTATTCAGCTTCTTGTCAAGCCCGCCCGCGGCAACTGGCGCACAAAGGGAAGAGAAGTGGCTCACAAAATGCAGCAGGGAAGAAGGTTAGCGGACGTGAAGCGGGACACTCCCGTTCGTCAATTTTTCCGGGGATTTTTCAATATCATTTTCAAGAAAGGTGAAGATCGGCCAAAAGATATTTTCAAGCCCGGAAAGGAAGCGGTGCAGTTGACCCCCGAAGAGCAGGAAGTCGTGAAAAAAATCGAGGGAAAATCCGGAAAGCCCGGCTTCAAGGTGAACATTCGCCTGGTGGCTTCGGCCTTGACGCAGGAAAGATCGGAGACGATTCTGGCGGAACTGGAAAACGCTTTCATTCAATACGAGAGTCCGGGACTGAACAGCTTTCGGGTGACGAGAGAAAACAAATTGCGGCCCAAAAACATCGCTTTTGATTTCATATTCAGAAACTTCCGGGACAATCAGGGTTTTGTTCTCTCTTCCGAAGAGGTGGCTAGTGTCTTTCATTTTCCGATTTTATCCACCGAAACTCCCAAAATCTCATGGCTCAAGTCCCGCGCCGCGGCGCCGCCGAACAATATCGCAAAAGATGGAATAATTTTGGGCTTCAATGACTGCCGCGGCGTGGAAACGGTCATCCGGCACGCGGACGACGACCGCCGGCGCCATTTCTATATCATCGGTCAGACTGGAACCGGGAAATCAACGATGATTCAGGAGATGGTGAAGCAGGACATCAAAAACGGAAAAGGAGTTTGCGTCATTGATCCCCACGGGGATCTGGTTGATCATATTGCCGAGTCCATTCCCAAGGAGCGAGCCGAGGACGTAATATTTTTTGATCCGGCCGATATGGAGCGCCCCTTCGGGCTCAATATGCTCGAATACGATCCGGCCAAACCCGAACAAAAGACATTTGTCATCAACGAAATGATAAATATTTTCGACAAGCTCTACGATCTTCGCCAGACCGGCGGGCCGATGTTCGAGCAGTATATGCGAAACGCGGCCCTTCTCACAATGGAGCATCCCGAGTCCGGCTCGACCCTGATGGAAATTCCCCGCGTTTTGGCCGACGAAGAATTTCGGCATATGAAACTCTCTCATTGCGCCAATCCGGTCGTTAAAAATTTCTGGGAGAAAGAAGCCGAGAAAGCTGGCGGGGAGGCGGCGCTGGCCAATATGGTGCCTTACATCACTTCAAAGCTGACCCAATTCATCTCCAATGATATGATGCGGCCCATCATTGCCCAGGAAAAATCAACCATTAATTTCCGCCAAGCCATGGATAACCAGCAGATAATTCTCGTGAATCTTTCCAAGGGGAAAATAGGAGAGATAAACGCTAATCTCTTAGGAATGATAATTGTGGGCAAAATCTTGATCGCGGCTCTGTCGCGAGTGGATATGCCCGAGGGCGGGCGAAAGGATTTCTATTTGTACATTGATGAATTTCAGAACTTTACCACCGACTCAATCGCCCAAATTCTTTCCGAAGCCCGGAAATACCGCCTTGCCCTTGTCATCGCTCACCAGTTCATTGCCCAGCTCAAAGAGGAAATTTCAAAATCTGTCTTTGGAAACGTCGGTTCGATTTGCTCTTTCCGTATCGGGGCGGAGGACGCGGAATTTGTCCAGAAGCAGTTTGAGCCGGTTTTTGACGCCAATGACTTGATGAATGTTGACAATCACAATTGTTTCGTGAAATTATTAATTGCGAGCCAGGTAGCGACGCCGTTCAATATGAAGACCTACCCGCCGACCAAGGGTGTTCCGAAAATCGCCGAAGCCATAAAAGAGCTTTCCAAGTTGAAATATGGAAGGAATCGTGATATAGTGAATGAGGAGATTATGAAGAAGGCGAGCTATGTCTCTCCGCCGGCAACAGCCGACGCGTTTGATATGGGGGAGAAGCCACTTTAGTTGAAAATTGAAAGTGTAAAGTGAAAAGTTAAGGAGTCGCTTCGCGACAATTATTTATAAAATAAATCACGAGCGTAGCGAGTACCAAAACTTTTAACTTTTCATTTTTAATTTTTAACTCTCTGTATTATGCAAGACGAGCCAACAACTCCTCCAGTTGAGCCGACAGAAGCTCCGGCCGAAACTCCAGTTAAGCCAACTGCTCCGGAGACTCCGGCGACTGAAGAAGAAAAGCCTCAACAATAAAAAAAGAGGCAAAAAATAGAGGCCCGACCTCTCGCGGCTTTTTTAGCCTAAAGAGGTTGGGCCTCTTTTTAATTCATGGTGTATTAATAAAATACTTCAGTAAATTAAATTACTGGATTAAATAAACTTACTGCAATTAAGTGTAGTAAGTTTATGGGAAGTGAAAAAATTAATCATCAAAAAAGCCAGTCGAAAGAGACAGTCTTTTAAATTTGAGCAGTTTATTTTTCGTAAAATTTTTCAAGAGTTGTTTCCACTGGATTGGAAATGCGTTTTTTAAAGCCCTCCAGAATGAGCGGGGCCAGATCTTTTATGTATTGTTTCTGATTTTCCGGTTTTACATTGTTATTGTTCAGAGCTCTGACTAATGCGGATTCAATTATGGGTATTACTTTTTTTATATCTTCTTCAGTAAAATTGGAAGGGATCGTACTACCTGTTTCAAGGTGTTTGTCAGCGTCCGAATCTAACTTTTTATCTTTCATAATCAAACTAACTCTTTCATAAGTTTCTTCGATCACCCGAAGAGGCATATCCCGTTTCTCTTTGTATTTTGCTAAAGCTTCGGGAGTGAAGGATTTATGGACTACTGCGGCTATTTCCCTTCTGAATTGTTCACGTCCGGCTACGTCAGTTATTTTTTCCACCTCATGTTTATCCAATATTTCTCTTATAATTCTTTTGCTTTTTTCTCTGAAGTCGTAATCTTCAGTCGTTAAACGAGTCTTGTGAAGCGCCGTGAATACTTCTCCCATCAATAATTTCAGCATATTTCTTTCGCCGCGGTATAATTTTCTTCCGGTAATTTCGCTTTCTTCGGTTATAATAGGAATTTCTCCATATGTTCCTTTCAGTTCCCTTGCTTTTCTGGTGACGATATTGATAACATGATCAAAAAAAGCATCCTGGTCTTCATAGTTTTTAAGGCCAAGGATTCTCAATGTGGCATCAGAATTCTTATAGCCGTCTATCATCCGGCCGACTACTTCCCCTATATCCCGATCATTGATTCTTTCTTTACCTTCGCAATTTTTCAGTATTTCAGGAACGGCCTCGAAAACTATATGCGAGATCAGACTGTCTTCGAATCTTTTTCTTGTTTCGGGCGTTGCCTCCTGCCCCTTTTCGATTTTTCCTGTCACTTATTTGAGCTGATTTATTACCTTATTTCTTTCAGAGTATCCAATTTTCATCTTACTGGCAAGCTCCCGCATGGTGTGGATGGTTTGGTCATAGGTCGGCCGGTCAACGGGGTAAGGGACGAAGTCTTTTCCGCCGTGGGCGAAGGAATAGCGAGCCGGGTCTTCATAGGAAGCTTTGGCGCCGTAGATTACTTCGGCGGTGAGAGCCAGCGCCCGGATGGTTTTCGGTCCGACACCTTTGAGCGAGAGTAGCTGTTCATAATTTTTCGGCCGAATCTCGCTGACTTCATACAAAATTTTCTGCAGATACTTGCTCTTAGTGAAGTCTTCCGTGACAACCGGCAAAACTTTGAAATCGCGATCGTGAAGATGCATTTTCGTAAGCTCTTGATATTTGTTACCGAGAGACACCACATCACTTTGCGGCGTAGAATATTTTCGAAGCAATTTAAGGTCTTTCATCAGCGTATTATAACTCCCTTGTACCAGTTCGGTGCTGATTTTTTGTGTAGTCTCACTATCTTTGGCAGTCATATTAAGTCCGGTGTGCTGGCCGTCCGAAATAATTCCGCTATGTGGTTCAATAACCAAATTCTTTATCTCATCCGAATGCCAATGGTAACGCCGGGCCGTTACATTTTTTTCATTCATCCCTTGTTGCACCACAGCCCATACTCCATTACAACTAAAAAAGAATGAATGATGATAAATCTGAAATCCGTCCTGGACAAGAGATGAGTCAACTTTAGCCGCCATTCGGGAATTATATTCCAGCGAATTTATTTTCTCCTGCGAGAGCTGGGCCCGCGCGCCGAAAAGAGAAATCTGCTCTGGTGTTTTGAGCGAAGTTTTTCCTTTCCCGCCGCAGATGTATATTCCCAAATCATTTTCTTCTCCGCGGATAGCTTCTTTGAGGGCCGCCGTCAAAATCGTCGTGAGGCCCGAAGCGTTCCAATCGAAAGCGAGCACTGTTCCGAGCGCCTGAAACCAGACCGGATCGGCGATTCTTTTCACAAATTCATCCGGCCCGTATTCGGCAACAATGACGCGGGCCATCTCCCGCCCCAGCCTCACCATCCGTTCAAAAAGCCACCTCGGGCACTTGCCGTAATCGAGAGTAAAAGTTGCTATGCCTCTTTTAAACATAAAAATGTGTTACGTGTTCCATGTTACGTGCTATGTGATACCGCACTATCACTATATCACCAATGAAAGTTATTGTAAATTTGCTTTTAATAAAGATATTTGCTACATAATTTATTACGCGATCGTTATGACGCACTGGGTTCATCCTATCTATTAGGAGGTGCTGTTATGGCACAGAAATGGGAGATTGTCGACGGTCCAGAGTTTTGGCAGTTGGTCTTAGCATTAACTGAGGGCAAAAGGGTCCAATTCACCCTAAAGCCTCCTGATCAAAGGGGAAACTGGGTGTGTGAAGCCCAAATATTTTCTTGGGGAGTCATCGGGGCCCATAGAGAGCACGAAATGACCTTATTCGGTCGCGTGACGGCGATTAAAGAGCCGAAGCACGTTTGAGCGTGTATAATCAACAGATGATGAGTTCTCTGTCATTTTTATCGGGAGCATCAAGCTCACTCCAATGCAAAGTAACATACACCAGTAAGTTAGTATACTGATGCAGAGTTTTGCCCTTGTTGTCCAATGGATAAGACGCGAGCCTCCGGAGCTTGTAATATAGGTTCGATTCCTATCAAGGGCGCGAGTAAAAATACGCCAAGAGTTAAGATGTGAAGTTTCCGCCCAAGGCGGACCAGCCTCTGGCTGGCAATTCCTGTCGAGGACGTAAATTTTTTCGAGGTTCGATTTTTACCCGCCGAAACTTTAGTGAAGACGGGCCTTCTGGGGACGCAATTAAAAAACACCGGAGATTGGTGCGAGGTCAAGGGCGTCTGTTAATGACGATGCAATCAACGTGCCCAAAATACCTTTTTATTTTCAAACCAGTTTATAAGGGCCGGTTTTAGTTTTTTAGGCAGGATATCGTAATTCGCGAGTGTGTCTTGGTGTTTCCAGATGAATTCGATCCGTTCATCGGCCGGCGGAGAGCCGATTTCTTCCGTCTCGACCTTGAATATCAGATCATACTGCGTTTCTTTTCTGCCTGATAATTTTTCATGTTCGGATTGAAACGCTCCAATGTGGGAGCATTTTTTTGCAAAATAATTCATCTCCCTTTTGATTTCCCGCTGGAGAGTCGTTTCGGCTTTTTCTCCGTAACCGACATTCCAACCGGGCAGGAAATAATAATTTTTCTTCCTGTGCCGGCAGAACAAAACATTGTCCTTGTTCAAAATGACGATCCGGGCTATTTTTGCGGAGTAAAACGTCATTCTTGGTACTAAATGCTTATAATTGAGATTTAGCACGAAAGCCTGGAAATTTCAACTTTGAATTCCAATCATCGCTATCATCGCCTCAATCTCTTTTCTTTTGTCCCGTCTTGCTGAAAAATACTTTTCCGGCAATTCATATGTGCATTCCGGGCTGATCTCGATATTTTTCTCTGGCATACCCAACTTCAAAAGTTGTAGTTTAGCGATTTCTTTTAGATCTAAAAATATTCTGTTATTTTTTCTTTCGATAGCTTTCGGGTATTTTTCAAATTTTTCTGCTACTTCCAGGCCGACTTCGTAGTGCTTTTGGCAAATGGCCGGGCCGATGCCGATCAAAACATTTTCCGGTTTTCCTCCTAGTTTTTTTGTTTTTTCAATGGCATTGACCAAAATGTTTTTCATCAAACTTCTCCAGCCGGCATGAATTATTCCCACAATTTCTTTTTCCGATTCATATAGATAAATCGGCAAACAATCGGCGACGGTCACAGATAAAAAGATATTTTTTCGGTTGGTAATCAGGCCATCCGTGCCGGTGATTATTTCGCTCTTGTCTTTTTCAGTGATGCGCGCGATGCCGTTTCCGTGAATAAGATCAGCGCTGACTAAAGAGTTGGGATTAAGATTATTTTTCAACAAAAAATCCCGGCGGTTTTTTGAATTGCCGGGCAATTTCATTGAGCCATTATTCTGTTCTGATAAGGTACAAAATAAATCCGGGTAACTTTTGAAAATCGAAAGCATATCACATGAACGATACATCAGTATACTAACTTACTGATGTAAAAAGTTTATAAGATTGTTAGTTTGTGGTGGATTATAGTTTCAAAATCCTTGAAATAAAAATTTCCCTTGAATTTTTTTCCGGCGAAGAAGAGATGATGCCAGTGTATATCATCCGGCCACATCAGCTCGTAGGGAATTTCGGAGACGTGAAACCATTTCGGAATCATTTCCTCGGTTTCTGTCGGCTTACCCTCAAAATCATAAACTCCAAAGATGTTCACTTCAATATACTCCTCCGGTTCGTGCTCAAAGAAGAAATTAAGAACGGCTTTCTTTTGGATGTCTTTGGCGACAATCCCGCATTCTTCCTTAAGTTCGCGAATGATATTTTTCTCCAGGCTTTCGTCGGGCTTCACTTTTCCACCGAAGCCGTTCCAGCGGCCGGCACCAAAACCGCGCTTCTTCATTCCCAGAAGAACGCGCGGATGTTTGTGAATCATGCAAAGAGTCGTTACCTTTTTCCTCGGCTTTTTCATCTGAATTTTTCAAAACCAAGCAAAACTTCCCGGGAAGTTTGTTGCAGATTATTTTTTACTTTTTCTATTCAGTCTTTTCCTCTCCCATCATCATAAACTTCTTCACCAACATAAAGAGAGCAGCCAATCCCACAAGATCATAAACAATCCGAGTAAGGGTTGTCATATCTCCAAAGATCGCGGCTACTAGATCAAACTTGAAAAAACCAATCAATCCCCAGTTCAAGCCTCCAATAACAAGCAGGATAAAAGCAATCCAGCCAAGGGGTCCTTTTTTCTCCATTTTTATATCACCTCCCTTCACTATCCATTATAACTCGAATGCACAAAAACTGCCAGAGTAGGCAGTTTTTGTTGCAAGTCGATTTTAGCAGCAGTTTTTAGGCGAACAGCAGCAACAGCAACTACATCCTCCTTTTTTCTCGTCGCCGCCGCATTGGCAGTTTTCCATCGACTGGCCGCACTGGGGGCATTTGTCCATATATTTCATGTAACATGTAACTTGTAACATATAACACAAGCAGTCGACTTTTTAAAACACCCTTGTGTTGCATGTTTCATGTTGTATGTTTTGGGATTTTTCCGGCTCCTTTTCTTATTACGCGAATTTTCCCGTTTTTTATTTCAACAAGCGTTGAAGGAAGCGACTTTATTTTACCTTCATTAAGATAAAAGTCAACTTCGTCGCTGAAATACTTTCTTGCTCCCGCCATCGTCTCGGCCGGTTTTTTCCCTTGCGGGTTGGCACTGGTGGAAATAAGCGGTCCGGCATATTTCAGTAATTTTATTAAACTTGGCTTTTTTGGCACTCGAAAGGCGATAGTTTTCGTTCCGCGATGGAGATAGTGGAATTTCGGGGATCTAACCGGCAAAATTACACTCACTTTTCCTGGCCAGAATTTTTTGAGTATTTTTCGAGTTGTATTGTCCAGTTTTACTCCAAATAACGACAAATCTTTTGTCGAAGAAATTAGTATGATGAATGGCTTCCCCGGATCGCGTTTTGTGATTTTATAAGTTTTTTCAACTGCCTTTTTCGACCAGGCCGAAGCAGTAATACCATAAATCGTATCGGTGGAGATGACGCCGATTCCATCGCACTTTAAAATCCTCAATATCTCATTGTGTCTTTCGCGATTCATAAGCCTTTGACATTACTTATAAAAAGTACTAAATTAATAAAAAGAATACAAGCTCTCTCGGGGCTTAGTTTTTTATTAAAATTTAATCAAAAAATATGGCAAATGAGAAAACCATCAAAACCGGTCTTACTTTCGACGATGTTCTTTTGGTTCCTCAAAAGTCGGATGTTTCGGCGAGAAACGCGGATGTGAGTACCTATATTGCGAAAAATATAAAACTCAACATTCCAATTCTTTCGGCGGCGATGGATACGGTGACGGAATCGCGTCTCGCTATTGCTCTGGCCCAGGAGGGCGGAATCGGGATTATTCACCGCAATTTATCTCCGCGCCAACAGGCGTCTGAAGTGGAGAAAGTGAAAAAGTCGGAATCGGGGATGATTATTGATCCGATCACCGTTCGCCCGAGCGCGGTCATTGGTGATGTGAGAAAACTTATGGAGCACTACCGCATTTCCGGTATCCCGGTGACGGATAAGAAAGGGAAGCTGATTGGCATCATCACCAATCGCGATATGCGCTTCGAGACCAATATGAGAAAACCGGTGAGAAACGTGATGACAAAGAAGAATCTCATCACCGCGCCGGAGAGAACCACTCTTGATCAGGCCAAAAGAATTCTTCACAAATACAAAATTGAAAAACTTCCCATTGTGAACAGGCAGTTGGCGCTCAAGGGTCTGATTACCATAAAAGACATTGAGAAAAAGCAAAAATACCCCAGTGCTGCCAAAGATAAACTGGGAAGACTTCGGGTCGGCGCGGCGGTGGGAACCGGCACTGACGCGCTGGAAAGAGTGAAGCTTCTTGTTGAAGCTGGTGTCGATTTGATTTCCATTGACAGGGCCCATGGGCACACAGAAGCAGTCCTGAAAACCCTAAGAGATATTAAGAAAAATTCTGATGTTCCGGTAACAGCAGGGAATATTGTCACTGCCGAGGCGGCTGAAGATTTGATAAAAGCCGGCGCGGATGCTTTGAAAGTGGGAGTCGGACCCGGTTCAATTTGCACAACTCGGATTGTTTCCGGCGCCGGAATGCCGCAGGTGACGGCTGTTTTTGACGTTGTAAAGGCAGCTTTAAAACACAGAATCCCTGTGATCGCTGACGGGGGAATAAAATTTTCCGGTGATATCACGAAAGCCTTGGCAGCTGGCGCCAGCGCCGTAATGATTGGAAGTCTATTTGCTGGAACGGACGAATCGCCGGGAGAAACGATTTTGTACCAAGGCCGGCACTACAAGCTTTATCGCGGGATGGGTTCTCTTGGAGCAATGCTTGACGGGTCAGCTGACCGGTATGGCCAAGGAAAAGTAGAGGCCTCAAGATTGGTTCCGGAAGGAATTGAAGGGCGCGTTCCCTACAAAGGCCCGCTCTCCCAAAGTATTCATCAACTGGTCGGCGGTCTTCGCTCCGGAATGGGGTATTGCGGCGCAGAAAATCTCAAAGAGCTTTGCGAAAAGGCGAAGTTCATGAAAATTTCCAATGCGGGTCTCAAGGAAAGCCACGTCCACGACGTGACTATCACCAAAGAGTCGCCGAATTATCAGGTAGGATAGATACTATTTATATTATTATATTAAAATCAAAAATACTTCAGTAATTTAATATACTGAAGTATTTTATTTTTTCTGTTTTTTAGTCTCTTATAAACCACTAACGCTCGTCGGCGTTTGCCATCATTTGTTTGTTGAGTTAGCTGAACTAAGGCATTCTCTGGTATAATAAGAAAAACTTGGCTAAAACATACAATAAAATGACAAAAACAAAAATCATTGTTATCGCGGCCATTTTGACACTGGCTTTTCCGGTTTTTGCCGCGCGCGAGCAAAAATCGGCTTATGACAACACCCGGCAGGTGAAGGCGGTGCTCAATAGCAAAAAGAAAAAATACAAAGTTCCGCTCGAGTCGTCGGTGTACCAGACAATTTTTACTCTCTCTGATTCATACTGCCAGGACTGCACTCTTTCCGAGCGGGATTCGGTGCTTATCACCCGCGAGGATCAGAGAACGTCGCTTCAGCCGCTGGTGAATTGGATAAAAAAGCAAAACAGAAAGCCGGACAGCCAGGCCCGGATTGCGGCCAGTCTTGTCCAAAAAATTCCGTATGACTACGACAAGTACAACAGTGGAGGAGAAAGTAACGGGCGGGGTCATGGCGTGCGCTATCCTTACGAAGTTTTATACGATAACTTGGGTATCTGCGGAGAAAAATCTTTTTTGATCGCATTTCTCTTGAAGGAGCTGGAATTCGGGACGGCTATTTTTTACCTCAACGAAAATGGAGTGAATCATCAGGTGGCGGGAGTAAAATGTTCGGCCCAGTACGACTTCAAAGACTCCGGCTATTGTTTCATTGAATCTGTCTCGCGGAGGATGATAACTTACACCGGTTCATATGATGACCAAAACAATCCAACGGTCGTTCCGCTCTCCGACGGCCGGACATTCAACGCCAAAAACGATCGCAAAGACGCCCAAACCTGGCGAAGATTAATTGAACAGGGAGTCAGTAGTTCGAAAAATTACAAAGCTTATAAAAAACTGGTGAAGAAGTATGGGATGTGAAATTTGCTGCGGGACCAGGATTCGAACCTGGATAAACAGCTTCAAAGGCTGCTGTCCTACCATTAGACGATCCCGCAGTGATTTCTATACTACACTGCCTTATTTACCCCGCACCTGCTTTGCATGGTGCGGGGCCGCTTGACTTGCCCGCCGACTGGCGGGGCTACTCCCCAATTAGTCTTTCACGATTTTCCCCCCGAATATGTCCGCTGCTTCCTGAAGGAGGCTTTTTTTCTCCTTAAAATCTGGATATTGGGAGGAAAATTCCTTTTCCGTGAGTGCTTTAACTTTCAGCGAAACGCCGGTTATCTTATCAATCGCTTTTTCGATTGTCAACCGGTTTTTTGTCTCGGCTATTTTATCGTTGTAAAAAGAATATTTTGTGCGAAGAATGAGATATCTCCCGTCAATAAGCATCGGATTTGACATCTTGAGAACAGAAGAAAGCGAATGATTATAGCTCTTAAGGGAGTCAATTATCTCCGGCCAGCTGGAAGTGATAAGATTAAGATCGGAACTGTTATTTTGTCCCGTAGCGGTTCGACCGCTACGATTTGACTTCGGAGAGATTCGACCTCTATCTTCATCATTTTTCGATTCGAGCTCCTTTTTTTGGGATATAATTTCGTTTTTGATTTCGGCAGATTTTGCCGAAGAGGTCGAACCTCTTTTCGCGAAGCTTACTTCTAAATACAGCTGTGGGATTGGGCTTGATTTGAACTTTTCAATATTCTCCTGAAGGGTATTGATTAAATCCAGAATCTCGCTTATCTCTACGTTATCTATTTGATTGCTTATTTTTTCCAGTTTTTCTTTTGTGAGTTCGTATGATAATTTTTTTCCAAGCCCCGGATTTATTTTGATGACCAGCATTTGGCGAAGATAATTAAGCAAGGATTTTCCGAAATTTTTGAAATCAATCCCGGCTTCGCGAAGCTCGCTGATGCGCGAAAAAATTTCCGGGTATTTTCGCTCAAGGATCAAGTCAACAAATTCGGCCACGAATTTTTCCGAAGCCGTTCCCAAGAGAAATTCCACTTCTGAGGTGGTAATTTTTTTGTCTTCGAGAGCGATAATCTGCCCCAGCACACTTTCCGCGTTTCGCATTCCGCCTTCGGAATGGGTTGCGATGATTTCAAGCGCTTCGCGGTCTGCGACTACCTTTTCGAGTTTGGCGATTTCTTCGAGGCGCTTCATAATTTCTTCAATTGTCAGTCGCGTGAAATCAAATCTCTGCACGCGCGATAAAATCGTTTCCGGAATTTTGTGGACTTCGGTGGTGGCTAAAATGAAAACTACGTGAGCCGGCGGCTCTTCCAGAGTCTTGAGGAGAGCGTTCCAGGCTCCGCCGGAGAGCATATGGACTTCGTCGATGATATAGACCTTGTATTTGAGCGCGGACGGAGGGAGATTGACCGTCTCGCGAAGCTCGCGGATATTGTCCACGCCGGTGTGCGAAGCGGCGTCTATTTCGATGATGTCGAGTGCACGGCCGTCGGTTATCAGTTTACAGGCATTACACCGCAAACATGGTTCGTTCTTACTGGACGAGTCCGCCTTCACATCGCTTCGGCGGATGCTCGATTTAGTTGCGGCTCGTTCCTCGCCGACTAAATCGGCACAATTGATGGTCTTTGCAAAAATCCTCGCCACCGAAGTCTTTCCGGTCCCCCTCGGTCCGGCAAAAAGATACGCCTGCCCAATCCGGCCGGATTTTATAGCATTTTTCAAAGTCTGAACAACATGACGCTGTCCAATAACTTCGGAAAAAATTTGGGGGCGGTATTTTCGATAGAGAGTAGTGCTCATACGGATATATTATCGTGTCTGCAATAAAAAATCAAAGCAAACTAAAAAAGCGTTTGGCGCTTTGTTTTTTTAAAGCTTGGCTTTTCTTGCGAGGGCGCGCTAGCGCGCCCTCGCTTTTAAAGCCGAGCTTTGATTATTTCTTGAACACCCAAAACTTGTATCCGATGAAGTTCCAGATGAGACCGACGGCCGAGCCGCCGACAGCCCCGAGGTTGCCCCAAATTTTTCCAGAAAGGGCAATAAATGTTATTTGCGGAGCGATATAATTCACAATTGTGCTGGCGGTTGTTACGTTAATAACCATCCCAATGATGCTCACAAATAGAAATTGGGAGAATTGCCGAACCTGTTGAGTTTTTGTTTTGTCCCGAAACGCCCAGTATTTATTGAAAAAATAGCTGAAAATTACAGCGCAAAGAAACGAAAAAGCCTTAAAGAATGTATAATAAAGTCCCGAGCTCTTCCCGCTCAAAAACATTTCCAGGTTCAAGACGCCGATATCAATAAAAAAATTCATAAAGCCGATCAGCGCGAACTTTATGAATTGGGGGATGACAGGGTATCGCTTAACGAGATCGCGGATCAATTTTTGGCACATAAATTTTTATTTTTGTTTTTATGCCACCGGCCGGCTGGCTTCTTCTCTCAACTTTTCCAGTTCCGGTGTCCATTCGTCAATGAAATCATTTTCTAGTTTTCCGTCCTGGCCTAGTTTATCTTTGGTAGTCTTGATTATTTTTTCGTCCGGTTGAGCTTCCTTGCTTTCATAACTTTCTGCGGCAAAGCTGGAGTGAGAGCCTTTTTTCACCAGATTTTCAATTGCGCCCCAGACTGATTCACTGTCACGGGGAACGACCAGGGTAACCTCATCGTTGGGTTCGGCCTTGAAATAGGTGACGGAAGCGAGAAGCACGCGATAGGCTTTTCCGTCGGCGATGACGACGTAATTTCCCAGATCATCCTGGTTCACGATTCCAATGAGGCGCTTCCGCTCGACCGGACCGATTTGCTTGTAAACAAAAGAACCGTCCGGAGTAATCGTGAGTTTGAGCATATCCCCCTCGACCAGCTTTGATTTGGAGGCGTAGTTAGCCGGAACGGGATACTGCTTTCCGTCGGTTCCCATCATAACTTGGCCGTCAAAAACTCCTTCCACAACTTCACCCTCTTCATCCGAGGCGATTCGCGGCGCGGCTTTTTTGGCGGGCTTTCTTTCAATTTGAGCCAGCATTGCTCGCGCGGAAGCAATGGTACGCTCGGCATTGGCAATCATCTCGCGAATGGCGGCAATTTTTTGGAGTTCCTGATCGTTATTTTTTTCGTCTTTTTTCTTTTTGGGCATTCCAAGATTTTTGCAACTGACTGGCAAAGAAAAAACCCCCGTCAGCCAATTGCATTTTGTTTGTGTATTGGTATTACTTGTCAGCCGAAGCATCACTTTCAAGACTTGAACTAGACTGAAACTTTATTTGCGTAGGCTGACGTTCCTATTATACAAGTGCTTTCAAAATTTCGCAAGGGGTTGACATTTTTATTTTGTCAATATATAATGCTATGATTTTCAGTTTTCGTAAATTTGGAGAATTTATGGATTTTTTCAAGAAAAAATGGGTTTGGGCAGTTATTTTCGTCTTGGCAATCAGTCTGGCGGTTGTTGCTTGGCGCTATCTTGAATCCTCTGTCAAAGCCTCTTACGAATTTGTAGAGGCGGGAAAAGCTGATATTGAGAAATTTGTTTCCGCCACTGGCGAAGTGAAATCTGCCGAAGCGGTTGAGCTGGCTTTTGAAGCAACCGGGAAAGTCGCGGCCGTCAATGTTCAGGTCGGCGATCAAGTGAAAGTTGGTCAACAGCTGGCTATTTTGGACCAGACGGATTATTCCGATCAGGTGAATCAGGCTCTGGCAAATCTCGATATTGCCCAAGCTGGACTGGTTCAAGCAGAAGCCGGCTTGAAAAAAGAAAAGGAGAGAAAAGAAGAGCTGATCAATACCCACGCTTCGAAATACACCGTTGATGTTCAAAAAGCCCAAATCAAAGCGGCTCAGGCGGCGGCGGACATTCAAAGAGCTCAAATCGTTTCCGCTCAAGTGGCTCTTAGGAGTGCAAGAGACCAGCACCAAAAGATTATTCTCACATCACCAATCGACGGAATAGTGACGGCCAGAAATATCGAAGTCGGAGAAACAACCGGTCCCACCGCTGCAGCAATTTCTGTTATAAATGAAAACAAATTCAAAATAGAAGCTGGCATTTCTCAAGTTGACATTGCGGAAGTGGAAGTTGGCGAAAGGGCCAGGATTTCATTTGATAGTTGTCACGCGGGTGACATAATTGAATCGCAGGTTGTTTCCATTGATCCGGCTGGCACAGAGGGAAATGGAAATCTGACATACAAAGTTAATCTCGATCTTGGGAGAATCACTGATTGCATGAAAGCAGGAGCGACAGCCAATGTTGAAGTTGCTGTCCAAGAACGAAAAGATGTTTTGGCCGTTCCATCTTCGTCGGTTATCAAGAGGAATAACCAGTATTTCGTTTTGCTTCAGGACGCGCAGCAAGGACTCAAAGAGAAAGAAGTGAAAATTGGCGTTCAAGGATCGAACGGAATGACGGAAATAATTTCCGGAATTGAAGAGGGGGAAAAAGTAGTAAGTTTTTCCAAATAATTTTTTCTATGGAAGCATCAAAAATTCAGCTACAAGATTCAAAAAAATCAGAATCCTTTAGAAAAAAAATACTGGCGGGAATAGCTGCCCTTTTGCTTTTGGTAGGGGTAATTGCCGGCTTTTTTTATTTCCGCGTTGTTGAAAGTCGGGTTTATGATGAGGACGGGCAAATTTCTGCTCCGGAGGCGAAACTGGCTCCCGAAAAGCCGGGCGCTCTGCGGGAGATTTATGTTCAAGAAGGAGATATTATCCCCGAGAATTTTGTGGTGGCTAAAGTCGGCGAGGAGCTGGTGAAATCCAAAGAGGCCGGTCTTGTGATCCTGGCTGAAAAAGAAATTGGAAAAACCGCAAACTCCGCTGATCCGGTGGTGATTATGATAAACCCGGCTGAACTTCGAGTGGTGGCCAGGGTTGAAGAAAACAAGGGGTTGGACAGAATCAAAGTCGGCCAGCGGGTGATTTTCACGGTGGACGCTTTCGGCTCTAAGCAATATCAAGGGGTTGTTGATGAAATTGGAGCCAGTTCGAGGGAACCGGCTCTCGCTTTTGATATTTCCCAGCAAAGACCGACAAGAGAATTCAACGTCAAAATTCGCTTCAATGTCGGCCAATATCCCGAACTCAAAAACGGAATGTCGGCAAAAGTGTGGATCTATAAATAAGTTTAAAGTGGAAAGTTTTGGAGTCCCGCTTCGCGGGACGACTTTTTAAGAAAACCCTTTTACTGAAAGTCTTTTTATGAATGATAATAGTGCGGAGAAAACTCATTCTCCATGGCTCATCCTTCTCACCGTGATGGTGGGGACGCTGCTTATTGGTTTGGATCGGACAGTTGTCAATCTTGGCGTGCCGAAGATAATGAGCGAATTTGGAATCAGCGTGACGACTGCCGGGTGGATCGCGACGGCCTACATAATCGCCAACGCAGTTTTTGTTCCCGTTTTCGGGAAACTCGGGGATATGTTCGGCAATCGTTTTATATATCTCTGGAGTTTTATTGCTTTCATCATCATTTCACTTGTTGCCGGTCTCTCTTGGAGTATCGGATCGCTGATATTTTTCCGGGCCATCCAGGGGTTCGTGGGAGCGGCGATTTATCCCACGGCAATGTCGCTCATCGCCAAGACGTTTCGCGACAAGCAGGCCCGAGCCCAAGCCCTCGGAATCTGGGCGGGGTCGTTTGCCGCTTCAGCCGTCATCGGTCCGCTGGTGGGCGGACCGCTCATTGACAATTTTTCCTGGCGGATGCTTTTTTATATAAATTTTCCCGTTGGAGTGGTCGGTCTTCTTATGGTCTTGGCCTTTCTTCCCGAGGACCGGCCGCAGAAAAAGGAAAAATTTGATTATATTGGAGCGATTATTCTTGCTGCTGCTCTCTCAAGTCTTGTTCTCGTTCTTGACAAAGGGCAAGAGTGGGAATGGACTTCAGCAAAAAGTTTTCTTTCTTATTTTATAGCGTCTGTTTCAGGAATCGCGTTTTATTTCATCGAAAAACGAGCCAAAAATCCGCTCATTGATCTCAATTTCTTCAAGAACTCGGTTTTTGTTTCGGCGCTGGTGACCACCTTTATTTCTTTCGGCGGGTTTATGGGGGCGATGTTTCTTATTCCTATTTTCGCCCAGACCTTCCTCGGTTACGGGGCAACGGAAACGGGGTATTTATTTTTGCCGCTCGCTCTCACGATGATGGTTGTTTCTCCTTTGGGCGCGCGAATCTCAAGCCGCGTTGCGCCCCGCTGGTCTGTGTCAGTTGGAATGCTCATTTCAACAATCGGTTTTTTTATTATCTCCCAACGTCTTGATCCGCTAATGAAGGGAGGCGATTTGGTTTTCCCGTTGTTTTTGTTCGCGGTGGGACTGGGTCTGGGGATGGCGCCGCTCACCAACGCCGTGGCGAGCTCCGTTCCGCCCCGGGAAGTGGGAGTCGCTTCCGGAATTCTGAATCTCACCCGCAACATCGCCGGTGCGATCGGAATCGCTCTTTTCGGGACGCTGCTTACCAACAGAATTAATTTAAATGTTCAGGAAATCGGCGCTTACACGACAATCAATTCTTTTTCACTGGCCATTCAAAAAATTGTTCCCGTCCTCGTGATTCTCAAAGCTCAAATAGCTTCCTATGGTTTTGTTTTTTTGGTGGCTTCTTTTGTAATGCTCGCCGGAGCCTTGACGGCGCTTACACTTCGTGAATCCACGAAGGACTACGCGGATGAGGTAAATAGTGGATAACTTGTGCGTAATTTGATTGATGCGTCGCTTATATAAGCGATTTTTTGTTTTGGCGCAAAGTGTTGACTGATGTTTCTCAGTGGATTAGAATGTAATAAAAGTGTTGCAAAGTGGATAAAAGTGGGGATAAGTAACCTACTTTGTGGATAAACAAACGGGGGAATACTGTTTGCATTTTTGTTTGTCGCTAAAAAAAGATGTTTATCGGAGAATATTCGCACAATATTGATCCCAAGAAGCGCGTGGCTATCCCGTCCAAATTCCGGGATGTTTTCGGCGGCAAGGCTGTGATTACGCGCGGACTCGACAAGTGCCTTTTTGTATATCCAATGAGAACTTGGGAAGAACTCTCTGGAAAACTTGGCGGTCTTCCGATGGGGGAGTCGGGGACGAGAAGTTTTGTGAGACTGATGCTGGCCGGGGCGGTGGACGTGGATATTGACAGACTCGGGCGAATTCTTGTCCCGGACTACCTCAAAGAATACGCGGGACTCAAGAAAGAAGTGGTGATCGCCGGACTTTATAATCGCCTCGAAATCTGGGACAGCGGAAATTGGGGCAAGTACAAAAAAGAAGCCGAGAAAAATACGTACGAAATCGCGGAACAGTTGGGGAAATTGGGAATATACTAGAAATTTAAAATGAAAAATTAAAAGTGAAAAATTTTGATGTTCCCGCCTGCAACGCTATCGCGTAGCGATTGCGGGCACGGCGCTGCGCTCACGGTTTATTTTAAATTAATTTATCCCGCGTAGCGGGATACCATAACTTTACATTTTTCATTTTTAACTTTGCATTTGGGATATGATTCACAGATCGGTTTTGCTTAACGAAGTAATCAGAAATCTAAATCTCAAGCCCGGGATGACAGTCGTTGATGGAACTCTCGGAGCAGGCGGACATTCAGTCGCGATTTTAAAAAGGATATTGCCGGGCGGAAAATTAATTTCAATAGACTGGGATAGGCAAGCCGTAGATAATTTTAAAGTTATATCAGAAAAGCTGAATATCCCGAAAAAGAATCTGATTTTAGCAAGCGACAATTACGCGAATTTAAGCGCAATCATCAGGGGGCTCCCCGACGTCACGTCGGGGGCAGACGCAATTTTTGCTGACCTCGGGTTTAGCTCCGACCAGATTGAAGACGCGAAAAGAGGATTCAGTTTTCTCCGGAATGGACCGCTGGATATGCGCTATTCCCAAGAAGCACAGAAATTGACGGCGGCGGATATTGCGAACGGATATTCTGAAAAAGAACTGGTTGATATTTTTTGGAAATACGGAGAGGAAAAATACGCGAAAAAAATTGCCAAAGAAATCGTGAAGGTAAGGAAAATTAGGAAGATAAGGGAAACAAAAGAATTAGTTGAGATAATCCTGAATACTGTTCCTGAAAAGTACAAACGGGCAAGGATTCATCCCGCCACGAAAGTTTTCCAGGCTTTGCGAATTGAAGTTAATCAAGAGCTTGAAAATTTGAAAGAGTTTTTAGAGCAAGCGGTTGAAATTTTAACGGATGGAGGGAGACTGGCGGTTATTAGCTTCCACTCATTAGAAGACCGGGTAGTGAAAGATTTTTTTCGGAAAGAATCACGCGACTGCCTTTGCCCGCCGAGTTTTCCAAAATGCGTTTGCGCTCATAAGCGGGGACTAAAAATTATTACAAAAAAGCCGATTGTGCCAAGTGAAAAGGAAATTCGGGAAAATCCAAGGGCTCGAAGCGCGAGGCTGAGAGTGGCGGAGAAAATATAAAAACAAAAAGAAAAAATGGGGGCGATATTTCAATGAGTCGTTATCTTACACTTACCAGCTCCAGTTCTGTCCGATTTGGCGAAAGGAAGAGAGTTTTGGGAAACCAGCCGAAAATAGGCCGGGTGACTTTGAGTTTTTTTCTGGTAGTGCTCGTTTGCGCGACGGGAGTCTTCTATATTTTCGAGGTCAATAACATGGCCACGAAAGGTTATGAGATAGACAAACTTGAAAAACAGCTGAACGATCTCAAGAAAGAGAATGAGCGGCTCCAGATTGAAGCGGCCGAGCTCAAATCGATGTATAAAATTGAAGAAAAAACGAAAGAGCTAAATATGATTGCCCCCAAGGGCGTGAGTTATTTGAGTCTGCCGGGAGACGTGGCGATGAAGTAAGAAATTCGCGAATAAGAGCGAATGAATTGCGAATTAGAGCTAATCGTGCTGGCAAGTTCGCTCCCATTGGCTTTAATTCGCTCCGCATTCGCGAGTGGTTATGAAATTTTCCAAACATAAGAGTGGTTCTCTCAAAGCAAACTTCCGGATTTATATTCTGGTTGTTTTTATTTTGGCGGCGGTGGCTCTGGTGCTTTTCCGGCTTTATACTCTCCAAGTTCTGGCTCACGACTACTATCAGGAGCTGGCTTCTGATCAGCACAAAATTTTTGAGGATTTAATTCCCAAGCGGGGTGAAATTTTTGCAAAAGACGGCGATAGCTACTATCCCGTGGCGGTGAACAAAGAGCTTAATCTTGTTTTTGCCGTTCCCCGCGAAGTGGAAAATCCGCAAGAAACAGCCAGGCAAATTGCCCCCATTCTTAGCCTTGACGAGCGGGAAACAGAAGAGAAAATTGACAATCCTGACGGCTGGTATGTGGTTCTCAAGCACAAAGTCGAGGAGGATAAAGCTTCCCAAATACGCGAAAAGAAACTGAAGGGAATTTATATGTCCCCAGAGGACGAAAGATTTTATCCGGGTGGAAATTTCACCTCGCAACTTGTCGGTTTCGTGGGTTCGGACGGAAACAAGGTGAGAGGGCGTTATGGTCTCGAAGCCTATTGGAACAAAGAGCTTGAAGGGGAGGAAGGGAGACTCGAGCAGGAAAGAGACACGGGGGGACGCTGGATTTCGATTGGCGAGAGAGTAATGTCGCCGGCTAAGAATGGAGCTGATTTGTATCTCACCATTGATCACACGATTCAATATCGGGCCGAGATGGCGATCAAAAAAGCTTTGGAAAAATTCCAAGCTGACAGCGGAAGCATCGTCATTCTCGAGCCCCGCAGTGGCGGGGTTTTGGCGATGGCTTCGGCGCCGGATTTTAATCCCAATGATTTTTCCAGCGTGGAGGATATGTCATTATTTTCCAACCCGGTTGTGAACAGCACTTATGAATGCGGGTCGGTCTTCAAGCCCATTACGATGTCGGCCGGAGTTGACGCCAAAGTCGTGACGCCGGATACGACCTATACCGACACCGGCGCGGTGAACGAGGCCGGCTACACTATCAAAAACTCCGACGGGAAAGTCAACGGCGTGCAGACGATGACTCAAGTTTTGGAAAAATCCCTGAACACAGGAGCGATATTCGTCGGAAAATCGCTCGGCAACTTGCGTTTTTACGAGTACGTGAAAAACTTCGGGTTCGGGCAAATGTCGGGAATTGGCACCCTGGGAGAAGTCCCCGGAAATATTTCCGGTCTGGCAGAACTCAAAAATATCAATACTTTCACAGCCACCTTCGGCCAGGGTATCTCTATGACGCCGATACAGCTCGTGAATGCTTTTGCCGTGATTGCCAACGGAGGCGAGCTGATGAAACCTCACTTGGTTGAAAAAATAGTTCAAAGCGACGGATCTGAAACTACCTTTCAACCGGAAAAAGAAAGAAGAGTTATTTCCAGGGAGGCCTCGCTTGATTTGGCTCGGATGCTCGTGAGCGTCGTAAAAAACGGGCACGGCAAAAGGGCGGGGGTGCCGGGATATCTTATTGCCGGGAAAACTGGAACAGCCCAGATTCCCAAAAAGGACGGACCGGGTTATGAAGAAGGAAGGCATATCGGGTCGTTCGCCGGTTTTGCTCCGGCCTATGACCCTAAGTTCGTGATGCTGGTCAAGCTCAACAATCCCAAGAACGTGGAATGGGCCGAATCCAGCGCCGCGCCGACGTTTGGCGAAATGGCCAAGTTTGTGCTAGATTATTTCGGAGTCGAGCCGACGGAGGGGTATACCCAAAAAGACGTCGATCTTTTCAACGCGACGCACGACGTTTCGATATACCAAGCACCGAAGGAGGAGCAGCCAGCGTCGCCGCAGCCGGCGGAGACGGAAAAGAAAAAGGAGAAAAAAAAACATTGATAAATTTGAAATTTTCAATTTTAAATTTGAAGTGAATTTCAAATGACAAAATTTTAAATTTAGACATTTAGTCATTGATTTCAAATTTCAAATTTCAAATTTAGAATTTTCACTATGAAGTCTCGAAAAATAATTCTGTTAGAAAAAATTCTCAAGTATTTCACTGTCAAGACTTTGCGAAAGTATAAGCCGCGCATTGTCGGCGTGACGGGCTCGGTGGGGAAAACTTCAACCAAAGAAGCGATTTATACGATTCTTGCTTCGAAGTTTCGGGTGCGAAAGAATGAGAAGAATTATAACAACGAAATCGGTCTGCCCCTTTCCGTTTTGGGACTGGAGAGCGGGGGAGGAAGTTTTGTGGGATGGGGTATTGTTTTTGTCCGGGCGTTGGGCGTCATATTCTTCGGCCGAAAGAGAAATTATCCGGAAATTTTGGTTCTGGAGATGGGGGCCGACCGGCCGGGGGACATCAAATATCTGGTGGATTTTTTGAGGCCCGAGGTGGGTGTGGTGACGGCAGTCGGAATAAGCCATTTGGAATTTTTTGAGAACAAAAAACAAATCGCCCGGGAAAAAAGTACTTTGGTGAAATGTCTGAATAAAGAGGGTTTGGCTGTCTTAAACTGCGATGACAAAGAAGTTCAGGCAATGGCGAAAGATATACAAGTGAAAAAAATGTTCTATGGGTTTTCACAAAATGCGGACGTGCGGGCGTCGGACATTTTTTTTGGTTATGAAAAAGCGACTGATTTTTACGGCGGCGGCCTTGATAAAATCAAAGGCATCAGTTTCAAGTTGAGCTACGACGGGGCGACTGTTCCGGTGCGTCTTATGCGTTCCGTCGGCCGGCCGCAGATATATGCGGTTTTGGCGGCCGCGGCGGTTGGCATTCATTTTGGAATGAACCTTCTTGAAATCGCCGGGGCGATAAAAGATTTTCAGGCGCCGGCGGGAAGACTGAATATTATCGACGGAATAAAAAACACGATTATTATCGAGGACAGCTACAACGCCGCTCCGCAGTCGACTCTCGCCGCGCTCGAGGTTCTTGAAAAAATCAAAGCCCGTCGGAAACTGGCGGCGCTGGGAAATATGCTCGAACTTGGGGAGGATACGGAATCGGGACACCGGGAAGTGGGGCGAAAGGTGGCCGAAGTAGCGGATATTCTGTTCGCAATCGGAGAAAAAGCCAAATTCATCGCCGACGAAGCCGAAGAGGCTGGCCTTGACAAGTCCAATATTTTCTGTTACGATACCTCAACCGAAGCCAAAATCCCTATCCAAAAAGAGCTTCGGGAAGGCGATGTGATTCTCGTCAAGGGTTCCCAGGGAGCCCGAATGGAGCTTATATCAGAGGAAATTATGCACTATCCGGAGCAAGCTGAAAAACTTCTTCCGCGCCAGACGGCGGAGTGGAAAAAGGAATGATTTTCACGATAAATATAATAAAAAAATGGCTGTGGATAAACCCTATTGACAAGGGGCTGTCAAGAGGAATAAAATAGAGAAGCGTTGAAATAAATATACAAAAAATTAAACCCGCCTGCATCGCTATGCGAAGCATTGCGGGCAGGTAACTGAAAGAGCTAGCGGTTGGTGAACGGAATAGGGGACAACCGCGAGCTCTTTAACAAACGATCCACGAAGATTCGCTGGGTCGTTTTGTGTTTTTGGGAGAAAAACGCGAAAAGTCTTGGACTGCGTTTGGAAATCAGGAGACGTATTGCTGGTTCTCAAATTTGGTCCAAGACTAAAAAAATTTCACAAAGAATTTCCGAGAGTAATCTCGGGGGAGAATCGTCATGACTGCGCAAGTCTGCAATTTGGCAAAGGCTCCGTTTGATTTTTGCCCCAGGGATTGTAAGGGATATGTTCCCTCGGCCGACGGGTGCGGAAATCATAGCCATCGCAAATTATGCGATAGCTTTAAGCGGTTAACAGCACTTCGTTCCGTCGCTACCCACAGCCCCGAGCAACAAATAGGCCATTCCGCCGTGTATGTACAAGCTGCGGCTAGTCATGTAGCGGAAATCAGGGACAGGAAAAGAACAATAGTCTCTGCTTGGCCAACGCCGATTACACTCTCATGATATCTTTTGATATCTTTAATTTTAGCGGGAACTCCTCGCCAGTAATGGCGGGGATGAGAGCAAACTCTCGGCTTGCCGAGACAAACCTAGTTTGTTTCGGGTAAGCACCACGTCTGTAAAGGCGTGGGAATCTATAAGCCTCCCGGAAAAAGTGGGGGTTGCCTCAACAGCGACCCTCTTTCTTTTGGGAAATTATGGACAGAGAGGAAAATTTTTAGTAAGGTATTAATTATTGCTGGCCCTATCGTCTAGTGGTTAGGACGCCAGGTTCTCATCCTGGTAACACGGGTTCGACTCCCGTTGGGGTCATAGTCAAACGGGAAAGGGGTCGGGAAAACGGGAGTTTTCCCGTGGCGGAATTATTCAAACCGAGAGGTTTGAAAGCGCAGCAGAGCGAGCAGTGAGATTCCCGTACTCGGTACTTGGAACAAAAAAAGTGCCCCTGGGCACTGGTACTGCTAAGTGCCTAGGGGCGTAGTCGTGGGGGTTTTGTTAATGGAGCCAGGAAAAATCGCTTGCCCATTGGGGGTAATTTTGCCTAAGATGCTCAACAGTCAAGCGGTAGAAGTTGACGAGTTCTCCAGTGCCTTTCACGCGGACCCGGTAGTTGGTGTTAAAGGGGTACACGCAAAACTTGCCTTGGAGCAGCAAGGCGTGAAGGCCAGTAGCCTCAATGAATTCATGGCAGAAAGTTATTTTAAACTCCTTTTCAGCAATGTCAGTAGCCTTCCTTTTTGAGAGGCTGACACTTACTGCAAAAGGAGCAGTTGCACCTGCCTGCAGAGAAAGCTGATGTCCACAGATAGTGCGAAAAACTTCCTGCCACGTTTGCGCAATTTCTCGCGCATGCCTTTCAACGCCCGCTAATAAACAATCCTTCTGATCCATCAAGACCTCCAGAGAAAGAATTTGAAACACCCCACTTCTGTTGTCATTATAGCAAAAAATTACATCTTGTCAATATCAGGATTCAATACTACTATTATAAAAGCTGTATTTAGGGCTTTTTTATGATGGATGCGAAACACGAGCTTCTTAATTACAAAAAAACCCTCGATAGGAAACTAGCCCGGTATTTTTCCCGCAAGCTCAAGGAAATCCAGGCTGGGCCGTCGGCGAAGAATGCGGTGAAAAGTATTCGGGATCTCACGCTCGCGGGGGGCAAAAGACTTCGAGCGGCTTTTATGTATTGGGGCTACAGGGCAGCCCAGGGAACAGAAATTGAAAAAATCATCGAGGCTTCGATGAGTATTGAGCTGACCCATATTTTTCTTCTCATTCACGACGATATCATTGACCGCGACGATTTCCGCCATGGAGTGGCGACCATTCACAAAAGATATGAAAATCTGGCCAAAAGATTCTATCGAAAAATCGAGCCGGTTCACTTCGGAAACTCGATGGCTCTTATTGTCGGAGATATGGCGGCGGCTTTCGGAAACGACATTATTTTCAATTCCCGCTTCGCGCCGGAGAAGAAACAAGAGGCCCTTTCCAAACTTCAGGAAATCGTGACCAATACCGTTTCGGGAGAAATTTTGGACATTACGCTGGAAGCCAAAGGCAGGGCGACGGAAAGAGAAATTCTTGAAGTTCATCGCAACAAGACGGCCAAATATACCGTCGAGGGGCCGCTTCATCTCGGAGCGCTTTTGGCGGGGGCTAACGAAAATAAATTGAGAATTTTGAGCGATTATGCTCTGCCGGTCGGAATCGCTTTTCAGATTCAAGACGACGTTTTGGGGGCTTATGGCGATGAAAAAAAACTAGGAAAACCGGTTTGCTCTGATTTGCGGGAGGGAAAACAAACCCTTCTCGTTTGCAAGGCTCTGGAATTCGGCGGCAAAGCTGACAGGAAGATACTTGATGCTCTGCTGGGCAAAAAAAATATAAACAAAAGAGAAATCGAACTTTTCAGAGATATTGTGAGAAATACCGGTTCTCTTGCGTATTCACAAAATCTGGCGAGAAGCTATGCCGCGAGAGGAAAAACAGCCATTGAAAAATCGGATTTTGGAAAAGAAGTCAAAGAATTTTTAATCGGCATTGCGGATTATATTGTAAATCGGGAAGTGTGATTAATTTCAAAAATGCCTTGCCGCACCATTCGCGGGCTCCAGCGAGCCCGTTCATTGCAGAATTCGCTCGCGATTTCTCCGACGTAACGTCGGAGAAAACCATACTCGCTCGCAAATAATGCTGCGCAAAGGCATTTTCGAAATAATTTTGCACACTTGAATTGAATCCGTTTTTGTTATAAAATTATTTTGAGTTAAGCGGAGAGTACAAGCTTTCTAGTTTTGTTTGTGCTATGAGAAATAAACTGAAAAACATTCCCACTCACGTGGCTATCATTCCGGACGGAAATCGGCGCTGGGCGAAGAAAAGAGGGCTCAAATCCTGGGAAGGACACGAGGCCGGAGCCAAAAATCTCGAAAAAGTTCTTCGGGCGAATTTGGATTTGGGAGTGGAATACGTGACTTTCTGGGGATCGTCGATGGACAATTTGCACAAGCGTCCCTGGCGGGAGAAGAAAGCTCTTCTGGATATCTATCGTAAGTACTTTATGAAGCTGCTGGAGAGCGAAGATATTCACCGGAACGAGGTGCGGGTGAATGTGATCGGAAAATGGGAGGAGCAGTTTCCGGAAGCAGTAAAGAATGCGATCCGGAAATGCATAAACCGGACAAGAAGATACAAGAGATTCTTTTTGAATTTTCTTCTGGCTTACAGTGGCGATGACGAGATGCTCGAGGCGACCAATAGGATTTTCGCAAAATTCAAAGGCAAAATGAAGCGGGTGACTGCCAGAATGGTGAAAGACCACTTGATGACCCGTGATCTTCCCCCGGTTGACCTTTTGATCCGCACCGGGGGCGAACCGCACATGAGCGCCGGTTTCATGATGTGGGATATCGCCAATGCCCAGATGTATTTTTCGCCGGTATTGTGGCCGGATTTCAACGAAAAAAAAGCCAGGGAAGCCATTTTGGATTATGGGAAGAGGAAAAGAAGATATGGGGAATGAGAAGCTAAAAGCGAAAATCTAAAATGTGGAAGCAACAGCTAAAAACTAAAAATTTTTACATTTTAGTTGTTGTTTTTCGTTTTTCGCTTTCAGCTTTTAATTTATGGTTATGAGAAACTCCTTGTTAGTTTTTTTAATTTTAATTCCGTTGGTATCATCCGCGCAGGAGAATACAAAGAAGAAGGCCTATTATTTCTATGGCGAGCAGTGCTCCCATTGCAAGAATGTTGATGAATATTTCCAAGCTAACGGGATTTATGACAAATATGACATCACGAAGCTGGAGTTTTCCAATCCTTTCAACGCGCGGCTTCTCGTGAAATTCGGAGAAGTGTTTAATAGTCCCTACAAAGGGAGCGTGCCGGCCGTGGCTTTTGCTGACAAGTTCATTGTCGGCGACCAGCCGATTATTGACAATTTTGTTCGCGAAATTGACGCGGCGGAAAACGCAACGGAGCTCCCTGACCCGGAAAAGATAAACAGCGCAGCTAGCCAAAGAAATCAGCCTAGTCAAGATACAAGCGGAAATAAAAAGAATTATTTCCCCGTAATATTAATTGCGCTCGCTATAATTGGCAGTGGAGCAATTGTTTATGTAAATCGCAAAAAATCTAACGCATGAAATTTATGGCGCAACAATTCACCGATCAAAATTTTGAAGCCGAAGTGTTGAAAAGTGACAAACCAGTGTTGGTTGATTTTTGGGCGGCCTGGTGCGGCCCCTGCCAAATTATGGGGCCGGTCATTGATGAGCTGGCGGAAGAAATGAAAGATAAATATAAAATCGGGAAGCTGAACGTGGACGAGAGTCGTGAGACGGCGGGAAAATTTGGCGTTATGTAAATTCCGACACTCATAATTTTCAAAGGCGGCCAAGTTGCGAAACAATTGGTCGGAGTGCAGTCGAAGGAAATGCTGAGAGAGGAATTAGGGAAATTGTAGTAGACTCGCGAAAAATCAGAGTCTCGCGAGTAGGCTATCCGCCGGCGAAGCCGGACGGATGCACGCAATACTCGCTTAACTCTGATTTTTCGCTCAATTTGCATACTCTATGAAAAACAAAGTTTATGACTTGGTCATCATCGGCGCCGGCCCGGCGGGGCTGGCGGCTTCGATATACGCCTCGCGCTATAAAATCGACCACCTTGTGATTGGAAAAGAGCCCGGCGGACAGGCCATTGAGGCGCACAAAGTTGAAAATTGGCCGGGAACGATTTCGATTTCCGGGCAGGAATTGACCGGAAAAATGCGCTCTCACGCCGAAAAACTAGGGGCGGAAATTCTTATGGATTCGGTGTCCAGACTGAAAAAAACAGGCGATACCTTTGAGATTACGACTCATGCTAGTCAGTATCAGGCAGGGAACATTATCCTCGCCCTCGGAATGGAATACCGAAAACTTCAAATTCCCGGCGAAGCCGAGCTTAAGGGCAAGGGTGTTTCCTATTGCCCGACTTGCGACGCTCCATTTTTCCGCGATAAGGTCGTCGCAGTTGTTGGTGGAGCCAACAGCGCCGCTTCAGCGGCCCTTCTTCTGGCCGAACACGCGAGTAAAGTCTATCTCATTTATCGCGGTGAGAAGCTCAAAGTCGATCCGGTTTATGAAGAAAAAATTTCCCAGAATGGCAAAATCGAGGTGATTTTCAACATTAATGTCGAGGAAATAAAAGGCGGCAAAGCAGTCGAGAAAATCATTTTGGATAAAAATTTCAGGAATGAAAAAGAACTGGATGTGCAGGGTGTTTTCATTGAAATCGGGAGTGAGCCGGGAGTGGAGCTAGCCAAACAAGTTGGGGTGAGCACTGATGAGCAAGGCTTCATTGTTGTCAATCCGGATCAGAGCACGGACATTAGCGGAATTTACGCCGCCGGTGACGCCACAACCGGCTCAAATAAAATGTGTCAAATCCTGACCGCAACGGCGGAAGGAGCAATCGCCGCCGGGAGTGTGTATAAGAAAATACAAATTGGATAGGTCTTCAAAAAATTTTGCATTTACAGAATAGAGTTAAAAGTTCAAAGTGCAAAATTCAAAATTACGGTTATTAGTCCAAAGTTTTCGGTTTTTATAACTTTTAATTTTGAATTGCAATTTTTCACTTTTCACTTTTAACTTTGAACTTATATTATGAAATCTCCTAAAATTGAGATTCGCAGTAAATTTAGACTTACAAAAAAATCTTTACCAATCATCTACACTCCCGGCGTCGCAAATCTTTCCCGGACGATTGCGAAAGACAAAAAGAAAATATATGATCTCACCTGGAAAAAAAACAGCGTAGCTATTGTCACCGACGGCAGCGCTGTTTTGGGTTTGGGAAATATCGGTCCGGAAGCGGCTCTTCCCGTGATGGAGGGGAAGGCGATTTTATTCAAAGAACTGGCTGGCGTTGATGCGGTGCCGATTGCGCTTGATACGCAGAATACAGAAAAAATAATTGATGCCGTCAAGGCTATCGCTCCGGCTTTTTGCGGAATCAACCTCGAGGACATTTCCGCGCCGAGGTGTTTTGAAATTGAAAGGCGTCTGGTGAAGGAACTCACTATCCCCGTTTTTCACGATGACCAGCACGGAACAGCCGTGGCGGTTTTGGCTGGCCTCATTAATGCCCTCAAAATTGTCCGGAAAAAAATTAGGAACGTAAAAATAATTGTTTCTGGAGCAGGGGCAGCAGGAGTGACGATCACAAAACTGCTTTTGAAATTCGGAGCAAGAAATATTATTGTTTTTGACAGCCGGGGTCCGATTTGTCCCCGGTGCGTCTATAACAAAAACGATATAAAAGCCGAACTTGCCAAACTTACTAACAAAAAAAACTTCAAGGGAAATCTGAAAGAGGCTCTTTCGGGAGCCGATATCTTTATTGGAGTTTCAACAAAGGGGCTTCTTAAGACCGCGGATGTATCCAAGATGAATGAAAAATCAATTATTTTTGCAATGAGCAATCCGGTTCCCGAGATTTCCTACAAAGATGCTAAAAGAGGCGGGGCGGAGGTAGTGGCTACCGGCCGCTCTGATTTTCCCAATCAAATAAACAACGCTCTCGTTTTCCCGGGAATTTTCCGGGGAGCGCTGGACGCACGGACCCGAATTATCTCCGATAAAATCAAAATAAAAGCGGCCTTGGCGATTGCCAGCTTGGTAAAAAAACCAAAAAGTGATAAAATAGTGCCAGGAATGCTGAACAAGAGAGTGATGAAGGCGGTAGCGAATGTGTTTAAGTTTAAAGTTTAAAGTGAAAAGTGAAAAGTTAAGATATCGCTTCACGATAATTTATTTTTAAATAGTCTAGTGAGTGAAGCGAACACCAAAATTTTAAACTTTGCACTTTTAACTTTTAACTATTTTTATGAAAATACACAAACAAACAATTGAAAAACAATCGTCAAGCCAGATTGAGTTTATCGATATCACCCATGATGTCGAGGAAATTGTAGTGAAATCTGGAGTGAAAAGCGGGCAGGTGCTGGTTTTTTCGCCCCACGCTACGGCGAGTATTGCCATCAATGAAAACGAATCGCTATTGCTTCAAGATTTTCAAAGACTGCTCTACCGGTTGGTGCCAGTGGATGAAAGATATTCCCATGATCTCTTTGAACTCAAAAGGACGGTGAGATCCGATGGCAGAAGCAATGGCCATAGCCATTGCAAGGATTTGATTCTGGGTGTGAGCGAAATGATTCCAATTGAAAATGGAAAAATGCTTCTCGGTGAACATCAGAATATTTTTTTGGTGGAAATGGATGGAGGAAGGAAAAGAGATGTAGTTGTGCAAATTATAGGAGAGTAGAATTTGCAATGAATAATTTAATCAAGGACTTAATATATTCCGGTTATCTAAAGACCGATCGGATAATCGAGGCGTTTTCAAAAATAAAGCGAGTTGATTTTGTCCCAAGAGATTTGGAAAGCGCGGCGCTTGCCAATATCCCGCTTCCCATCGGGCAAGGCCAGACCATTTCCCAACCACTCACAGTGGCTTTTATGCTGGAGAAATTACAGCCGATGCCGGGAGATAAAATCCTCGATGTTGGCTCCGGCTCCGGCTGGACGGCGGCCCTTCTGGCTCATATTGTCGGAAAAGAAGGAAAAGTGATTGGAATGGAAAGAGTAAAGGAGCTTTGCGATTTTGGAATCAACAATGTGAGCAAATATCATCTCATTGAAGGGGGACGAGTGAAAATAATTTGCGCTGATGGAACGAGGGGCTATGTCAATGAAGCTCCCTACGACCGGATTCTGGTTTCGGCCGCGGCAAAAGTTGTTCCCAAAGAACTCAAAAAACAGCTCAAAATCGGCGGGCGACTGGTGATCCCGGTCGAAAGCAGCATCTGGCTTTTTGAAAAAATTTCCGACAAAGATTTTCACGAGGAGGAATATCCGGGATTTGCTTTCGTGCCGCTGGTAGAGGGAGCTTAAATTTGTACTAAAATCTGCTTTTCTTAAAGCAAAAATCCCTGATTGCCGGGAGGAGAAAAAAGAGGGGATTTTTTGTTGCAAAAATTACGAAAATCTGCTAGAATAATAGAGGCAAAAAGCATCATAAAATAAACAAAATATGACTATTCGGGGATACCTCTGGGGGATGCGTTTCAGCACTCTCGTGGCTCTCGTTGCACTGGGACTGGTTGTGTGTTATGTCAATCCGTTTCGGGACGGAGTTTTGGGCCAGACGCTTTTTTACATCAGTTTGTTTTTTTCCATAACGGGAGCCGCCACGCTTTTTTTGTTTTGGCTGCGGCGCAAATTCTCCAACAATGAAACAGTATATCTTAATGTGGGAATGAGTTTCCGCCAGGGAATGCTCGTGGCGCTGGCCGTTTCACTTATGTTTTTGCTCCAAAGTTTCCGTTTGCTGGTTTGGTGGGACGCGGGGCTGATTATAGTAGGAATGTTACTGGTAGAGTTATGGTTTTTGTCGAAGTAGTTTTATCAATTTTGAATTTTTAATTTCGAATGAATTTTAAATGACTGAATTTCTAATGTTTCAAAATTAATTCATTAGAGTTTGATTCAAAATTAGAAATTCAAAATTTTTATCATTATGTCTAAAAAGAAATTGCAAAAATCATCAGAGTATACCGCCAAATCCATCCAGGTGTTGGAGGGTCTCGAGCCTGTTCGCAAGCGCCCGGGGATGTACATCGGGGGGACTTCGATCGAAGGCCTTCATCATTTGGTCTGGGAGGTAGTGAACAACGCTATTGACGAAGCCATGGCCGGATACTGCAAAAATGTTGTTGTGGAGCTTCTTCCCGAAAACAAGGTTCGCGTTACCGACGACGGGCGCGGTATTCCGGTTGAGAAACATCCACAGACGAAAAAGTCAACGCTTGAGACCGTGATGACTAAACTCCACGCCGGGGGAAAATTTGGCGGTGAAGGATATAAAATTTCGGGCGGACTGCACGGCGTAGGCGTGAGTGTCGTGAATGCCCTTTCGATTTGGATGAAAGTGGAAGTTTTCCGGGACGGAAAAACCTGGGTTCAGGAATACAAGCGCGGAAAACCACTTGGTCCGGTGAAGGCCAACGGCAAATCGGATAAAACCGGGACGATCGTTACTTTCCAGCCGGATCCGGATGTGTTTGCGGAGATTTTTTGGGATTGGGGCAAAATCGTGGATTATCTGCGTCAGCAGGCCTATCTTACCAAAGGAGTGAGTATAGAAATTTTGGACAAAAGGGAAGTGTTGTCCGACAAGGATCTCCACAAGGAAAAGCGGCTTGGTTTCTGTTTTGATGGGGGAATTGTCTCTTATATAAAATTTTTGAATCGGGGGAAAGAAGTCAAAAATCCCCGTCCGTTTTATATTGAAAAAACAATAAATGACGTTTACGTTGAAATTTCTCTTCAGTATGTCGAGGGTCTCAAGGAGCATTTATACGCTTTTGCCAACAATATTTTCACCACTGATGGCGGAATGCACGTAACCGGATTCCGGACAGCTTTGACGCGAATACTCAACGACTACGGAAAGAAAAGCAATCTCGTCAAGGAAAAGAACGGCGGCAATCTCACCAGCGACGATGTTTCCGAAGGTCTCACGGCGGTGGTGAGCGTCAAGCTCAAGAATCCGCAATTTGAAGGGCAGACAAAATCAAAACTGGGAAACAGCGAAGTCCGCGGGATCGTTTCGACCGCTATGTCCGAGGGCCTTTCCGAATATCTGGAAAAAAATCCCCAAGACGCAAAAGCCATTATCGGCAAATGCTTGATATCCGCAGAGGCCCGTCTGGCCGCTCAAGCCGCCAAGCAGGCGGTGATACGAAAGGGCGCGCTCGAAGGGATGACTTTACCCGGCAAACTGGCCGACTGCTCTTCGCGCGACGCCGAGAAATGCGAACTCTATATCGTCGAGGGAGATTCGGCCGGCGGCTCAGCCAAACAGGGCCGCGACCGCAATTTCCAGGCCATTCTTCCGCTGCGCGGGAAGATTCTCAACGTCGAAAAAGCCCGCATTGACAAAATGCTCTCTTCAAATGAAATCAAAGCCTTGATAATCGCGATGGGAACCGGGGTGGGCGATCAAATGAATGTTGAAAAGCTTCGTTATCATCGCATCATTATTATGACGGATGCCGATGTGGACGGCTCGCATATCCGGACACTGCTCCTCACGTTTTTTTATAGAAACTTTGAGGAAATCATTGAGCGCGGTTATCTCTATATCGCCCAACCGCCGCTTTACCGGATCCAGAAAGGAAAAGAAGTCCTTTATGCCTATTCCGACGAAAATAAAAACGAGATTGTCGAGGAATTTTTGAGTGATTCGAAGAAAGGAAAAGGAAAAGTCGAAGTCACTGATGAGGCGATAAGAGTGGCCGGGATAAACATCCAGCGTTATAAAGGTCTTGGGGAAATGAACCCGAGCCAGCTTTGGGAGACGACAATGGATCCCAAAAATCGGGTGATGTATCAAGTCAAAATCAAAGACGCCCAAGAAGCGGACAAAATTTTCGAAATTCTTATGGGCAGCGAAGTCGAACCCCGCAAACGCTTCATCCAAGCGGAAGCGAGAAGTGTGGCGAATTTGGATGTATAATAAAAATAGATTTTTAAAAGACCCGGCTCGAGGAAATTTCTTCACATGATGCCGGGTCTTTCATAGGAATTCTTTGATATTTAACCCTTTCCTTCTGTAATCTTGAACAGCAGGGTAATATATTGCAGTATATTGAGGCATTTGACGACGAAGTTACTAGGCCCTCCAACTGCTAATTCGCCGTGAAGGTTCATAGCCAATGAAATTGGGGCGACGCCGGGTCTCCTACGCATGAAAATTTCCAGGCCGGATTGTTTGTGATCAACCTTGCTTGGAATCTCATGCCAGACAGCCAGGGTGGCTAACTGAAGCTCTGGATGACTTTGGTCCTCCACGCCGAGGGCGATAAAACCCTCTTTCCCCTCCAGTTCTCCAATCCTGTAACTATAGATGCCTAACTGGAAGTTTTCCTCAACAATGACTATCTGACTGTTGCTGTCGCGACGGCAGAAGTACTTAAAGATCCGTTCAAGAATAGCTGGTTTCATGGGATACCCCCTTTATGGACAGATTTGTGTTTGGGGAAACATTAGCGTAGTTTTTAGCAAATGTCAATTTGACACGGTTTTTATGGTGTTATAAAATAGTATTATGAATAGAAAAGCCTCCGAAGGCTTTTTAAAAAAGGTTTGAAAAATGATGGACAAAATCTGGACATTTATAAGAGAGGCTAGAGCTGAACTTCGAAAAGTCAACTGGCCGACGCGGCGCGAGACCGTCAAATTCACCGGCGTTGTCATCGGAGTAAGTTTGGCGGTGGCGATATTTTTGGGGACTTTGGACTATATTTTTGAGTATTTGTCGAGAACATTTATTGTGAAATAACTCGCGAAGTAAGGAGCGAATTGACAGCGAATGAGAGCGAACCTTCTGAAAACATTAGCTCTAATTTGCGATTGATCAGCTCTTCATTAGCGAGTAGTTATTATGGCGAAACAAACCCAACATCACGGCCGTTCTTGGTATGCTATTCACACTTATTCCGGATACGAGGACAACGTGGCCAAAAACTTGAGGCAACGTATCGAATCCCTTGATATGCAGGACAAGATTTTTGACGTGATGGTGCCCAAGGAAAAGAAGATAAAAATAAAAAGCGGCAAACGTTCTATTGTCGAGGAAAGAATTTTCCCTGGATACGTCCTTGTTGAGATGATTGTGACGGACGATTCCTGGTACGTGGTTCGAAATACCCCGAACGTCACTGGTTTCATTGGGATTGGCACGACGCCCACACCCATCGCGCAGGCGGAGATAGATTCAATGAAGAAGAGGATGGGCGTGGCCGAACCAAAATACAAAATTGACGTTTCTCGCGGCGACGCGGTGAAAATAACCGACGGGCCGTTCAAGGATTTTGACGGAAAAGTGGACGCGGTTGACGAAGCCCGCGGAAAAGTGAAAGTGCTGGTTTCGATTTTTGGCAGAGAAACGCCAGTGGAATTGGATTTTTTGCAGATAAAGAAAATATAGCCCTGCGAGGCGAGCGAAAAAATAAATTTCTCAAGTAGGCTATCCGCCGGCAAAGCCGGACGGATGCACGCAATACTCTCGAAATTATTTTTTCGCTCGCTAGGATAAACGTTCGCAAAGAATGTTATGGCAAAATCAATTAAGACAATAATTAAATTGCAGATAAAAGCCGGGCAAGCTAACCCGGCTCCTCCTGTCGGTCCGGCACTGGGTCAACACGGACTCAACATCCAGGATTTTTGCGTGAAGTTCAATGAGGCGACGAAAGACAAAGGCGGGGACGTGATTCCGGTGGAAATTACGGTTTATGAGGATCGCAGTTTTGATTTTGTACTGAAAACTCCTCCGGCGGCCGAGCTTCTCAAGAAAGCAGCCAAAATTGAGAAGGGAGCGGCTGACCCCCTGAAGCAAAAAGTGGGAACGGTAACCAAGGAGCAGGTCCGCCAAATTGCCCAAACGAAAAGGCAGGATCTTAATGCAAATAATGTAGAGCAGGCAGTTAAAATTATTGAGGGGACAGCGAGGAGTATGGGAATAAAAATTGAAAATTAAAAGTGTAAAGTGCAAAGTTTTGGTATGCGCTTCGCGCATAATTTATTTTGAAAATATTATGAACGAAGTAAATTCTGAAAATAAAATATATTCGATATCCGAAGCGATTGCCGAAGTCAAAAAAAATGCCAAAGCCAAATTCGACGAGTCGATCGAAGTTCACGTTCGACTTGCCATCGATCCGCAGAAATCAGACCAGCAGGTGCGCGGGATAGCGGAGCTTCCTTATGGGACAGGTAAAAAGGTGAAAGTCGTGGTTTTTACAACGGCGCAGAAAAAAGAAGCCGAGATAGCAGGCGCGGATCTGGTTGGCGGTGAAGAGCTGATTGATAAGATAAAATCATCCGGAAAAATTGACGCTGGCATTGCGATCGCCACGCCGGAAATGATGCCGCGCCTCGCGACCATTGCCAAAATTCTTGGCCCCAAGGGCTTGATGCCCAATCCAAAGAATAAGACCATTACTCCAAAAGTAAAAGAAGTGATTGAGTCTCTAAAAAAAGGACGGGCGGATTTCAAAAATGACGGCTCGGGAAACGTGCACCAGGTCATTGGAAAAGTTTCCTTTGAGGAGAGCAAGCTCGAGGAAAATTTCAAATCTTTCATTGAGGCTCTCCGAAAATCAAAGCCAGAAGCGGTGAAGGGGAAATTTTTGAAAAGCATTTCGATCTGCTCAACAATGGGAAAGGCAGTGAGGGTAAGTTTATAGGATATTTTTTAAACCTGTTTAGATATGTCTTTAGATATGTCCAAACCAGTAATCTAGTTTACTGGTGTGAGGATTTTTGTTGGTAATGCCAAAGAATAATAAATTGATCATCGGTCTTATCGGCGAAGCCGGTTCCGGAAAAGACACGGTCGGGGATTATCTTCAGAAAAAATACAAAGCAGTCCATTATCGTTATCACGAACCTCTCAAGGAGGCTCTGGAGATATTTTTGGGCCCTGGCAATGTTTCCAGGAATGATTTGATTTGGCTTTCGAATAACATTCGTGCCAGATACGGAAATCAGATAATTTCCCGAGCCTTGAAAAAGCGGATTGACAGGATAAGAAACGGCATCGTTGTGCTTAATGGCCTCCGAATTGCTGAAGACGTGGAATTTGTCAGGAGTTTGCCAGACTCGTTTATTTTTTACGTAACCCTCGATCAAAAGAAGCGTTGGGAGAGAATATACGGAAGAGGAGAGAGAAATGACGACGCCTTAAGCTTTGAAAAATTCCGGAAATATGAGAAGGCGAAAACCGAAGTCCAGATCCCCAAAATTGGAAAAAAAGCCGATTTTCGGCTTAAAAACAGGGGGACAAAAGAGGAATTATTCGCGAAAGTGGATGAGATTATCGAGCGTATCAGAAAGTAGATTTTATTCGCGAGAAAAAGACTTGACAAGCATTTTGAGAAATTATAGTATAGGAGAGCAAAATAAAACTAATTTTTAGCCAGTCTAGATGAAAAAGTCTGTAATCAGCCTAATAAAACGAAGCGGATAAACTTTTGCGTTTTTCTTTTGCGCGAATCCGCTTCAATTGAAGCGGTTTTTCTTTTGTCTACGCCCCGACGCCTGCGGGTCAGGGTAAAAATTACGAATTTTGTGCGGAGGTGTTAGTAAGTGAGACTTATTTCCTAACATTTCCGCGCTGAATGGACTTTGACAATTGAGGGGTGAAGTTGAAGATATGCTTTGATTGTGTCAGAGCGCGGAAAATCATTGCGTATAGCCGTCAGCTTCAAAATAAAGTGATTAGCAAGTAATCCGCCTTCGCTCCTTCGGAGCTTCGGCGGACTCGTCCGCCATAGCTTTTTGGCGAAGGCGGATAAGTTAGTGATTGCTAATTGCTGGTCAAGCCAATGCAAAGCATTGGAAAATGCCAAAGACACAAAAGTACAAAATGCCAAACATTTGGAATTTTGTCGCTTTGTAAAGTTTGGGATTTCCAACGCGGAGCGTTGGCATTGCGATAGAGCGGTCCCTATTAAATCCCTGCCTGCCGGCAGGCAGGCTTTGCAGGATTCAATAGGGTAAACTCATTAAGGGCGTATGGTGGATGCCTTGACTCAAACGAGCGACGAAGGACGCAGCGGGTTGCGATAAGCCTCGGGGAGCTGCCGAGCAAGCTTTGATCCGGGGATTTCCGAATGCGGCAACGCACCGCGATTTATAATCGCGGTATCATTGCATGAATACATAGTGCGATGAAGCGCACCCAGGGAATTGAAACATCTTAGTACCTGGAGGAAAATAAACCAACCAGTGCTTCGCACTGGAAAATACCAAATATCCAAAATGACAAAATACCAAAGTTTGGAATTTTGTCGCTTTGTTTTGTTTGGAATTTCCAGCGCGGAGCGCTGGCCTATTCCGTCAGTAGTGGCGAGCGAAAGCGGAAAAGCCTAAACCGTGCGTTGCACGGAAATATCCAAAGACACAAAAGTACAAAATGCCAAACGTTTGGAATTTTGTCGCTTTGTAAAGTTTGGGATTTCCGCGCAGCGCGCGGGGTTGCGGGGCAATGACATCCTATCTTGTAAAGCGGCGGATATAGTTGCCGGTGCTTTACTTGACAGGAGTAAAGTTACAAATTGTTTTGTTAGCCGAATATCTCTGGAAGGAGAGACTAAAGAGGGTAATAGTCCCGTAGGCGAAAACGAAACAACTTTATTGTTATTGTTCCCAAGTAAGGCGGGACCGGAGAAATCCCGTCTGAAGCCGGGAGCACTAAACTTCCAAGGCTAAATATCGTTTGAGATCGATAGCGAACCAGTACCGTGAGGGAAAGGTGAAAAGAACCCCGGTGAGGGGAGTGAAAGAGAACTGAAACCATATGCTTACGTAGAGTAGGAGCCGTGCATAGCACGGAAAGATCCAAATATCCAAAAAGCCAAAATGCCAAACATTTGGAATTTTGTTGCTTTGTAAAGTTTGGAATTTCCGCGCTGTGCGCGGTGACTGCGTGCTTTTTGCAGAACGAGCCAACGAGTTAATTCTATGCGGCAAGAATAAGCACTTTATAGTGCGAATTCGCAGTGAAAGCGAGTTATAACAAGCGAAATAAGTCGCATGGATTAGACCCGAAGCCGAGCGAGCTACGCATGAGCAGGGTGAACCCCGAGTAACATCGGGGGGAGGCCCGCACCCACGCGCCGTACAACACGCGGGGATGACTTGTGCGTAGAGGAGAAATTCCAATCGAGCTCGGCCATAGCTGGTTCTTCCCGAAATAGCTTGAGGGCTAGCGTTGGGTAAATAATCACGGGAGGTAGAGCTACTGAATGAGGGATCGTGGAGCAATCCTAGGTCTCTCAACCAAACTCCGAATGCCTGTTGATTTTATCCCGACAGTCAGAGCGTGAGGGCTAAGCTTCACGTTCGAGAGGGAAACAGCCCAGATCGCAGTCTAAGGTCCCTAAATCTATGTTAAGTGGCAAAGGAAGTGAAGTCTCATAGACACCTAGGAGGTTGGCTTAGAAGCAGCCATCCTTTAAAGAGTGCGTAACAGCTCACTAGTCTAGAGATTTTGCGCCGAAAATTCAACGGGGCTCAAACATAGTACCGAAGACGCGGGCCGATGCGTAGCATCGGCGGTAGGGAAGTGTTCTCATCACTGCGAAGCTCCGACGTGAGTCGGAGTGGAGCGATGAGAAGTAAGAATGTTGGCATGAGTAACCGCAATGTGGGTGAGAACCCCACACGCCGAAAGTCCAAGGTTTCCTGGGCAATGTCGATCAACCCAGGGTTAGGCGGTCCTAAGGCGAGGCCGAAAGGCGTAGTCGATGGACAGCCGGTTAATATTCCGGCCCCGCAATATTATTCGATGGAGTGACGTATCCTAGTAGTCTCTGCCCCTTATTGGATTGGGGTAGGCGTGTTTAGGGCGCTCGCGAGGCAAATCCCGCGGGCATCAGCCCAAGGCACGACTGGAAGTCCGGCTTGCCGGGCGAACAGGGATGAGCAGGGTACCAGGAAAAACTTCTAGACGTTCGCATCACACTGCGTGTGATGCTCACGAGTAAAAAGTTTATAAAGTTTGTAAAGTCTATAAGGCTTTACAAACTTTCAACTTTCTAACTTTATAGACTCGCGAAGCGTCGCGCCTAGCGCGATGCGAGCGTAATTATTGCGTCCGTACTTAAAACCGACACAGGTGGACTGGGCGAGTAGCCTAAGGCGAACGGGAGAACCCTCGTTAAGGAACTCGGCAAAACAACTAGACGTAAGTTCGCGAGATGTCTCCCCCGACGCAAGTCGGGGTGCAACAAAAGATTCCAAGCGACTGTTTATCAAAAACACAGGTCTCCGCAAACCCGTAAGGGGACGTATGGGGGCTGACGCCTGACCAGTGCTGGAACGTTAACGGGAGCGGTGCAAGCCAATCCCCGAAGCGC
>Ga0233423_10000139_pt1 | contig 44094 bp, 42 predicted proteins | sample Watercolumn_Mata_FD_180713 | JGI IMG/M metagenome (GOLD analysis project Ga0233423, IMG submission 180713) | Freshwater microbial communities from Lake Matano, South Sulawesi, Indonesia - Watercolumn_Matano_2014_112_MG | ecosystem: Environmental > Aquatic > Freshwater > Lake | place: Indonesia... | reverse complement strand
AGAGCAGACGGGGCATGAAAAGCGCGTCTACCTTTCCGGCCAGCTCCTCGATGTGTCCGGCCATGATCTTGATGGGCAGGCAGACCTCGCTCGAAACGTGACCCAGCCCGTTCTGCAGCAGAACCTTGTCGGTCCGGCGGCTGACCACTACCTCGGCCCCCAGGCCTGTGAGATACTGCTCCCAGAATTGACCGTAGCGATGGTACAGCAGTGCCCTGGGTACGCCGACTTTCATCACGGGATTGTAGGTGGCCGAGTGTCAAAGTCAATAGGACAAGGGTCCGGGACTCCCACCAACTTAAGCAGTAGCGCAGAGCGCTGCGGCTTCTCGCCGCTTGACAGGAGGATAGCTGCGGCTATCCTGAGCAATCGTGGTCAAAGCCTGCGTTCTTTTCGCTGCCGGCACCAACTGCGACCAGGAATCGGCCTACGCCTTTCAACTGGTCGGTGGGGTCCCGGAAGTCGTCCACGTCAACCTGTTCCGCTCCGGCGAGCGCAAGCTCAAGGACTTCCACATCCTGCTGATACCTGGCGGCTTCTCCTACGGTGACTACATAGCCTCGGGCCGGATCCTCGCGAATGAGCTCAAGCACTTCCTGCGTGACCAGATTGAGCAGTTCATAGCCGATGGCAAGCTCGTGCTCGGCATCTGCAACGGTTTCCAGGTGCTGGTCAAATGCGGGCTCCTGCCTGCCTTCGAAAGACCCTTCGACCCGCAGACGGTCACCCTCGACACCAATGACTGCGGACGGTACGAAGACCGCTGGGTCTATCTCGAGGTCGAGGACTCGCCCGCCATCTTTACCCGCAACCTCGAGTCGCCCATGTTCCTGCCCGTGGCGCACGCCGAAGGCAAGTTCCTTGCGAAGTCGGCAGCAATTCTCGGACGCCTCGGCCAAAACCGTCAGGTTTGCCTTCGCTACACCACGCCCACCGGCGAGCCCCCGGGATTCCCGGACAATCCCAACGGCTCGGAAGACAACATCGCCGGCATCTGCGACCCGACCGGCCGCGTCTTCGGCTTGATGCCTCATCCCGAGAGATTCATCCGCCGCGAACAGCATCCGCGCTGGCATCGGGAACGAGTTGACGAACCGCACGGGATCGCTATCTTCCGCAACGCGGTTGAGTATGCGCGCAGGAACCTCTAAGGAGAAGTCCGAAGTTCGAATGACGAGTGACAAATCACGCGGCAGACGGATCAGCCGACACCCGATTCTGACCTTCGAGGAACGCGACCCTGTAGGTTTCTTCTTTGAAGGCCGGCCCATGAGCGGCCGCCAGGGAGAGACGATTGCCGCCGCCCTTGCGGCAAACGGCGTCCGGCTCTACCGACATGCAGAGAGAACCGGACGGCCCCGCGGGTTCTTCTGCGCGGTAGGCAAGTGCGCCTCCTGCCTGATGGTCGTCGACGGTCAGCCCAACACCATGGTCTGCATGGAGCCGTTGCGCGAAGGAACAAGAGTGGAGCGTCAGAGCGGCCGAGGGAAACTCCTATAGAAACAGTGCAATGCAGAATCCTGAAACCAGAATCCAGAATTCAGAATGCCCGGCGACTCTGAATTCTGAACTCTGGACTCTGAATTCTGGACTATCATGAGACTGACTGATGTTGCGATAGTCGGCGGCGGCCCAGCCGGGCTCTGCGCTGCCATCGCCGCATCCAGGCTGGGCGCCAGCGTTGCGCTGATTGACGACAATGACCGGCTCGGCGGACAGCTGGTAAAGCAAACCCACAAGTTCTTCGGGTCAAAGCGCCACTACTGCGGAACGCGCGGCATGGACATCGCCGCCATCTTTGAGCAGGAACTCCGCGGCCTGCCTGCCGAAATCCTGCCGGGTACGTCGGTTGTCGGGCTATACGATGCCGTTCTTCCCGAACCGGCGCGGTCCGTTCCGAAGTCGGCGCAGGGCGACCTCTTCGAGAATGCGACCCCGGCCGCTGCCATCAGAGGGATCCTCGCACTCGCCAACCGAGAGCGGTTCACCAAGCTTGGATTCCGGTGTCTGATAGTGGCTACGGGAGCAGCCGAGAACAACCTCCTCTTCAAGAACAACGACCTGCCCGGGGTCTACGGCGCCGGCGCGGTTCAGACCCTGATGAATGTCAACGGAGTCCGACCCGGCAACCGGGTTCTGATGGTCGGGTCGGGCAACATCGGGCTTATTGTCTCCTACCAGCTCATCCAGGCCGGCATCGAGGTAGAAGCTGTTGTCGAAGCCCTGCCCAGAGTCGGCGGGTACCACGTCCACGCTGCCAAGCTGGCCCGACTCGGCGTGCCCGTCCTCACCTCGCATACCGTCCTTTCGGCAGTCGGAACTGAGGAAGTCGAGGGTGCGGTTATCTGCCGGGTCGACAAGGACTTCAAACCGCTTGCCAGAACCGCTCGCAAGTTGAAGGTTGATACGATCTGCCTCGCCGTCGGCCTCACTCCCCTGTCGGAGCTGCTCTGGCAGTCTGGTTGCCGGATGGTCTACGTTCCTGAGCTCGGTGGTCATGTTGCCTGGCACAACGATGCGATGCAGACCAGCCTCTGCCACGTCTACCTGGCCGGAGACGTATCCGGCATCGAGGAGGCCTCGACCGCCATGCTCGAGGGCCGGGTGGCCGGCGCCCATGCCGCTGCACAGGTCCTCGGTTCCAGCCCGGAAGCCGCGCAGGTCATCTCCGAAGCACAGAGAGAGCTCTGCGCTATCCGCAAAGGGCCGTTCGGCGACAAGGCCGCCTGCGGCAAGGCGAAGCTGGCCGAGTGCGCGCTTCGCCCCGCCTAGATTTTCAGGTAGATAATCGCAACCACGCTGGCCATCCAGAGCAGCACGTCGATCATGAGCGGCAGGTCACCCCAGAGCGCCTGTTCCGGCGCACCCCCCATCTCCCTCCGGTAGACCAGGTACAGGTAGCGATAGACGCCGTAAAGCACGAATGGAACGGTCAGCATCAGGTTGTGGGTCCCGAACTTGGTCACGGTCTCCGGCGCAATCGTGTACAGGCAGTAGGCGATGACGGTCGCCGAAGTCGCGACCGCCATCATCTGGTCGAGCAACGGTTCCGAGTAGTTCTCCAGCACTGCCCGGTGTCCGGCTCCGCCGTCCTGGAGGGTAACGAGTTCGTGCCGGCGCTTGGCCAGGGAGACGAACAGGGCGAAGAGAATCGTGCATACGAATAGCCACGACGAAAGCGTGACGTGCACCAGGACCGTGCCGGCGACTGCCCGCAGGGCAAACCCTGCCGCCACGGCCATGACGTCCAGCACCACCACATGCTTCAACCTGAACGAGTACGCAAGCTGCATCAGGAAGTACGCAAGACCGATGAACCCGAACCGCCAGTCAAGAACAAAACCCCCGACCAGGGCGAGCACCGCCGCGACCACGGCCGCCAGCCGGGCCGCTCCCGGCTTGAACCGTCCCGAGGCGATCGGTCGCAGACGCTTGCGCGGGTGAAGCCGGTCCTTCTCCACGTCGGCCAGGTCGTTGACAATGTAGACCGATCCAGACAGCAGGCAGAACGCGAAGAAACCTGCCAGCGAACGTAGCAGGTCAGTGAGATTGAAGAGGTTGCGCGAGAAAACCAGGCCGGCCAGCACCAGCAGGTTCTTCGGCCACTGCTTCGGCCGAAGACTCCAGAAGAAGGCGCCAATCACGTGCCTGTAGTTCTAGCTGAAAACCCAACAAAGTCAATGCCCGCCCCTGACGTCTCAACCACGGATAGACACAGATTCCACGGATAGTCCACCGTCACACTGACGCCTATGGAGTGCCCGACCCTTTGTCATCCCGAGCCAAGTCGAGGGATCTCGTCCTCCGTCGCCCCAAGTTGCAGCAGGAGTCGCATCCGCACTTCTACCTTCTGGCTTCGGCTGATGCGGCGCGAGGGTATCAGGGCGGCGCGGACGAAGCAGGTACGGGTCCCGCCGGACCCGGCACATGATCATCCGGTCGCGCCCAACCGTCTGACGCGGAACTTTGTGGTTGCCGCGCTCGACCGTGTCTGGCTGGCCGACATCACGCAGCTGATGACCAAAGATGGCGTGTTATACGTCGCGGTGGTCATGGACCTGTGTTCCCGGATGATCGTTGGCTGGGTGACACGGGTACAACGTGACGGCTGGCTGACCATGGCCGCGGTAGAGATGGCAATTGGCTGGCGACGGCCACCGCCTGAGTTGACTCATCATCCCGACCAGGGCGGGCAGTACGCCTGTCCGGACTATGTTGCGGTCATCGCTCGGCACGGCATCCTGGCGAGCATGAGCCCGCCCGGCAGTCCGATCGACAACGCGCCAATGGAGAGTTTCATCAAGACATTCAAGGTCGAGCACGTGTACGAAAACGACCTTGCGACTAGAGAGGAGACAGAAGCCGGCATTGCCGAGTACATACAGTCGTTCTACAATTGTCGGAGAAGACACTCAGCTCCGGGCTATCTGAGCCCGGCCGAGTGCGAGAAGCAGTTGAGAAAACCCTCCTAACTGCGTGTCCACGCTATTGGGGGCAGTCCAGTCACGCGAGTCGCCTTCTCACCTGTGCCTTGGGTCGGTACGAAGCCGCAGGATGGCACCTTCCTGCTCGGCGTCGCCTCGCCCCACAGCTCTGTCTGACCACTGCGCACCTCGTGTTCTCCCGAACGCCCGTTCCCGTTCGCGGGCCACCAGTAGAAACCCGGTCGGCGCCTGCGTTGAAGCCCGGTCGAGCAACTAGCCACGAATCGATTGGCCATAGTGGAACTCCTTTCGAGTATCACCGACTTGCTCTCTCAGCGGCGCCGGTCTGCCCAGAGCCACCGGTCGCCGAGCGGTCGCTGACAGACCAATCAGGACAGCGGGCAGCCGCCAATGGTGTATGCTGTTGTTTGCTGGATTATGTGCCTCTGAGGGCTCGAAATTCGCCTCGGAAGGCCGCTGAAAGATGTGCCAAGATTGTGCCCGCCTCAAAGGGGGCACGGGCACAACCTTGGCTTTTGGTAAGCTACCTACATCAGGTGACTTAGGAGCGCGCCTGGAGGGATTCGAACCCCCGACCATCGGATTAGAAATCCGATGCTCTGTCCAACTGAGCTACAGGCGCATCTGTTTCCCCCAAACCCCGCACCTCAGGGGCTCCGCCCCTAAGGCGGTGTACGCTGCTCCCTTTGGTCGCAGCCCGTGCACCTGTGACCCCTTGGGGGAAACCCGACAGAGATCGAGTGGTCAAGGGATCAAGGGATCGAGTGCCGGCGCAGGACGCAGCCCCAGACCCCAGTCCCTAGCCCCTAGTCCCTAGTCCCCCGTCCCTTTGTCAATCGGGGAGACTGGATTTGAACCAGCGGCCCCCACGGCCCAAGCGTGGTGCGCTAACCGGACTGCGCTACTCCCCGAACTACCGGACTGCGGTTAATATAGGCGGGATCAGGACAGAAGTCAATTCGGGGACGAGAGGGACGGAGCGGATAGACCAGAATTCAGAAGTCGGAAACCAGAGACAGGAATTGTCCGCAAAGGTACAGAACGGACCGGGGAAGTCAGTGGGGCTGGCAAAGGAAGGCGATGACTTGTTCGAGCGCGCGGGCACGGTGGCTGATCTTGCTCTTCACGTCCAACCCGAGTTCTGCGAACGTCCGGTCGCAGCCGTCGGGTATGAATATCGGGTCGTACCCGAACCCGGCTGACCCGGCCGCACGATGGGCAATACGGCCTTCACACCGCCCTTCGAAGCAGCTCTCTTCCCCGGCCGGGTCGATAACACACATCAGGCAGCGAAACCGGGCCGTCCGCCGGTCATCCCGGACCGACACGAGCTGGCCGAGCACTTTGCGGATCAGCTCCGCGTCCGTCGCACCTTCTCCGGCGTAGCGGGCCGACCTCACCCCCGGCTCTCCCCCGAGCGCATCTATTTCGAGGCCCGAGTCCTCGGCCAGCGTCCAGAGATGAGAGAACCGGGCCGCGCTGCGGGCCTTCTTGAGGGCGTTCTCCTCGAACGTTGCACCGTCTTCTTCAACTTCAGGCGCGCCGGCGACGTCCGACAGCATAGCCACCTGCCAGCCGGTGTCTTCGAGCGCACCCTGCATCTCGATGACCTTGTTCCGGTTTCGAGTCGCGAGGAGCAGCCTCATTGAACCCAGACGAAGGCAGAAGCTGGAAGCCAGATGCTGGAAGTCAGAAGTAGTCGGAGCGATGCGCGAATCGGGGTCACAGGAACCTGCGGCCGTGCGGATGAGCGGCGATCTCGGCAAGTAGCTGCTTGATATCCCCGAGGCCCTTCTTGTCCGCGACGAGCACCGCGTCGCCGGCCCGGACGATGACAAGGTCTTTGACGCCGAGCGCGGCCACGATGCCGGAGTCGGAATCCACGACGCAGCCGGCCGATCCTCTGGCCACGAGCAGGCCGTTGGCCACGTTGCCCGATGGGTCGGGCCTGGTGTGACGGGCAAGCGCGAGCCACGACCCGACGTCGTCCCAGTCGAACGTGCCGCGCACGCAGGCGACATTGCCGGCCTTCTCCATCACCGCGTAGTCAATCGATATCGACGGCGCATCGCGATAGAGCCGGGCGAGCGCAGCCTTCTCCCTGCGTGTCCTGACTGCCCGGCCGAACTTCTCGAGCTCGGCGTGGAACTCGGGCATGAACTCCCGGAACGCGGCCAGTATCGCATCGACCCGCCAGATGAACATGCCGCTGTTCCAGACGCAGTTGCCAGCCGAAAGGTATGCGCGCGCCTTTGCCGGGCTCGGCTTCTCTTTGAACGCCTGCACCCGATGCGCGGTCACCCATGCCTTGCCCCCAATCTTGTCCCCGAGCTGGACGTAGCCGTATCCGGTATCGGGCCTTTCCGGCCGTATCCCGAACGTGACCAGCGATCCCTTCTCGGCAAGTTCAGCACCGATCCGCACTGCGGTCAGGAACGCAGAGCGGTCCTCGATCAGATGGTCGGCGGGCAGGACCAGCATCGCCGCGTCCGGATCCCCGTGCTGCAGGTATTCAGCGGCCAGGCCGATGGCCGGTGCAGTGTTGCGGCCCATCGGTTCGAACACGAGGTGCGCCAAGGGACCAAGTTGCCGGCGCAGGACCGGTTCGAACTCGGCCGGGGCAACGAAGAGCTGCCGCCTGAGCGGGCAGAGCGGCGCGACGCGCGCGCTCGTCGCCTGCGTGAGCGACTGCCGGCCGAATAATGTTATGAACTGCTTGGGCAGGGCGCGGCGGCTCTTGGGCCAGAACCGCTCTCCCCTGCCCCCGCACAGGATGACAGCATGGAGATTCATCGTTCCTCCTCGTATGAGACCGAGCGCAGTAAGGCGCTGACGACCAGCCCTCCGATCCGCGTGCGGATGGAGACCGGGATTCGCCGCGCGTCGTCGGTAAGGAACACGGTGCCAAGCGGACCGCCCGCATCCGGGACGACTGCGATGCAGTCGAAAACCCCGGCCGGGGTCGTGACCGGTCTGGCGGCGCGGGCAATCGCGACCAGCCGGTAGTTGCGGCGGTCAACGTGAAGCGCCGTCCTCACCGTTTCTCCGGGCGCGAGCAAGAGAGTCCGAAAGTAATACCAGGTCGATAGCAGGTCGCGGGCACCGGGTTCGATGCAGAAAGTCGCGCCGTCTGAATAGCCGACGGCTGATCGCTCAAGGTCATAGTTCGCGGTCCATTCGGCCCGGTAGCGCGGCTCGCGGGTCCGTTTGTATGAGCGAAGCGCCACCAGGTCGGACACGCGACACCAGGTCTCCAGCCGGTAGTTGGCCCAGAAGAGCCACGAAAACGACCGCGTCAATTCCAGGTCTGCCTGGAAATGCCGGCACTCGTCCGCACCAATCGTGTCCGGGCGCAACGTCCGGAGTGTGAGCGTGCCGATTGAGACCGGGCCGTAGCGCAGGCCATAGTCAAGCCGCTCGCCCGGAGCGATGGCGATAGCAAGGGCAGCGAGAATCGGGAGCATCGGGCTATCATAGAGGCGGAAGAGGAATAGTCAAACGCGGTTGACTGGTCGAAGCCCGGATTCCGAGCTCGAAGGACGATTGAAGTCCTGATGTCAGAATCGGGTTTCAGTCCGCGTTTCGAGGTTCGTCATTCTCGACACTCGGGCTCGATGCGGTATTCGGGCCTGGTGTTCCTTACTTCCGCCGCCGTTTCCGTTGACAGTCTTAAGCATACCGATAGAATCCCGGGATGGCTATCACACCCATGGACATCAGGAAGAAGACCTTCACCGCCCACCGCGGTGGGCTTGACAAGTCCGAGGTCGAGGAGTTCATCGGTGAACTCGCCACCGAGATCGAGAACCTGCGCAAAGAGCGGGCGCAGCTCACCGAGAAGGCCGAGGAGCTGGCCAAGCACCTGCAGGCGTACGAGGACACCGAGCAACTGCTGAAGGACACACTGGTTACCGCGCAGAAGGCCACCAATCAACTGCGCGAGGAAGCGAAGAAGGAAGCTCAACTGCTCATCGAGAAGGCAAAGCTCGATGCCGAGCGAATCAAGCTTGAGGCGACCCAGCAGATACGCAACGTCGGCGACGAACTGCGGGCGCTCGAGGCGAAGCGCACGGCCCTGAACGATGAGGTCGCCGCAATCGCCCGGACCTACCTGGCAATGGCTGAACGGATGAGCAACAGGAAACCGAATGCTGAAACAGCAGATAGCTCAAAGCGTCCAGGCGATAAGAACTAGGTCCGGCTTTCGACCCGAACTCGGCATCATCTTGGGAACCGGGCTCGGCAAGCTGGCCCAAGACATCAAAGTCGAAGCCTCTATACCGTACGAGGAGATACCCAGTTTCCCGGTCCCGACCGTGGAAAGCCACCGCGGTCGCCTGATCCTCGGGACTCTGAACGACCGTCCGGTCGTAGTGATGCACGGACGGTTCCACTACTACGAAGGCTACGAACCGGAACAGATCACCCTGCCCGTACGGGTGATGAAAGAACTGGGCGTCGGCACGTTGATAGTCTCTAACGCCTCGGGCGGCGTCAATCCGCAGTTCCGGGCCGGCGAGGTCGCAGTCATAACCGACCACATCAATCTGACCGGGCTCAATCCCCTGCGCGGTGCCAACGCCGACTCGCTGGGACCCAGGTTCCCGCATATGGCCGGCTGCTACGACCCGGCGCTCGTCGACTTGGCCATGGACGTGGCGCTCAAACTCGGCATCAAGCTCTTCCCCGCCGTCTATGCCTGGGTCACCGGTCCGAACCTCGAAACCGCGGCCGAGTACCGCTACATCCGGACTATCGGTGCCGACCTTGTCGGCATGTCGACCGTGCCGGAGGTCATCGTGGCCCGGCACGCCGGGCTGCGCGTACTCGGATTCTCGGTTATCACGGACATGGGCCTTCCTGATGCGATGAAGTCGGTAAGCCTGGCCGAGGTACTGGCCATGGCTGCCAAGGCTGAGCCGAACCTGACCGCGGTGGTTACCGAGGTGGTCAAACTCATATGAAGAACCTGCGAACATTCGCGTCTGTCCTGCTTCTCCTTGCAGCCAACGGGTGCAGCAAACGCGCCCAGCTTCCGCCCGTTCCCCAGGACGCACAACAAGCGATCGACCAGGCGTCTGCCAGCCTGGAGGCAAAGCGCTACAAGGAAGCCGAGGACAAGTTCACGTTCATAATCTTCAACTTCCCCGGCTCCCGCCACGCTTCGGACGCGCAGTTCTACCTCGCCGAAACCTACTTCCGCAGCAAGGACTACCTCCAAGCGCAAAGCGAGTTCGATTTCTATCTAAGGAATTTCCAGAACGGCCGCTACCAGGAGGAAGCCACCTACAAACTGGCAGTATCCTACCTCCGATCCGCTCCCAGCCACGTGCGCGATCAAGCCAGGGCGCTCAAGGCAAAGGAGACTATCGAGCAGTTTCTGGAAACGTACCCGGACTCACCCTTCCGGTCGGAGGCTGAGCAACTTCTCGGAGACATCGCCGAACGGCTCGCGCTGCGTGAATTCGACGCCGCCAGAATCTACTACACATCCGGGGAGTTCAAATCGGCCTTGATCTACTACCAGTTCGTGAACGGCACTTATCCGGCGGAACGCTGGCCCGGCATCGAAAGGTATCGCTTCGCCATGAGCCTGCTCCAGACCGCGGACACAGCCAAGGCCAGGGAAGTGCTAAGCGACCTCGCAACCGGTTCGCCGGATGCGGCGATCAAGAAGCTGGCACGCACCGCTCTCACCCGCACCGACTGAAGTGCCGCGCCGGCTCGGAGTATTCGGGGGGTCATTCAATCCCATTCACTTCGGTCATCTGATAACAGTTGCAGACGTCAAGCACCAGATGCGCTTGGACCGCATCCTCTTTGTTCCCGTCTATCACCCACCGCACAAACACGGTCGCATGGCTACCTATCGCCATCGACTGGCAATGACGCGGCTGGCCATCCAGAACCAAACCGAATTCGAGCTGTGCAGAGCTGAGGAGACGCGTCCCGGGCCCTCCTATACGGTTGATACGCTGCGCGAGCTGCAGTCCCTGCACCCGGAAGCAATGCTCTACCTGATCTTGGGCAGCGATCAGTACCGGGACGTTGCATCATGGCATCAACCCGGCCTTCTGACTGACCTGGCGCACATCGTGGTCATGAGTCGGCCCGGCGAGAGGAAGCCTCCCCACTTCCCCGGACACAACCCGAAACGGATCCGGTTCTGCTCGATCATACCAGTCAGCATCTCGGCCGCCGCGATCCGGGCAAGACTTGCCAAGGGCCATTCTATCCGCTATATGTTACCTGTAGGAGTCGCCAAGTATGTCCGGCGGCACCGTCCGTACAGAAGCCCGTCAACAAGAAGAACCGCATAGGGCAATCGCCCAGAGGAGAACTGATGTTTGGAATCGCCCTGGCCCAGACCCAGGCCCCGGCCCCGACCGCCACCCCGGCTGCACCCGCTGCCGGCGGCATGACCTCGATTTTCGGGTTCCTACCCATTATCCTGATCTTCGCGGTGCTCTATTTTCTGATGATCATGCCCCAGCAGCGCCGCCAGAAGAAACACCAACAGATGCTCGAGCAGATAAAACGCGGTGACCGTGTTGTACTTGGGTCAGGCATCCACGGCATAATCTCCAACGTCAGGGAACAGACTTTCCTGGTCAAGGTGGCAGAGAACACCGAGATCGAGATAGACAAGTCGGCCATCAGCTACAAGTTTGGCGCCGAGAAGTAGCCCATCTGCAAAACCGGCGGGAGTTAATCGCCGCGTTGTCCTCTACGGTAACAAGGCACTCAGGACCAAGTCGGGACTAGTCAAAGAACTCACGCCTGAGTTGGTCCAGTTTCTGGAAGACCTGAAAGTGAGCATGCTTGCGCAGGACGGGCTGGGACTGGCCGCCAACCAGATCGCCCAGACAGTCGCCGTATTTGCCGTCAACCCGCGGGCTGCCGACATCGACCGCGAGCCGTACTGCATCATCAACCCCATGGTGGTCGCATCTGAGGGGCGTGTCGAAGCCGAAGAAGGATGTCTCTCCCTGCCCGGCCTTTTTGACTTCCTGCCCCGTCCCGAATTCGTGCGCATCTCAGGACTCGATGAGGACCTGCAACCGATCACGGTCGAAGGCACAAACCTCTTGGCCCGGGCTCTTCTTCACGAGATCGACCACTTGAACGGCGTGTTGTTCATCGATCACCTCAGTGATTCGCGACGCCGGATGCTGGGTACGAGACTCAAAGAACTGGAAGCGAAGGAAGGGTGCGTCTAGCTTTCTTTGGCACGTCTGAGTTCGCAGTGCCTGCCTTTCTCTCTCTTGTCCGGTCAACGCACACGGTCGGGCCCGTGGTTACGGCGCCGGCTCAACCCAGCGGCCGCGGCCGAAAGCTGGTCCCAAGCCCGGTGGAACAGAAAGCTCGGACACTGGGGGTCAAGGTTCTGACCCCGCAGGACCCCAACGCACCGACCTTCGTTTCCGAACTCAGGTCGCACAACCCGGACGCCGCGGTTCTGGCCGCGTACGGCTACATACTGAAGCCAGCCGTTCTGTCAACTCCCCCTCTCGGTTTCCTGAACATCCACCCATCACTGCTACCAAAGTTCCGAGGTGCCGCGCCAATTCAGCGCGCTCTGCTTGCCGACGAGTCAAGAACGGGCGTGACTGTTATCGCCCTATCCGAGCAGGTAGACGCTGGCGACATCATCGCCCAGGAACTCGTTTCCATCGGCCCTGACGAGACGACAGGTGAGCTTTCGCGCAGACTGGCTGAGATCGGTGCCCTGTTGATACAGAATGCCGTGACACAGCTTGAAGAAGGTAGAATCCTCCGGACTCCGCAGGATCCCAGAGCGGCAACCAAGGCACCGAAGATTGCCAAGGCGGAACGCGGCGTCAACTGGCGCGAATCGGCCCAGAGCATCCACAATCGGATCCGGGCGCTATCCCCGGAACCTGGGGCAGTCACCGAGTTCCGGCAAAGGCGAGTCGTCCTGCTTCACTCGCGGGTCAGCTCGGTTTCCGAGTCGGGTGAGCCAGGCCAGATCCTGTTAAGTCACCCGGGGCTGGTCATTGCCGCTGGCGTGGGAACGCTGGAAATCACCGAACTCAAACCCGAGGGCAAACAGGCCCAGACTGGTCAGGACTTTCGCAACGGACACCGCCCGGTCGCTGGCGAAAGGTTCGCAACTTGAAACAACGCCGCAAGAAACACCGGAGCCACAAGGCTCGGACTATCGTATTCGCCCTGCTGTCCATCCTTCTGCTCATTGTCGCCCTCAATTGGATCGTGATGCCTCTAGTCGTGGGACGCGGCCGGGAGACCACAGTCCCCGACGTGCTCGGCATCGATCGCTTCTCCGCAGAGGAGTCAATCATCAGGGCCGGGCTCGTTCTGGGCGAGATCCGCAGCGTTTCCAACGCCACCGTGCCTCCGGACCGAGTAGTGGCTCAACATCCCGAACCGCAACAGCGAGTCAAACTCGGCCGCCGGGTGCACCTTGATGTAAGCAAGGGCGGGTCCAAACTGAAAGTCCCCCACGTCCAAGGGCTGACCCTGGCCCGAGCCACTGCCCTGCTTACGGAATCGGGCCTTTCCATTGCCGGAGTCGAATCACTTCGCTCCCGCTCCCTGCCGCCGGGCCAGGTAGTTTCGACACGTCCTCCCGCGGGTAGCGAGGTAGATGAAGGCGAGCGTATGACCATCCAAGTATCCTCCCGACACGGGAGCTTCCCGATGCCGGGCCTTCTCGGCATGAATGTCGAGGCAGCCAGGGGCATCATTGCTGCGCAGGGGCTCAACATCGGCGAAGTAAAACAGGCGCCGAGCGACGAGCCAGCAGGCAGTGTTTTGGTCCAGTACCCGGAAGAGGGCATGACGGTTCGTGACCTCGACACGGTAAGCCTAATCGTGGCTGTTCCGGCAGGCAGAAGATGAGAGTATCCGCTTCCATCCTCGACTGCGACTTCCTCCGCCTGTCCGATGAACTTGCCGCGGTGATTGGTGGCGGTGCGGATGCCATCCATCTCGACGTAATGGATGGCCATTTTGTCCCAAACATCAGCTTCGGAGTGCCGCTGGCAAGAGCGGTACGCCGGGCCGTCAGCGTGCCGATCCACTCCCACCTCATGGTGCAGGAGCCCGAGTGGCTTGTGGAGAGGTTTCTCCCCTACTCGGACTTGATCACATTCCACGTCGAAGCCGCAGAGTCGCCGGAACAGTGCATCGAGACAATCCACGCCGCGGACAAGGCCGTAGGGATATCACTGAACCCCAATACTCCTGTGGAGTCCCTTCGCTCGGTCATTGCCAATGTGCAGGACGTGCTGGTGATGAGCGTCTATCCGGGCTTTGGCGGCCAGGAATTCTCCCCCGAAGCACCGGCCCGCATCCGCGAAACGGCCAAGCTCATCGCCGAGACCGGCTCCAGAGCAACAATATCGGTCGATGGCGGCGTCAATCTGCTGAACTGCAACGAAGTAGCTGCGGCAGGGGCGCATTGGGCAATTGCTGGCAGCGCCATCTTCCGTAGCCCGGACTATGCCGCTACCATTAGGAGTCTGAAGTGTTCGACGCCCTGACCGACCGGTTCACTCAGCTCCGCCGAAAGCTGCTGGGATACGGACGCCTCTCAGACCACGAGATATCGCAGGCCCTGCGCGAAGTACGCACGGTGCTGCTCGAAGCCGACGTCAACTACAAGGTCGTCGGCCATTTCATTCGCTCGGTGGAAGCCAGACTCAAAGAGAAGAACGTGGCAGCAAGCCTCAAACCCGGCGAACTCATCAACGCCACTCTCTACCAAGGACTGGTTGACTTGTTGGGCGGAACGACACCCAAACTCGACCTGAGCGCCAACCCGGTCGTCGTCAGCCTCGTCGGTCTCCAGGGCACCGGCAAGACAACTTTCGCCGGCAAGCTCGCGCACAAGTTTCGTACCCGCAAGCCGCTGCTTGTCGCCTGTGACCCGAAGCGCCCGGCTGCCTCTGATCAGCTCCGCTCGGTTGCCGAGCGCGCCGAATGCGACTTCTACCCGGTATCCAATGACGTGGTCGCGACCTGCCTGTCCGCCCTGAAGCAGGCCCGGGACAGAGACAACAACTTTGTGATCTTGGACACCGCAGGCCGGCTCCACATCGACGATGACCTGATGAATGAGCTGGGGGCGGTGCAGGACAAGGCCAAGCCCAATGCCAGCCTTCTGGTACTCGACGGCATGGTCGGGCAGGACGCGGTCAGCCAGGCCGAGCAGTTCAGCACGCGGCTGAAGCTCACCGGCTGCTGCTTCACCAAACTAGACGGCGACGCCCGCGGCGGCGCCGTGATGTCGGTGCGGCACGTCACCGGGCTGCCGGTCTGCTTTGTGGGTACCGGCGAACACCTCGAAGACCTGGAAGACTTCCACCCCGACCGAATTGCCTCGCGCATTCTGGGTATGGGCGACATGAAGAGCCTGGCCGACAAAGTCCAAGCCGCGACCGATGGACAGGACCAGCGCGCGATTGCCGAGAAGTTCCTCAAGGGCAAGTTCGATCTCGACGACTTCCTGGGTCAGCTCAAGGGCATCAAGAAGATGGGAAACATATCCAAGTTGCTGGCCATGATACCGGGGGCCGCCAACCTCGAGGTTGACGACAACGAATTCGTCCGAGTCGAAGCAATGATCCAGTCCATGACCCCGGCCGAACGCAGGAACCCGGACATAGTCGATGGCTCTCGCCGCCACCTCATTGCCGCCGGAAGCGGAACCACGGTCACCGACGTCAACCGGCTATTGAAGGAATTCGGGCAGGCGAGAACTCTGGCCAAACAGATGTCCGGCGGGCGCGGACAGCGCCTGCGGATACGCTGAGTCTTCCGGCCGCGCTCCACACCGGACGGGTTGTAGGTTTCGGAGAACGCCGGCAGTCGCTGCGTGTGCCGGCCACTATTCGATGGGGCAGCTATATCGGCACGGTCATCTTCACGTAGCCGACGACCTTCTGCTCCTTGAACGACGCGACCAACTCGCCCTCCTTGAAAAACCGGAAGTAGCCGTCCAGTTCCTCAACCCGGTCTGCGTCTACAATCACCTGTGGCCGCTTGTCAGACTCGATGAAGACATCGTATGGCACAGCAACTCCTTTCAGGAACCGCTCGGCTCGTACCGAACCGCAGGCGCTCGCGCCGTGACGTTCCATGGCATTATGACGGACATGAGCCACATGTCAAGGTATGCCCATGCCCCTCGTCTTGACATACTAGCCCCGAATGATACACTCAATCCTTGGCCAAGAACCCGGGCTGCCAAGCACCGCGAGTGCGCGGTGCCACGATTGACGGGTACCGTGCGCCGAAGACCATCCGACCGCCGGACAGAGAGGCTGACTTTCGTCCTCTTCTGCTTCTCCTCGCGCTGGCTGTGGCAGCACCGGCCTACGAGGTCTACTACGGCAATCTCCATTCTCACACCAGCTACTCGACCGGAGTGAGCGTCCCTCGCCATGCCTTCGCCTACGCCCGCGATTCCGCGCTCATCGATGTCCTGGCAGTAACCGACCATAGCGTGATGCTGTCGGACGGTGAGTGGAGCGACACCAGGGTCCAGGCTGATTCTGCGACCGTCTCGGACTCCTTCGTGGGGCTGGCTGGTTTTGAGTGGTCAAGCCCGACCTACGGTCACGTCAACGTGCTGAACTCGGTGGAGAAGACCGACATACTCAGACACCCGACTCCAGAGTTGCTGTACGAGTGGCTGGCAACCGAACCTGGAGCACGAGCTCAGTTCAACCACCCGACTGCGGACGACTTCCGCGCGTTCGCATACTCACCTATGGGTGACCAGTCCATTGTCATGTACGAAATGCAGGACACGAGCTACGCATCGAGCTACCACGTGGCGCTCGACAGCGGCTGGCACGTCAGCATGTCCGCGAATCAGGATAACCACGGCGGCAATTGGGGCGCGGCCGAACGGCTAACAGGCATCTGGGCCAGTGTGCTCGAACGCGACTCGATACTCGCGGCACTTTCACAGATGCGCACGTTCGGAACGATGAGCAGGAACGCGTGGCTGCGTTTCACGGCCGGAGAAGCTTGGATGGGGTCCACGATCGCGAACGGACATCTTGAATTCGACATCACTGTTGCCGACCCGGACACAGAGGATGTTGTCCTCCGCGTTGAACTTGTCACCAACAATGATGTCGTAGTCGACTCGCTGGTTGCGGGCGACACCAATCACGTTGCGTGGCAACCTGTAGTGAATACTGAAAGCAGCGACCATCGCTACTTCTTTGTTCGGGCCGTGATCCGGGACACGGCCTTGGTCATCTCCGCGCCAATCTGGACCGAGCCAGCCCCATCACTGCAGCACCGTACAGGAATAAGCCGGCCGGACCTGGGTATTCGGGTCCGGCCCAACCCATTCACGTCTGTGGTTGAACTGACGCCGGGCACTCCCGGCACAGGCACCATGGACATCTTCAGCGCCTCCGGCTCGCTGATAAGGAGGCTCCGGACAAGCGCAGACGTTACATGGGACGGGCTCGACAATCGTGGTCTGCAGGTCCCCACTGGAGTCTACGTCGCCCGTTGGACAGATGGCAGCAGGTCTCTGACCGTGTCCCTGCTTCACCTCTCTCCCGACAAGCGCAGGTAACCGGGCCAACGCCTGCAGGCTGCGGACCCGGTGATGTCAACCAGCCACTCAGGTACTGTCGCCCTTTCGTAAACCTCATAGATGTGACACATACGGAGTCGTCAACCCGGGACACCGAATTCGATCGTGACCTGACACGCCGCCAAACGCTCTCGTTAGTGACAGCAAGTCAGACTCTTACGCCCAGTGAACGCGAATCTCCACATGGCACGAGTTGTGCACCAAGAATCGCGATGAACTCGACTCCCCGAGCCGATCCCGGGAGACATAGAAGCTGCTCCTCGGCACCTCGGCCAAGTGGCACTTACGTCTGACCGGCAGCCGGCTCTTGCCTTCTACGATGAACCGGGCTTTCAATGCGCTTCCTTTGCCAGCCAGACGGCCGCTTCTTTAAGAAGTCCCGCTCCTCTCGTGTGATCGCCAGCTCCTTCCGTAGCCGGCGGTTCTCTTCTGCCAGCGAAAGATCACCTTTGCCTGCCGTCGGCCCTGCTCCCCACTCGCGAAACTGCCGCCGCCAGAGATGCAGGGTGCTCTCGTTGATGTCCAGATCGCGGGCCGCTTGGGCGACTTTGATGCCGCCCTCGGTCGTCAATCGTACCGCTTCGATCTTATACTCACGCGTATAAGTCTTCCGCGGCTTCTTCTCTGTCTCCAAACGCTACCTCCGGTTTCATGCTACACCCATCATACCGAGTGTCCATCAAACCGGGGGCACCCCACTCCACGGTTTGAAAACACTACACACGACCGGTCGAGCCTGAAGGATACACCCGGCCCGACCCTTCTTCTTCGTAGTTACACACAGATAAGCATACTACCTAGGCAACGCGTCGACTTGACATGGAGATTGCGTCGGCTACGATGTGACGAGTGAGGCGGCCCACGGCCTAACCTCATCGGAAGGCGGCCCGTTGTGCTGCCCGAGACTCCCGATGCGGCGGCTGGGACCCGAACAGACCTCACGCGGCTGATTGGCGCCTTTGCTGGGAGACGGTGGTGAGCTTGAACGGTTCAGATGGTACTCGGTCGGCTGGCAGCCAGCCTCATGTGGTAATCCCGTACAACTACGCGGACAATCAATTCGCCCGGAAGTTGGCTGGGTCGCTGCGTCGTGATGGCGTAAGTTCCTGGGTCGACGAAGTAGACATGTCAGCAGGAGTGCTACTGGTGAGCCGCGTATCACACGCGGTTCGGCCCGTTGACTTCGTCGTCCCTCTCATCTCCGTGGCCTCACTCAGATGGCGCTGGGTGCAGCAAGAACTCAGAGCGGTCACGGCAAGAGACTTTAACGGCCGGCGCGTCAGGGTACTCCTGGCAAGGATAGACGGTGTCTCGCTGCCCGACTACCTAGCGTCACAACCTTACGTCGACTTCCACGGCCGCGGGTGGCAGCAAGCCTACGAGGACCTCAAGGCAGTTGTCCAACAGCGCACCAACCCGAGGCCGGAGACACGGGCGTTATCGGACTACGAGCTGCCCCACGCGATTCGGAAACCCCAGCCCGCGGCTGAGAAGAAGACCGGCAGGAAGCTGGTCTATGTGTCGTATGACAACGAAAACGATGGCTACTACAAAGACGTACTGCTGACATGGGCCAACAGCCCTGACTTTCCGCGACTCACCGTGAATGACCAAGCCATTGTGCACTCGCCGGACAATCAAGAGTCAGAGCCGCTAAGGCGCGTGATACAGGACAAGATCAGAGCAGCGACGGCGTTCCTTTGCGTGATCGGAGAGAACTCAAGCTCCAGCGCGTGGACTAACTGGGAACTGAAGCAGGCCATCGAACAAGACAAACGGTTGATTGTGGTCCGGATAGACCGGGACTTCGTCGCTCCGGAAGTGCTGTCCGAGCTATACCCCACGTGCGCACTGTCATTCACCTTCGAGGGAATAAAACGAGCAATAGATGAAGCGTATGGGGTAATCTCGCAGGAATAGACTCGCCCAGACAACTCTTCCTATGCACTGACGCCTGCCCCTGACTGACTACAGAAAGAGCCGTCGCCGTGGCGGCGTCGCCCGAATCCGGTAATGGAGGCGGCGGGAATTGAACCCGCGTCCGAAGAGTTCGGCGCCAGCGACCTACATGGTTAGTCAGTCGATGTATCTCGGTTCGCCGTTAGCCGACCGACAGGCGCGGTGAACCCAGCCCCAGAGATTCTCGGGTTCCGGCCCTGAGACGCAACCGGAACCCAGATCACCCTTTTATACCCTGACTTCGCGCCGGGTGAACTCGCGGGTCAAGGGGCTCCTTAAGTTAGGCAGCCAGTGCGTAGCTGTTATTGGCAGCTGTGTTTCCCCGGTCGGGATTTACGAGGTAACCGAGGAACCTCGCCATGCACTCTGGCCCCTCAGGCACTCCGTCGAAGCCAATCGCCCCCGAACTTCTGAGAGACCGTGCAGACTCCAGATTGTGGTAGAATTGTATGCCGGAATCAGAGGGGTGTCAATCCAAACCGCGCTCACCCAGTCCAGAATGGAGACGCCAGGGACGCCAAGCTCGTCAGGATCAGACTCCGAACTTCTGCATTTCGACTACCCGTACCGTCTTCTGTTTCCGCCCGGGCATCTCACCCCGCCCCGGAGCTTCCTCCGCCCCCACCGCCACCGCCGCCGCCCGAGAAACCACCGCCGGTTGATGACGCGGTTGAGAACGAGGACATCATGCTGCTCATGTTGTCGGCAAAGACACCGAACCCGCCCAGACCATCGCTCAACGAGGCAAGCGAGCCGCCCGGCATGCCACTTGCGCCGATGTACCAGAACGGCAGGGCAAGGCCGGTTCCGCGTTGCTCGGCCAGTCTGGTAACATGCTTGAGGAACTCGGCGGCCACACCCAGCGCCACCGCATAGACGTAGTAATCCTCCCAGATCGCCAGCAAGTTCACGGGCGCCTGTTCGATGGCTGAGAAGTCCTTCAGGAACTTGCGGAAGTTCTTCCAGCGCTTGTGCTCGAGGTAGGCCACCGGATCCCAGCGGAAGATAATCCGACCGGTGAGAAAGTAAACCACCCCGCACACTACGCAGGCAATTACGCTGAGCGGGACCCGCGCGTTGACGGAAGCGGGCGCGATCGCGGCGAGACCGCTGAACAGCAGCCAGACGCCGGGGACGAAACAGAGCGCCGCCAGCCCGCAGAAAGTCACATACGCCCGACGGCTGGCAGCCTCAGTGAACTCGACGCCGAGTTGCGGCGGCCACCATTCCATGCCCGCCGAATAGAGGCTGGACACCATCTCCCGAACGCTGCTGGGGCGCGTCTTGCCGTAGTCCTTCATCATCTCTTCGGTCAGCGTGTTGCCGCCGCCCGCGAACATCCCGAACAGGTAGTCTGCCGCCATCCTGTCGAACCCCGTCAGTCCCGAGGCCCTCTCGGGCTTGTCCAGCCTGAACTCGTGCCGTGTCTTGTGCCCTTCTTTCACTTCGTGCACCGACACGATTCCTTGGCGCCCGAGGCCGAGCAGGGTCGCCATCAAGCCGCGAAACAGCTCCTGCGTCATCTGCGACTTGTCCGGCTTCTGGTGCGTGATGAACGGCACGACGAACGGCGGCGCCTTGCGCGGCAGCTCGTGCTCATAGACAGCCTCGTAATCGAGTTTCGGCTCCGTGCCGAACTCCCGGTAGAGTACAATCAGCAGGACGATCGGCATCAGGATCAGGAGCAGGCCGAGCGGAACGAAGTAGTGGCTGCGGAACGTAGCGACGAGGAAGTTCTGCTTCTCCTCTGCCAGTATCGCCGCATAGCGTTTCTGCCCGGTCACCTGCGCCTCCGCGAACAGGGCTGGGTTCGCCAGCGCTCGCACTTCCACGAACGCGTCTTGCGGGATACCCGACTGCTCGACGTAGGCCGTGTCGAACGTGCCGGCGAAGCTCAGGGTTCCGGGACGCGCCGCCGAATGGACATAGACCTTGAACAGGTCCGGCGAGTGTCCCGGGAGCACGACCCGGATCGCAATCCTGCCGATCGGCTCGTGCTCGTCCTCAATCACCTTCCAGTAGAGCTCGGCCACGTCCTCGTAGCGCCGGACTGCGCCTGCAACGGTGTAGTCGACGAGGAAAGTCCGTTGCTCGTTCTCGGCGGAATAGCCCCAGCGAACGTACAGTGACCGATCGCTGCTGCTCACTTCCGGCGCCAGGTCCCTCCATCCGGTCTCGGTCGCCATAGCCAACCGGTTCAAACGGATGTCGGAAGCTCCTTGCTTCCTTAGTTCGAGATCGGCCCAGAAGAAGCGACCGTCGAATTCGTAGGTTCGCTGCTGCACGATACGCGCACTGCCATCCACCTGCAGTAGGACGTGGGTTGATATCTCGGGATAGTGGTAGGACTTCGCAGCGGCGAGCAGCGGAAGAAGAGACAGGAGAAGAAATGACCGTCGCCGCATGGTCGATGCTACATGAGCCGTTCCGTCACGGTCTGGCTGATGGCTTGATGGCCGGGCACTCTCCCTGACCGTCGAGGACTCGAGTCCGTAGCCGAGATGTAGACGGATCCGCCGGCTAGTCGAGCCGGATTGGCATCAGCAGGAACGTCTGCTCGGTGTCCGGCTTCTCGTCGACCGGCTTGAACAGCCCCGCCGAAAGCGGGTTCGACAGCTCGATGGCGACCTTTTCCGACTGCAGCCGCCTGAGTATCTCCAGCATGTAGCTCGCGTTGAACCCGATGCGGACCGACTCGCCCGTGTAGCTGCACTCGGCCTCTTCCTCGCTGCGCCCGACGTCCGGAGTCTCCGCCTTCAGTCCGAGCTTGTTCTTGCCGAAATCGAGCGCGACCAGGCGGCCGACCGGGTGGGCAAACACCGCGGCTCGGCGCAGGGCGGCCGAGAACACCTCATGCTCAATCAATGCCTTGGCCGGGTAGCCCTTCGGTATCACCCGCTCATAGTCCGGGTAAGGCCCCTCGATCTGCCGGGTAATGATGGTGGCGTTCTGGAAGACGAACCCGACCTTGGCCGGGTCCATGTGCACCGTGAACATCTCTTCGCCACGAGGGAATAACGGGAACACTTTGGGCGAAACAATCATCTTGATCTTGCCGGCGAACTTGCCCTTGCGGCAGATGTAGGCGAGACGGTGGCCGTCGGTGCCAACCATGCGGGTCTCGGTCTTCGCGACCTCCCAGTTGACGCCGGTCATGGCCGGCCGGGACTCATCCTTTGAGACCGCGAACGATACCGTCTCGAACAGCTCGAACCAGGTCGAGAGCGGGAACTCCATGGTCACGCCCTCGGGCAACTTCGGCACTTCCGGGAATTCGGATGGATCGAGGCTGACGAGCGCCGCCTTCACGCGCCCGGCTTCGACTGTGAGACTCCGTTCCTTGCTGGACAGCTTGATGGTCGGTGAGTTGATCTCGCGGACGATCTCCGCCAGCTTCCGGCCCAGCACGACGACCGTGCCGTCCTCAGACTGGCCTTCGAGCTTGAACGTGCGGCGGACATAGGTGTCTAGGTCGGTCCCGGCCAGCGCCAGCTTGCCGTCCTTCACGTCCAGCGTGATGTTGTTAAGAACCGGATAGGCAGACTTGCTCGGCAGCGCGTTGGTTACGCCTGCGAGCAGCTCTGCGAAGATCCCGCGGTCTATCTCACAGCGCATCGTGTCTCCTTTACGAGCAAAGCATGTCTCTTAGTATACTTCTACCCGATTCGGCCCCGGTGTCAAGCTGAACCACCGCTCCCGACCTCGTTTCCCGCTTCGGACCCGCTAGCCCTTGGCTTCCTCGAACGGCTCCTCTGCGAATAGGCCCTGCTTGTCCTTGACGAGCTGGCTGACTTTGAGTTCGGCCTCGGCCAGTTTCTCCTTGCAAGCCCGGGCGAGTTGCACGCCCCGCTCGAAGAGAGCAAGCGACTTGTCCAGCGCCAGGTTGCCCGCTTCGAGCTGCTTCACGATTCCCTCAAGCTCGGCCAGCGCCTTCTCGAAGTCGATCCCCTCGGTCGGTTTCTCACTCTTTGCCATCTAGTTGTCTCCTGTTCGTTCCACTCGGCAGCCAATGGCGCCGTCCGACACCTTCAGCCGCACACCTTCACCGGCCTTGACCTGACCCACGCGGCTCACGACCGAGCCGTCGGGCTTGAGGCAGATGGAGTAGCCCCGGTCCAGGCTCGCGAGCGGGCTCAGAGCGTCAAGCCCGGCCCCGGCCTGCCCGAGCCGAACGTTCTGCCGGGACAGGAACGAGAGCACCGGCTTGTCCATCCGGTCTGACAGCGCCTGTATTGCCACCTTCTGGCGCAATACCCGCGCCACCGGACTCTGCCGGTTCAGCCGCAGGTCGAGCGCAGACAGCGCCGCCGTCGCGTCGGCCAGAGCGCTCCGCGCGACCGCTTCGGCCCTGCCCGCCAGCCGTTCTGCACGGTGGTGCAGTTCGGACAACCGAGCCGCCATCAGGTCAAACACTCGGTGCCGGACCAGTTCCTCGACCACCTGCTGCTTTTCGAAGAGCACCTGCTCGGCGGCCTCCAGCAGTTGCCCCGCGATGTCCCTGAGCCGGGTCTCCAGTTCTTCCCATGGCTTGGCGACCAATTGCGCCGCGGCAGTAGGAGTCGCCGCGCGGACGTCGGCTACAAAGTCGGCAATCGTGAAGTCGGTCTCATGCCCGACTCCGGATATCACCGGCACACGCGAGCAGCAGATCGCCCGCGCGACGACCTCCTCGTTGAACGGCCAAAGGTCCTCTATCGAGCCGCCCCCCCTGCCGACAATTATGACGTCGACCTCGAGCCGAGCACACAGGACGGCGATACCCTCGGCTATCTGTGCGGCCGCCCCTTCGCCCTGCACCTGTGCCGGGTACAATAAGACCCTCACCTTCGCCTTGTGAAGACGCAACGTCCGCAGCATGTCGTGGATTGCCGCTCCGGACGGCGAGGTGACAACGCCGAGCGTGCGGGGCAGCAACGGGAGTGGCCGCTTTCGCTCGGGCGCAAACAGGCCTTCCTTCTCCAACTTCCGTTTGAGCTGCTCGAACGCCTGCTGCAGGGCGCCCAAGCCCTTTGGCTCGATGGCGTCGAGGATGATCTGGTACTTGCCGGACGGCTGATACACCTCGAGCCGGCCGTGGCCGATGACCGCAAGCCCGTCCTCGAGCTCGAACTTGAGCCGCTGGGCCGAGTGCCGGAAACAGACCGCCTGCAACTGTGAACCTTCGTCCTTCAGCGCGAAGTACAGGTGTCCGGACGGGTAGGCCTTGAAGTTGGACACCTCACCCTCAATCCAGACATCGGAGAAGTACTCCCCGAGCATCCCGGCCACGAGCGCGTTGACCCGGGATACGGTCAGGACGCGACGGCCTGAGGTGGATTCAAGGGGTCCAGGATTCAACGGATCGAGTGCTCCGGCCACTGGAATCCTCGATTCCTCGATTCCTGGAATCCTGCTCTACTTCTGATAGTCGTAGAACCCCTTGCCCGTCTTGCGGCCAAGATACCCGGCTGCTACCATCCGCTTGAGTAGCGGACACGGCCGGTACTTGGAATCGCCGAGGTCGTTGTGCAGCACGTTCATGATGGCAAGGCAGACATCGAGCCCGATGAGGTCGGCCAGAGCCAGTGGGCCGATCGGATGGTTCATGCCTAGCTTCATCACGGTGTCGATGGCTTCCTTGTCGGCCACGCCGGACTCAAGGCAGAATATGGCTTCGTTTATCATCGGCAGCAGCACGCGGTTCGAGACGAACCCCGGCGAGTCGTTCACCACGACCGGGGTCTTGCCGAGCTCCTTGGACAGCGCTACAACCGTGTCCGTCACTTCAGGCAGAGTCCCGAGCCCGCGCACCACCTCGACCAGTTGCATCACCGGCACCGGATTCATGAAGTGCATGCCGATGACCTTGCCCGGCCGCTTGGTCGCCGCGGCGATAGCGGTCACGGAGATGGTTGAGGTGTTGGTCGCGAGAATCGTGTCCGGCCCACACAGGCCGTCCAGCAGGCAGAACATCTCACTCTTCAGTTTCTGGTTCTCGGTCGCGGCCTCGATCACCAGCCCGCAGTCTTTCAGGTTGGCGACCTGCAGGCTCGGCTCAATGCGGGACATGACCGCATCCGCCGCCTCCTGCGTCAGCTTGGCTTTCTCGACCATGCGGCCGAGCGACTTCTTCACCGTGCCGAGGCCGCGGTCGAGGAACTTCTGGTCGATGTCGTTCATGATGACATCGTACCCGGCCATGGCGAATACCTGAGCGATGCCGTTGCCCATGGTGCCGGCGCCGACAACTCCGATCTTCCGATTCATGTTGGCTCCTTAAGGGTTCGAATTCGAAGCTACAGTATATGAAACCGACCCGGTGTCAAGCCGCACGGCTGAGCCTGCGCGACCTTGACATACGGTCACGGAATCAATATAGTCAATCCACGTGAGCATGCTCCCTGACAACCGGGCGATTAGCTCAGCTTGGCTAGAGCGCTTGCTCGACACGCAAGAGGTCACCTGTTCAAGTCAGGTATCGCCCATACAACGGGGTGTGACGGCAACGACCATCACACCCCGCTCTCTTTTGGGGCTGCGGTGATGAAGCAGTCTTTCCAGCTTCTCTGGGCCCTGCAGCAACTCGACACCGAGCTCCGCACTCTGACCGAGAAACTCAATCAGATTCCGGCGCGAGTGAACGACCTCAACAAGACCGCCGCCGCGATCAAGGCCGACCTTGATCAGGCCAAGACCGACATCATCGAGCACAAGAAGCAGTACAAACTCTGTGAGCTTGAGCTCAAGGGAACAGAAGAGAAGGTCGCCGGCTACTCGGTACAACTCTATTCGGCCAAGACCAATGAGCAGTACAAGGCCTTCCTCAAGGAGATAGAAGGCCAGAAGCGCCTCAAGAACGGTATCGAAGACCGGATGATCGTGCTGATGGAAGAAACCGAAGCGCTCGACCGCAAGGTCAAGGAGAACGAGAGAGAGAGCGCCGAGCTCGACGTTGAGACCGCCCGCAAAGTCGAAATGCTCGAAAGCGAGACGAAGGAACTCGAAGCCGCCATCGCCGAGCGCAGACTGCAGCGTGAGACTACCGCGGCTGCGATCCCGCAAGAGCTGATGAAACGCTACGAGCGGGTCCGCGCCAGCAAGGGGGGAATCGCCGTCGCCACGGTCAGGAAGGAGCGCTGCAGCGGTTGCTTGAGCCCGATTCCGGCCCAACGCATACTGGAAGTTGACCGCCAGGACCACCTCTACCTTTGCGAAGCCTGCGGCCGGATTCTGATCGTCGCTCAGGAACAGCCGACCCGCAGCTAGCCGGGTTCCTGGTCCAGATCGACGGTTCCTCACTAGGTAATCCAGGTCCGGCCGGGATCGGGGTTCGCATTGTCCGCCCGGACGGCACCGTGCAGAAAGAGATCAGCCGATCCATCGGCATCCGCACCAACAACCAAGCTGAGTACGAAGGGCTGCTCTGTGCCCTGCGTGAAAGTAGCGAACTTGGCCCCGGACCGGTGGTGATCCGAACCGACTCTGAACTCGTCTATTATCAAATGATCGGCAGGTACAAGGTGAGGAGCCGCGAACTGAAACTCCTGCATTCAGAGGCCCGCGAGATCCTGCTGCGGCTACCGGACGTCAGTGTTCAACTGGTTCGCCGCGAGCAGAACAGAGAAACCGACAAGCTTGCCAAGAGCGCTGCTCAGATGACGGACGATCGACCAGAATATGCCCGGACGTAGAGAACGTCAGTCCGCCATCACTTGGCTGATGCCACTGGGAACTCTCGTCCAGTTCATGCTGCCGCGCTGGATAGTCGTGAGGTTTGCGCGCGTTGCCGCGGCGTTCGCCTACCGCCTGAACCGCAAGGCCCGTGAGCGTTTGCTGGAGAACTGCCGCCACGTTCTGGGCGCTGGAACCTCCGAGTCCGAGCTTCACGCAACCACCCGGCGACTCTTCCTTCACTACGTCATAAACCTTCTGGACGTGATGCGCGTCCCGGTGATGAAACGTCGAGTCCTGCAGCTGGTGGAAATGGACCCGCTGATCGTGGACCGAGCCCTCGCAGCGAAGCGAGGCGTTGTAATCGTCTCCGGCCACTTCGGCAACTACGACCTTGCTGGCGTCTACATGGCCGCTGCAGGGTATCCCCTGTCAGCTGTGATTGAGCCCGTGCCACGTGGTTGGGCCAAGACCTACGGTCGCTATCGGGGAGCAACGGCGATGGAGACGATCCCCATTCCGGATCGCAAAGCCATGATCAGGTCACTGCACAGAGGTCGAATGCTCGCCCTCGTTTCGGACAGGGATCTAACCGGCAACGGCCTTCTCTGCCCGGCATTCGACGCGTACCGCCACTTTCCCAAGGGCGCGGCAGCCTACTCGCTGCGCTTCGGTTGCCCGCTGCTGGTTGCAGGAATGATGTTTCAGCACGAACCCGGACGTCGGCCATATCGCATGGTGTACAAATCGGTTGAGTTCACGCCAACCGGCGATACGAACGCCGATGTTGTAAGATTCACGGGTCTGATAGCCGCAGAGATCAACGACCTGATCCGCAGATTTCCGGACCAATGGCTGGTGTTCAAGGCCGGGTGGCAACAAGAACCATGAGAGTCAGGCTCCATCGTCTTTCCGACACCCCTCTCCCCTGCCGTCAGACACCGGGCTCGGCCGGCTTTGACCTCTGCGCTGCTGAGGCAGTGGAGATCCCGGCGCACGGGTTCAACTCGGTCGGCACCGGCCTGGCCGTTGAACTGCCGGAAGGAACGGAGGCCCAGGTCCGGCCCAGATCCGGTCTAGCCGCAAGGCATGGCATCGGCATACTGAACTGCCCGGGCACGATTGACTCTGACTACCGAGGCGAGGTCCGGGTGATACTCTTCAACGTTTCCAGCCAGGACTACCACGTACGCCGCGGCGACCGCATAGCCCAGCTTGTCTTCGCGACGTTAACCGAAGTCGAACTGGTCGAGACCGATTCGCTCTCCAACACCCGCCGAGGATCGGGGGGTTTCGGCCACACCGGCCAGTAGGAAAATGACGCGGTCTGACCGGCGTCTGCGCGTCTGCCTTGTGTCGGCCGCCTATCGTCCCTACCCTTCGGGGGTGAGCGAACACGTCCACCACCTGGCCGAGAGCCTGCGCGATCTTGGCCAGGAAGTGAGCATCCTCACTACCACATTCTCCGGATTCGGTGAGTACCGGACTTCGTTGCCGGTGACGCGATTCGGCCGCGCCCTGCTCGTCCCGATGAATCACTCATATGCGACTGTGCCGGTCGGCCTCAGGATGCCCGGACAGGTGAAGCGCTTCCTGGCCGAGGGCGGATTCGACGTGGTTCACTGCCACGGGCTTTTCTGGCCGGAGATCTCCTACTGGGCGATTCGGCACAGCCGGTCGGTGAACCTGATCACCTTCCTCACGGCCGGCTTCAAGATCCAAACCTCCGGGGCAAGCACCTTCCGGTCGCTGTTCAGGAAGCAGCTCTCCAGGATACACGGTCGCATCGCCATTTCTCAGCGAGCGCGCGCGGCCGCCGAACCCTATGTCCCCGGCGAATTCCGCATCATTCCTTGCGGAATCGACTTGGGACGCTTCCGTCCCAACGTATCTCCCCGCCTGGAGCGCAGACCGGACAAACAACGAATCCTCTTCCTGGGACGACTCGATGCACGAAAGGGCATCGAGACACTGCTACGTGCTCTGCCCATAGTCCTGCAGTCGCTTCCCGGCGTCAGATTGGCGGTAGTAGGTCGCGGGCCGATGGAACCCCGCGCCCGCCAGATTTGCGGAGAGCTTGGCATCTCCGGATCCGTTGACTTCCGCGGCGTCGCTCATCCCGAGGATCTGCCGCGTCACTATGCGAGTTGCGATGTCTATTGTGCACCGGGCCTCGGTGGAGAGACACTCGGCATCGTCCTGCTCGAGGCCATGGCCAGCGGCACGCCGGTAGTCGCTTCGCGGATCCCCGGCTATGACGAAACAGTCCGGGACGGAATTGACGGTATCCTGGTTCCTCCCGCCGACCCCGGTGCCCTGGCCTCGGCTCTAGCCCGCGTCCTGGCCGACGAACCACAGAAGCGGGCACTGGCCGCAGCCGGACTCAGGAGGGCACAGGAGTATGCCTGGCCAAAAGTGGCACAGTGTACCCTCGATCTCTACTGTGAATTGCTGGCGGCGCGGCCGGGCTAGACCGCGCCAAGGGCATCCGCCAGTTCCCTGAACTGCTCGCCGTCCAGAGTCTCCGCGCGGGCTGACGGTTCGATTCCAGCCTGCTTCAGACACACCACTGCTGCTTCCCTCGTCAGCTTCAACCCCGCCACCAGGTTGTTGGCAATCGTCTTGCGGCGCTGGGCAAAACAGACCTTGACCACGCGACGGAAAGACGCTTCATCGGGAACCGGGTAGAGCGGTTGCTCGCGGCGGTCTAGACGGAACGCAGTTGACACGACATCCGGCTGGGGTTTGAAGCTGTCCGGCTCTATGTTGAACAACCGTTCCCGCAGAGTCAGGCGGGCAAAGAAGACTGAGAGCGCTCCGTATGCCTTGGATCCCGGTGCTGCAACGACCCGGGACGCGAACTCCCGCTGAGTCGTGAGCACCGCGACATCCCACGCGTGAATCGACTCCAAGAGTTTGAACAGTATCTGTGATGATAGGTTGTAAGGCAGATTGCCCAGTACTTTCAGACGCCGGCACTGTCCGTCAGGAGCGGCCGGCAACAATGATCCAAGGTCGTACCGCATGAAGTCGGCTTTGACCACCTCAAGATTTCCGAACCCACCCATTTCGACACGCAATCCCTCTACCAGCCGTTCATCTATCTCTACCGCGACGACCCGGCCAACCCGGTTCACAAGTCGCCTGGTGAGCACTCCCTTGCCCGGCCCGACCTCGAGCACGATATCGCTAGGACCCGGACTCAGCGCCTCAACCAACGAGTCAGCCACGGACTCGCGAGTTAGGAATGACTGACCTAGGCCGCGGCGGGGATACAGATGTCTCACGGAGGGGGATTGGCTGGGTCAAGGCATTGAGGATTCAAGGGCATCAGGACTTCAAGATTGGAGTGTGCGGGTATCCGCAGCGGATGCTCGGTCCCTCTCTCCCTCGAACTCTCGATCCCTAACCTGTGCGTCTCAGATCCGGAAACAGCGCAGGGCATTCTCGCGGGTCAAGTCCGCGGCCTCAAGCGAAGTGACACCAAGCATCTTCGCCAGCTTCTCTACTGTAAGACGGACCATCGCCGGCTCGCTTCGCTGCCCGCGGTTTGGCGCTGGCGCCAGATAGGGCGCATCAGTCTCGACCATCAGCAACTCGCAGGGAATCGTCTTGATGAAGTCTTCCAAGCGCCCTTCTCCGTATGTGATGTTGCCGGAGAAGGATATGAACAGGCCCTTCTCGACGGCCCACTCCGCCAGTTTCTTGTCGGCAGAGAAACAATGCAGGACGCCAGAATAGTATCCGTGTTCGTCGACTATGCTCCTGGCACGGCTGGCCGCGTCGCGTATGTGAATGATCATCGGCAGTGCCAGCATCCGGGCGAGCTCGACCTGAGCGTGAAAGGCGGTCTCCTGGTTGCCACGCGAGGAGATACCACGGAAAAAGTCGAGCCCGATCTCGCCGATCGCTTTGACCTTGGGCTCGATGCACATGTCCTTGAGCGCCTGCACGTCCCAGCTGCGGAATTGGTCGGAATCGTGCGGGTGCACGCCCACCGCGCAGTAGACTCCTTCGCGATTGCGGCTCAGGGCAACTGACTGCCTGCTGTCGGGCACGCTCTGACTCGCGGTCATTAGCCATCGGACTCCAGCGCTGTGCGCCCGCTTGAGCACCACTGACAAGTCCGCTCCGAACTGAGCGTCGGTCAGATGGCAGTGCGAATCGAACAGCTTGAGGCCTTCGGGATTCTCCTTGGACCGACGGGACATCCTAAAGCGGCTCCCGGCTCTCAGCCGCATACTTCACACCCCGAACACTCCTGCTCGCGGCTTGTTGCTTGCGGATTGCAGCTCTCATGATACCGGTGAACCAGGCGAGGTCTCACGGTCCGGCGTAAGGATAGCGAGTCCGTCTGGGCCGGTCGCGGCAAGCAACATGCCGTTGGACTCGACCCCACGGATCACCGCCGGGGCCAGGTTGGCGACGACGATGATCGACTTGCCGACCAGCTCGTCCGGCTTGTAGGCCAGCGCGATGCCGGCCACGATCTGCCGCTGCTCTGCCCCCAGGTCGATCTGCAGTCGAAGCAGCTTGGTGACGCCCGTCACCGGTTCCGCGCTCAGGACCTTCGCAACCTTCAGTTCCAGCTTCTTGAAGTCGTCGTATGCTATCACGCTCTTCTCCTCCTGCTTGGAGCCCGGTGGCTGAGGCCTGCAGCTTGCGGCTTGCGGCACCTGCTTGCCTAACTTGTCAACCTGGGTCGCGATCGCCGCGTCCTCGATCTTGCTGAAGAGTATCTCTGCCGGGCCCAACTCCACGGGCAGCGCTGGCGTAGCCGCCTCGTCCCAACGCCGCTTTCCGAGTCCGAGCAGTTTGGCCATCTTCCGGCTCGTATGCGGCAGGAACGGGTAGAGCAACACCTCGAGCGCAGAGACCAGCCGCATGCAGACGTTCATGGTCCGGTCGCATTTTGCCCGGTCCGTCCTGAGTGTCTTCCACGGCGCCTCGTAGTCGAAGTAGCGGTTGCCCAACGCGGGCAGGGTCATCACCTCGCGCGCCGCATCCTTCATTTGGTAGCCCTCAATCATCCGGCCGAGCTTTCCCGGTGCCTCCGCGATAGCCTTCAGCACTTCGAGGCTCTGCTCGTCATCTGGATTCGCGTCCGGCACCCTGCCGCCGTAGTTCTTCTTGATAAACACCGCGACCCGGTTCACGAAATTGCCGAGCACGTCTGCTAGCTCGTTGTTGTTCCGCGCGTGGAAGTCGCGCCAGGTGAAATCTACGTCCCGATTCTCAGGCAGGTTCACAGCCAGGGCGTAGCGCAGCGGGTCAGCCGGGAACTGCTTCAGATAGTCCGGCAGCCACACCGCCCAGTTCCGTGAGGTCGAGAGCTTCGCGCCTTCGAGGTTCAGGAATTCGTTCGCCGGGATGTCCTGGGGCAGCACGATCCCCTCATGCGCCATCAACATCGCCGGCCAGACAATCGCGTGGAACACGATGTTGTCCTTGCCGATGAAGTGGACGAGCTTCGTGTCTGGGTCCAGCCAATAGTCCTTCCACCGGTCGGGCTTGCCGATGCGCTCGGCCCATTCCTTAGTTGACGAGATGTAGCCGATGGGCGCGTCGAACCAGACGTACATCACCTTATCCTGCCCCTCGGGCAGCGGCACCTTCACGCCCCAGGTCAGGTCGCGCGTCACGGCCCGGTCCTGCAGCCCGCGCTCGAACCAACCCTCGCAGAAACGCTTCACGTTCGGCTTCATGTCCGGCTTGGACGCGACCCACTCCTTCAGCCGCTCCTGGAACTTCGACAGCGCAAAAAACCAGTGGGTCGTCTCCCTTATCTCCGGCGTCGTACCGCAGGTCTTGCACCGGGGATTGATGAGGTCGAACGGCTCAATCCAGCGGCCGCAGGCCTCGCACTGATCGCCTCTTGCCTCCTCGGACTTGCAGTTCGGACACGTTCCTTCCACGTAGCGGTCGGCAAGGAACATCTTGTCCTTGGGGCAGTAAAGCTGGCGAGTCGTCTTCGGCTGGAGCAGGCCCTTGGCGTAGACGTTCGTAAAGAAATCCTGCGCGGTCCTATGGTGCAGAGGCAGAGAGGTGCGGGAGTAGTTGTCGAACTCCATCCCGAACTCCTCGAACGAGCGCTTGATTGAAGGATGATAACGATCGATGATCGCCTGTGGAGAGACGCATTCCTTCTGGGCCGCGATGGTAATCGGCACGCCGTGCTCATCCGAACCGCAGATGTAGACGACGTCCGAACCCTTCAGCCGGTGGTACTTTACGAAGATGTCGGCGGGAAGATATGCACCTGCAAGGTGTCCGAAGTGTAGTTCCCCGTTGGCGTATGGCAACGCGCTGGTTACCAGTATCTTCAAGGCGCTAAGGATACATCCCGCGGACGCCAAGTCAAGAACACGGAGTCGGGACCGCCAGACCCGCGGACTCGACTAGCGCGGAACCGCTACCTTGGTGACGGCTGACGCCCTGCTGCCAGCGGCTGACGGCTCGGAGACAAAGAAGACCCCGGACCGCGGGTTCAGCACCCTCCGCCCCATCGGGTCGAAGACGACGCTGGACGCGAGACGCTTGGCGATGGACGCACCCGGCAGAATCGTCGCGGCCAGCTTGCCGCTTGAGACTTGCGGCTGAGAGCTCTCCCCAATCGCTTCCGGGTCGAAATCGAGACTGATACCGGAGAGGGTAGCGCTGTAGCCGACGTCAATCGAATCTGGGTAGGCAACGACCACGTTCCCGGGCTGGCCGATTGCCCTGACCTCGTACCTGCCCGCGCTCAGGCCCGGGGCAAGATACGGTTGGTATCGCGCCACGACGCCCGAAAACGATCCTCCCATCGGCCCGGACACGACCACTTGGACCAGGTAGAAGTTCCGACTCGGCGCCCAGGTGACCGTACCGGAAACTGAGCTGTAATCGTCGTTGTTCGCTCCCGAGGTCGGTGTGGAATCAATGTACCAGGTTATGAACTGCTCGGATCCGCCCAGGTTCAGACGCGCGGCCGAACCCAGAGGTGGCGGCAACGGCGCGCCTGATTGCCGACCCGGCACCGGGAACACGACACCATCTGTGAACCAGTAGTGTGACGAGTCGGACTGAAGGCGGATGCGGTCGCCGGCCGGATTCAGGAGGAAGCTACCGTGGCCGTAGCCGCCGGCCGCAAGCGATGCCGAATCGACTCGCAGAAAACCGTCCGGCCCCAACTCGCACGCGGCAGACTCCTCGTCCCATTGCCCGGCAGGCTGCAGTCCGTATCACGTCCGGGGCCATTCTCCGGGCGAACCGTAGAGCAGCGGGCGGAGGGATGTGCCCGGCCGTCCGACCGATAGCCCGGCAGACCACGTGGCCCGCAGTTCTGCCCGCAACCCGGTAGACCCCTGACCGGACTCGCGGCCAGACAGCGGAGGGCATGTTCCCCCGAATAGCGGTCCACATCCCCCGGCAGTTTGCTCGAGAGACTGCCTTCCCGATTGTCTCCACGACGATGTACGATACAACCTTGTCCGCAACCTCCTCAACAACGTGCCATTCTGACTCAAGGCGGCTCAAGCCATTGTTCCGCCTTACTTTGCGGCCATGAACCCAGAATAGGTCGATGATACCAATTTGTCTCACTACCGCATGGAGGGCCCTTCACCTCGGACCCGACGGCTCTCGGGCCCAGTCTGGTTCATACTGCTCTCTTTTGCCCAGTCCTTCTCATAGCCGTCGTACAGTAGTTGCGGGTTTCTGGTGATTCCGGCCAAATCGACTTTGCGCAAGTCACGCATTTCACGTCCAGGGGTCAGGGACAGGCACCCCCAGATCGGGAGGCTTCGGGACTTTTCAGCCTCAAGCCGCAAACTTCAGCCCGTGTGCCGTTGGCCGCAAACCGGACAGCGCCAGCCGCCAACCGTGAGTTCTAGGCTGTCGGCCGTCCATCCCCGCCGGCTTGACCACACAGGGGCTTTGGGCTAGACTGGGCGCACGAGATCGCTCATCGTTGCATCGAACACCGTCGGCAAGCGTAGGAGATCATGGATGAAGCCGTTCTGCGCAGTGACTGCTTGGACCGTGCTCTTGGTCGTTTCAGTTCTCTCTCCTTTGGCTGCATTTGCCTCAATCCCACTCCCGTCTGCCCCGTCGTGGACGTCCAGCGACAATGACTATTCGACCGGAGGCGCACTGGCCGACGTGAATGGCGACGGCTGGCTTGACTTCCTCATTTCGAACGGCAACGACATGGACACGGACTCGAATTGCGTCTACCTGAACAACGCCGGCACGCTCGAGACCGTCGCGTCCTGGCGGTCATCGGACCGGGGCTATTTCGGCCACTGCTATGCCGGAGACGTGGACAATGACGGCCTGCCTGACCTTGCGGTCTCCTATCTTGGCAGCGGCACGTCCGGCGAGAAGACCGTCCGCATCTATCGCAACGAGGCCGGCACACTGGGGGCCGTGCCCTGGTGGAAAGCAAAGGACAAGCACGCGTCCTTTGACTGCTGCCTGGGTGACGTGGATCTGGACGGCGACCTGGACCTGGCGATCAGCGCGGGCGACGCGTACCAGAATGAAACCGACTCCGTCCGTATCTATCGCAACGACAGCGGGGTCTTCGACAGCCTGCCGTTCTGGACCGCACACAACGGCTACTGCTCGGACGCAGTCCGGTTCGGCGATGTGGACAACGACGGAGACCTTGAGCTGTTCGTTGGCCAGGTCATAGCCAACGAAGATCGCGGCTTCGTGGCGATGTACCGGAACAATGCCGGCACGCTGGAGACGACACCCGCGTGGGTCGCGCGCCCGGGCGTCGGATGGGTGCTACGCCTCGCTCTCGGCGACTATGACAACGACGCCTTTCTCGACCTCGCGGTCGCTTCAAACAGCCAGACCGGCGAACCGAACAGCATTCAGGTCTTCCACAACAACGGCGGCACACTCGACACCATCGCCTCGTTCACCATGCTCAGGACTAACACGTACTCGTCCTGTGTGGCATGGGCCGACGTGAACAACGACCAGTACCTTGACCTGGCCGGCGGCGGATGGTGGGAACCGGTAGTAGTATTCGAGAACCACTCCGGGACGCTTGATACTGTGCCGACGTGGTCATGGATCCCGTCAAACCCCAACGACCTCGTGTGCGAGGCCGTGGTCTGGGGTGACATCACCAACGGTCATCTCTCGGCTGTGACCGAGGCGTACGACGGCAACGGACAACGCAGCCTCTTCGGCCTGCACCGGCGGCCACTGCAGTCACTCGATAGCGTCCACGTCAACGGCACGCGGGTACCCGTATCCGGGTTCTGCTTTGACGCACTCGGCAGTTGGGTCAGCTTCGCTTCCGCTCCGCCGGCGGGCAGCGGCAACGTGGTCTTCTTCTACCACTACTCAACAACTCCCGACCTAGCCGTCACCAACTGGAATCCCTCGCAGGGCAACCATCTCTTCCTGAACACAACGCCGGTCGGCGTCGCCACGGTCCTCGACCCTGCAGAACCGCGCCGGCTGACAGCCTGGCCCAACCCCTTCAGGTCGACCGTCCGCCTGCTCGTCTCCACCCGCGGCTCCTCATACGCGCGCGTCGTCGACGCCTCGGGCCGCACGGTGCGCGTCCTGCGCGTCCCCCTATCTCCGACCGCTGGCCACTATTCCCTGTCCTGGGACGGCCGCGATGAAGCGGGAAGCGCGGTCGCACCCGGAGTCTATTTTGCCGCCCTCGGCTCAGCAGGTCCACGACTGAAGCTCGTCCGGGTAGGGCAAAACTGACACGCACCGAGCCTGCCCGTGGTATCTGAGGTAGCCGGGGAGCGGCTGGTCGGGCTGGCGCGTTACGGCAGCGTACACTTGCTGGACGTAGTGGACTCAACCAACAACTGCGCGCTCCGCCTTGCGGGTGAACACCCGACGGCGGTAGTCATAGCCCGCCGGCAGACAAATGGCCGGGGCAGGTTCAGACGGCACTGGTTCTCTGACGATGACAGCCTGATCGCGTCGCTGCTCGTTCACACCAACCTCCCCGATTTCCCTCACCCGTCATTCCTCACCCATCTGGCCGGGCTGGCGCTCGCGCGGGCGGTCGAGCAGACCGCCGGAACGCCCGCCCAGATACGCTGGCCGAACGACGTTACCATCGGCGACAGGAAACTGGCCGGAATACTGTGCGAAGGCAGACGCAGCGCTGTGGCAGTTGGCATCGGTCTGAACCTGAATCAGCAGTCACTGCCTGATGACATTCCCGAAGCAGTGTCGCTGAGGATGGCTACTGGCAAGCAGTGGGACAAGTTCTATCTTCTTGAGAACTTCCTGCGTGAGATGTTCGCGGCCGTAGACCAGAGCGGCAGAGGCGGATCGGCCCAGATACTCGCCGAACTGAAGCAACGCTCCACCGTCCTGCACCGCCGGGTCGAGGTCCGAACGCTCCTGCGGAAGCACGTCGGCACGGTAGTCGACCTCGACCCAGAAGGTCGGGTCGTGGTGCGCACCGATTCCGGAAGACTCGTCGTGCTCGGAGAGGGAGACGCACGCAGACTCAGATGATCCTCACCGTCATCATCGGCAACACCAATACCCGGTGCGCGTGGTTCAGCGGTCGAAGGCAGACAAAGACCCTGGTCCTGCCGACGTCCGCCGTGGGTCAGGGCCATCTGCCGCGGCCGGGACGGGTTACCGGTGTTGCCGTGGCATCAGTGGTGGCAGAGGTAACCAACCCAGCCGTTGACCACCTGCGCGGCACCACAGGTCTCGAGCCCCTGGTCGTCGGGCCGAGGACAGGCACCGGACTCAGGTTCAACTACCGGCGGAAGGAGCTTGGAGCCGACCGGGTGTGTGTAGCGGTCGGAACAGCGTGCTCGCTGCCGGAGCGAGACGTGATAGTTTTCGACTTCGGTACCGCGACCACGGTGAACGTGATTCTAAGGGAAGGGACCTTTGCCGGCGGCGCCATTCTCCCCGGAATCCAGATGGGCCTGGACTGCCTGGCCAGGGGCACAGCCGGACTTCCCATGGTGGCGCCGGGCAGGAGGCTGGGTCCGGTTCAGCACAACACTCGTACGGCCATTCAGGCCGGCGTGTCGGCACTATTTGCCGGAGGAATCGAGCTGATCATCAGCCAGGTCGAACACAGCCTGCGTCGCCGGTTCTTCGTTGTCGCCACCGGCGGCGCGGCCGTTACAGCACGCCGCTACGGAACGAGGATCCGCTCGCTCCATCCACACCTCGCGAGCCAGGGACTGGCAGAGATATGGTACCGCAACCACCGCCCTTGACGATGACGGCATGAGCACCGACCTGTACCTCGGCATCGAGACCAGCGGCAAGTCGACCGGCCTGGCGCTGGCAACTGCCGGCAGGGTCGTGGCCGAGTTGGTGGAGGATTCGAAATGCGGCCACAACGAGACCTTGATGCCGCTGCTCGAACGCCTCCTCAAGGACGCCGGAGCAAAGGCGAGCCGACTCGGCGGCATCGGCGTGGACGTCGGCCCCGGTATGTTCACTTCGTTGCGGGTCGGTGTGAGCACTGCCAAGGGGCTCGCGATCGCCTACCGGACTCCCGTGGTTGGGTTGGGTTCGCTCTGGGGACTGGCCCGCACCGCGCGCCCCAACCTGGACCTGGTAATTGCGTTGATCGACGCTCGCAAACAGCAGGTCTACGCCGCGCTGTACATGGATGGCAAGGCGGCGATCCCCCCGTCGGTCATGAACCCAAGAGAATTGGCTTCTGCCACGCTGGAAGTTCTGGGGGGCCGGACCGACCTCGCCACCTCGGGGAACGGGGTCAGCATCTGTGCCCCCCACTTCGCGGCTGCCGGGATCCGGCTCGACCTCGGTGGCACCGAGCTCCCTTCAGCCGGTGTGATAGCCACGGAAGCAGGCGCGCGAATCGCGAGAGGACAAGCCGACGATCTCGCGTCGCTTGAACCGCTCTACCTGCGCCGGACCGACGCTGAACTGACCCGGGAACAGAAACTCGGCTCAAATACCTGAAGCCCGCCCGGTCCAGGGCGGGCTTCGTCACTCACGTAGAATGGCGGAGGCGTGTAGGAATCGAACCTACCGGTCCACTTATCGCAGACCACACGGATTTGAAGTCCGCCAGGCACACCAGCACCCATACACCTCCGTGTGAAACCGGCCTCAAAAATACCCGGCCGTCCCGCTCCTGTCAACCGTCGCCGGGCTGAATTCCGGCTAGACCAACCGTGTACCGTTAATGATGAGCTCGAAATGACACTTCAGAAAGTCGGCGGCGCGCCGCGAGATGACCATGCGCGAGAGGAATATCTCAAAATACTCCATCACCGGGGCGACGCTCGTATCCACGGTCAGATTGAACGCTATGCTGCGCTCATCACTGCGGACGCTCAACGCAGAACGTTTGACCGCGTAGTTCACCCGGTCGTGGATGTCGAACTTGATCAGCCCCGGATTCCGGACCCTGCTCTTGTGAACGTCGGCCTTGTCCGCTAGAATCAGCGCGGCTGACACGTCTGAGACCGGGTTGCCGCCATTCTCATCGTGATTGCCGATGGCAGCCATTACCTGCGCGGTCTCCTGGTATTCCATGCCGCGCCGTAACAGGATATCGCGGGCGAGAATCGCACTCGTCCGCTCGTGCTTCTCCCGGCCGACAACGTTGCCGATGTCATGAAGGTACCCGGCGATGGCGGCGAGCTCGGCCGACCTTTCTTCTGCCCCCAGTGCGATAAGAACGGCGCGTGCGTTCTTGGCCACCAGCCGAGCATGCCTGGGACCATGCTCAGTGAAACCAAGCACGGCAAGTTGCCGGTCGGCCTCGGCTACAAGCACCACAACTTCCGGGTCTTTGAGGATATCTCTGAATGTCAGCACTTTGGAATCATGATACCAATCAGGGACTCGAGGTCAAACCAGCAGAGATGGCGAAGCTGCGAGTCCGGGTCGGACCAGCCGGCGAGTCCGACCCGGGCAATTGGAGCCGGGCCTCAGTTCTGCTCTTCGGCAAGTTCGCCGGTGGCGAGCGCCTGCTTCAGGTACCCCAGGTAGTCCTTGAGCAGAAACTCGTCGCCGACCATGCCGTTCTTCCAACGGACCGATATCTCATTGGCGCCGAAAGTCTTGTCGAGCACAACCTGGAGTTTCATGCCACCTTCGTAGTTCCTGTCGACAATGACTATGCCGCTGGTCGTCGGGTTGTCGCCGCAGACGGCATAAAGCTCTCCAGCCTTCTCTCCGTCGTAGTCCCAGGCCTCAGGACCTTTGACTGGGCGTTTGTAGCGCAGATAGTTGATCAGGTTGTTGGTGAGCTCGATCATCAGCGCGTGGTCCTCGTTGGTAGCACTGCCTGCGATGTGATTCCGCAGCGGGATGTGAAGGCAGACGCCGGTCTCGCCTCGACCTTCACCGTAGAAGACCCGGTCGCCGTCGATGACTTTGCTGAGGTCGCGTTTATATTGGTACAACACTCTCGTGAAATTCTAGAAGCTAGGCCTTTCCTGTCAAGCGTCACCCGCTCACAGCTTGCCTTCGCTGTGCCGCCGGCCAAGAACCTCGAGCATGTCCTTGGACATCGCCTCCAGGTCGTAGGCCGGCTTCCAGCCCCACTCTTCGCGAGCCGCCGAATCATCCAGCGACATCGGCCAGGAATCGGCAATCGCCTGCCGGAAGTCGGGCTCGTATGTGCAGACGAAATCGGGGACGTGCCCCTTGATCGAGGCGGCTAGTTCGCCGGCCGAGAAACTCATCGCGCCGACATTGAAGTCGGAGTGGTGTTTTAGTTTCGAGACGTCAGCCTCGGCCAGGTCGATGGTTGCCTTGATGCAATCGGGCATGTACATCATCGGCAGCCGGGTATCCTCGCGTACAAAACAAGTGTAGCGCTTGTTCTTGACCGCCTCGAAGTAGATGGCCACCGCGAAGTCGGTAGTGCCGCCGCCGGGCAGTGTTTCATGGGAGATGATACCGGGATAGCGCAGACCGCGCACGTCCAGGCCGTACTTGCGGAAGTAGTAGTCGCCCAGCAATTCGCCGGCGACCTTGGTGACACCGTACATCGTTCGCGGCTTGAGTATGGTGTCGTTGGGCGTCCGGTCACGCGGTGTCTCCGGTCCGAACGCGGCGATGGAACTCGGGATGATGACCCGGGCCATCTCGTGTGCGCGGGCGCATTCCAGCACCGCCAGCGTGCCATTGATGTTCACGTCCCAGCACCGCATCGGGTTCTGCTCGCCGACCGCCGAGAGTATGGCCGCCATATGGACTATGGTGTCAATGCTATGCTTCCTGACCACCTCTTCCAACGTATCGCGGTTCGCGACATCGATGAAATAGAACGGTCCCGAGTTCTTCAGGGCATCGCTGGGCGGGGTCTTGCGGCCGGTGGCAACCACGTTCTCAGCTCCGAAACGCTGGCGCAGGGCCAGTGTCAGTTCGGAGCCGATCTGGCCGACCGAACCGGTGACCAGAATGCGCTTCATCTCTTTGGTCTTCATTCCGAGAACTCCTTTGTGTGCCTTGTGCGGTTTGGGTCTGGCCGCCAATATAGCGGAGGCGCGGGCAAAGTCAAAGGTCGCCAAGACGGAGCTCGCCGTTCGTCGCTCTGGACTTCCCTGTGCCGCCGCCTATACTGAGTCGTTCCGAGACAACGGTGAGTGTAGCTCAAATGGTTAGAGTACCTGACTGTGGCTCAGGATGTTGTGGGTTCAATTCCCATCACTCACCCTCTTCACGGCTGGCGAGCGCAGGCAGCGGTTGCATTCGCGCTGGAATCCGCTACACTGCACCCGGACTGAGGGCCGGAACGGACCGCGAACCAGCGCGTGCGCCCGTAGCTCAACTGGACAGAGCGCCGGGCTTCGAACCCGTAGGTTGCGCGTTCGAGTCGCGCCGGGCGCGGTTGACAATTGCAGGACAGGGATGCCGCACCGGTGGGCGTCGCCTGGTATGAAGATGTGTGCCCCGCTAGCTCAACCTGGCAGAGCAACGGATTCTTAATCCGTGGGTTGCAAGTTCAATTCTTGCGCGGGGTACTTTCTTTCGGCGCAAACCGGGACCAGGAAACTCACGCAAAGACTGATTCGATGTTCGCGCCGGCTCGGACAGGCTCGGACAGAACAGAACGGCGACGACTGCTCCCCCGCGTCCACTGCCTCAGCAACGCAACAATGACCCGAACTACAGGTCAGTAAGGACTTGCCATGCAACCAATCATCTGGCTGCTCCTGGCGATCGGCGCCTCATACGTGCGCGTACCTCAGAAGACGGTCGCGCCGGCAATCGAATCTCGGCACGTCTGGGTATTCTTCACCGACAAAGGCATCTACGATGAAGCCGACTACAGGGCGGCAGTCGCGGCGCTGGACCGCCACGACGCTGCCAACGGTGCAGCCCGTCACTCATCTGGCCCGGACTACAACGATATCCCTGTGCGCGAATCCTACATCCGCGAGATCGAGGAACTCGGCGGGAGACTACGAACCGCGTCCAATTGGCTCAATGCCGCCAGCTTCGACCTGCCTCCCGACCTGGTAGCGCACGCCTACTCGCTTCCATTCGTCTACGACGTGAAACCGGTCGCCTCCAGGTCCGCGCCGGAGGCAGACAGCTTTCCGCTCGCACGCGTACCCTCGGCCACTCAGTACCGGGCAACTGACACGGCCTACGCTCACCGGTTCTACGGACCGTCCTACGACCAGGCACAGATGATGGGTGTTCCCGGCCTCTTCTTCCGCGGCTACTTCGGCTCCAATGTCAAACTGGCCATATTCGACACCGGTATCAAACTCACTCACCGCGGGATCGCCAAGGCACGCATCTACAAGCAATTCGATTTCATCTCCGGGGACAACTGCTACTCGGCCCGGTCCGGCGCTTCATGGCAGCCAGAGGCCGCAGACAGCATCCGCTACCTGGGCTTTGCCCGGAGCCCGGTTCTGCACACGGTCGGAGTCCAGTCCGGTTCCCGGGACACATTGTTGCTGGCATTCTGCGCCGACAGTTTTGCCTACGGCTACAATGCTCCACGCCGGGCGGTCTTCGCCAGTACGTCAACCGACGGAGGAAGGAACTGGGGCTCGCCGCTACCCCTGGTAATGTCCGCGCCCGCCGGCCAGGGCTCCGGACCTACGTTTGAGAACCTGACCCTGACTGGAAACGACAGCATCACCTACCTTGCCTACAACCAGCTGACCCCTGCATCGCCTTCTCCGGCTGCAGCCAGCCTGTACTTGGGGTATTTCCAGGGCGCTGTCTGGCACGGCGACCCGCGACTGGTCGCCTCCGGACGCTACCCTGCCCTAGCCGTGCAGGAAGACACCCTCTATCTTGCGTTCGTCCAATCGGACTCGCTCGTGATGCTGTGGAAGGCCTCGGTAGCGCTGCCGGAGCCGGTACTAGTCGAGACCACCGCCTTCTCTGCCGGTGAGCCGTTGTCCGGTCTTCAGATTGCGGCAGGCGCGGACGGCATCGACATTGTCACGACCGGCCTCAAGAGTGGCCGTGTCAGGCAGTTCCGCTCCGCCGACGGCGGGAGCACGTTCGCCGTGCTGAATGAGCCCGTTGCCGCCGGTGCGGTCCGCACTCGACTGATTCGCAACGACCCGCGGCGCCTGCTGGTGTACGAAGACCGGTCGCAGACCGCATGCTCACGCCTTGCGGCCGTCGGATCCGAGGACGCGGGGCAGAGCTGGAGTGTCGCGGGAACCGCGGCCGACAGCATGTTCTCCATCGGCGGATTCGACGTCAACTCCGACTCCCTGTCTGGGATCACCCTCGTGTACGAGGTGGGAGGTTTCCTCCATCGGGCGACTTCTCAAGACTTCGGCGGCACCTGGTCCATACCGGCGCTGGTTGACACAACGGGATTTGACGCAATGCCGGTGCTGGCCGCAGCAGAAGGCGGACCGGTCGCACTGTGGTTCAAGCGCGGAGACGACAGCGCGGTATGGCAGTCTTCAGACACTGCCAGGTTCTCCACCGAGCAGCCCGACCACGGTACGAAGATGGCCTCCATCATCTCCGGCTGGCAGCAGGGCGGCGTGATTGGCGTTGCCCCGGGAGTGGACCTGCTCATCGCCAAGACCGAGCTCTACAAAGTTCGCAGCGGTCGCTTCTACGAGTACAACATGGAGGAGGACGCGTACATTGAGGCCCTGGAATGGGCCGACCGCATGGGCGCGGACGTCGTCTCAACCTCCCTCGGGTACCGGAACTGGCACGGCGATGACCAGTACGACGGTAAGACGGCGCCCATCTCTATCGCTGCCTCGATTGCCGCCAAGCGAGGTCTGCTCATCGTTACGGCGATGGGGAATCGCAACAACGACCCCGACTACCCGTGGCCGACGCCCTACATCGTTGCGCCGGGCGATGCTGACGGTGTCATCACCGCCGGCGGCGTGGAGAAGAACCTGCTACCATGGCGCGACGGCGGCATTGGCCCGACCTCGGACGGCAGGGTCAAGCCCGACCTTGTCGCGCTCTCCGACACCGTGGCTGTGGTGTTCC
>Ga0233423_10000136_pt1 | contig 44217 bp, 47 predicted proteins | sample Watercolumn_Mata_FD_180713 | JGI IMG/M metagenome (GOLD analysis project Ga0233423, IMG submission 180713) | Freshwater microbial communities from Lake Matano, South Sulawesi, Indonesia - Watercolumn_Matano_2014_112_MG | ecosystem: Environmental > Aquatic > Freshwater > Lake | place: Indonesia... | reverse complement strand
CGATAATCTTTTTCAATTTATCGCTTGAGGAGAGCGCGTTTAAATTCAAATCCTCTATTATGATCAGCGGCTCATTTAGGTCTTCGCCTTTCATAAAAGCCGCCCTGTGCGCACTCCTGCCCTCCTCTCGGTTCTGATAACTCGAGATGGAGATTGTGTCAATACCGATACAACGAATCGCCGGGAATTTCCTTCTCAGCCAGAGGATTGTATCGGCAGAAAGGCTGGGATTCTTGGTCCTATAGATCTCCCGGCCCCTGAACCTGCCAAAACCGGTGCGGAGGAGGAGGCAGTCCGCGCCCCCTATTTTTTGTTGCGATATATCCCCAGGTACTATCTGCTCGGCCTGGGCTTTGTGGCACTCTATGATCAGGGGATCGTTGAAGATGAGGTCATCGATATGGTAGTCGGAGATGGACTTGCCATCGGGCATGAAATGTCTCGGGGCGTCCACGTGTGTTCCGGTGTGGTTGTGAACTGTTATGATGTAGCTGTTACTGCTGTCACCTCTTGAGGTCTGAGTGTGAGGGGTGATGAGTGGTTTTGGTGTGCCTCCATAGACGGGCGTACTTCCATCCAGCGGGTACGATAATAGGAGGCGTTTCACAAACCATGACTCCTTTTTAGAAGGCGTTTTAGATCGTGGAAGTCGTGAATAATAGGCACCCCAAATTCAAGAAATGGATCAGTCTTATCGGATTCTCTGACCCTGGCAATAAAAGGCACGCCAGCTTTCTTGGCATCTTCGTAGTCGGAGATGGAGTCGCCCACGTATGTGGCCTCTTCATTTTTAACACCTTCTGACTCAAGAAGGCGTTTCATTATCTCTGGTTTTATGGCAGGCGCCCCGTAGAGACCCTTAAAGTAGATGGATAGACCGCGTTCCTTCGCGAGAAAGATTAGTTCCTCTTGTGGGATGCCAGAGACGACGAACAGGCTCACCTTTTTTGAGTACTCCTTCAAGAATGCTTGGGCTCCTGCAACAAACGGACAAGCCAGCATCTTCTGCAACACCAGCGCTGAGAATTTCTCCCCCAAAGCCTTTGATTTTTCATCGTCAAGTGGCTGTTTTAGGATGTTGGAATAAATATAGGAGAATTTTTTATACCGAGATAAGCCGCCATTCTTTATGTGGTATTCCACAATTGCATTAAGGCGCTCAGGATATTCTTTGAACAGTTCCCTAAAGGCGTTAGTCTTTATGTCCATGGACTCGAGGATAACGCCGTCGAAGTCAAGAAAGATGACCTTTAGCATATAAAACCGCCCTTTACATGATCCCCGCAGGCAGGTCTAGAGGAACCTTCCATTCATTTTTTTCCCCTTCTTTCGCCACCTTACTCAAGCAGAACATTGTCATGCATGCCTCTTTATGGGGCGTTACCGCCATATTGGAAACAGGATTAAAGTAACCAAAAGCCCTCAAGACCATTGGTTGTGGCTTCAGTTTTTTAACGAACGTTAAGAAGTCATTAACATTTAACACCGCATACGGTACGACGGACTTCTCATCCCATTGATTAGAAAATGCGATCTTTTGGTATGAGATGGTCATATCCTCAACAGAGGGGGCATCTTGAATCAATCTGACATCGAAGACAAAGTATTCCCGCGCTACTCGCCAACATTCTTTTAGAAGGGCGCGCCAGTTTAAGGTGTTATGGAGGACGCCAGAACAGAAAACTAGATCAAAACTATCATTATTAAAGTCCAAATTGCTGCCGTTGATGACTTTAAATGGAACACTCTTATGCAACTGCATGGCTTTCTTTATCATTTCTTCTGAGACATCCACGCCAGTGTATGAGATCATTGGTTGCAAGGACTTGAAGATTTTGTAAAACCCGCCAGCAGCACAACCAACATCCAAAATTGACATGCCAGGCCTAACAATTTTAGTAAGAAAATACCTCTCAGATTGGTAGACATCGTTTATGGAACTTCTATGAGAGGTGTAATACTGTATTGCGTTCTTGCGAGACCAAGCACTCCAATAATCTTCTGCTGTCGGCTTGGTCGTAGCCCTATCTTTTGGCATGCCTCTTTTCCTCGTTGTTGATTTCCTGATAGATTTCGTGCAGGCATTCCAAGAGACCCTGCCCGAGATCCACGTGTGTTCGGCTGAAGTACTTCTCTCCGATCTTAGGTATGAATGAGTAGGGGGTAATAGAATAATGATTGCGGCCCCCTATGGGGGGACGTAATTCGATCTTCACACGGTCATTCAGGATCTCACGGATTGTCTCCAGCATATCCCTAAACTTCATTGGATTGTGGCCGGTGAGGATTATGTGCTTATTTTCGAACTCCTTTGATAGGATCTCTACGCATGCGTTCGCAACATCTTTGACATTGATATATTCACGGATCTCGTCTCCGGTGCCGTAACCCGTTATTTTTCCCTCGGTTAGAGCCTGTTTTAGGTATCGATAGACGCTGTTCCGCTCATCAGCCCTCGAACCGTAGACCGTTCCAAATCTCAGTATCGTATAGTTTAGACCGTATTTTCTGTTGAATTCCTCTATATAGAGCTCGGCTGCCTGTTTACTGCACCGATAGAAACCACCGGAGTCGCTGTAGACATAGATCGTACTTGCATAGACAAACCGCTTGATTTTTTCCTTTACCGAGGCGCCCAAGATGATCGTGTTGCCAAGTATGTTTTCATTCACGGTGTCCACAGGGCGTGTTGAGGCATCGTCTAGGTTTGCGATCCCTGCAAAGTTATATACATAATCGCACCCCTTGAGTGCCTTACCGACGGCGGCGGCATCGCGGATGTCTCCAATGATCATTTCCTGATTTCTCTTGAGGTGGGGGGATTCTTTGAGATCGAAGATTTTTACGTCGTACTTTTTCTCGGTGAGTTTATCGGCTACGTGGCTACCGATAAATCCTGAGCCGCCAAACACCACCGCTTTCATCTGGATTCTACCTCCTTCAAGGCGTTGATCAAATTTTCTACAGCCTCTTTTTCCATTCTGATACGGGTCTCAACGGTATATGAACCTATGTGCGGTGTCAATATGACGTTGTCAAAATTCTTCAGTTTGCCGGAGTACGGCTCCTCCTCAAAGACGTCTATGGCGGCACCACCGATGACCCTCCTCTCCAACGCGTTGATTAGTGCGCCTTCGTCTATCAGACGCCCGCGGGCGGTGTTCACGATGATCGCGTCCTTTTTCATGAGGGTCAGTTCCTTCTTTCCTATAAGATGATCAGTCTTCTCCGTCAGAGAGACGTGAATGGAGACGATGTCACTCTCGGCTAGAAGACGTTCTAATGATGCCAACTCTATTCCGTAGGTGCGGACAAAATCTTGGTCAGGATACGGTTCACATGCGATTATTTTCATATGTAGGGGCTGGACCAATCTCACCACTGCCTTCCCTATCCTGCCAAGCCCGACGATGCCGAGCGTCTTTCCGAAAAGCGTCCTCCCCAGCAACTGTGTCCATTTGCCAGAACGGATGTTCCGATCTGATTCACTGATTCTGCGATACAGGTTTGACATCAGCGCAAGGGCGAGTTCTGCGACGGCCTGTGTAGGGGCACCCTGGATGGCGCGGACGATTATGCCCCTCCTCTTGGCAGCCTCAAGGTCGATGTTGTCAAGCCCGACGCCGTATCTGGAAATGACCCTTAGGGACTTCGCACGGTTTAGAAGCTCCTCGGTTATCCTCTCAGTGCCTGCAATTAGACCGATGGCATCCTTAATCAGCTCTGCAAACTCCTCAAACTCGAGTTTTTGTCCGCGTGGGTTCAGAATGGGGGTGAAGCCTGCCTTCCTAAGCAATTCTATTGCGTTGCCGTCAACCCTTCCGAAGGAGCGGCTGGAGATGAGGACTTTCATTGGAGGTCACCGTTTTTTACGAGCCTTTTCCATATAGTCCTCAATCGCGCGAACTACGGTCTTCATCTGAGGGACGGGTCCCAAAGTGACGCGGATACACCGCCTCAACGTTTCATGGACGGAGCCTCCCTTAATCAGGATCGCGGCCTTGCGCATGTGGTCGACCAGTGGTTGCACGTTCTTCTCTCCTACCTCAATATTGATGAAGTTGGTGTAGGTGGGATAGGTTTTAAGCCCTAGGCGGCGCATCTCCCTCTCAATGTGTTTTTTTCCTCTCATGAGTTCGCGCACCTTCCCCTCGACAAGGTCGGTATGTCGCAACATCGCACAGCCAAACAAAACCGCAAATGCATTTACCTCATATATCGGCTTGAACTTTCTCAGGTACTTTATGGTCTCTGGATGAGCGGCAACAAACCCAAGGCGCGTTGATGCCAAACAGAATGCCTTGGAGAATGTGCGCGTAACGATAAGGTTTGGAAACGCGTCTATCAGGTCAATGACGGTTTTAGGGTAAAATGGGTAATAGGCCTCGTCGACAAGAACCGCTACGCCCACATGCCCGGCCTTTCTTAAGATTCGTATTATGTCCTCACGCCCAACGACGGTCCCCGTTGGACTGTTTGGGTTGGCGAGGATGATTAACTTGGTTCTTGGGGTGATTTGCGTCAACATCCTCTCTATTGGGAGTAAGAGGTCGTGCCCGTACGGAACAGTCTTCAGCTCGGCTCGGAAAAGTTTACAGTAAACAGGATACATGGCGTAGGTGGGATCGGGACAGACAACCTCGTCCTTTGGCTCGACAAAAACCTCAAAGGCGGCCTTTATCGCGGCGTCAGAACCGGCGGTCAGTAGCAGATGATCCTCGCCGATGGAGAGGTACTTGCTCAGACTCTCGTAAAGCCGGTACACGGGCGGATAGGTCGAGACAAAATCCGGGGTCAGCTCAGACATGATCTCCTGCAAAACCGCATCGGGTATGCCGTCTATTGCCTCATTCTTGTCCAGCCTGAGAAACTTTGTGCGATCAATCCTCTCCAGAGGCGTTCGGTATACATCACGAAGATGGGGTTTTGGGCAGATCATTTGCCATCATCTTTGTAGCCATGTTTTCTGAGCCAGAACTCGACCGCGGGTATCTGCCACTCATAGTCGACGTCGAGGCCGCCCCATTGCTTTAAGGGATAGATGCGCTGCCCCATCCATTTCTGCGGCAACAGACCCTCCTCAATTTTTTCGAGGCAGCGGGGCCTCACCACCGAGGCGCCCATGTCTGCAAACCAGACATCCCCCTGGGAGTCGCGGTCGCAGCTCAACTTCTTTGGGTCCCCAAACACCTCAAAGGGCACGAATGGGTGCAGGAGACCGTCCTTTTCTATCCTTCTGGCCCTTAGCGGGCTCCACATGTTATATCGAGAGACGGTAACGGCCGAGTCGATATCCGGGTTCGCACGCAATACGTTGACGCCCTCATCGATCGTTTCTGGCATAATGGTGGGCGAGTTGCAGTGCATAAGCGCGATGAGTTCTACATCTTTATTCTCTCGCCTGAGAGCGTCCTTAATATAGTGATAACCATGAACGAATACATTCTCCCCAAGCGCGGTATTTGTGCAGAGCTCGGCGGGGCGATCGATAATCTCCGCACCGTGCCTTCTACCGATCTCCTTGATTTTTGGCGAGTCTGTAGAGACGTAGATTCGGTCTATGGTCTTTGCGTTTTTTGCCGCGAGCAGTGGATATTCCATCATTGGTCGACCTAGGATCGGATACACGTTTTTCTCTGGAAAACCAACGCTTTTCTCGCGCCCTATAAGGAGGGCAACAATCATGTCATTCACCATCCATGAGCTTCAAGATCTCCGTTGTTCTGAAGGGACAACCGTTGCAGAGTTTGACCTCGTGGGATCTGCCTTTCTTGTGAAGATCCCGTATCTGCTCCATTGTTCGACCCTCCCAAGCCGAACGTATTTTGCCTCCGCTATTAATATTTCCAAGGTTGTACGTGCTGGAGTAGTCGAACTGACAGATGGAGATGGATCCTTCCCATCGTATCATCATCCTCTGCCACAGGTAGGGGCATGCCCAGTCGTAAACCAGGTCGTGTTTAAGACGAGAATAGTCCTTAAAATCTATGGACGCAACCTCGTCAACAATATTGCCCCAGAACCTTGCATATTCATCCAGAGTGGGTACCAGCTCGGGCAACGCGACTGTCTGCACCCTTACTAGGGGGTGGGTTGCATTCATCTCCTTCCTGAGGGCCATGAACTCCTTTATGTTCTTTAGGACTCTCTTAAAAGATGCGCCCACACGGTACTTCTCGTAGACCTCGGCGGTGGTTCCCTCGAAGGATATCGAGAACCGATCCAGCCCCGCTTTTATCAGTTTCCTGCCAACATCCCGGGTCAGCAAGGTTGCGTTGGTATTGAAGTAAACGTCCATTATCCCCTTGCGCTTGGCGTATTCAACCATCTCTGGCAGCGACCGGTTCAGGAGCGGTTCGCTTCGTCCGCCAGAGTTGAGCTTTATGGCGCACAGACCGTGCTCTGCTCCCTCGTCGATTATTCTCTTGAAGGAGTCGAGGGAGGTGAAGCCTTTGTCGGTTATGGGCTCGTAGCTGGTCGCGCAGAAGGGGCACCGGAGGTTGCAAAGACCTGTGATCTCGATGTCCAGATGCAGCGGGAAGCTCCCCACCATGAAATTCTTGGGCCAATCCTCCCACTTACGCCTATAATCCCTGAACCTAGGATCAGGATTATCGAGCATGTTCCTTCCGGCAAGGATGTGGAAGTTGGGGTTCACCCGCATTATGGTCATAGATGCATAGATAAACGGAAGGTCACTTTATAAATTTTTGGTGGTATGGAAGTCAGCAAGTTGTCGTCTGCGTGCATCTCGGGGTGGACCGCATTCATCATGTTCTGAAGTCGTTCTCAATCAGTTGGCGGAATGAGGTTATCTTAGGGGTGCCCAACTCCACCTTCCTATTGATAGACCAGAACCCGTAGTTCGAGTGGTCGCCGAACCGGCCTACTGCGCTCATTCCGTGGTCAGAGACGACGAGGACGGTCGCGCCTTTCTTCTTCGCCTTGGATACCAGATCCTCAAGTTCGCCGTAGATTATCCTCATCTTTGACTTGACACCGAAGCTCAGATGTCCTATGGTGTCGGCTATGGCGAAGTAGCCCATCACAATCTCGTGGTCTTCATCCAGCGCCCTTAAGAAGGCCTCTTTGTTTCTCCTGTGGTTCTCTATCGCGATTTTGTCGTAGTCATCTATCGTGTTCTTTTTGTCGAAGAACCCTTTTAGGACCGCCCTCTCCGGCTCGTGGTTCTCCTTGGAAAAGGTAAAGCCCGGGACGTCAATTGCCACCCACTTCTTGAATCTTGAGAAGAATGTGTCCTCGGGCTTTAGCTGAAAGCTCCAGAGATCTTGCTTCAGTATCTCCGCCTCCAGGTTCTTTCCTGCAAGGAATGATGACCAGATCACTACCGTTTTTGGCATGGAGAAGATGGAGATGTCGGTCTTCCCGAAACTCTCCTGCATCAGGTTCTTGCAGTTGAACTCCAGCACGTAGTTGTACTCAAGGCCATCCAGTCCGAGGATTATCATCAAATCACGATCCCTCCCGCGATGATCTCACCATTTTCCTCGACAACGAACCGCCCCAACTCCTGCATAATGCTAAACTTTTCGACGACGACCGGTCTTTTGAAGGTAAGGATTACCTTTCCTATCTCGGTCTCCTTTATGGAACCCTCAGCGTCGAGCTTCTCGAGGTTTGTCACATCAAGTTTATCCTTTATAGAACTAAGCCTGAAAGGTACCTCCTGCGTTGTGCAACGGAACGTGTATTCTCCTCCAACCTTCAACTCATACAACATGCAGAGCACCGAGGCCTCGACTTTATTGACGATCAGTGGATCCCTTCCTTTGCAGAGAACCACCCCCCTATCCACGGTCACGCCCTCATTTAATACGATCCCTATGCTCTTTGGCTTCTTGGCGATTTCTAATTCGCCCTCAAGGGTGACGATCTTCTTGATTGTAACCGTCCCTATGCCCGGGAATGCGCTTACCCTATCGCCTTTTTTAAGCGAGCCTGATGTTACATTGCCGACAAGCACCCTCTCTCCCTCGACCGAGTACACATCCTGAATGGGAAATCGGAAGTCGTAGTCTCTGGAGGTTTCTTCGAACAAGTCCAGAGTCTCGATAACCGTTTTTCCATTATACCAGGGCATGGCATCAGTTCTCTTAACTACATTATCGCCCCTATGCGCAGATATCGGGATGACCTCTTTTGGTTGGACCCCCATGAGGTTCAGGTACTCTAAAAGCGCCTTCTTGAGTTCCTTGAACCTATGTTCATCGTAGTTTACCAGATCCATCTTGTTAACTGCAACAACTATCTGTTCTATGCCCAAGAATTTCAAGACGTAGGCATGCCTTCTTGTTTGCTCCTTCATCCCCTCCTTTGCATCCACTATCAATATTGCAACATCGGCTTGACTTGCCCCCGTGATCATGTTCTTAAGAAACTCTTTGTGGCCGGGGACGTCTATTATTGCATAGTCTCTTTTCTTGCTGCTGAAGAAGGTTTGGGTTGTGTCAATGGTCAGCTGGGATCGCCTCTCCTCCTCCAGAGCATCGGTGATGTACGCAAATTCCAATTCGCGCCCGAGCATTTCGCAGGTCTTCTTTAGTTCCTCGAGTTTTTGCTCCGGTATCGAGTTGGTGTCGTACAACAGTCTGCCTATCATTGTAGATTTTCCATGGTCTATGTGCCCAACAATGACTATGTTCATCCTCTATTGCCCCATTAAATTAATATGATTTTCATTGGCTATCAGTTTTGAGCATACAAAGATACCGCCCATTACATGTACCCGAGTGCTCTGAGTTTCTGCATCGTGTACATGCTTTCCTTATCCTGTGCCCTCCCGGCCCTCTCCGCGATGTTTGTGATCTCCAGCTCCTTTAGGATCTCCTCGACGGTCTTTGCGCTCGATTGAACCGGGATGCAGCATGTTTCGCAACCTATGCTCCTATACCTGTAGCCAGCCCTCCTTGCCCCGGAAAGGTAGAGGTCTACCACCGGGATTTTCTCCCTTTTGACGTACCTCCAGATATCTATCTCCCTCCAATGAAGCATGGGGTGTATTCTCACGTGGGTCTCGCCCTTACTCTCCCTCAGATCGTTGACCTGTTCCCACAGCTCTGGAGGCTGATTCTCGTAATCCCACTTGAATTCCTCGTCCCTTCCTGAGACGTACCGCTCTTTGGCCCTAATCCCGTGCTCATCCCGCCTTATCGCAAGGAGCAGTGCCTTCAGGTCGTATTTTTCTATTGCCTGCTTGAGGGCTTCCGTCTTTAGGGCGTTGCAACACTCAAACTTGCCCTTCTTGGGGCACACGCCCTGTTTCAAGGCCTCCTCGTTCCTTGCGATCAGAAGTTTTAGGCCCCATTCCCTTGTCAGCCTATCCCTGAAATCATATATCTCCTTGAATTTGAAGGAGGTGTCGATGTGGAGAACCGGGATCGGAACCCTGCCGAAGAAGGCCTTCCTGACCAGATAGAGCATGGTCGCAGAGTCCTTCCCCCAGCTGACAAGGACCGCAAGTTTATCTCCGTACCGCCTGTACGCCTCTCTTATTATGTATATGCTCCTTGATTCATATTCGTCCAGGTATCGGTTCTCCATTTTTGACACTCCAATTAGAGTGCTAATTACACTCCAATTAGAGTGTATTTAAGGATTGTGCTGGGGCGTGTGCCGGCAGAGGATGAGGTCACTATTCAAGATACCCGAGCGCCTTAAGTCGGCGTCTAATCTCTTTAATCTCTTCCTTGCTGTACCGCTCCTCGTCAATTTTTCCGCCCATGGCGACGTTCCGCATGGTAAATACGATAAAGTCCGTAACGCTGGAGAAGCCGGTGTTCTCGATGATTGACCCCAATTTCTTATAGAGTTCCCTCGGTATTTTTATTGTGACCTTATCACAGCCCATAATAAGGGTCTCCTTAGGAGGGTTCATGCTATATATATCCTAGACCTTTAAGCCTCTTTTTAATCTCTTCCTCTTCTTCCGGCGTGTAGGTCCGTTTTTCATCCTCAGCGACTATCTCTTTCATAACAAACTCGACGTAGTCCTCTACGCTTTTGAATTGGCCTTCACTGGCCTCAACCCTCTTCATGATCTCTTCGTAGAGCTCTCGAGAAATATGTATTGGGACCTTATCTGCCATATGATCGCCCCACGATCACAACGTAGGTGGCTTAAGTCAAGTCTTACCATCGTTCTTTTTAACTTTATCGGCTTTCTGTGCGCTGAATAAATTTGACGTATGGGAGGGGTGCCTGTAGAGCTGAGGTGCGGGTTGTGTGAGGTACAGACGTATCTAGAGCCTCATATTTTTAAGCATAAAGATGCCCTTCTTGAAAATGTCGAGGATTTTTTCTTTGGGGAAATAGTCTTGATAGAAGAGCCTTATCACGACCAGCCATGCGAGTAAGAAGAGCGCAAACAGGCTCCCCAGGTAGAGGTATGTGCTCTGAATTTGATTCTTAAGGAATAAGCTTACTAGGTATAGGACGAGGCTGACCAAAAACGGGAAGAATATTTTACCAACAAACCTTCCGAGTTCTCTTTTATCAGGCAGCATGTACCGCCGTATTACGAAGAACAGTATCAAGGTAATGATTGTCTGCATTCCGATGGCGGCCCATGCGACGCCGACTATCCCCAACCCCATTGTTATGACAACGTAATACAATATGATATTGAGGACCAGCCCGATTGCCCATATCAGGGTATTAAGAGTCTGTTTATTTACAACCGAGGAGTTTAAGACGAGGTTGGGCACCATCGCCATGCTCACTGAAAAGATGTTAAATGCAAGCACGTTAAATACGGGAATGCTTTGGAGATACTTGGTTGTTATGAAGTGCGCCAGGATAAAGAAGCCAAACTGGAAAACTCCGATGCTGATTGCAGACATGATTGATATGTACACGGCGATCCTGCGCATTGGTTTAAACCCTTGAACGGGATCATCAGTCTTCCCCAGACTCGTCCATAACGTCGGTTGTAAGACGTTGGCGAAGTCAGAGAAGAAGGAGATGGCAACCATGATAAATGTGACCGCAAAGGAATAGATGCCCAGCTCCCTCAGTGGCAGGTATGTTGCGATCATCGTCTTGTCGGCTATTCGGTAGCTCCAGTAGACGAGGGTGAGTAGAACCAGCGGCAACCCGATTTTCATCAGCGCAACTGTCTCGCGCCAGTTAAGTTTGAAATGGTAGTTAATATCTGCCTTCTTAAGGTAGTAGAAGAAGGCAAGGAGTGTGCCGATTATCGGAACTATTAAAACGGCATAGAGCTTCAGCCAGAAGACGAGCGCCAGTGTTAGAGCAGGGGTGACGATCCCAGTGATGAGGTTTCCAATCACCACTTTGTTGAAGCGTTGTCTCGCGTAGTTAAAACCGATCCAGTACTTGGTGTTTGCCGTTACGATAAAACTTATTGCGGTAATTATAAGGGCGTTTCGGGTTAACTCGTCGGAATAAAAGAATGACGCAGAGAGCACGACAAGGAACGGAAGCAGGCTAAACAGGATTTTGCCGCTGATTGCTATGTTTTGTAAATGTAGTGCTCTCTCCTCCTCCCCCTTACCCAACAGGAAGGGCATCTCGCGCTGGGCAGCCGAGTCCATTCCGGGATCTATCAAGGCAGCATACGTGCTCCACAATCCCACAAGGCTGAGCACGCCGTAATCCTCAGGCATTAGCACAACCGCAATGACGATAGTCGTTAGAAAGGAGAGGGCTTTGGCAATGATGTTTGCGGCATTGAATTTCACCGAATACCGCAGGATCCCTTTTACCGTCACGTCGCTTTGCGAGGCCATGACACTCTACTCTTTCATCAATTTTTTAAGCGTCTCCACCGCCCGGCTGGCGCTCTTACCATCGCTCAAATGGGTGCCGTATGCTCTTAGGAAGCTTGCATCATTTAAATCAACCTTCAAATCCTTGCCGTTGGTTCTTAGGAAGTCCACCAGTGCGCTTGACAGTTCGGTCGCGTTTGCGAAACATAGAGCCCGCCGCCTCAAAAGCGTTTCAGCCTCCTTGTCCATATCGATATGGCCAAGATAGACAAAGATCGGCTTCGATGTCGTAAGGGCCTGCAACAAAGTTGTTGATGGCCAGTCAATAAGAATAGCATCTGCCATCTGAAGCAACTCTGGTAGCGGCTGTTTGTCTGCGACAAATCGACAGTTGTAAAAACGATTTTCTTTTGCATATAAACGTAGAGGGGGCTTTCGATATAAGTAGCTCGGATGCAGCTTGATGATAACATCACAGCGGTTTTCTTGTCCCAACGTTTCCAAGATCACGCGCTGAACACGCCAGAGGCTGTTGTCTGAGAAGGCAGGTGGAAGGTGCACGTAGTAGCTGTTTTGATAATAGTTTGTAGTTACGTAGAGAATTGTCTTTCTCTGCGATTTTGTTGCCCTAACTGTACGTCGTTGAGGCAGCTTATCTAATGATGCAAACCCAATGGGCACTAACCGGGTGTCGAGGTGCCCTGCAAGTTTTGTAAATTGTTCAACTACGCCCATTCCGGATGCGTAGTAGATGTCAGAACTCATCAAATCGGTGTAACCAAACATGGGGTCAAAGGCAAATCCATACGCACCGTGTTGCCAAGTGATCACAGGAACATTGGCGTTTTGCGCCGCTTTTGAAGCCGATTGCCCAATACTGCTAGAGAGAGTGGAGGCAAGTACCGCTCTGATCTTTTTTTCTTTCAATATGGATTCTGCTTTTCTATAGGCGTTGAGGCAGACCACTGTTAATCGTGTGATCAAGAATTTAATGCGTTCCTCAAATAACTGGAGGAAGTCAATATTGTCCCAAACAAATAATTTGCAAAGTTCGGCATCTCCTAGAAGTTCTTCACCCACCGTATTTAGACCATTTCCCCTGAATGAACCATCATCGATCCAGTAGCTTAGATCAGCCTGCATTCTGTAGACTGGGCCAATTCCAGCAGACAAAAATTCATCAAGGCATTCATTCCAGTTGTAATCCCCTCCTACCAAGAGGACTGGGGCATTTTGCAGATAGCTCTTCAATTCGGTGCTGAAGCCATGCCATCCATCCTCCTTAGTTCTTGAGAGAAGGTGGAGCAGGTTAGGGTGACGCTGTAACACCTTTTTGTTGTTTCAGTAAGAACGCTTGGAAGGCTTCCGCCCTCTTTGTTGTTGTAATTGTATTCCCTTTGTGAGACTGCAGGCAACAGAACAAAATGGGTTCGTAAGTTATTTAATGTGACGAGGCGGCTATAGATTGACTCCCTGTTGTCAAATAGAAGAGATGGAGCCGCTGGAGAGAGGCCGAAAGGATATTTTTTGGTGGTATGGATGAAAACGGTATCAGGTCGCTCAACCTCAATTAGATTAGATAGTTGGAAGAGGCGAATTGTTACGGCATCGTAGGCTATTTTCAGAAAGTAGTAATTAAATAATGCAGGAGTAATTCCCGCCTCCGCTGTGGCTGGAACGTGTTGTTGAATTTTTTTATCAACTATGTCGCATAACGCTTTAACCCTTTGATAGTTATCCATGCCCAGTCGGTACAATTCCTGGGGATCATAATAGTCCTCCGGGATGCGGTATGATAGGTTCCGCTTATCTAGCTCATACATTGCAAAGGGGGACAGTGCGATGATCTGCTTTGTGCCTTTTATCTCGCCATGGTGCTCTAAATAATCCTTTACCTGTTCCTCATTTTCGAGCAGGATGAGAGACTTCGGATGATCTCCCAGAGCGGGGTTCACATTTTTGCCAGCATGCGCCATGTGATGACTTCATCCTCTTTGATGTCCCTGCCTGCTCTCTTGCCGATTATCTCCTTTAAAAATTTGGGTGCAACGCCGGTCCCAGGTCTTTTTATGGCAACCATTTCTTGGGTGATTATCCTTCCTTTTGGGATGGTCTTAGCCGCCACTAGGCTCCGTCTTGCCCATTTGCGCGCCCTCGCTTCAGATGGTGCAGGCTTCTTGATACTGGCACCCATGGCGCGTTCTATGGCTCTAAAGTGTCTTATCATGCTCTTCAGGTCCTTATAATCAGCGGATATTTCATGGTCATAACCAAGGCGGTTCCTATCGAACGTGAAGTGCTTCTCTATCACCTTTGCACCCATGGCTACGGCTGCCATTAGCACATACATGCTATCGGGCATCTTCGTGTGGTCAGAATATCCCACAGGGTACCGCGGGAACACACGCATCATGTGCTTCATCATGTTGAGGTTTACATCCTCGATCTTGGTGGGGTAATTAGTGACGCAGTGAAGGAGCGCGATCTGGTGATTGCCCTCGGACTCGATGGTGCCAACGGCTTCTTTAACCTCCTCTATCGTAGACGCGCCTGTGGATAGGATTATCGGCTTCCCTTTCCTCGCTGTGTGCCTCAAGAGCGGTAGGTGGGTTATGTCCATGGAACCTATCTTGTAAAGGGGAACGCCGATCTTCTCCAACATGTCGACAGATTCCTCGTCGGAAGGGGTTGAGAAGAGGACTATGCCTAGTTTATCGGCGAGCGCCTTCAGCTCTTTATACTGGTTAAGGCTTAACCGTGGCGTGGCCTTGAACTCCTCGTACTGGGTCTCGCCCGGGCATCCTTTGATGTCCCAGAACTTTGGCGCATCCCTCGTTACGAGTTTGTCGGGGATGAATGTCTGGAACTTTACGGCATCTGCGCCGGCCGCGGCGGCTGCCTTTATCATTGCCTTCGCCCGCGCGAGGCTGCCTTCGAAGTTGCATCCGATCTCGGCTATAACAAAGACTGGAGACTTTGCGCCGATTTCCCTTGTGCCTATCTTTATCATGGAGCTTCACCCGGTTTTCCCTGCATCATCGGCTGGCTGGTTGCTTGATAGTATCCTCAAGCTGTCCTCACCGCAGTTGAATAATAGATCTATTATGGACATTTGTGGTATAAACTTCCCGTACAGCTGTGGGTACTCTGGATGGCGGTAATTATGAAACTCTACTTTGATATTATTTCTGCGCCAGAGATCGAGGCTCAGGTATTTCGCCCCATCTGGCCCTGAGAGGTATTCGTCTGCCTTGAGGACCTTACATGTGTTCAGAATGAGCTCTTCTTTTTTGCCCAGGACATCCAGCTCTGATGCCTTGACGATGCGGGTCTTGATCCCCAATGTGTTCAGCACAAAATCGAGCAACGCCTCATTGGCTTCTGCAAGGTACGCCCATTCTTTAGCATAGAACCCCTCAAAGAAATTGACGTACTTTGGGAAGTGGGGCGCCTTTTTGTAGGAGTAGTAGATACTCCTCCAGTGCGTTTTACACCATTGGGTCTTGTTATCTATCTGAACGTCCTTTATGAGCTGCCCAAAGAGCCCCGACGTCAGGACGGGTACCGTGAGCCACGTCCAGCCGTTCGTCGTCTTTATCTTATTTCTGTTTATGAAGTAGTTCTTCGAGTAGGGCACATTGTCCAGCAGGACAAAGACGTCGCACCTTTGGATCCTGTCAAAGAGCCCTAGCCACGGAAGATACATGGGCTGGTGGATGCCCACCCTCATAGCTCTCTCTCCAGTATTGATATTATGCAATCAACTTCCTTATTCTGGATTGGTGGGCAGATGGGGAAGGTTATCTGCAGACCCAAGATCCTCTCCGTGACTAGAAAGGCCATTTGGATCACTGAAATCGCCTCTGATAATCACCGACGTATGATCTGATTGATTGTTCAAATGGCTTTAGGCGCAATTCTCCCAATTTCTCTTCCATTTTTTTAATGGAGACCCAGCGGTCATGCACAGGTTCGCTTTCCGGCAATGTGTTTATAGTTACGGTTCTCCCGGTAAGCCTTTCGAATTCATCCCTTACGACCCTTGCAACCGAGGCGATGCTCCTCGGCCGACCACTGCCAACGTTGAGAATGCATCCTGATATCCTCTTGTCATTTATGATTCGCCATACGCATTTATAGGCATCCTCAATATCTATAAAATCCAATCTCTGGCTTCCGCCATTATGCAATACAATTGGCCTCCCCTCAAAGGCAGACTTGATAAAGTTAAAGATAACCTCCTCAGGTCTGATCCCGCTCCCCATACCGAAGATGTTTGCAAATCGCAGGATAACGTAGTCTATGCCAGATTCTGCGATCTCGATCTCTGAGGTTGCCTTGCTTAAACCATAAATCTCGGATGGCTTGGTCAAGGTCTCCTCTGTGAAGGGCAGATCCGTACTATCACCATACACCCAGTAGGTAGAGGCGAATATGAGCCTGACATTAGTTCGAAGGGCAGCCTTCAGCAGCTTGCGGGTGCCAACCACATTTACTTCGAACGTTTTCACGGGATCTTCACGGCATATATCACTACCCTTCACGGCAGCGAGGTGCAGAACAGTGTCTACGCCATTAAGGAGGGTCGAGGGGAGATCGTTGGTAATGTCTCCTTTTATGAACCTGAAGTTCTGCGGAAGTTTAACATTTGGGAGGCTTAGATCAAAGCCCACTACGTCCCAGTCGCAGGGAGCGTGCAATAGGAGGGTACTTCCAAGGTATCCACTCGCGCCGGTTATCAATATTTTTGGCATAATTCTAACACTTTTTCGGCAACTCTTTTGCTCCCGAGCCCATCAACAATTTTTTTCATGTTAGTACTTAATTCTAACCTTTTCTTCCTTGACTGTAACAGTTTGTTGACCGCCTCGCCAATGGCATGAGTTTCTAAAGTGGTTCCTATGCCCAGATTTATTACGGCGTCTTTCTCTGCGAATCTTTGAGCAACGGCATTGTGCCGTTCGTGGTGGCATATGACTATTGACGGGACGCCGAATATGGCAAGTTCGTAGAGGGCGTTGCCGGCCGCGGTTATGGCTAGGTCGCTCTCGGACATGATTTTATACATCCGATTCTGCGTCACGTTCCACTCGAACCTGTAATTGTTCTTCAGCCCAGCTTCTAGGGATTCTAGCTCCTTTTTGTGATCTGGAGAGATCGCAGGGCCCACCACAACAGCCACTCTCTGCTTTAGATTGAGGGGCTCCAGAGCCCTTATGATCTTGGCTGTCAGCCCGAACGGATCGCTCCCACCCTGGTTTACGAATATGGTCTTACAAGTATCAGGGACATGCTTCTCCTTTTTCCATTCTTGGTGCAACGCCTCTGGAAGCAACATGTACCTTGGACCTATGCAGTAAACAGTTTTGGTATCAGGGAGGTTCTTGTAGAACGCCTCGCCCTGGGTTATGTTGAAGTTGACCACGAGATCGGCAGCGACCACCCTGTATACCTCATCGTCAAGGATCACTACTAGGCACTTCACGTAGGATTTGACCTTTTGGAAGTACTCGTTGTCGGGACCCAGGAGATCGCAGATGAGGAAATCAGCTCCCAGCTCTCTGATCAGCTGGAGGGTCAGGGCGAGTTCCTCCCCAGAGGTTGCCCCTCCCCGAATTGTCCTTACTTTGTAGCCCCTCTCCTTTACCATCTCCACTGCCGGCAGGAAGTCATTTGTTATAAAGGAGGTTTCGACCTTTGTGCTCTTTCCGAGGCTCTCTGCAAGGCTGAGGGATTCCGTGAGGTGCCCCATGCCGACCTTGTTGCTGGCGTCTACCCTGAAGCAGATCCCAGTCATACAACTTCAGTCCCATCTCTCCCTCAGGACCACAAAGGCCTCCGCCGCCTTGAAGCTGGCCTCAACCCCCCGTTTCATCGCCAATGCCTCTATGCTTCTTTCGGAACGGGGGTGTGGGAAGGGTCTCCTCTCTGTTGTATAGCAACGAAGGGCCTCGATCTTGGTCCTTAGGTGGTCCTCTATATTTACGTAGAAGTTGGGCAGAAAGGCATACTCCTTGAAGGGCGGGGACTGTTCTGTTGATGACGGGACCTCATAACACAACATCCTCTTTATTCTTCTGTTGGCAGACGACCTCAGGGCAACTATCGCGGCCTCAAATACAGCCCTGTGGTCCTGATTATTGTCGCCCCTGTGGCATACGTAGACTATCTCTGGGTCAACCTTCTTCACGTACTCCTCGAGGGGTATGAGGATGTCCTGGATGCAGGCGTCCAGTCTCTCATCACTCAGGTTGAAGAACTCCGCCTCCTTGTACCCCAACACCTGCTTTGCCTTCAGGGCGCATTCTACCTCGAACTGGTTCTTTTCCGCGTCGTACTTGTGCTCGTATACGCGGTGGGCTATAAAGCAGATGTAGACATCGTCCCCTTCGGAGACGTGACGCGCGATGGTTCCGCCCATGCCCAGAACCTCGTCATCCATATGCGGTGAGATTACGAGTATCCTCATGTTCTCGCCCTGGGTCTTGCTTCCAATTTCTTAATATCGAACTCCTGACCTTTATATAACCCTACTACAATCTCCCTGTCGCCGATCTTTACAGTCTCGTCATACATCACGCCAACGTCGTGGCACTCCTTGCACGGCTCGTTGGCGAACAGCATCCTGTTTTTTATCGACTCCCTCAATTTGTTGAACTTTTCGCCGTGCCATACCTCGTGGATGGTCTGTTTGCTGACGTCCCCAAGCGGGTTGAGGTCCTCGTAGTCGCAGATGCACTGCGGTACCAGCCCGTTCCACCCGATCACTATCCTGCGCCAAGGCTCGAGGCAGACATAATTCGGATCCCTTGGAAAGGGGGCGATCTCCCACCGGGCTTGATCGGCGATGATGTAAACCTTGTCGGCGATCCTCTCCCAGAGATCGAAGTACTCCGTCGGATTCTCCTTTATTGCACCATAAATTGTCTGGACACGGATGAGTGGCTTCCTTAGGCCTTTACTGTCACGGTACTCCCTCAGGAACTTCACCTTTCGTACTATGCCCTCAAAGGTCTCCGGCCACCTGATCCGCTCGTAGATCTCACCAACACCATCGATCGAGAAGCTTATCCAGTCCAGTCCGGCCTCTGTCAATCCCATGGCCAGCTCAGGGGTTAGCCGCTCGCCGTTCGTGAGGAAGGCCACATCCTTTATCCCCCTCTCCTTGGCGTACTTAACCATCTCGACTATGCGGGGATTCAGGAGCGGCTCCCCGCGCCAGGACAGCTTCACCGAGTAGATGCTCCTCTGGCTGCACTCGTCTATTATCCTCTTGAAGAGGTCAAAGTCCATAATTCCGTACGTCAGGTCCTGGGGCATTCGCCTTCTTAGGCACATGGGGCAACGCATCTGACAGCTGAGCGATGCCTCAATATCGATGTGAGTGGGAAAGTCGATCACGTGGAAGAACTTGGGTGCCAAGTTCCACTTGGCCCTATCGATGCTTTGGCTTATTATGTTGCCCCGTCTGAGGGTGTAATACCACGCCTTTAGTCTGCCAGTAACCCTGCTGTAATCCCTTTCTCGGTGAGAGGAGCTCTTTAAAGGACCCATACGTCGCACAGCCCAGAATATGAACTGCAGGTCTTATATAAATTGAATTCGATATAGTGATAACTCTCAGGTTTCAAAAACCTGATCTCTCAATCATCGTTTTGATCTTCTTTTTAAGACCTGTTCAGCCAGCCAGAAGTCAAATTCATCGTCTATATCGATGCTCTGTTCGTGGTCAAGGATGACCCGCTCAATCTTCTTGCCGAACCTATCCCCCTTCCGGATAAGGTCTGCCATTATGACGTACACGTTTCCATCGTCGTAGAAGAAGCCCTTGGTGTCCTGCCTGCGCAGGCTTTGCTTTCCGTACTCCACGTACTTGCAGATGAACCCTGTGGCAAGCGAGTCCGCATGTGTATCAATGAACCGCTTGATACAGCGATCGATCAGGCCGTCATTGCGGATCGGGGATGTGGCCTGCAGAACGACCACGATGTCTGCATCAGCCTTCGTCAGAACATCCTGCAGGACGGAGAGGGTGGTCGCCTCGTCGGTAGCTAGTTCAGGCGGGCGGGGGATCACCTCGGCACCATACCTCTTTGCTACCTCGGCGATCTCTGGATCCTCTGTGGATACCACGTAACGGTCAAGCAATTTTGACTTCTTAGCCGCCTCAATGGTCCATGCTATTAACGGCTTCCCACACAATTCCCTGATGTTCTTCCTAGGGATGCCCTTACTTCCGCCCCTCGCGGGAGTTATGCCAAGAATCATAGATGATCCTTCAAAGTTTTATCAAGTTGCGCAAGCTTTGACCGTTGCTCCTCCTCGGTCTTCCTGTACCACTCAATGTACCGCCTTATTCCCTCCTCGAAGTCCACCTTTGGCTCCCATCCCAATTCCTTCTTTGCCCTCTCGCTAGAGATCTCGATACCTGAGAAGTCGGCGGGGCGCGCTGGGACGTACTCGATTTTCACGTCCTTGCGCAGGACCTTCTGGACGGTTTCAGCGATCTGTTTGATGGTAACCTTCTCCTTGCCTTCCAGATTATATAGCCTATTCTTGGCCACGGACTTCAGGGCCAGTGCGTTCCCCTCAGCCAGATCCTCCACATAGACGAATTTCCGGTACTGGGAGCCGTCCCCCGCTATCGTGAGTGGTTCGCCGTTTAGGGCTTTTTTCACAAATATTGGAATGACCCCGCCGGCGCGTGCCCTAGGGCCGTACGGGATGCCATATCTGAGGATGGTAGTCTCAAGACCGTACAGCTTGGAGTAGTTGATACAGTAGTACTCGGAGGCAAGCTTAGTTGCAGTATACAGGTGGGACGGTGGGGGCAGGGGGGAGTCCTCATCGACCTTTGGTTCCTTGCAGTCGCTGTAGATCCAGATGGTGCTGGCGTAGATTACCCTCTTTACGTGCCCAGCGGACCTCCGGGCAGCCTCTAGAACGTTTATGGTGCCGCGCACGTTGATAGACTCGGCATAGTGAGGGTCTTCGTAGACATCCTTCACGTCCGCGACGGCGGCTAGGTGGAAGATCACATCCACCCCGCTCAATGCCATCCTTAGGGCGTCGAAGTCCAACAGGCTCGCCTGATAGTATTCGATGTCTTTCCTATAGGCGGGATAGACCATATCAAAGACCCTTACCTCAACCCCCTTTTCCCTTAGCTTGTCTACTACATGCGAACCGATAAAACCCGAACCGCCCGTTACGAGTGCCTTCATTTATAGGACCTCCTTTATTGAGTTTACAACATATCTAGCCTGCTCTTCCGTCATTGTAGCAAATACTGGGGGGCATATATGTCTCTTGCACAGATCCTCGGCTACAGGAAAGTCACCTTCCTTTGAGCCCAATGTTGCCTGGAACACCGGCTGGAGGTGGCATGGCTTCTCGTACACCTCCCCACTTAGGCTTACGCTGTACTTCTCCTTCAGGGCTTTTTTGAGGGCCGCTCTGTCTATTCCATCGTCGAGGAGAGCGCAGTATTTGTAGTAGTTAGACCTGATGCCGCTTGGTATCTTTATCGGTCTTACGCCGTCCAATTTTTTCAGCTCTTCGTCGTAGACCCCTGCGATCTTTCTTCTGTTGGAGATGAACTCCTCGAGCCTCGAGAGCTGGGAGAGCCCGAGGATCGCGTGAACCTCGCTCATCCTCCAGTTGTACCCCATCTCCACATGGATGTTGCTGTGGAAGTCTGGCTTACCTTGATCTCTGAAAATCAATGCTTTTTTGTATATATTTTCGTCGTCCGTTGTTACCATGCCACCCTCTCCCGAGGTCATGACCTTAGTGGGGTAGAATGAGAATGCCGCCACATCCCCAAGGCTTCCGGCCTGCTTTCCGTCTAAGGTGCTTCCGTGCGCGTGCGCGGCATCTTCCATCAGGAAGAGTTTGTGATCCTCGCATATCTCCCTGATCGCCTTCACCTGCGGCGTGACTATACCACCGACATGTACAACGATGACACCCTTTGTGTCAGGTCTTATCCCCTCTTTGATGCTCTCAGGGTCGATACACAGGCTTTCTGTTATGTCCGCAAATATAACCTTCCCGCCTGAATGAATTACCGAGGCAACAGTCGCAAAGAAGGTATTTGTTGGCACAATGACCGAGCGATCCCTCACATCGAGAGTCCTCAGCGCCATCTCCAGCGCGCCAGTTCCACTGTTTACGGCTACCGCGTATTTTGTGCCCACATACTCGGCAAATTTGGCCTCGAATTCCCTTCCATACTTGCCCAGTGTTAACTGCCCCGTCTCCAAAACTTCACCGATCTTTTTGAGTATATCCGCCCTGTCCTCTTCAGGGAAGTAGATCTTGGCTGATGGAACGTTCAATGAATGATCCTCCGCTTTAATCCAATTCCTCTTACTTTATATGTCTTTTTAACGTGCGTCTTTCATATTTTAAGAGTGCTGACGCCTCCAAAAAGGAAGAATTTCATTTTTGCTAACGAACTCTAAGGGCATGCCAGGATTGCAACGTATTTGTAGCACCCTATCGATTTCTCTTGGAGCACACTAACGCCAGCCTCTCTGTAGAGCCTTCTTAATTCCCCTCTACTTCGGGCATAACCATGAAATTTCCCTAAATTTAACGGAAGTTTTCCAAACATCCTCCTTAGGGCTGAAGATTGTGTTACGAGAGAGATGGCAGAGTGGAGGACCTCCCTCAGATCCATATAACCCGCATGGAAGTCAATTATCCATTTGACACCGGCATCCTTTAGGCCTCTGAAGAGGTTGATGAATTGTGGATCATCCATCACATATGCAGAACCGAAGAAGACTGCTATATCAAAACGGGTCTCAAGCAATGCTTCGAGGTCGGATATATGATCTTTGAAAAAGTCAAATTCCACCGGAAGTATATCGGGGAGCAGGAGCCTTGCCTTCTCAATAAAGAACGAGTTAAAATCGGTTGCTACAACTTTGAATTCGGCAGGAAGTGCGGACTTTAACAGATACTCAAGAACACATGTGCCGGCGCCCAATGAAAGAATGTTGGTAAAGTGTTTTGTTTTGATATATTCCGTCAAAAATTCCAAGGCTGGGAGCTTTCTTTCATTTTCGGAGAGGTACCAACGTATTAGTAAATCTTTCGATTTGAAATTGTCGGAGTCGACTTCATGGGCGTCGGTATACATTCTTCTTTTCATATTCCTCGCTCATAGTTAATTTGTTCTTCCTTTTTTTCGTTTTCATTGATCAAGAGCCAATTTCAAAGAGCTGAGCAGGATTTTGGTCAGCGGCGTTTCAATGATAACAACTGTCTTTTGAAAGGTAATTTGTGCTTGCCCCAAGATAGGCCCTGCATTTGGCTACTTCTCTGAATAATATTTCAAGTTCACCGATTTGTAATAATCAATAACCTTGTCAAGGGCCTTGTCGAAACTCCATTTTGGAGACCAGCCCAGCATTTTATTAATTTTGGAGGAGTCGCCGACGCTTCTTTTGAGCTGTGCGTCCCCCCGCGGGTCCTTCACGAATTTTATCTCTGCGTGGTTGAGGCGGGCCGATATCTTTTCGGCAATTTCACGTATGGTAATGCCATTGCCTGTTGAAACGTTGAGTATGGTAAGATTTGGCAGGCTGCCCTCCAAAACCCTCATAAGGGCACCGGCTATGTCCTTGGCGTAGATGTAGTCCCTTATTTGGCTTCCATCGCCGTGAACTAGCAGAGGTTTACCTTGAAGCGCCAACAGTGTGAACGTGGGAATCACAGAACCGGCCCTGAAGGCCTTCTGTCTCTCGCCAAACGCATTGAATGGACGGATTACGGTGACATTCAGGCCGTAGGCTCTACCAAATGCCAGTGCCGCCCTTTCCGCGGCGTACTTGCTTGCGGCATACGGAGAGGTCGGGTTACATGGGTAGGTTTCATCGGCTTTTCCTTTAGCAACATCACCATAGACCTCGCATGTGCTCGTGTAGATGAAGCGCTGGACGCCGTGTCGTTTTGCGGCGCGCATAATGTTCAATGTGGATAGTATGTTGTCATTGAAGTATTCATAGACGTAATCCAGAGACTCGTCAACGCTTATTCTTGCGGCCAGGTGAAATACCGCATCAACCCCGCGTACGGCTTTATCGCAGTCGCCGACCCACCGCAGGTCGCCCTCTATCCACTTCACCTCAGAGGAGAGAGGAATTAGTCTGTCTAGAACCGTAACTTCATAGTCCTTGCCCAATAGCGCCTCGACTAGATGACTTCCTATAAAACCAGAACCGCCGGTAACCAGAACTTTGGTCAGAGGAGTGCCCCCATTACTTCTTTAAGCCCATGAAGAGGCTACAATCATTTTCTTTATTTAAGTTTTCGTCAATTTTTGGGCGGAAACCGGGTATTTGTTAAGGCGCACTCGGTTTAGTTGCCATCAGCTGAGGATTGCCCGCTTTAACCGTCAAGTCTAAAAGTTTCAAGTTAGAAGTATTGCTCGTAGCTTGAAGGTGCCATAATGAAGGTTGTCATGTTCAATGACTGCTCTTTTGTGGGCGAGACGCTGCTCAAGTATCTTTCACCCGAGGTGGAGAGGGAGCACATAAGGCGTACACGAGGACTGTGGAGCAAGACGCTTGGTCTGGTCTACAACGTTCTGAGGGCAAAGGGCGATGTTTACCACGCGAATTACCTCCTTCAGGACTGTTACGTGGCCTCAAAGTTTGGGAGAAGACCCCTAGTTGGACACGCCATGGGAAGCGATCTGCGCGAGGAGATAAAGACCAGAAGTTGGGGCTGGATGGTTAAGCATAATCTGAGGAGTTGCGATAAGATCCTGTTGGCACAGCCGACTCTTCTGGAGGTTGCCAGAGAGTTCAACGATACCGCGGAGTACCTCCCGATACCCTTCGATCCGGAGCGCTTCTTTCCGAGGGCGTTGAACGAGGGGCGGGAGGAGAAGCAGGTTTTCCTTGCATCCACCCACGACTTTGAGGTGAAGGGTACGGACAAGTTTCTGTATGCCCTCGCCTCAGCAAAATGCCCGATGACCGTAAGGAGCTTTAATGCTGGGAAGGATGTGGCTAGGGCTCAGAGGCTGGCTAGCGAACTTAAGCTGAAGATGGAGTTTATCGATAGGGTGTCCCACGACAAGATGAATGAGCTGTTTTGGGACAGCGACTTGGTTTTGGGCAGTTTTGGAGTAGGCCAGTTGGATACGGTTGCCATAGAGGGCATGGCGTGTGGACGCCCGGTGGTGCATTCAATCCTCAAAAAATTCTTCCCAACATGCCCACTCGAGGATGTTGGAACCGTGGATGTGGCGGCGGAGATCATCTCAAAGTTGCTCACCGATGAAGGAGGGATAGCCAACAGGGTCCAGAGTCAGTTGGACTTTGTCAACTCCACCCATTCGGCACCCATACTGGCAAAGAGGTTGTTAACCATCTACTCCGAGCTGGCTTAGGTTCCATTCGGTTTTGTCGGCATATGAGAAAAGCCTTTTTGGGTTGCAGTTCAATAATCAACTCGAAACGGCATGTTTCACAGGTTATGGTTGGAGGAGAGGCAGTAGACGGGAGAGATCACATGCCAGAGAACCATCGGCAACCCGTGGAGCCGGCGCTGAGAGAGCTGACAATCTCGAAGGAGCTGGGGGTAAGAAGGTCCAGACCAACCTACGAGTTTCTCTATGATTTTACCCCTGATAGGGGGGTCGTGAACCATCTATTGGGAAGGGGGGTCGACCTGCTTTCATTTACCTCGCGAGATTTCATAAAGGTCGAAGGAGGCCTGCTCCATACGAAGGTTGTAGACAACATTGCCCTGTTAAAGGTAGGCACATATGAGGGGTGGTGGAATGACCAGATAAACAAGAAGGCGCGGAACTCGATAAGGAAGGCAGAGAAGTCGGGGATACACATATCCATATTCGAGGATGTGGGGTCGGTTCCCGACGAGATGTTCATTGGAATATGGAAGATTTACAATGAGACGCCCATCAGGCAGGAAAGAGCCTTCCCTCATTACGGCATCAGTCTTGAATCGGTCAAGAGTATGGCAAGAAATGTAACTGAAAAGATGGAGTTCCACTTTGCCCACCTCGATGGCGAGGTTATCGGTTTTTCAGAAGTGATATATGGAGATCGAGTGGCGCAGATATCCCAGATACTTTCAATGATGAGACACTTCGAGAAGGCTCCGAATAACGCCCTCCTCTCATCAGTCGTAAGGAGATGTTCAGAACTTGGCTATCCTTTCATATTATACGGCAGGATGGGTTTGGGACACCCAACCCTAACAAAGTTCAAGGAGAGCAACGGTTTCCGGCAGTTTGACGTAAGCCGGTATTTCATACCACTTACGCATAGGGGGGCGGTGGCCATTAAGCTCGGGTTGCACCGCCAGCTGAAGGATGCCATCCCAGAAACCATAAAGTATAGTTTACTGCCACTATTCTCATTCATCAGTAGAAACTTTAAGGTGGAGCTGTAGCATGAGGCTCGTGCTATTTGTGCGGGCGCCCAGGGCATATAAGAAGATTATCCTAAACCACTACAGAGGCGAGTGGATCCTGCACGATGTCGACCACATCCCCCACTGTTTTGGAAGAGTTTATAATTTTGAGGCAAAGAACAACGTAAAAGCCACTTACGCTTTCAGACCGAGGTTTGCCGACTTTCTGAGGGATCGGAAGGTACGCCTAGCGCCCGAGCAGTTGTGTCTCCACTTCGATGGGGACGTTGAGAATACTGAGCGTTTCTGTTCGAGTCTGCGCCCGATGTGGATAAACGGTCATGATAGGTTCAACAAGGACGTTGAGACCTTAACAAAGGTTGCAAAGGAGTACGACCTGAAACTGCTTAAACCGGTGGTTTTTTCTGATTACTCGTGGAAAGGAGATCTCGTTGAGGGGTTCTTGCAGCATAGGATGGAGGACGGGCTATTCAATTTCCATCTCGACTATTTTTGGCCTTTATTTAGGTTCATCTGAGATCGCTCTTGCAATCATGGATCTGTTTGGACTAAATCTCACCCTTAAGGTATGCCCTTGTCCTTGGCTCATGAGGGTTCACCAAGACCTCTTGTGCGGAGCCATGCTCCACGACCTCGCCTAGGTATAGAAAGACCACATAATCGGCAAGTTTTTTTGCTTGACGCAGGATGTGCGTGACGAATAGTATGGTGTAGTCCTTCTTAAGGGCAACCAGTTGGTCCTCTATATGATGCGCGGAGATTGGGTCAAGCGATGACGTGGGTTCGTCGCACAGGAGAACTTCGGGCTGCACTGATAGGGCTCTAGCCAAGCAAAGCCTCTGCTGTTGTCCTATGGACAACTTCGATGCGGGTGCCTTAAGTCTGTTACTCACCTCGCCCCATAGACCTGCTGCCTTGAGGCAACGCTCAACAATATGATCCAACTCCTTCCTGTCATTCTGCCCGTGAACCCTTGGCCCGTAGGCTATGTTATCGTAGATCGACATCGGGAGCGGGTTAGGCGTCTGAGCTATGTAACCCAACTTCTTCCTCAGGCTGTTCACGTCCACGTCCTTGTCGAAGATGTTGACGCCGTCGACGAGAACCTTGCCCTCGACCTTCACACCCTCCCAGAGGTCGGTTAGCCTGTTGAGGGTCTTGAGGAGGGTGGTCTTCCCGCACCCAGAAGGTCCGATGATCGCGACGATCTGGTTCTCGGGGATGTCCAGCGTTATGTCCTTGAGTATCTGGCGCCCCTCGTTGAAGACATTCAGGTGTTCGATGCTTATGTGTGGTTTCATGTTATTCACCCTACCTTATCATGTACTTTGTGAACCTCCTCGTGAGGATCCTCGATCCTATGCTCATGAGGAGGACTATCACAAGGAGTATTGCTGCCGAGGCATATGCCCGCTGCTGGACCTCTGGAAACGGCGTCCCCAGCTGGAAGAAGACCGCCAGCGGCAGCGAGGCGGCCGGGTCGAAGAGCGAGGTGGGTATGCTGTCGGTGTACCCTGCGGTGAAGAGCACGGAGGCGGCGTCGCCGATTGCCCTGCCGAACGCCAGCATCACGGCCATGACAATGCCCGGCAGCGCCTGACGCGTTATGACCTTGATCGTTGTTTCGAACTTGGTCGAGCCAAGAGAATAGGACGCCTCCTTGAGCTTGGCGGGGACCATCTTTATCACCTCATCCATGGCGCGCGTCATGATAGGGATCTCCAGCAACATCAGCGCCAGCGTGCCACCCAGGAGCGAGGCCCCTATCCCCATTACCACCATTACGATGTAGCCGAAGGCGCCGTAGATTATGGATGGGACGCTCCAGAGAACGTCCAGCGATCTCCTTGTGAATCCCGCAAACCTTGACCTTCGGGAGTACTCGTTAAGGTAGAGCGCCGTGGGAAGGCCGATGACAAAGGCCAGCACGGTGGCCCCTCCTGCCATGTATAGCGACCCGACTATGGCGTTCAGTATGCCCCCCTCCTTGCCCAGGTAGTACCCTCCCTTCGGGGTCTGGGTCAGCATCTCGATGCTTAGGGCAGGCCCGCCCTTAAGCAGGACCACGGCAAGGACGGCGAGCATGCTTCCAATGACTATGACCGTTGATGCAACCATGAAAGCCTTTACGATGTTCTCCTCAATGTTACGCCTATTCAATGGCATACCTCCTCTTGAACCTCGAGATTATTACCTCGGCGAGCATGCTGAAGATCACCACTGAGACGAGCAGGATCAGGGCGGAGAAGAGCAGGGCAGAGTCGTAGAGGGGGATTGACATCATCTCACCGTAGTTGTTCGCTATGAGGGCGGGTATTGGGTACGCAGGGTCGAAAACCGAGGAGGGCACCTTGGGCACGTTCCCAACGACCATCAGCACGGCCATCGTCTCGCCGAACGCCCTCCCGAAGCCGAGGACCACTGCGGCCGCTATCCCGGGGAGCGTGCTCCTCAGCACCACGCTCTTTACGGTCTGCCATCTCGTGGCGCCCAAGGTGGTGGAGGCCTCGTGTATCTCGCGCGGCACCGTCCGCATGACCTCCTCGGAGACTGAGATTATGATCGGAAAGACCATTATGGCGAGGATGATGCCCCCCGAGAGGAGGTTGTATCCGGTCGTGGTTACCCCTGCCGCGGGGGCGACGAAGTCCCTCACCAACGGGACTATCACGAGCACGCCCCATAGCCCGAAGACCACCGACGGGATTCCGGCGAGCAGCTCGACCATAGGTTTTAGCATGTTCCTGAGTCTGCTGGGCGCGTACTCCGCTATGTATATTGAGGTGAGGAGCGACAGGGGGATGGCGATGGCCATGGCTATTGCCGTGACCCAGATGGTCCCCATTATGAACGGATAGAAACCGAAGTCCCCCTTCGATGGGGACCAGGAGGAGGAGAGGAGGAGCTCTGTCAGGGGCTTGATCTCCAGTATGGGCAGTGATCGGTAGAGGAGGACGGCGGCGATAACTATCACTATCATGCCGAGGAGGAAGGTGGCCAGCAGCATCAGCCTGCTTGCCACGAGGTCGTAGAGTCGCCGCGAGTTCATCTTATCTCAGCTTCTGCAACTGTGCCTGTGCCACATCGTTCGAGAGCGGGACGAAGCCCGACTCTTGGGCGTAGTTCTGCCCGTCGGTCAGTATCCACCTCACGAAGTTCAGCGTTATGCCGGTGAAGTTGCCCTTTGTGACCAGGTTCTCGCCCCTTGCGGGAGGGTGCGGGAAGATGCCCTGACTTATGGCAGCATCTATTTGATCTAAGGTCTGGTAGACACTCTCGCCCGGCTCGATCTGACCGCTCCCGTCTATGTCTATGGGAACCACCGAGATGCCGTCCACCTGTGCCCTAGTGTTCGCGTCGTAGGCGTATCCTATGTTGTTGTAGCCTATCCCGAGGTGATCATTCTTGACGGCGTCGAGCAGCCCTGGATCGCCGTAGACGCCGATCCCGAGGAGGTTCTCCTGTTTCTTGCCCAAGTAGTTCGCCCAAGTCTCAGGCGCGCCTGCCGCGTCGGACCTCGTGTAGACGTTGATCGGGTCGGTTATCTCCGGCCTGCCTACCACCTGGCCCCACGTGGTTATCTCGCCCGTAATGTAGATCTTGTAGAAGGTCTCCCTTGTGATCCCCTTGGCCAGGATGTCGCTGATCACGGGGTTGTCCTGATTCACCACAGGAACGACCGCGTCCTCGACGACGGTGACGTAGAAGGCACCATTTGCGATCTCCTCAGGATAGATGTTGCGGGAGACCATCCCGATGTCCACCAGGCCCGCGAGGGCATCCGTCATTCCCTTGCCCGCTCCCCCCGCGGAGACCTCGACCTTTATGCTTGGGTAGAGCTTCTGGTACGCCTCTCCCCACTTCACCATCATGGGGTAGAGCGCCCAGGCCCCAGATACCTTTATCGTGCCCGCCTGCTGGTTCTGAGAGCTCATACTGTAACCCACAATACCGCCTACCACAACAACGATTACGAGAATCACCATCAGCGTCTTGTTCACGGCTACCACCAATATACTACCAATACCAATAGTCTACCAATAGGATAATATTTAAGTTTTATGTCAATATAGTATCAAAACATATGGAAGAGATAATTATTATTGAGGAGTCGGGCGTCACGGTTAGAGGGTACCGCCATAGAACGACCATACCAAGAAGAGTCTTTCAATTCCTTAAACTGAGCGATAAAGATAAACTGCATTGGACAGTCTTGAAAGATGGGACAGTAATAGTAAAAAAAGCGGACTAGTTGGAAGGCGCCACAGCGTACATTATCGGAGCATCCGTTTGAATGGCTACCTCTTATTCTAGGGAATTATTTTATAAGATATGAGGCGACCCCAAGCAGAGCAATGATGATCTCGGTTGCCAGTATGCCAATCACCACATCCCTTTCGAAAACCTTCCTCTTTATGCGCTTTAGCAGACTTATTGATAGATGCGTGACATCGTATATTCCTTCGTATGGGAGCTCGAGGCTACCATCGGGGGTTACCCTCGCGTAGGCTTCTACATTCATCTTCTTCCTCAGCGGCAGTAAAAAGTCGAGGTAGTAGGGTATGAAGAGGATCAGCGCCAGCTTCTCAACGTTCCCGAAGATTGCCAGTACGGCTACCATCGCCCCCACCAAGTACGTAAAGGCGTTGCCTGGGAAGACCTTGGCCGGGTACCAGTTGAATATCAGGAAGGCCACCAGCACCGAGATCATTACCCCACCCATGACCGCGACCCAGCTGCTGCCGGTGAAGTAGCAGACCGCAGAGATCGCCAGCATTATTATTATGCCCATACCGCACTCGAGGCCGTTGTACCCAGCGAGCATGTTGAAGGCGTTCGCCGCCCCGACTGTGCCCACAGGCACAAACAGGAGGGGATACAGGATGCCCAGGTTCACGGTGCCAATGAAGGGGAGGGCGATGGTGGACTGGCCGGCGTTTATGACCATCATGGGGATGGCCGCGGGTATCGTTAAAAGCGGTTTTTGGAGCTTGGAGAGGCCTATCTTCCACCCCAGCATGTCGTCGATCATGCCAATGACGAATATTATCAGGGCCGTGGCGATGGCGCCCAGCACGTATACGTTGTAGGTTGCCTGGTTAAAGAAGAAGGTGTTCAGCGCCACATAGTAGAGGAGTCCGCTCAGAACGCCGCCTATCACCGGTATGCCGCCCATCTCAGGAACGAGGGGGTTGCCCGGCTTGTTCAGGTCCTTCCCCAAGATGTTCGACCTCCTGGCGACCTTTATCCAATTTGAGGTGAGCCAGTAGGTGACGATGAATGCGATAGGGAATGCAAGCAGGACCAGAGGGTTCATTGCCGGCACCGTTCCATGATGGCACACATGGTAAAAGGTAAAGGTGAACTACCCTCCCCTAAAGGGCGAGGGCTTCCTGCTTCAACGATCTCGCTTGCTGGTATCACGACGGTCTCAACCAGTAGGGGCTCGATCTCCACAGGCTCGAAGGGTCGTCCCGACCCCGATACAGACTGCAGGCCCCTCTCCAGTATGTTGAGGGAGGCGTTGTAGTCCCTGTCAATTTTTCCATATTTACACTCCTGTGATGTTCCCCGTGGGTTTACCGCCACCACCCTTCTGCCGGCATTCTCAGCCTTGCAGGACAGCATCTGGCGGAACTTGCCCCACGAGGCGTCCAGTATTGATTTTGCGAGGTTGTTATTCTTAACCATGTTCCTTATGCGAAGGTCCTCCACTACAATCATATCGTAATTGTTGACGTAGTAGCGGGAAAGCTTGTGCATGAAGTCGTTACGCTGGTCAACGAGCCTCTCGTGGAGCCTGGCTAGGCGAACCCTTTGCCTGCTCCGATTGCTCGATCCCTTCCTCTTCCGTGATAGTGCCTGCTGAACCATACCAAGCCTCATAGCTGTACGTCGATACCAGCGTGGGTTCTCTATGTGCCTTCCATCGCTGTCCGAGAGGAAGAACTTTATGCCCACGTCGATGCCCACAGACCTGCCTGTGGAAGGCAACCTCTTGGTGGGGGCATCGCACTGGAATATGGCAAACCACCTTCCCGACGTTTGGCGCTTGATTATAACGCCCTTTACCTCGCCCTTCATCCTTCGGTGCATTTTTATCGGGATAGAGCCTACCTTCGACAGCAGCAACCTCTTGCCCTCCACAGCGAAGCCGGACTGGTTGTAGTTGAGGGTCTTGAACCATCCTGTGCCTTTGAAGCGCAGCTTACCTACCTTGTGTCCATTCCTTTTCAACCCGGCCAAGGCACGAACGTTACTCCAAAGTTGGTAATTGACCATCTGTAAGACCTTGGAGTAAACATTGGTCAGCTCCGGCCTCTCCTCCTTCAGTTTCAGGATGAGGGTTTGGGTGTCGTTCTGCGTGATCCTTCGTCCCTCCGCCCTGACCCTGTTAAGCTCTTCGAGGAGACGGTTGTAGAGCCACCTGCACAGTTCAAGCTGCTCCCCGAGCATCCTTTCCGCAGTCTCCGATGGGTACAACCTAAACTTCTGGCGCAGCACCCTGCCGCTCACCTCCTCCTCATCTCGTTATATCATTTCTTGCTCAACATTTATAAACGGTTTTGGCTCTCATCCCTGCCCTGAAGGGCGAGGACTTCCCGCCTACAAAGTTAAAGAATGTATTTAAGGATATACGCCGACATCTTTTAAGAGGTGGTAGCGTTGAGGGTGGGCATAGTCGGCGTGGGAATGATGGGCCAGCACCATGCCAGGGTATACTCGGAGATTAAAAATTGCAAACTCATCGGCATCGTTGATAGAGACGCCACGCGAGCAAGAGAGGTAGCCAGCACGTACGGAACAGTGGTGATCGATTCCATCGATGAGATGGTAAGACAGAGGCCGGACGCCGTCAGTATTGCCGTGCCTACATCGCTGCATAAGGAGGTGGCATCCATCTTCCTGAGGGAGGGGATAGGCTGCCTCGTTGAGAAGCCCATCGCCCCGACGGTCGAGGATGCCGAGGCGATAATCTCTGCCGCCAAGAAGGGCGGGGCGGTCTTGATGGTGGGGCACATAGAGAGGTTCAACCCTGCGGTCATGAAGCTGAGGGAGATGATACGGGCTGGGGAGCTCGGCAAGCTGTTCATTTTGACCTCCAAGCGGTCCGGGCCATTCTCCCCCAGGATAAAGGATGTCGGGATAATAGTGGATCTGGCAACCCATGATATTGACATTACAAGGTTCTTGGTTGGAAGGGAGCCAAAGTCGGTCTATGCAGGCTACGGTAAGTACAAACGGGACGTGGAGGACTACGCGCTCATTCTCCTAGATTACGGGGAGACTATAGCCAGCATAGAGGCGAGCCGGTTCACGCCGTACAAGGTGAGGGCACTCGTGGCCACCGGCTCTGAGGCCATGGCCTGCCTAGACTATATAGAGCAGAGCATCGAGGTCTACAGCGGCTCGACGAGGCGTAAAGTGGATGTAAACAAGAAGGAGCCGCTCAAGGTGGAGCTGGAGCATTTCATTGAGTGCGTGAGCAAGAAGAGGAGGCCGCTGGTGGACGGGAAGGACGGATTGATGACCCTGAAGGTGGCTTTGGCGGCTTTGGGGAGGGGTGCCAGATGAGGCTGCTCGGTAGGGCGCCTGAAGATCTGAAGAGGGCACTCGCTGAGGGGAGGATCACAACAGCGGTCTATGGCATGGGAAGAGTGGGATCGCCCATAGCGGTGGCCTGGCTGAGGGCGGGTGCTAAGGTCATAGGCGTGGATATAAACACGGATCTCGTTGATGGGCTGAACAGAGGCATAATCCCCTTTGACGATGAGCCTGGGATAGAGGAGGGGATAAGGAAGGCGCTTGTGGAGGGCAGGTTCTCTGCGACCGCGGACGGCGTGGACGGCTCCAGGAGGTCGGACGTGAAGATAGTGGTCATACCCACGACCCTAAACGCCGATAAGAGGCTTGACAACAGGAACATGGAATCCGTCATCAGGAGTATCGGAAAGGGCCTCAAGCCAGGAGACGTTGTAATAATAGAGTGCACGGTGCCACCCCTGACCACGGAGGTTCTTGCAAAGACCATACTGGAGGAGGAGAGCGGGCTCAGGGCGGAGAAGGACTTTGGCCTGGCATACAGCCCAGAGAGGATATACGAGGGGAGGGCCCTTCAGGACATCGAGGTAAATTATCCGAAGGTCGTGGGCGGCGTCGGCCCGAGGAGCACCGATACAGTGGCGGCACTGTACGAGGGCATCGCCAAGAAAGGGGTGATAAAGCTCGCCAGCGCTAGGGAGGCGGAGGCATCAAAGATATTCGAGGGCGTCTACAGGGACGCCAACATAGCCCTCGCCAACGAGTTCGCAAAGCTCTGCGACGCCCTCGGCATCGACTTTGTAGAGGCGAGGAGGGCAGCCAACAGCCAGCCCTTCTGCCACCTCCACATGCCCAGTATCGGGGTCGGGGGGCTGTGCATACCGGTCTATCCCTACTTCCTGATGGATGTGGCCGAGAGGGCAGGGCTCAAACTTGAGATCACAAGGAGGGCCAGGGAGACCAATGAGGGGATGGCGGCGTACACCTTCAGACTGCTCAAGAAGATATTGAGAGAGGCAGGGATTGGGGTGAAGAATGCCAAGGTTGGGGTGCTCGGGCTGACGTTCAGGGGCGATGTAAAGGACACCAGACTCTCGCCTGCCACCGAGTTTATCAAACTTTTGAAGGGGAAGGTTGCTGGCGTGAAGGCGTACGATCCGCTCATCAAGAGCATGAACGGTGTAGAGACGTGCGAAAGCCTAAAGGAGCTGATAGAATGGGCCGACGCGTTGGTTGTAGCCACAGACCACAGGGAGTTCAAGAGCCTAGACCTCAGATGGTGCAGGAAGAGGCTTGTTGTGGTGGACGGGAAGAATGTGTTAGATCCAGCAAGGCTACCAGAGGGGAGCCTCCACGTCGGGATCGGAAGGCCCGGCATATAAAAACACTTTTTATAAAGATCAGATAGAGAATTGCCTTGATGCAAGAGGGGATGCTGTTGTACATATCCAAGAGGGCAAAAATTGGAGGGTTCTTGGAGGGGGAGGCAAAGGTCCTAGGACCGACGCGCATAGGGCCTAAGACGGTAATAGGTGAGGGGGTCATAATTGGATATCCCGTCCGGAAGAAGGTGCTGAGCCTCAGGAGGCCTACATTCGAATCATATGACGACGTGAGCGAGGGTAGCACCATAGGAGGAGGGTGTGTGATCAGGGCAGGGAGCATTGTATACGAGGGGGTCCAGATCGGGGATAACGTTGAGACCGGTCACGGTGTTCTAATCAGGGAGAAGGCGGTCATAGGGGACGGAACGAGGATCGGGACTTATACGGTGATAGACGGGAATGTGAGGATAGGCAGTAAGAATAACATACAGACAGGGGCATACATACCGCCAGGGACGGTCATAGGATCCAACGTCTTCATGGGCCCCTATGTCACCGTAACAAATGACAGGTACCCGCCATCGCCCAAAGTCTCCGGCGTAACCATAGAGGATAACGCCGCTGTGGGGTCGAGGGCGGTCCTAATAGCAGGCATCCGGGTGGGCGAGGGGGCGGTGATAGGCGCTGGTGCCATCGTCACCAAGGACGTCCGCCAAAGAACCGTCGTGCTGGGCGTCCCAGCGAAGATCATAATGAGCAGGGAAGAGTACAACAGGAAGCAGAGGGACTACTTGTCTCTACGATAACTCAAACGATTAATAGGTAGATAGGACAATTTATCCCGTGTGAACGGCAATGCTGCCAATAAACACGCCATTGCTTGGGGTCGAGGAGAAGGAGGGTGTTCTGAAGGTCATAGAGAGCGGCATCATGACGAACTCCTCCCCTGAGGGGGGGCCGAATGTAAGGGCTTTCGAGAGTGGGCTGGGGAGGTACCTTAATGCGAGGCACGTTGTTGCGGTCAGCTCAGGGACGGCTGCCCTCCACACGGCGCTCTTGGCATCGGGGATCAAGCGAGGGGACGAGGTGGTCATGCCATCCTTTACCTTTGCGGCCACCGCGGGTGCCGCTGTCTTAGCCGGAGCAAAGCCTGTCTTTGTGGACATCAACCTTAGTAGCTACAACATGATGCCAGGGGCCTTCAAGAGGGCGATAACCAAGAGGACAAAGGCAGTGATCCCCGTTGACCTGTACGGTCTTCCCGCCGAGATGGATGAGGTTGGGGAGGTTGCCGAGGAGCACGGTATCACGGTCATAGAGGACGCCTGCCAAGCCCTAGGATCCTCCTACAGGGGAAGGATGGCGGGGACCTTAGGAGACATAGGCTGCCTCAGCTTCTACCCGACAAAGGTAATGACCACTGGGGAGGGTGGCGCAATAATAACGGACGACGATGCGCTGGCCGAGAAGCTGGGGAGGATAAGGACGCACGGCCAGGTGAAGGGCAACGACTCCGTGATCCTCGGCGGAAACTTCAGGATGCCGGAGATAGAGGCAACCATAGGTAGGGCGCAGCTGAAGAAGCTCCCAGGCTTTCTCGCAGCGAGGGCTAGGAACGCAAATGCGCTGAAGGAAAAACTGGATGGGGCAGGGTTAGTGCTACCAGAGGTACCAGAGTGTTGCAAGCACAATTGGTACCTATTCACGGTTAGGTGCAAAACGGCGGGGGGTAGGGAGAGGCTCATGTCGAGGCTCCTGAAGGGAGGGATAGGGGCAACTGTTTATTACCCGACCCCAGTTCACAGAATCCCCCTCTATGCAGGGCTCGGCTACGGAAAATTAAAGCTACCTGCGTCGGAGAAGGCGGCTGAGACAGTGCTATCTCTGCCTGTTAACCCCGCTGTAACAGAGGAAGACTTGGACAGGATGGCGGAGATAATAAAGAGGACTAAGAACCCGTGAAGTAACTTGAAGATCCTTGTGGTTCTCGGTAGCGGCGGGCACACGGCCCAGATGCTGAAGCTTATTGATCTCTTTGGGGATAGGTTCGAGTACGTCTACCTTGTGGGCAGGGGGGACAACCTCTCAGTAGAGAAGATAACCAGAAAGGGGGAGGTCTGCGTCGTCCACAGGGCGAGAGATCACGGCGACAACTTGATAATCACTTTTTTCAAGGTGATCAGGCTGTTTTGGGAGTCGCTCAGGGTCATTAGAAGGACTAAGCCCGAGGCCATACTCAGCGCGGGTCCGGGGATGGCCGTGCCCATATCCATGCTCGGCAAGATGCTGGGAAAGAAGATCATCTTTGTGGAGAGTTGGTCCAGGGTATACAAAGGTTCCACTTCTGGGAAGATCATATACAGGTTCGCCGACGTGTTCTTCGTCCAGTGGCCCGAGATGAAGTCAGTATATTCAAGGGGCGTCTACGCGGGGAGGTTGCAATGATCTTCGTTACGGTCGGTTCTGTTGCACCCTTTGACGACCTGATAAGGGAGGTTGACAGGCTAGTTGAGAAGGGCGTTATAGGCGATGTAGTGGCCCAGATAGGCAACGGAACGTACACCCCAAAAAATGCGGAGTGGTTCAGATTCAAGAAAGAGTTGACAGAGTTCTACCGTCCTGCCGAACTCGTCATCACACACAGCGGGGCAGGCACTCTTTTTGAAGCTCTGAAGGAAGGTAAGAAAGCGATAGCCGTGCCAAACCCCAACGCAGTTCACAACCCCGACATAATAATGAAGTTCAGTGATGGGGGCTACATCCTACTGTGCCCGGACCTCAACCAGTTGGAGGAGAGGATACTACAGGCGAGGAGCTGGACGCCAAAGGAGTACAAGGAACCGCCCTGCAGGATCCACGAGGAGATCACGAACTACTTACTAGGCCCTTCCAAGTAAAAGACGCGAAAGCCTCTTCGACATCGCCACTATGGATAACATTGGCGGCATCCCCAAGGGACCTGGTATAATGCTCGCATCAGATATGTAAAGGGACTCAACATCGGTCTCGAGAGAGCGGTCCAAGAGTAAGGCACAGGTTCCGCCAGGGTGCGCCCCCCTTGGAGATGTCGACACTATAGTCCCAGCGTCCACTCCTGCGTCAATCAGGATCTTTGAAGCCTCCTTCCTGCCCTTATTCAGAAGATCCGTATCCCTGTTGGAGAGCCCCTTGATTATGTTATCCGATTTCACCTCACCGGTGGGCTCGTCCTCGATCTTCACCATTACTCCGAGTATGTCGGACGACTGAACCTTCAGACCCTTGCTCGTTAGGTATGGCATGAGAAAGCTGGAATAGTGGGGCGAGAGCAGGTAACCCTTCCTCTTTATATAGAGTGCCATATTCAGCTCGCTGTTCAAATGCGCCCCTTCCTTAACGCCACCGACCGTCACGAACGTGTCCACAAAGAGGCCCTTTCCCACAGACTCGAAACCCGACCGCATGAGGATCCTAGGGGTCTCCACCGCCCCAGCCGACAGAACAACCCCTTTACTCTTTATGGTCCTTCCATCGAAGGTCTTCACACCCACAGCCCTCCCCCCTTCAATGAGAACCCTCTTGACTACTACCTCAGTGGCGAGGGAACAACCCTGCGATACCGCCTCTTTAACATAAAAGGTCGCGTCCCACTTTGCTACTCGCGGGCAACCTAGCGGGCATAGCCCACAGTTCTTGCACTTGCCGAAGTCTATGGCCTTTGGCATGACCTTCCAGCCCTTTGAGGAGGACAGCAACAACTTGGTTCCCGAACCCATGTGGGACCCCGGAACTGGACGTACCCCCATCTCTGCCTCTGCCTCGGAGTAGAAGGTCTCTAGTTTGCCGTCGATCCTGCCACGAGCAGCATTTCCCATAGTCACCATCGTGGTCCCACCAAGGCAGACGGTCTGCCATACCTCAACACCGGAGGGCAGGATGGCATAGGCAGTGGAAGCGCGACCCGGAGGGAGCGCCTTTCCGTTCTCAAGTAGCATGACCCTCTTTCCCACAGCGGAGAGTTCCTTTGCTACGGTTGCGCCGCCAGCTCCCGAGCCCACGACAATATAATCAAACAACTCAAACAACACCAGCTATCCGCACAGCCTCATCCGGGGACTCCACGTACGGTATGGCAGCCACGGCTCCTATGAGACCCCTAGAGCCAGTAATCTGGAAGAGTTTTACATTAGTCTCCGTAGCAGCCCTCTCGGCATCCTCCACGGTCACCATGCCGACCTTTGCCCTCTTTGCAAAGGCCTTCAGGCCGTCCTGAATCATTACACCCGAGAGGTAGGCCATTCCGGTCTCCTTGGAGAAGGTCCTTTCGGCAACGGCGTCCATGAACTCCTTTACGATAGGATCCCTTAACTCCGGCGGAACCGCGAAGGAGACGGAGATGGAAACGCAGTTCTGGGTCTTGAAGGGGTTCTGAGGGTAGAGCTGGACTATGGCGTGCTCCAGGTAGTCCACACCCTTGTGCTTCGAGATCTCGAAGGCGATCTCGTTGACCAACGACCATGTGGCACCCTCGTCGGCCTTGTCGGTGTCGTCTATGCCGATTATTATCTTCTCCTTCCTCGGGAGGATTATCGTAGCCCTCCCCAGCTTCTTTCCGCCACCCCATTCTAGAACCTCGACGCCCTCCACGCCCTCGGCCATGCCCCTGCTGAGCGCCGCCACTCCGGCACCAGCAAGCCCGGAGTATGTAACCTTCACCTTATCGCCATTTAGAACAACGGATTCTATGGACGCGGGCTTGTAGCTAGGCTCAAGCCTACTGGGAGCGCTCTCTTTAGATAGCTTGACCTTATAGAAGAGGCGCGACCCCTCCCTTTTGGACCAGATTACCGACCTGCTGTTCTCAGTGTAGTGGTATAGCGACCATGCAGAGCCTCCCAGACACATCCCCCTGGCGTGATCCTCTATTAGTTCCGCCACGCCGGCCTTCTCGTCCACCGCCACGACGACCTTTTTATGCGGCGAGATCCACTTCTTTGAGGAGAGGAGCCGCCGGATAGCGTCTCTGTCGTAAAATTCAGTCAAGGACGGGGCACCTCCAATTCTTTTGTTTTGTGACTTCTCATATTAATCATCATTCATCATCGAGGGTTCGCGGCCTTGACATCTCGACCCCTTCCTCCTTCGGGATGGGCATCTCCACAACGACTGGTTCGTCCACCACCCTCAGGGCGTCGATTACGTCTGACGAGGAGTCGGCCCTGACGCCTTTTACGCCGTGGGCTTCCGCAAGCTTGACGTAGTCAGGGGGTCGAGAATAGTCCACACCGTGCGATCTTCCGTACGTCCTCTCCTGAAGCTGCCTTATCAGACCCAAGGATCTGTTGTTGAAGACGCAGACCGCGATGTTTATTCCGTTCTCCTTCATGGTTGAGAGCTCCGGGGCGGTCATCTGGAAGCCACCATCGCCCATTACAACGATCACTTTGCTCTTTGGGGATGCCACCTTGGCACCTATGGCAGCGGGCAGGGAGTACCCCATAGCGGAGAGGTTTCCGGAGAAGAGGACGTGCCTGGGTCGCTTGACTCTTATCGCCTGCATCAACCATATGGTGTGCTGGCCTATGTCCACTGAGAATATGGCATCGGAGAAGGACGACAGAGCCTTTGCGAATTCTAGCGCCTTGCCTTTCACTTCCTTAGCTACACCGGCGGGTCTAGCCACAGGGGTGGATGTGCGCTTCATTGATTTGAGGCGGGGCAGGACAGCGTCTATGAAGAGGGAGACGTCACTTCTCACCTTTATCGAGGCCAGGGTCGAGAAGTTCCCATCATCGACATCAACCTGGACTACTTTGCAGTTTATTGGGGTACCAACCGTGAAGTTGGTAAGCCTGCAACCGAGGGCTAACAACAGGTCACAGGAAGCTAGGGCGGCATTGGCAGCCTTGGTTCCCCTCCTACCGGCAGGACCTAAGGCAAACAAACCATCCTCTGGAATGATTCCCCTCCCCATGTATGAAGTTGCGACGGGAGAGTGTATGGTCTCTGCTAGTTTTATTACGCCCTCAGAGGCGCCCGACTGGACTGCGCCCCAACCTGCCAAGATCAGCGGAGCCCTTGAAGAGGAAACTGCGTCTATCACGAGATCGATCGCTGCTGGATCTGGCTCGGGTTTTGATGGAACTGGCATGTAATCCTTGGCCTTTGAGGGTAACTTTTGGATGTCACCAGGTACGCTGACGTGTGACGGGCCTGGACAGCCCTCCACGGAGGATAGAAAGGCGGTAGCCAAGAGATCGTAGGCGGTCGCAGGGTCTGTAACCTGGGCGGTAAATTTCGTGACCGGCTTGAATATTGCCTGCAGGTCCAGATCTTCTATCCAGCCCTTGCCCTGCTCGTGGGTCGGGACCTGCCCAGTTACGGCGATCACCGGAGAGTGGTCGCGGTAAGGCACGGCTATGCCGGCTGCTATGTTCACGGCGCCAGGACCGGCAGTAGCTATGCAGAAGCCAGGCTTCCCGGAGACTCTCGCGTATCCATCAGCGGCATAGACCGCAAACTGCTCATGCCTGACGAGGATGTGCCTTATCTTTGAGGTGGAGAGTGCATCGTATAATGGAAGGGACCACATCCCAGGCATCCCAAAGGCCACCCCAATACTAAACCTCTCAAGGGCCTTTACTATGACCTCGGAGGTATTTGGAGAGCCGCCGGCCGAGGATGTGGATCTTGGCAAAGTGGTCACACCGCCCTCTTTGCTTTGTAGTACTCCACCAGACCACCGCTCTTTAGGATCTCCTGGAGGAAGGGAGGGAGCGGCGTTGATCTTAGAACCCCTGCCTTGGTTCTTACATTGCCGCTGTCGAGGTCTATCTCTATGATGTCCCCCTCGTCAACGGCCTTGCTTATGCCCTTGCACTCTACCAAGAGCAGCCCGTTGTTTATTGCGTTCCGGAAGAATATCCTGGCGAAGGATTCTGCAACGACGGCAGAGACCCCCGCCCACTTTATGGCGAGCACGGCCTGCTCCCTGCTGGATCCGCAACCGAAGTTCTTGCCAGCGATGATTATATCCCCTGCCTTAACCTTGGAGCTGAATGTCGGATCCAGTCCCTCGAGGAGGTGCTTCGGCCAGACAGTCTGGTCAACCGACCTTAGGTACTTCGCAGGTATTATCACATCGGTATCCACATCATCCCCGAACTTCCAAACGCTTCCCTTTATCATTAAGAGAACCTCCTTGGGTCGGTGATCCTGCCCTCAACCGCGGAGGCAGCCACGGTCTGTGCCGATGCCAAGTAGACCGAGGACTTGACGCTACCCATCCTTCCGATGAAGTTCCTGTTTGATGTTGAGATGCACACCTCATTATCGCCCAGAACGCCCATGTGGACCCCAAGGCACGGTCCGCAACCAGTAACACCTATTATGGCGCCGGCTTCCAGAAATATATTCAGTAGACCGTCCTTCTGGGCCTTCAGGTAAGTGGACTTGGATGCGGGGGTCACTATGAAGCGCGTATCCCTGTGAACCTTCTTTCCCCTTACCATTTTTGCAGCCTCGAACAGATCCTCGTACCTTCCGTTGGTGCAGGAGCCCAAGAAAGCTTGGTCGATATGGGTGCCCTCAACCTCATAGGCGGATTTCACGTTCGCAACACTACCGGGGCATGCGACCTTTGGCTCGAGGGACCCTGCGTCCACGCTTATCCTCTCCACTTTGGTGTCGGTCCTGAAGGTCTTCCCCTCCCTCCCCAGAAACTCAAAGGTCTTCGAATCGGCCTCCATGAGCCCCGTCTTTGCCCCCATCTCCACCGCCATATTGGACATGGTCATCCTGGAGGACTGAGACATGCGTCTGACCGCCTCTCCAGAGAACTCGAGCGCTTTGTAGGTGGCGCCATCGGTTCCCACCATTCGCACTATCTCGAGTATGAGGTCCTTGGACGAGACCTTCCCGGTCAACCTTCCTTTGCAATCTATCCCAAGGGTCTCTGGAACCTTCAGCCAGATCTTTCCCGTTGTCAATATGTAGGCAAGGTCGGTGGCCCCAACCCCTGTTGAGAAGAGCCCGAAGCATCCGAGTGTGCAGCTGTGCGAGTCAGCTCCTATAACGACCATGCCTGGGGAGACGTATCCCATCTCTGGTATGACCTGGTGGCAGATCCCTTCCCCCAAGTCATGGAATTTTGATATGCCCTGATCCCTTGCGAACTTCCTCACCTTGGCTTGGAGCGTTGCCGCCTGGTCGCTGTAGGGTGGTACCGAATGGTCAAACACTATACCCACCCTGTCTGGATCCTTGATCTTCTCAACGCCCATCCTCTTGAGTGCATCGATGATCAACGGACCCGTTCCGTCGTGGAAGTACGCGAAGTCCACGGGGACCTCAACGAACTCCCCTACGCGGACCCTCCAACCAACAGCATTGGTGATGATCTTCTCTACGGCAGTGCTGCCCAACGTTGAAACCTCATCTTATTAACAAGGTGGGCGAATATTTTTAGTTGTCGTAGAGCGTGATCCATTTTTATAATGTCGATACCGATGAAGCCTGTTCTAGCGCCCAATTGCCGGTTATTTACTGAGTGCGCTGGCAAAGATTATCGGCAGCAAATAACTGGCCTTTGCCCTTGAGGTATCGATATAAACCCTTGGAAGTGCCGCCGCGTATGCACCAAAGCTCTCCACGTTTGCCACAAGAACGAGGGATCTGAAAATAATGTTCCCAACGATGCCATCCGGGGCTAAGAGCAGAGTGGCGTCGCCCTCCACCGCCCTCTCCAGCTCGATGCCGAAGTTCTCTGCATCCATTCCTTTTTTCCTAAGGGTGCGCGTCAGCAAAGCCGACTTGGAGAGCATTCTATCAACCTTCTTGCTACGCCCCTTATCCTCGGTCCTGCCGCCCGAGAGAGCCGCTATCTTATACGGGATGCCTAGTTTTTTAGCAAGACGCTTGCAGTGCCCGGCTATTGTCAGCAGGTCTTCTAGCGAGTCTCCCTCCTCTATCCCCACGGGGGCGAGCATTACAAGCCTGCCACCAACTTCGAGGATCGTCACACGGCACAGGTTCTTACATTTGAACTCTGAACGAAGTAACGGGACGAGCGTCTTGGAGCTGAGGTTTCCCCTGACGGCGGCATCCACAGCACCCTCCTTCAAGAGGTCCACGAAGGTCCTCTCTGGGGTTTTGTCTATTATGAGAGGTATCTCGTTACCAACGATCCCATCGGGCGAGAGATCGTC
>Ga0233423_10000135_pt1 | contig 44266 bp, 42 predicted proteins | sample Watercolumn_Mata_FD_180713 | JGI IMG/M metagenome (GOLD analysis project Ga0233423, IMG submission 180713) | Freshwater microbial communities from Lake Matano, South Sulawesi, Indonesia - Watercolumn_Matano_2014_112_MG | ecosystem: Environmental > Aquatic > Freshwater > Lake | place: Indonesia... | reverse complement strand
CCCAGTTACGATAATCTGATAATTTCCCATAGGGACTTCATAACCTCGCTGGCTTACAAAGAATTGATCCAGCGAACTACTTGAAGTGTCTGAAAGCTGAACTGGAATATAGTATCGACGTTGGATTACCGGTTGAAGATTTGCCATTTGTCTGATTTGAATTGCTAAATTCACTCCACCCCGAAACGTAGAATCTTGCTGCCGAAGGTTGACCTGAAGTGGAGAAAAGCAGAAATAGAATTCCAGATAGCCTTTATCCGACGTATTTCGGAACCGAGCGAAATCGCAATTAAATACTAGTTTCTTATTTTTAAATGTTTGTGCAGGCAACATCGTTGTTGAAAGGACTAGAAGTAATACAATTAATACACTGTAGACTCTTCTGAGATTTTTCACTTTCTCTTTCATGTAATTATCCGCCTATTCCTGTTAAAGAGTTTACTTTAGGTACTCCTGCCAATTTTCATCTTGAAGCTCTCCACGTTTTGTGGAATGCACAAGGAGATAGTTTCCAAAGCCTGAGTTATCAATAAAAATAAAAACGACACTACCTTCCATCTGATTATAATGCCAAATTTCATAAGGTTTGCTATTATCGACACTAGGGAATCGTTCTATTTCGTCTGGTTCGGCGTATAACATATACACACGGCCACGATCTGTTTTCCAACCTTCCTTAGTATAAATTCGATATCGTTCGTTCGCTGTCAATATACGTTGAAGGTAGACATTACGAGTCAGATCAGTAAGCCCTGCAGTTCTCCGCTCGACGTCGGCCCAAAACTTAGCAAGAAATTCTCGATGTCCACTCACACTAGAAATTTTCTCAAATGTTCTGATTTCCTGATCAAGTGCTATATATCGCGCCTTTGTAAACTCACTAATCAACTCATCATCGGTCATCCCCATCAATTCTGCACTTTTAGCCGACATCAGGTAATCAAAGTGTGTAGATACATTCGGATTGTAAATGTAAATGGATTTTTCCGTATGAATTATCTCTTTTCCAGATTCATCAGAGAGTGCAAGTGAAAATTTATATTTACCCGAATTGATTGTTGTGATTTTCAACGTCCCGACATCGACTGCATTTTTCACACGGAACGAACGATTCCGCGATTTTTCGAGAATCACAGTATTCTTCGAATCTAGAATTTGGGTTTTAATTGTGTATGCCTTTGATGTATCCAAATGATACAGCTCAACGTATGAAAATACTACTGGTGAAACGGTTAATCCAAAGAATAAACTCGGATTAGGTACAACTTCGTAGGTGTTCTTATAGAAAGGATCCTTAACGTTCGTTGATGAACTGATATTAGAACATAAGTCAATATCACTTATTGCAGGTGATGAAGTAAGTGACGTGATTTGTATTATCAATTTTGCACTAGCTTTTCTCTTTCTATTTTGTTTATCCTTCCCAAACACCTCCATAGAATATGTTCCAAATGGAAGCGCTATAGAAACCTTTGCCACAAATGGCTTTCGGTATGCTTCATTTGATGTATCAGGAACTACGACGGAAAGTGCCGCTTGATGATCGAGCATAAGAGTATCATTTAACTTGTTCCTGATCACCGTGTGAATCTCAACAGCACCTTGGAATATTCCACTTTCATTATTTAGCGTAACAAGCGATGGATAGACTGAATAATAAATCTCTAGACACCCTTCTGTTTCAGAGTAATAAAAGCGAGAGTAATCAACATTGATGTCTAAAGCTAATTTTGGAATAATCGTTTGGGAACTATATGCCAACGGTAAAAAGACATAAATGAATCCAAGAACACGAATAAAATAGCGTATCATCGAAGCCCTCGAGCTGTTAAAGAAAAGTATGGATGAAGAATCTACTTAAGCTTAGGTTAACAATTACTCTGATTACTTGCAAGCACCTTCTAAGTAAAACATCGGGAATGTGTATTCTTGTCTGTAGGACTCAATGATAGTATGACTTTATCTATTCCACACTACTTCCAATGTTGTGTTCTATTCCGAATCCTACTCAGAAATTAACTCGAAATCCTACTCGCACTCGCCGCTGTTCGTAATATGCGCTTGGATCCCCTAGCTCTCCACCAATTCTACCATTCGAGTCCTTCCAACGTACATTTTTCGAATTAAGCAAATTTCGGACATCAACATAAAATGTTGTTGCAGTAAAATCATTTGTACCAAATCGAAATTCTCTTGAAATTTTTAAATCAATCTCAAAGACACTCTCCATTCGAGCATTATTTGGAAGGAAAGCTCTAGTAGTATCGAGTGGAGTAAATCCATCACGTGTTGGAAAGTAGGTATATGGTTTTGGCGAATTATACATTGCAACTATGTCAGCATAGATATCACCCACAAATCTTATATTAGCATCGAGTTTCACTGTATGTCTTTGATCCCAGCTTAAAGGATATGGCTCTGCAACAAGTGCAAAACCCCATTGAGCCCTATTAATGGTCTGATCGGCATATTCACTAACACCTTCAGCGACCATGTAAGTGTATGAAATTGAACCACTTGTTGAACCTGATTGCTCACGGCTAATAAGAATTTCAATGCCCGATGCTGAGGCTTCGGCCGTATTGACATATGTCGCAAATCCATAATCTCCAGCCGATTTACTATCAAACGGGATCAATGTTTTCGCATCGACTTGATTCTTTGTTTGCTTCTGAAAATATGTGACAGATGCGAGGATGTCCTCTCGTAATCCATATTTATACCCCATCTCCCATGCAATCAAGCGTTCCGGTTCAAGGTCTGGATTTCCGGCTTGAACATTTCTTACTCCAGAAAATATTTGCGCTGGATTGATTCCCGAATACAATTGATTGAATAAGGGAAATTGGAAGTATTGGCCATAATTGATGAAAAAGTAACTTGAAGGTCCGATAGGTCCAGCAAATGAAAACCGAGGACTAATTTGCTGTTTTATCGATGCTTTTTTCCATCCTTTAACTTGCTGTGTATATTCGTTTGGACGCACCGGAATGTATTCAACGATAGGACGCTCTGCTGTCGGATTAAGGAAATCCCAACGACAACCGAAACTTAATATCGAACCATCTTCCCGAAGTCTGATTTTATCTTGGATAAAAACACTTCCAGATTGAGGATGATAAGCAAATGAATTACTATAATTCAACATTTGTGCATAAGGAATCGGCTTACCAAAATAAGTCAACTGTGGCTCATATTTAACCAGATCAGAAAAGACATCATACTGATTAAACTCGAAACCAATTTTTAAGAGGTTGTAATCTGTAATTTGTGAAGTAAAATCAGCTTTGAGTGTATATATATTTTGTCGAGAATCTGCCCACCAATTTCGAGATCCAGCAATTATGTATCGGAGAAAAATATCATACTCAAATGGAATCGGCTGAATATTTTCCTTGGCACCATCACCAATCTTGTTAAATTGAGTATAGGCACTTGCGCCTATCGTATAATACGATGATGGTGATATAGTATGAGAAAGGAGTACCGCAAGTCGATAAGACTGTTTAGACCTTGGTGGTAAACCGTTTAAATTATACCGCCAACTGAATTCATAATCTCTCCAATCTTGAATTGAATACAATCCTTGCAGAGAAAGACGCAACGTCGAGATAGGAACATATTCGATCTTTCCAATCCCGCTAAGTTCAGATTGAATAGACGGCCAGAAAAAGTGCCGAAAATCCTGCCACCATCGTGTATCACTTTTCAAGATGTTATTGGCAGTAAAATAATACAAGTGATTTGATACTATAGGTCCGCTCATCGAACATTCAATTTCCGAAGCACGGTCGATTTGTTTATTCATTGATTCCGGCAACCAATCATCTCGTTCGTATCGAACTCCTATTTGATGTTGATCATTTCCGGTCTTTGTGACGACATTTACTACACCAGAAAGTGCTGTTCCATATTCTGCATCGAATCCACCTGTCATCATAGTTAGACCAGTAACGGCGCTTTTAGGAAGATTCGCACCTATACCTCCAGTAAGGACATCCTGAACTGCAATCCCATCGATAAGGTAGAGAACCTCTTGAGCTTTACCCCCACGGACATTTCCTTCACGGGTTACGCCGGGCTGCAATAAAAGTACTTCTTGAAAATTCCCTATTGGTAATTTTTCCAATTTTACCGCGCTCACTTGAAACGCTGTTGCTGCCTGTTCTTTTTGAAACAACGGTCGTTCTGCTTGAATTACTAATCCTTCCAATGGTACAGTTGTCGGCTCCATTTCGATTTGTAAAGTCGTTCGTAGATCGGGTAAGACTGTTACTTTTGTCACCATCGTTGTCCTATATCCAATAAGGCTGAATCGCACTTCAAATACCCCAGAACGAACGTTTGAAATTTGAAATGCACCTTTTTCGTCTGTTACTGTCCCCTGATTTATTCCAAGGATCAGCACATTCACTGCTGGTAAAGTTTCTTTGCTTAATTTATCACGTACTTTTCCCTCAATGATCCCTGTAATTCCCCTCGCAAATCCAATCAAATTACAGACGAGTACTAGAGATACCAATGCTACCGTTTTTGTTATCGATGTCATTTGGGTTATAATGGCGTGCAGGCTGTTGGTGGTGCAGGACAATCTCTGGGTGGTACATATCGATACACATAACAGAGATTAAGCACTGCGGGTTTCAAGCGAACACTATTCAATTTTTCAAGTATTTGAAAAGAACCTGTAAGAATAAATGATTCACTATGAGCAAGAAATCTCCCTGGACACGTTAAATCTTCATACGAATGAAAAACATCCTCTGGAAAATTCGTATTATTGTCTCCAATAAAATTCCAAACATAAAGGAATTTTATTGTATCGCCCGGATTGATTGTGATTTCCTGAGTTGTAGGATTATAAAATTTCGGTGTTGATAAGTTGGATACATCAAAATGAATAGTCTTCTTAAGCGAATTATTCCGAAGAAGTATAACTTCTACAGTTCCTGCAATATTAGCGTTCGCCTGAATAGTCTCGTCATAGATATTGATGAGCCCAACTTCAATTTGTAACGAATTTTGGTTCCACAATAATGTATACTTAGAATTTATTATTCCATCAAAGAGAATTGAAGGATCGTTCCTTGGTGGTAAAGATTCATCACATGCCAGAAAGAAAATCAGGAGCGTATTAAGAAACACAAGTAATAAATTTACCCTGTTTGACAACCTACTTAATCCGTTCATTTCTTTTTAGTAAATATTTTCCCTATTCTGGTTTTTCACAAGAACAATTAATCCTATAAAGATCAATGCTTCAAATTCGTTGTCATCTTTTTTACTGATATTTCGTCTTCCTGTAATGAATCAAGAAAAAATTAAGGAAACACTTGAAATTCTGTCCCTTTTTGTAGACCATCATATGTAACCGTTGCACAATAAATCAATGAATTTCCAAATCGAGAATCACTCCAAGTTATGGTCAACTCGCCATTAGAACTCATTGCTGCTGCGGGGTATCGTTGAGACGTCGGCTCATTTATTATTTCGATTTTTCGATTGCTTCCTTTTCGGATTCCGTCTATCAAAAATAACTGATAATAAATGTCGCCAATCTGATTTGTAGGGCTATTTCGATAATCTTCCCACACGATCGCATATTGTAAATCATAATAACTCGCATACCGTGGGAGCCGTTGCCATTGAGATGCAGTATCGTCATTAATGCGACTATTTTCACCGAACAGTTTAAGTTCCTTTGTAAATATCTGCTGGAAGATATTCGCCTCGCCTGTCCGATAATCTTTCCATGTAACAGCAAAATTACCATTCACAAAACAATGAAGTTCTGGATTAGAAAAATATGCTGTGCCATGTGAATTATCGACCTGCACAATTTTCGATGGATGGTTTTGCCAATCAAATATCCTCAACAGTATACGGAAATCATCGTTACTACCTTCCTGCCAAACAATTGCAATGCGGTTTTGTTGGTTGATTTTCACTGAAGGATAGTGTGGATTGATACCACCCTCTACTGAAATCGGAAAAACCATTCCCATCTTCTCATTGGAATGAGAAAATAATTGTCCTCGAATTCCTGCCTGTAATGCTTGCCATACAACAACAAATCGCCCGTCTTTCCCGATGGCAATTCGAGGCAACTGATCCGCCACCGCCTTATTTTCTGTAAGTATTTGAGGTGAATCAATTTCAATTCCATTTGACAGGAAACGCGATAATCCAATTTTAATGCGCGAGCCAATAAATTGTTCCCATACTACTGTTGCAGTTCCGGAATCATCGAGGACGACATCTGGATTTTGTCCAGTACCTGAAAAGTTTTTATTTACTATGATAGTTGGAGAAAGCTGTGTGTTCAACGAATCGAGTATTTTAAGGAGCACTCTTCCACCTTCTGCTGGAGGAGTTTGACAGACAAATGCTTTCGACTGTTGTCGGTTAATTGCGATGTTTGATAGAATATAGGAAGACGAAGGACTATTTAGAAAATGATTTATAAGCAGAGAATAAATGAAAAAAAAAGTAACCATCAGTATATAGCCACGGAAAATTATTACTCTACTCGTTGAACAATATCAGCTTTCTCATTAATTGATGTGCTTCAAGGTCTAATTGAGCTATCCAGAAATCCAGATCGATCGCAGAAAGTATCACAGTGCCAAGTCCGACCTTTTTCATTGCGATTAACAATTGCCCCTCCTGAGTAGTAATTAGCCCTTGATAATAAGATGGTTGATGACACTCGATAATCCCATGGACAATCGCCTTACTTGATACTATATTCACTTGCAAAGAGTTTTCAGCCAGCATCGTATTCAGTTTTCTCGGAGCGATCCTATTAAGACTGGTGTTTGCGAGAAATTTGAAACCATCATAAGATGTGAAATATTGAGGTAATGTGATTATCCGGCCACCTTGTTTAGTCCACTCTTCGATGTGCTTTGATATCCCATCTTTCGGAATTTGAGTTTCTCGATCGATTATAGCAACTTGGAACCGATGGAGTAGAGTATCGGAGATTTCATCTGGAGAAAATTTTTCATACTGGATTTCAGACATCTGAAAAAAATCATCCAAAAGTGATTTTCCCCTATTGCTAATAACAGCAATTTTAAAATTCACTTGTGGTAGATTTGATACCAAACGTGCCACACAGGATCCTACAATATGCCTCGAGCTACGAATAACAAGCGGATAATCTCCTACTCGTAGATCTTCACGAAAATGTAACCGGAACGTATCTCTTCTCACTTCATCCTTTTGAGAAAAAGTAAACCGAATGGTATCTGACCAGCAAATTGAATCCTTCACAAAGAGAGTCGCATCGACTGGATCTCTGGAGAAATTGTAAGAATCTAATATAAGAATGCTCTTTTCTGAGATCGGAACAATAGGGGTTTGCACAACCGAAGCGTGTCGCGAACTATATCGTATAGATACTTCTTTAGTAATGATAAAGCTTTCCATTCTAGTTTTGCCTTCGTGTATCAAAGAGAAGCGAAAAGGTTCTTCTAGAGTCAGTTGATTAATCCCATAAAGTGCAGTAGGTACAGTATACGAAAGTCGCTCCGGCGTAAGTATTCGAAATAGAGAATCTCGATTCAGGTCAAATACTCGTTCCATCGATTCGTTGATCACCCAATCCTCTTTTCGATTTTTATGAAACAAGATTTGATTAGTACCCTGACGATAAGTCGAATCTTGGATTTTTACTCCTATGAAAAACACCTGTCGCTCTGTGAGAATACTGTCGCTTACAATGATACCAAAGCATCTCTCAGCATCTATTGCATGGAAATAATCAAGATCTCCTTTCCAATTAACTAACGCACGCTGGTCTAGTTCTGAAAACTGTTGGAGTCCAATTTTAAGACACGCTGATATACTGTCCAGGGCAATGCCGACTTTATTTCTCCACTTAGACTGCCCTTTGATAATACTCCTCCCAGCCGTTTGAACAATTTTATGCATAGCATAAAGTCGCGGAGTTGTTAATTGAAGACGATCTATCATATACGATGGTTGAGTTGTACTAACCTGACGAAGAATTGTATAGAGCTTTGTGTTCGCCCCGTCCGAAAGACGGAATGGAGCAAGGCTCTTATAACAATCACGAGCTTTTTTCGATAGAGATCCGACTTGACGTTGATCAAGATCTATCTTTGCTAGTGGATATCTTTTTTTCCGCTGTTGATAATATCCTGTAGATGCGAGGCATTGTACTTTCCATCGGGAAGATGTTGAGAGGATATTCCTTTCGCTGCCTTCTCCATTCGAACATCGATCTGCAGCTTTAAGAAGGACACCCTCAATAATTGATGCTTGAAAATTATCGATGGTAGAAATAGCACCAACATTAAAAAGAAGAAGGTGTGGTTTTACAGACTTGATAACTGAAGCAATTTCTATTGCAAGACTATCACTGTTCCAATTGGAAATCAATGAGCTGGAATCAACAACACCATCGGGAATATTTAGAAAGTATGAATTACCTCCAAATACATGAGCACTTCTTACAGCTTCATCTTTTCGACAAGCTGCAATAAGCGAAATGTCCCAGGGCCATACAGTCGAAGGAACCGACTCACCGTTCGTGAGATGAAGAAACGAAATTCGGGCACCGTACGCCTGTCTCAGAAGAGATAATCCCTCAAAATCTTCGTCCCCTGGCCTTATTGTAACAACGAGAACTGAAGGACCATGGATGAGTTGCTGACATCGGATATCTTTAGGAATCGGATCCTTTAATTGTGCAGAAATCAGATGGCTCGTTTGGATTACAGTGAAGAGCCAAAGAATAGTTTTTTTCAGGTATGTGGTCATATTAGAAGATAGGAGTATTTCATCAATAAAAAAGGGGACTGAACGCTTGTTCCAGTCCCCTTTTTATACACTATGCAACGATTTTAGAAGCCTAATGACAACGTGAAGACACTCTTGCCATCAAAGTACTTCACATAACGGTATCCATAATCAGCACGTGCTTCAATTCCGCCTAAATCAAGTGCGACACCACCACCAAATGTATAGCCGAAGATATAGCTTGACTCTCCGGTTGGATCGTCATCGGCTTGAGGTGCGAGGGCGTAACCACCGCGCAAGAACAATAATCCTTCGAACATATATTCAGCACCTATTTTGTACTCGTCGTCCGCAAAATTATTGTTTTGAAAATCACCGGCGACCGTCAGAACATTCTTTTCGTCAATCTTTAATGCATAAGCCAAGCCAATTTCAATGGTTGTTGGCAGATCGAATGATGTTGTATTGACGGTGTACCAGTTCGGATTTTCATTACGTCGTGCATCATTGATGGTGCCTTGATGTAAGAAGTTTGAACCTTCGAACTTCATCTGCGTTCCAACGTTTTTAATTGCGACGCCAAGGCTTAATCCGGGTAATCCCAGACCAACGTATTGAATACCAACGTTAAAGGCTAATCCTGTCGCTGAACTACTCATAATTTTTTCACTGACCACTGTAGCTGTAGCACCAACTGATACTCGGTCACTGACTAAATTCGAGTATGTCAGTCCGACGTTGACGAACGACGGTGAGTAAACTTCCCCTGTACCATCTGGGAAAAACTCTGTCGTTACGGGAATATCACCGAAACCTAATGATTTTAGGCTCAATCCAATTGAACCGAGTGAACCTGCCTTTACTGCAATTGCAGCATAGCTTACATTGATATCGGCAATATAGTTCATCGTCGAAAAAGACGCATCGACATCCCGCATAGCACGCGCCATACCTGCAGGATTATAATAAATCGCTTCGACGCCGGAAATTGAAGCGAGTGTTGATCCGGCCATCGCTATGCCGCGAGCGCCTACTGGAATAAGTAATTCCTGCGCCCCAGCAGTGGCAATACGATTCTTATTGCCAGCCAACACGGACAGCGCGCAAAGCAGCAGAATTGCTAATACAAACGCTGAGCGTTTCATAATGACTTTCATATGTATTCTCCTTTTCAATTCGAATTTCATATCTGCCTCCACGACTTATAGTTTGTCGAGGATTTGGGATTCAGGAATTACTGCGAATTTCAGGATCTTCGTTTTACCGAGATCTGGCATATCAATATATGCGATAAACATACCTGCGGCAATTGGTAATCCTGCTTCATTATTTAAGTTCCATCTTAAAAATTGTTCTGTCGCATCCGCTGGTTTCACCAACGTACGAACAAGAACTCCGGACAGTGTGAAGATGCGAATTGTTGCATTCTTCGGTAAATGACTGAATGTAACGTATCGTTCGTACTTTGAAGTTTCAGATAAGTTTACTCCGAAATAAGGATTCGGGAATACATTGATCTTTTCCACATCTACCTTAGCGACATCATCTGAAGAAGTCACTGTTGGTGCAGTGAACGAGAAAACGTCAGCAGGCAAATTAATATGGTTTGCCAAGATCAAGAATTCATCACCGGCATTTACATTAGCACCACCTCTGCGATTCACAGTACCCATCCACATAACCGGTAAGGCTGTTGTCAATGCTGATACATTAAATGCAGGATCAGCTGTCGCGTCGGTATAAGGTGAATTAAATATAAAGAACCATTCCCGACCACCAGTACCGGTATTACCACCTGTAATTCCCGATCCATTTGGCATCGGCCAATAACGACCATCTACAAGTCCAGTAGCGACGTTATTCTCTAAGAATCCTACGGCGAGGCGTTGTGGGGTACTTGCTTCGACATCCCACGCTGAGAACGGAACCGTATTTTTATTATATCCTGCAAATCCATAATTCGCTGTTATTCCAGCATTTGCACCAACATAAGGTGCAAACTCGGGACGTGCTGGCGGATTCATTCCACCTCTGACATACCGATAACCATAGGAGAAATTCGCATCTGTGCTTGCATTCCATAATAAAGTGTCGGCATAATAACAGCCGGGAGTACCGTTTGTCACTGTATCGGATTTTGCAGTCGCAAATTTGATAAGCACATTCTTTAATGCACTTGCTGGTACAGATGGTTCAGCAATGTTTCCAAAAATATAGGCAGGCTCTGTCCATCCGATTGCTCCATTGAAGCCTTCAAGATGTAGTCCATCACCATCTGCCCATGTCCAACGACGAGCACCTGCTGGGATTGACCAACCCTTCATACCAGGTGGTGGACCGAGCACTTTCACCATCAATCCATCAACCACTTTATAATTGAGATCGCCAGATTGATTTGTTTGTTCTGAAAGGAGAGTCGTATTTGCAGTGACATCTTTTAATGTCCAATAATAGCTACCAGTATTTGGATTCAGCGAGTCAAATACAACAGAATAATTATGTCCAGTAACTTTTGTCGGATCCACAACTGTTACAATAATCGATCCATCGCTAACACCGGAATCATGTGTATTTGCCACTGTATCGCCATGTGAACTAGAATATCGAACACCTGGTATGGGTTTCTGCGGTATAACTACTAACCATTGAGGTGCACTTTCTAAAGTTTTCGGCGTTGCAGCATCATTATGACCATAAGCAGTTACCGCAAAGAAATACGACTGACCATTAATCAGTGCTCTTCCGGTTAGCTTATCTTCTTTTGTATCATAATAACGATAGATATCATTGTCATTTCCAAATTGCACGGGTTTATACAGAACTACACCCGATGCATCGTCATATTCGTTATCGTATACTTTTCCAACACCATCAACAACATCGTATGTGGCTAATAATCTTGCATTCGCTCCAGAAGGAGTTGCTGCTTGATACACATTATAACCCTGGAATGTATATCCAAATGAATTATAAGCTTCGAGAGCTGTTGATGAAGCGACGTTCGACCAATCAAGCACAACTTCACCGTCCAATTCTGCAACACTTACATTTGGTTGGTTTGGTGGCGCCGGTAAATTAAAGAAATTGTCAAACGCGGATTGCGCCATATCGGAATAGAATTTTAGAACCGAGATGCTTGAAATACGATCTCCACCTTGTGCAACAATCGTAGCAACAACTACTTCCTGTGTATCGCCAGGCATCAGTGTAAACGGTCCGGATACCAAGCATAGCCGCCTATCACCAGGAGGTGCTAAGGATCCAATTGCAGTACCTTCTATCCAACCTTTACCTGTGGTCGGATCCCCTGCAAACATGAATTTGGTCGGTAATCCAGTTGTTGGATCAATATTATCGGCACCCGTTGGAGCAACTTTTCCGTTCATTAGGTTGTACCAATGACCAGTTCCAACAAATTGACCCTGAGTAGGATCTGTATATGTTGAGCTACTGTTGATAAAGAAGTTGAATGATGACATTCCAAGATTCTTAACATCATACCGTCTTTGATTATTAAATATTCCTGAATCACCCGTTGAGGCAATAATAGGTCCCTGGAAGAAATCATAACCTGCTGCAGGTGGTCTATCTCCGTAGTACGAATCTCGCGCTCTTCCGTTATAGACATAACCTAAACTTCGTAGTATATCGCAACCAACGAAATCGTCGGCAGCATCGCCTAAGTCAGGATCTGACCATTGTGCAAAGAATGCTGAATCGAGAGGTGTATCACTCTTATTGATAACTTTATTACGCGTAAATACTGTATTACCTAATGCACCAGTCCGACGATATCCCCATATCGTACGTTGATATTCAAGTCCGATGGGATTCGCTCCGTATAAATACGTCGTTCTATTAGCATCAAGATCGTTCGATATGTGCCAAAGAGTTTGATCTGCACCCGGGACACCAGGAATATCGATAGTTGGATCATATGTTCCATTACCGTCCACATCTTTATATGGTGCACCCGATGTTGCTGGCCAATTGTTCCAATCGGCAATATAATTATCATAAATTGTTTGAGCTGAAGTAGCTACATCCCGATCTATATAAGGGACTTCTTCACGCTCGAGCATTGCTCTGACATCATCGAATGTTTTTGAAGGATTAACATCCGGTCGCACTCGATAAACACGGTTTGTAGCAAGCCCTGGATCATCTGCAATAAGACCTGAAATTGGAAATCCAGAATTTGTAATGCCGCCGGCCTGTAATCCGTGTCTATAAGCTGAACCGCCTGTTTTTAATTTTGTTGCATCTTTAACAGCTCGAACGGTGTCATGATATCCAGACCATACAAGTCCTTCTTCAAAAATGGCTGTATTACCGCTTCCTTTCGGCCATTCTAGACCAGAGGCTCCTGTATAGATATTGTAGGACGCATCTCCGTTATTGCTGTAATAATTGAAAATGTTATTTATGAGAAATGTTGTCATATCATCGTTTGTCGATGTTTTTTGAAGCTTCGCGCCTTTCTCAAGGATGTTTTCTCCGGCGAACGATACCATAGAGAACACGATGAGAATGGCAAGCGATGCAACACCGAATATTCGTAATCTCGTCATTTGGATTTCTCCTTTAATTGAGTTCACAGTGGATTAATACTCAAGCTTCACACCGAATCGAATCTGACGAGGCGGTCCAAAGTTTGAAGTTGCACCATTACGTCCACCATTAAACGTATTATACATATCGCCATACAACTCTGCATCGGTGCCATAAGTTAATGCTTCATTACGTCCTTCTGATGTCCCAAGCCATCCATCATTCTTTGGATCGCCTGTTCGTACAAAGGCACCTGTTGCATTATCTGTTCCAAGTAGGTTGATTACATATACGTAAACGTTGATGTCGATTGGTCCAACTGAAAAGGTTTTATCCAAACGCGCATCAAGCTGGAAGAACCATGGAGTGGTTGAAGCACCTACTTCTTCAATTGGAACACGGAACCGGGCATCATTTGCATTATCTGGTGTATTGAATGAGAGACGCGTGAAGTTGGTTCCACTGTTGAATTGCGCAAGAAGATTGAGCCCTAATTGTTCAAGAATTGGGCCACCATCGTTCTTAGCAAATCTGTAATCGAGTGTAATATTTCCTCGATGTGCCTGATTGAAACTCAATGGAACGATGTATTTCGGTGTAAACACTCCGCCACCAAGTGGTGCACCTACTGCACCTGCCATGGCATTCGGTGTAGAACCGGTACCTTTTGCATCTGAAAGGGTATAGTTGATAGAAGCTTGCACGCGCTGTGTACGTCGGAGTGTGAGCTTAAATTCAAGTCCTTTCGTCGTTGCAAAGTCTCCATTAACGTAGGCAACATATCCACCATGAGTAGCTGTACCTTCAGCCGTCATGTTTGTGTATGTTACTTGTCCAACTATATCTTTGTAGAATGCAGAGATGTCAAACGAAGCATTCTCACCGATCTGTTGTTGGAATCCAAGCTCGTACGATGTTGTGCGTTCTGGTTCGATACCAAAGGCTGCTGGATTCGCATAGAAGAATCCACCTTTAATGATATTATAGAATAACGGTGTCCCACGATACGATTCACCGAGTCTTGGTTGTTGCACGAATTTCCCGTATTGAGCGTAAAACACTGTTCTGTCAGTTACTGGGAATGAAAATGCAATTCTTGGACTCACATAGCTAAATGTTGGTGTTGTCGCAAAGTTATTTGTTTGAATTGCAGCAAGAGTGTCAACAAATGAGAGATTATGCGGATTCACCCAATCAACACCATCCGAAGAAATATAGTCATAACGTAAACCAAGATTGAGAACGATGTCCGTCAATTCGATTTTGGATTGTAAGTATCCTGCACCAAATGCCGGCTTCCGTGGTCCCAAATCGAGAGTTGCACCTCCATAAGTAATGTCATCATCGATTTCGTTACCAAAGACATCATATCCAAGGTTGTCTGGTCCATAATTGCGGATTCGTCGCGCCAACTTACCTTCTGGCGAAAGATCCGTTGGATTCAATAGAGTATCTTTAAAGTCTTTTACCCATGTGCGTTCACTGGCGGGATTGAATCGCCGATAGGTGTACGAAGTATACTCACCACCAGCTTTTACCTCGACGTTCTTGTTTATTTGAGAAGTAAAATCGAGCTTAGCAACTGTTCCTACTTGTTTCGATAGGAAGTAGTTGGCTACTTGTGCTCCAAATTGATTAAATGAAGGAAATTCACCGACACCGTCTGTCTTATCACCAAGAATTATTTGGTATGCCGGGAAATTTGTTCCATCCTCCCTCAAAGTATATCCATGGAGAGCATTCGCTGCCGAGTCACCGTATAACTTGATATTCTCTGGGCCAGTCCCGAATGCTGGATCATATTGTTCTTGTTTATTAAATGTGTAACTAAACGCACCTTCGATATAGGTCTTAGGAGTTATGAAGAATGTTCCCTTCAAACTTGCAAATCCATTATTATTATCATATTTACCTAATCGTTCCAAGTTTAAAATATTCGCCGTCGTAGTTGTAAACTGACCTTGATTAGCAGAATATGCTCCGCTAGCTTTTAGCGTTAAACTTGCGATAGAAAACGAAAGCGTTCCAGCGAACGATTGCCGCGAATCTTCGCCACCTAGAAGATTTCCGGGACGTGCAATAATATCCAATGTATCTGATTGGAACTCGTTAGTAAGTGGATCATCATCATCCGGATGTTTTGGCGTAACGGTTGCATACATGCGCACATTATGGTATTCATATCCATCCCATGAACGAGGATTCACTGATGGTAAAGCCAATCCTGTAACACCCGCGAAATTGTTCGTACCAGGATCGCCATATTTTGTGAGCTGTGCACTACCGAAGAAACGAAGATTATTTATGCCAAGCGGCCCACCGGCCGTAACTGTAACATCTGAATATCCATACGAATAACCGCCTAGAGATTTTGAACCAAGGCTGGTATAGCTGTCAGTTTCTCCTAGTGCACTAAATTTCCATTTTTCTGAACCGGTCTTTAGGTCGCTTCGAACAAGACCTGAGCTGGCTCCACCAAATTCTGCTGTATAACCACCGGTTAGGACTTGAACTTGTTCCACTGCTTCTGCTGTGATCGAAACAGACCGTCCCCCTTCGATTATATCTTTTACTCCAACTCCATCAAGCGTAAATCCAGTTTCATCTAATCGACCACCACGGATATAGAAATTTCCGTTGCGTTCGACAACACCTGGTTGGAGCAATACGACTGCATCCAATCCACGTGATGGTAACTTGGTGAAAAATTCATTGTCAATAATACGCACAGCACCGGTCGCGCTCTTATTAATAAGCGGCCGCTCTGCGACAATTTCGACTGTTTGAACTTGAACATCTTCCGAAGATAATTCAAAATTGACCTCAGTAGTCAGATTTTGATTTACTCGGACGTTCGAAACCGTTATTGTGCGATATCCAACATAACTGGCTTTAACAGAATATGTTCCAACAGAAGCGTTGATGATGAGATACGTGCCTTCGATATCGGTCGACGCACCCATATTTGTCGCTTCAACAATGATGTTTGCGCCAATGAGCGGTTCTTTTGATTTTGCATCTGTGACCGTTCCTCGAATCTTGCCTGACTGAGCAAAAATTACTCCAGGAACCAATAACAAGAGGAACAGACTTAACCAATATTTTTGTTGCATACAAAAACCTCCTTCTAAAGTGGAGAGTATGATTTAAACTAAGGGGTTTTTTAATTAGACACCCGAAAGGCCAAATTCTGACCCTTTACGGGTAAGGGATGAAGAAATGTACCGAATGATTACATCCTTCTAGTGGATAAATCCACGAAAGGAATCGCGTCACCTCCTTCTTGAAATGTGCGATAGATCACTTAATTAATTTTCGAACGAAATATATAAGTTGTTGCATTGTTTGTCAAGTCCTTTTTCTCAAAATATTGAAAAAAGTTACATATGGTAAATTATTAGGTTTACGGAAGTATTTAAGAAAGGACATCACAATACATTATATATGTATTACAAAATATAATGCTTGTAAGTTCCTTAATCAGGTAGGTAGATGTATAAAATCGACGATTCTTTAAATAGCGATCGTATTAAGTAGGAAGAAGTTAAACTGCCTCTTTTTTCCTCTTCGGCGAAGTTTGTAGGTGTGCCTCTATATATTTCAGCAAATCCGCACGTCCATCATTGCTGACAATGGAAAAAGGAACAATTCCACGACAACAACCCTCAGTAAGTTGATGCTGGAATCTCTCTTTATATGTTTCAACTTGTTTCCCAAGTTTACTGAAAGGAAGTTTGTCCGACTTAGTAAGGACTAAAAGGTAAGGTACTTCATAATATTCAAGCCAATCCATCATCATTAAATCGAGTGGTGTTGGCTCCTGACGAGAATCGATCAATTGCATAGCCAAAGTTACCGATTCGCCTCGTTTGAGAAAATCTTCTATTAGCTTCTTCCATCCAGCACGCATCTGTTCTGGAACTTTTGCATACCCATATCCAGGAAGATCTACAAAATAATATTCATTATTAATTATGTAATAATTGATCTCCCGTGTTTTTCCGGGGACAGAACTTGATCGTGCAAGATTTTTCTTGCCACACATTTTATTTAATAATGAGGACTTGCCAACATTTGATCGGCCGATATATACTATCTCTCGTAGCTCATTCTTTGGGAGTTGTCGAAGATCGACGACACCTTGTAAAAATTCTGCTGAGGTTACCTTCATCATATAATTTCTCCTCTTATGAACTAAAGAACTAAAGGATAAAGTAATTCTATCCTAATTCGTTCATTATTATGAGACCCCCGTTGTTGGAGTTGCACCGACATCTGAGGTCGGTGTATTTTCAGCAGACTTCACTTCTGCATCTTTCTTTTGCTTTGCTCCTCGTTTTGATCGTGGAGCCGATTTCTTGGCTGATTTCGTTGCAGCTTTTTCCTGACCTACATTGAAATCAACTAATTCTAATATCGCAATCTCAGCGCCATCACCCAACCGTCTTCCCAATTTTACAACGCGTGTATATCCACCAGGACGAGAAGCAACTTTTGGCGCAATCTCGGAAAATAATGAAGTGACAGCGGCTTTACTTCGAAGTGTCGCAAAGACATCACGTCGAGCTGCAACATGCTTTGTCCCCGATGAAGTTTCCTTCGACACAGCATTTTTTGCTTTCGTAATGATCTTTTCAACGAACATGCGTGTTTCTTTTGCTTTTGCTACCGTTGTTTTAATTTTTTTATGAACGATCAACGCCGAACACAATGCCGATAGTGTTGCTTTGCGATGACTTGCGGTTCGTTTTAATTTTCTTCCAGCTCTCTGATGACGCATACGTCACATAACCTTTCCCATCGGGAGAATACTCCACAAAAGAATTACTCGTTACCTTCTTTTAAATACTTATCGACATCCATCCCGAAAGTTAATCCATGTTGATCAACAATTTCGGAGAGTTCTGCCAGAGATTTTCTACCGAAGTTTCTAAATTTCAATAGCTCGGACTCACTCCGGCGAACTAAATCAGCTAATGTCTTAATATTTGCTGATCGCAAGCAGTTATGCGATCGGACGGATAATTCTAATTCATCAACTGACATTCGTAAAACTTTTTTCACTCTTCCTACTTCTGCTTCTTGTTCTGTTTCAGCTTTTTCTGCTTCTGGTTCCACACCAAAATTAATAAACAGCTGAATATGATCGCGTAGAATCTTACCTGCGTGTGTTACTGCTTCCTCAGGTGTCACAGAACCATCGGTTTCGATATCTAAAACAAGCTTTTCAAAATCCGTCTGACCGCCTACCCGAGTTGGTTCAACGGTATAACGTACGTTTGTGATAGGTGTGAAAATTGAGTCTATTGCTATCGTTCCCAATGGTTGGTCGGATGATTTGTTTTCCTCTGCAGGAACATATCCTTTTCCACGGCCTAATCGGAATTCGATTTCAAAGTCTGCATCCTTATTTAACGACGCAAGATGAAGTCCCGGATTGAGTATCTCAACTTCCGAAGAAGCTTTCTGGATATCACCAGCATTCAACTTCCCAGGACCTTTTACCTGGAGTGTCACTTTTGTTGCTTTTTTATTGATTGGTTTGATACGAACCTGTTTAATATTGAGTATAAAATCTGCCACATCCTCTACCATTCCTTTGATTGTAGAGAATTCGTGTTGAATTCCTTCTACACGAATAGCAGTGATAGCAGTACCTGGGAGTGACGATAACAACACTCGGCGCATTGAATTACCGATTGTCACACCGAATCCCTTCTCTAAGGGTTGAAGTGTGAATCGTCCCGAGGTTGAAGAATATGTCGACTGTTCCAGTTCGACTCTTTCAGGCATTTGAAGGGTGCTCATATTGTTCCTTTTCCCGAGTTCATCAAGGCGAAAAAAAGTTCTTGACTAATAGTTCTATTACTTTGAATACAACTCAACAATTAATTGTTCATTAGCGTTCAACGGGATATCAGCACGTTCCGGAATATTCAGGAATGTTCCCGTCATTGTTGCTTTATCTATACTCAACCATGGCAGCATTGAAGTGTCTTTCACACGCTTCATCGAATCATGGATCAAAGAAAGTTTCTTTGCATGTTCACGTACTTGAATAACGTCACCAGGATTCACCAAAAACGATGGCACATCGACAATTTTATTATTGACAGTGAAATGCCTATGAACGACAAGTTGACGTGCTGATTTGCGAGATGGTGCTAATCCAAGACGATAAATGACATTATCCAATCGACGCTCCAACATTTTCACCAACGCATCGCCAGTTCGTCCGGATTGTTGAGATGCACGATGAAAATAGTTACGAAACTGTGCCTCGAGAATGCCGTACATCCGACGCACCTTCTGCTTTTCACGAAGCTGAATACCATATTCTGAAATCCGCGAACGTCGTGACTGACCATGCTGTCCGGGCGCATAGTTTCGTTTTTCGAGTGGACATTTTTCGGTTAAGCATTTTGTTCCCTTAAGGAACAACTTTTGCTTTTCTCGACGACACTGTTTACAATTGGCATCAATGTATCTTGCCATAATTCTCCTAATTCATTTATTGATTTACGATCTCGTGATTTTCTAATTGCTTAAAGATCATCCAATTATTGAACCATTCAATCGAAAATATTATTACACTCTTCTTCTTTTTGGTGGACGACAACCGTTATGTGGAACCGGAGTCGTATCCCGAATCATTGTTACTTCTAAACCTGCAGTTTGAAGCGAACGAACCGCTGCTTCACGTCCGCCACCTGGACCTTTAATAAATACCTCGACACGTCGTAAACCGAGGTCATGAGCTTCTTTAGCCGCTGCTTCCGCTGCAACTTGCGCAGCAAAGGGCGTACTCTTACGTGAACCTTTGAAGCCATTTTTGCCAGAAGTTGACCACGCAATGACATTCCCATAAGTATCGGTCAACGTAACAATAGTGTTATTAAAAGTCGCTTTGATGAACGCTTTTCCGTTTACATCAACGTGAACTTTTTTCTTTTTCTTTGTGACTGGTGCTGTTTGTTTTGCCAATGAAATTATCCTTTAATCAGATTCTTTTGAATCAATTATTTCTTCTCAAGCGCTTTCTTCTTACCCGCTACCGTCTTTCTCTTACCTTTACGTGTTCGCGAGTTCGTTCGTGTGCGTTGTCCGCGAACCGGTAATCCTTTACGATGTCGCAATCCACGGTAACATCCGATATCCATCAACCGTTTTGTATTCAGTTGGTTTTCACTTCGAAGCGCACCTTCAACTTTGTAGTCCGATTGAATGACCGACCGAATTGCAGCAACTTCTTCATCGTTCAAATCACCTACACGCTTATTACCACTGACTTTTGCTTTTTCAAGAATATCCATCGCACTCGAACGGCCTATTCCATAGATATAGGTTAATCCAATTTCTGTGCGTTTATTTTTTGGTAAATCAACTCCAGCAATACGAGCCACGTCGCTACTCCTTGTTTAACCTTGACGTTGTTTGTGTTTTGGATTTTTACAGATGATCCGGACAACTCCTTTTCGACGGATAATCTTACAATTCTCACACAATTTCTTTACTGATGAACGAACTTTCATTTCTACCACTCTCCATCTGCACAATTCATGCGCAGCGTCTATTTATATCGATATGTAATCCGACCTTTAGATAAATCATAAGGTGACATTTCAACAGTGACACGGTCACCAACTAGAATTTTAATATAATGCATACGCATTTTGCCAGAAATGTGAGCAAAGATTTCAACTCCGTTATCGAGTTTCACTCGAAAGGTTGCATTCGGCAACGTTTCAGTTATAACTCCATCAACTTTTATCGGTCCTTGCTTCGCCATTCTTTCCTATGACAGCGTAAGTATCTCTGCTTTGCCGTCGACTATCGCTATCGTATGCTCAAAATGTGCCGAAGGTTTTCCGTCGGCTGTTACTACAGTCCAACCATCCGCTGCGACTTTTACGCGCCAAGTTCCTGCATTAACCATCGGTTCTATCGCAAGCGTCATTCCATTTTTCAATGCCGCACCAGTTCCCGCTTCACCAAAGTTGGGAACCGAAGGTTCTTCGTGCAATTTCTTCCCAACACCATGCCCAACTAAATCACGAACTACTGAAAATCCGTTTCCTTCGACATACTGTTGAATCGCATTCGAAATGTCGTGCACCTTATTTCCGATAGCAGCTTGCTCAATTCCTTTACTTAACGACTCTTGCGTAATTTGCATTAACCGTTTTTTTTCATCAGAAATCTCGCCGATTGCATACGACCAAGCTCCGTCACCATAGAATCCATTTTTTTTTACACCAACATCGATGGATAATAAATCCCCATCTTTTAGAATCCGTTTGCTTGGAATTCCATGAACGACTTCCGAATCGATTGATGTACAAAGAGTCGCAGGAAATAAATTCCGCTTATCCCAGCCATATCCTTTAAAGGCTGGCTTACCACCCATTGCACAAATATAATCTTCGGCAACCTTGTCAAGCTCAAGTGTGCTTATACCTGGCCGCACTTGAGAACTAATCAATTTTAGCACGTCAGCGACGATTCTACAACTTTCATGAATCTGCTCAATTTCATCGAGCGATTTTAAAGGAATCATCGCGACGTTTTGGGGCTTAGCGTCTGCCCCGCAATTTGCCACTCTTCATAAATCCATCATAGTGGCGCATTAATAAATGTGATTCCACTTGTTGAAGCGTATCCAATGCAACGCCAACAACAATTAATAAACTTGTTCCACCAAAGAAAGATGCAAATCCCGGTGTTACACCCATCTTGATCATCATTGTCGGGAGAATGGCTATTATAGCCAATGCTATGGAACCCGGCAATGTGATTTTTGTGAGAATATTATCGACAAATTCAGCGGTATGAGTACCCGGACGAATACCAGGAATAAATCCACCCTGTTTTTTCATGTTATCTGCAACATCTTTCGGATTAAACGCTATGGCTGTATAGAAATACGTGAAGAAGATAATCATTAGAGCATAAACGATCGAATACGTCCAAGAACTATAACCAAACCAGTCCATCGAAAGCTCGTTCATAAATTCACTCTCGGGGAAAAACGAGAAAATGATCTGTGGAATAAACATGATCGCCTGCGCAAATATAATCGGCATAACACCTGCGGTGTTGACACGTAATGGAATATACTGGGTTACACCACCATAGACTTTTCGTCCGACAACACGTTTTGCATATTGAACAGGGATTCTCCGCGTGCCTTGTGTAATAAGCACAACTCCAGCTACTATAAATCCCATTAGAACAAAAATTACTAATTCAACGATCAGGTTTCGCGTACCACCACGCACCAACTGAAACTCGTCCAGAATAGAATGCGGGAAACGTGCAACGATCCCAATAAAAATGATTAGCGAAATGCCATTACCAATGCCGCGCTCCGTAATTTGTTCACCAAGCCACATCATGAAAATCGTTCCTGTTGTCAGAATGACAGTGGTGCTGAGATAAAATCCAAAGCCACGTACGGCTTCAGGGACTATTGGAATTCCATTAGGCGAAGTTGCCATTAATTTTGCAACCACTCCACTTGCCTGCATCATAGAAATAAGAACAGTTCCATACCGTGTGTATTGAGTAATTTTCTTTCTACCCTCTTCACCTTCTTTTTGGAGCTTTGCAAAATAGGGGACTACAGCACCCAGCAATTGGATAACAATCGAAGCACTGATATACGGCATAATACCAAGAGCAAAAATTGCCGCGTTACTAAATGCTCCACCAACGAAGAGATCGTACAATCCGAAAAGAGTGTTTTCAGAAGATTTCCGAATTGTATCTGCAAGCAAAATTGCATCAACACCAGGAACCGTTATATGTGAGCCAATACGGACAATTATTAGCAAGAGTGTGGTGAAGAGCAACCGCTCTCGAAGCTCTTGTATCTTAAAAATATTTGTAAAAGTTTCAGTGAGTTTGCTCATGATTTCGCATTCGTCTTAGTCAATACAATAGCTTTCCCACCAGCCGCTTCGATTTTTGTAATTGCCGATTTGCTAAAGGCGTGTGCTGATACTTCAACTTTTGCCTTTAATTCACCATCACCTAAAATCTTCACGGGGACTTCTTTTTTTGAGGTGATTCCAATTTTATAAAGTACTTCTGGCGTAACTAAACCGTCAGCAATCCTTTTCTTCTCCACCAATTGACCGAGTGTTTCTACATTCACAATCTGCATTTCTGTACGATTGCGTGGAGTAAATCCAAATTTTGGAACTCGGCGTGTTAAGGGCATTTGACCACCTTCGAACCAGAGTTTGAACTTGTGGCCGGAACGCGATTTTGCACCTTTGTGCCCTTTGGTTGCAGTACCACCATGACCCGATCCTTGCCCGCGGCCAATACGTTTCGTTTTTTTCCTTGAACCTTTTGCTGGTGTCAGATTGCTGAGAATATCTTTTGCCATTACTTAACCTCTTCAACTTTTACCAGGTGACGGACTCTGTTGATCATACCACGAATTTGCGGTGTGTCATTTTTCACAACAGAGTAATTTGGGCGACCGAGTCCAAGTGCTTTTATAGTTGTTTTTGCTACTTTAAGGTGATCGATCGAACTTTTCACTTGTGTAATTTTTATTTTCTTTGATTCCGTCATACTATATTTTTCGCTTATCGTTTATTGAAACAATTGCTGAACCGAAATTCCACGTCGTGAAGCTACCATCCTTGCATCTGACAAATTCAGTAATGCCTGCATTGTAGCTTTCACAACATTGTGTGAATTAGGCGAACCCATTTGTTTGGTTAATACATCTTTCACTCCCGCCATTTCCAACACAGCACGAACACCGCCACCGGCGATCAGCCCAGTTCCTGGCGATGCAGGTTTCAACATAACTTTACCAGCACCGTATTTACCGATCACGGAATGTGGAATTGTTCCTTTTATTATCGGTACATGGACAAGATTTTTCTTAGCATCGTCCGTACCCTTAGCTATCGCGTCCTGGACTTCGTTTGCCTTACCAAGGCCAATACCGACATGCCCATTGTTGTCACCGACGACAACTATTGCGTTGAAGCTAAAGCGTCTTCCGCCTTTTACAACTTTCGCGACCCGGTTGACATTAACCAACCGCTCTTTCAGTTCAAGTTCACCTGCTTTAAATTTTGCCATGTTTCTCTACTTGAATAAATAAGTTAAAATTTTAGACCACCTTCACGGGCACCATCAGCGAGAGATTTTATACGACCATGGTAGAGGTATCCGCCACGATCAAAAACAACTTCCTTGATATTCTTCTCGAGCGCCTTCTTTGCTATTGAAACACCAATTATCTTAAATCGAGCAATTGGACCCTTAGTAGATTTGATCTCTTCTTTTAATTCCTTAGATAAGGTAGACACATAGACCAATGTTTTACCAGTCGTATCGTCGATTATTTGTGCGTACGCATGTTTTGCACTTTTAAACACCGCCAGCCGAGGACGTTCGGGTGTCCCTGCAATCTTCTTTCGGATCCGTTGCTGCTTTTTTGCGAGCCGTTTTGTTTTATTCTTCTGAATCATTATCCATTTTCCTTACATCAATTACTTTGTCGCAGCAGTTGCAGCAGCTTTTCCAGCTTTCCGACGAATGTATTCACCTTCGTATTTAACTCCCTTACCTTTATAAGGCTCAGGAGGTCGGAATGAACGAAGTTTTGCCGCCACTAAACCCACTAACTGCTTATGGATACCACTGATGATTATACTTGTTTGTGTTGGAGCTTCGAGCTTAATTCCTTCAGGTGGAGCAAAAAGTATTGGATGACTAAATCCAAGCAATAAATTCAGTCGCGTACCTTTCATTTCTGCGCGATATCCGACACCAACAATTTCCAATTTCTTACTAAATCCTGTAGTTACACCAACTATCATATTTTGAATCAATGCCCGCCATAGACCATGCAATGCGCGGACTTTCTTTTCTTCTGATTTGCGAGTAAGAAGAACCTGCTGATCCTTCACTTCTACAAGAATGTCAGGGTGAACTTTTTCTGTTAATTCACCTTTCGGTCCTTTTACAGCAACGACACCTTCTTTTAAAGTGACCGCAACTCCTTTAGGAATCGCAACCGGTTTTTTTCCAATACGTGACACTATTGCTTCTCCTCTTCAAATTCACCAGACGTAGGCAAGAATTTCTCCGCCTACATTTTCTTTTTTCGCCTGAGCGTCAGTCATAACACCTTTAGAAGTGGTTATAATTGCTACCCCCAGGCCACCAAGTACGCGTGGTAATTCTTTTGCGTTGTTGTATTGACGTATACCAGGTTTGCTCACGCGTCGTAAACCGGAAATTACCGGCTTCCCATTGTGATATTTTAAATTGATACGTATGATGTTTTGTTTCTTGTCTTCGAAGACGGTGAATCCAGAAACAAAATTTTTATCTACAAGAATCTGCGTTATGGCTTTCTTGAGATTTGATGACGGGATATCCACACGACGATGTTTTGCTTTAGCTGCATTGCGGATTCTCGTCAAATAGTCTGCTATGGGATCTGTTTTTGACATCGATCGAACTCTCTTATTTTACTTTACCAACTTGCCTTACGCACACCTGGAATTTTTCCTTCGAGCGCGAGTTTTCGCAGGCAAATCCGGCATACACCGAACTTCCGATAATAACTGCGCGGTCGACCACAGATGCTGCAACGATTATGTTGTTTCACTTTATGTTTTGGCGTTCTCTTCGCCTTTACTCGCATTGCTAAGCGTGCCAAGCGAACTCCTTTTTACTTATTCTGTGCTTCGGGTTGAACAATTTCTTGCCGTTTTACAAACGGCATGCCAAGCTCTTTTAATAATTCATATGCTTCTACGTCATTCTTGGCTGTGGTGACGAAGGTAATATCCATTCCATTTACACGTGTAACCTTATCAACATCGATCTCAGGGAAAATGATTTGTTCTTTTATTCCAATTGTATAATTTCCATGACCATCAAATGATTTATCGCTTACTCCACGAAAGTCACGAACACGTGGCAACGCTATACTTATGAACCGATCGAGAAACTCGTACATCTTAGCTCGTCGTAAAGTTACCCGAGCTCCGATGGGTATATTTTCGCGAAGTTTAAAATTCGAAATGGCCTTCTTTGATTTTGTAACAGCAACTTTCTGACCAGTTATTGATTCCAATTCGTGCACTGCGCTATCGAGCAACTTGGGATCCTGTGTTGCTTGGCCAATCCCAACGTTGATAGAAATTTTTTCCAATCGTGGTACCTGCATCTTACTCTTGAATTGGAATTTCTTCATCAACGAAGAAATTACTTCTTTCTGATAGCGTGTAAACAGGCGGGGAACTACTCCCTTTTCCTGACCGGCGGCAGGCTTTTTACCTTTCGGCTCGGATTGTGCTTTTTCAACTTTTTCTTTTGGCGCTTTCTCTTTCGACATGGAATACTCTCTTAAAACATCTCGTTACACTGTTTGCAGGTTCGCATAGTCTTCTTTTTATCACTCGTTGCATCTCGAACATGTTTATGTCCAATACGCGTTGGCTTATTACACTTAGGACAAACCACCATCACGTTTGATGCTTGGATAGGGCCTTCCTTCTGAACGACTCCACCTTGTGGATTTTTTTGTGTTGGACGTGTTGCCCGTTTAATGATATTGACATTCTCGATGATTACTTGTTGAGTATCGGGAAATACTTTTAAAACTTTTCCCTGCTTTCGTCTGAACTCACCAGAGATTACCAGTGCAGTATCATTTTTATGTATGTGTAAGTTTTGTGCCATAATTTTAAAGCACCTCAGGTGCCAAGGAAATAATTTTCATGTATTGACGTTCACGCAACTCACGTGCAACCGGTCCAAAGATTCGTGTGCCGCGTGGTTCGCCCTGTGGATTAAGTAGCACCACGGCATTTTCATCAAATCTTATGAACGAACCGTCTTTCCGGCGAATTTCTTTTTTTGTTCGCACTATCACGGCCCTTGATACTTCCCCCTTCTTTACTGGAGCGCCGGGAATTGCACTCTTTACCGATACGACGATCAAGTCGCCCACACCGGCATAACGTCTATCGTGACCACCGAGAACACGGATGCATCGAACTTTTTTTGCACCTGAATTGTCTGCGACCACTAAATTAGTTTCTTCCTGGATCATCGTCTTTGCCTATTCTCTCAAATAACCTACTTTGCCTTTTCAATGACTTCAACTAACCGCCAGCGCTTATTTGCACTCAAAGGACGGGTTTCCATTATTTTAACTAGATCGCCAATTCCTGCTTCCCTCTTTTCGTCATGTGCCATAAGTTTTGTTGTACGACGAAAATACTTCTTATAAAGAGGGTGCGCAACTTGGCGTTCAACCGCAACTATAATACTCTTTGTCATTTTATTACTAACAACTTTTCCTACACGTACTTTGCGCCGTGCGCGAGTTGGTGTTTCCTTCTGTGCTTCTTCCATTATCATCTCACATTACTTTTTTTGTTCAGCCTGTACTGGCTGCTCAGTTTTTGGATTCAATTCACGATCGCGAAGTATCGTTTTGATCTGTGCAATCAGCTTACGAACATGCCCAAGCTTCATAGGATTTTCTAACTGACCGATTACTTTTTGGAACTTCAAATGGGTCAGGTTCTCTTCTTCTTCCTGTATTCTCTTTTGCAATTCTGCGTCAGAGAGTTGACGTAATTCAAATGCTTTCATGGGTATTCCTTCTATGCACCATGATAATCCATGCGTGTCACAAAACGTGTTTTAATGGAAAGTTTATGTGCTGCCAACTTCATAGCTTCAGCGGCGGCAGCTTTTGAGATTCCACCTAATTCAAACAATATTCGACCCGGCTTAACCACTGCAACCCAAAATTCAGGCGAACCCTTACCGCTTCCCATACGAGTTTCTGCAGGTTTCTTGGTTACGGGTTTATCCGGAAAAATTCGAATCCAAACTTTACCTTCTCGTTTCATAAGACGAGTCAATGCAACTCGAGATGCTTCAATCTGACGCTGTGTTACCCAACCCGGTTCCATCGCCTTTAATCCAAAATCACCAAACGATATTACTGCGCCTCGTGTCGCCTTTCCTTTAGTCCGACCACGTTGTGCTTTCCTAAATTTTACTCTTTTTGGCATCAACATAAATCAATACTCCTTATTGCCGCGGTCCGATTATTTCACCTTTGCAAATCCAAACTTTCACACCTATAGTTCCATAGATCGTATTTGCAGTTGTGTTTGCGTACTCGATATCGGCGCGTAATGTCTGCAATGGTATGCGCCCTTCTTTATAATGCTCAGTACGTGCAATTTCTGCACCGCCTAATCGACCAGCACACATCACTTTGATTCCTTCAGCACCCATACGCATCGCAGCAGTAATCGCCTGCTTCATTGCACGGCGAAATGAAATTCTACCTTCAAGCTGACCTGCAATTGCTTCACCTACTAAGACGGCATCTAATTCTGGCCGTTTAATTTCATGAATAAGTATCTTTATTTCCTTCGACGTCACCTTCTTAAGTTCTTCTTCTAATTGCGCAATTTCTTTTCCGCTTTTACCAATCACAATTCCGGGCCGTGAAGTGTGAATAGTAACAACCGCTCGCTTAGGCGTTCGATCAATCTGGATACGTGCAATACCAGCTTTTTTTAATCTATTACGAACATAATTCCGAACTAAAATATCTTCCTGTAATTTCCCTGCAAAACTTTTATCGTCGTACCAGTTTGCATCCCATGCACGAACGATTCCGAGACGAAATCCATTTGGATTGGTTTTTTGGCCCAAGTGATCCTCCGATTATCTTTCGGTTGTTACCGTTGTTTTTGGTTCGGTTTTCTTTGTTTCAACTTTTTTTCCTTCAGCCGCCGGTTTCGATTTCGCTGAAGGTTTCACTGCTTCCTTACGTTGCGCTACCACAACTGTAATATGGTTTGAGCGCTTGCGTATACGGAATGCACGTCCCATAGGAGCCGGCAATACTCGCTTCATCATTGGACCGCCATTGACAAATGCTTCCTTTATATACAAGGTTGCTGTGTCAACTCGGCCACTCTCTTCTTTATTCTGAGCATTGGAAATAGCAGAACGAATTACCTGTTCTGCAGTCTTTGCTGCTGCTTTTGTTGTGAAATGGAGAATGCTGAGAGCTTCCTCTACACCTTTTCCACGGATCAGATCGATCACCAAGCGCATCTTGCGCGGCGATGTTCCGATATATCTATGAATGGCTTTTGCTTCCATGATTTACTCTGATCAATTCTTACGCTGGAGATGTTGTTTTTTCACTCTTTATACCAGGATGTGCACGGAAAATACGAGTTGGAGCAAATTCACCGAGCTTGTGTCCGACCATCGCTTCGTGTATATAGACCGGAATGAATTTATTCCCATTGTGCACAGCAAATGTATGCCCGACGAATTCAGGAATAATTGTACTCGATCGTGACCAGGTTTTGATAACGCGCTTCTGGTTCGACTTATTCAACTCGTCAACTTTCTTTTGTAATTTTTGGTCTACAAAAGGACCTTTTTTTATCGAACGACTCATAACGTTATTACCATTTACTTACGACGTTTAACAATATATTTGTTCGACGCATTCTTACGTTTGCGCGTCTTCAATCCCTTTGCATATTTGCCCCAGGGAGATTCGGGATGCTGCCAACCGCCACCACTCTTCGAACGACCTTCACCACCACCCATCGGATGATCAACTGGATTCATCGCCATACCACGTGTCTGAGGTCGAATTCCTAACCACCGTGAACGACCTGCTTTGCCAAGACTAATATTTTCATGGTCAGTATTTCCAACTACTCCAATAGTCGCATAACAATCCGCACGGAACTTGCGCGCTTCACCAGAAGGCATCTTCAATGTTACCCACTCACCTTCTTTTGCCATAACCTGCAACGAATTACCGGCACTACGACCTACTTGCCCGCCTTTTCCCGGGAACAGTTCAACATTATGTACAAACGAACCTGCCGGAATATTTCTCAATGGCATTGCATTTCCTACTTCAACGTCAGCTTGTGGACCTGAAGAAATTTTTGCACCAACCTTCAATCCTTCTGCAGCAATTATATATCGCTTTTCACCGTCGGTATACTGAATCAAAGCTATACGTGAAGCACGATTAGGATCGTATTCGATAGCTGTAACTTTACCAGGTATACCATGTTTATCACGACGAAAGTCGATAATGCGATATTGACGTTTATGTCCACCACCTCTATGTCTAGAAGTAACACGTCCGAGATTATTTCGCCCACCTGATTTTTTATTTGGCTCTAATAGCGCTTTCTCTGGTTTCGATTTTGTAATCTCATCAAAAGTCGAGATTGAATAGAATCTCGTCGCTGGTGTTATCGGTCTTAATTTTCGAATTGCCATAGTCTTTTAATCCTTACAATCAGACATTACCGAAGTAATCGATCTTATCGCCTTCTTTCAAGGTAACGATTGCTTTTTTCCAGGTCTTAGTGTTTCCTTCAAATCGTCCGCGGCGTGTCATCTGACTCTTCCGCTTTCCTTTGACGATCACAGTACGTACACTCGTCACCTTAACTTTAAATTTCTTTTCGACAGCTTTCCCGACCTCAATTTTATTCACGGTCAAGGGAACCTCGAACGCATATTGGCGCTTGTCACCGAGCTCTGTCATTTTCTCTGTTATTATTGGACGAACGAGAATACCTACCATTGTTTTAACCTTAGTTCTTCAACGATTGTTGTAAAACATCAACTGCACTCTTTTGGATAAGAAGCACTTGATTCTTCAGTATTTCAAATGTCGAAGCCTTGTCAGCTTCACGGACTTGCAACTTTTCAATGTTTCGCCCAGATTTTAAAAGAATCGAATCTGTTGTTTTCGTAAGCAAGAGAGTCTTCCTTCGATCAAGATCCAACGCTTTCAGGACTGAAACCATTTTCTTTGTTTTTATTTCATCAAATTGAAAATCCTCAACTACTTTTACTGCACCATCTTTTGCCTTATAGCTCAATGCTGATTTTCGAGCTAGCTGTCGTACTTTTGCAGGGAGTTTCACCACATAGTCATGTGGGTGTGGTCCAAAAATAGAACCTCCACCCGTCCATAATGGCGATCGAGTTGTACCAGCACGTGCTCGACCTGTTTTCTTTTGCTTAAAAGGCTTTTTTCCGCCACCGCTTACTTCATTGCGCGGTTTTACTTTGTGCGTACCTTGGCGTTGATTCGCTTGGATACTGCGAACCACTTGATAGATCGCATGATCATTCGGTTCGATCTCGAAGATCTTTGGATCTAACTCAACTTTCTCACCGCTAGGTGTGCCATCTATTTTATATACATCTACCTGCATAGAACTGTTTCCTTACGAAGAATCCTTTAATGGTGCTTCTTCTCAATTTCTAAATATCCATTTATCGCACCTGGAACTGAACCGCGAATAATGAGGATGTTAGATTCCGGAATTACTTTTACCACTTTCAAATTTTTTACTGTTACGCGTTCAAATCCCATACGTCCACCCATGCGCATCCCTTTGAATACACGCGATGGATATGAGCTACCACCGATGGATCCAGGTGCTCGCACTCGGTCTGATGCACCGTGCGTTGCCATACCAACACCACCAAAATGATGGCGCTTCACTACACCTTGGAATCCGCGACCTTTTGATTTTCCGCTAACATCTACTATGTCACACGGGACAAACATATCTACCTTCACTTCATCGCCCTGTTTCAGAGAAGATCCGTTATATCCCTTGAATTCATGGAGAAGACGGAGTGCTTTTGATGCAGCTTTTGCAAAATGTCCCCTCATAGGTTTATTAACAAGCCGCTCTTTTTTCTCGTCAAAACCAAGCTGAATGGCTTCGTAACCATCTTTCTCTTTAGTTCTGACTTGTATGACATAACACGGCCCTGCTTCGATAACGGTGCATGGTACAGCTTCACCATTCTCATCGAAGAGACTTGTCATTCCAATTTTTTTACCTAAAATGCCGCTCACTGTTGTACTCCTTTGCGCCCGAGGCGTATCAGCTTACGCTGAACATACTTTCAAGTGTTTTTTATGCAAACACTCTTCTACCTTTTCAATTTCTCTGATCAGTTCGATTGAAAAACTTAAACCTTAATTTCAACATCGACACCTGCAGGAAGCTCTAACTTCATTAGTGAATCTACTGTCCGACTTGTCGAATTCAAAATATCAATTAATCGTTTGTGCGATCGCGTTTCAAATTGCTCACGCGATTTTTTATCCACATGTGGAGATCGATTGACGGTATAAACACTGCGTTTTGTCGGCAACGGAATCGGTCCGGATACAACAGCACCGGTCGACTTCACCGTTTTAATAATTTTCTCTGCAGATTTGTCGATCAGATTATGATCGAACGATTTCAGTTTTATTCTAATTTTTTGTCCAGCCAAGGAAAACTCCTCAGACTTCAATTCCACTCTCGAGAGTACTCGAGAGTGGATGTTGATACGTTATTGAATGATCTTAGTAATAACTCCGGCACCAACGGTGCGTCCGCCTTCGCGAACCGCGAATCGTTGACCTTCTTCCATAGCAATAGGTGAAATTAACTCGATGTTGATTGCATCGAGGTTGTCACCTGGCATAACCATTTCGACGCCAGCTGGTAACTCTGCAACACCAGTTACGTCCGTTGTTCGGAAATAGAATTGAGGACGATAACCAGTTAAGAACGGTGTATGACGTCCGCCTTCTTCTTTCTTCAGAACGTAAATTTGTGCGGTAAACTTGGTGTGGGGTGTTACTGTATTAGGTTTCACAATTACCATACCGCGTTCAAGTTCAGTTTTTTCTACTCCACGTAGTAATAAACCAGCGTTATCGCCGGCTACTACTTCGTCAAGTTCCTTCCTAAACATTTCGGCACCAGTAATAACTGTCTTCTTATGTGCGCCAAGACCAACGACTTCTACTTCATCGCCAACCTTTGCCTTACCACGCTCAACTCGACCTGTACCGACTGTACCACGACCGGTAATCGAAAACACATCTTCTACCGGCATTAGGAATGGTTTATCAATGTTGCGGGAAGGCAACGGAATATAATTGTCGATAGCATTCATCAAGTCCATGATGCATTGAAATCGTGGATCGTCAACTTTTACTTCAGGATGTAATGCAGCTTCCATAGCTTTTAATGCCGAACCACGAATAATGGGAATTTCATCTCCAGGAAAATCATGCTTCTTGAGAAGATCGCGTACTTCGAGTTCCACGAGATCTAAAAGTTCTGGATCATCAACTGCATCAACTTTATTCATGAAAACAACCATCTTAGGAACGTTAACTTGGTGTGCAAGTAGAATATGCTCACGAGTTTGCGGCATAGGACCATCGGTTGCTGCCACTACAAGAACAGCTCCGTCCATTTGAGCTGCACCGGTGATCATGTTCTTGATATAATCAGCGTGACCCGGGCAATCTACGTGTGCATAGTGTCGTTTTTCGGTGGAATATTCTACGTGTGCAGTGTTGATCGTTATACCACGAGCTTTTTCTTCAGGTGCATTGTCAATCGAGTCGAATGTGCGAACTGCAGAGAGACCCTTCTTGGCAAGCACCATAGTGATGGCAGCCGTCAGAGTGGTCTTTCCGTGGTCAACGTGGCCGATTGTACCGACGTTTACGTGCGGCTTACTACGGTCAAATTTTTCCTTTGCCATGTGTTGATCTCCTTAAATTAATGTGTGTACTTTTGTTTCAAAAAAATTTATGCTGCTACGTTACTTTTACCGCGTACTTTTTCAATTATTAATTCTGCTATATTCTTTGGTACCTGTTCGTAATGCGAGAATTGCATTGTGTAGAGCGCGCGACCTTGTGTCATCGAGCGAACTTGCGTCGCATAACCAAACATTTCCGACAAAGGAACATGAGCCTTAACAACTTGAGCATCTTTGCGAGGATTCATTCCTTCGATCTTGCCACGACGTGAATTCAAATCACCCATTACGTCACCAAGATATTCTTCTGGTGTTACGACTTCGACAGCCATTACCGGCTCCAGAAGAGTAGGTCCCGCTTTTTTCGCTCCATCCTGAAAAGCAATCGAACCGGCAATTTTGAATGCCATTTCTGACGAATCCACCGCATGGAACGAACCATCAAAAAGACGAACTTTTACATCTTCAACGGGATAACCTGCTAGAACACCATTTCGCATCGCTTCAACAATACCTTGTTCCACCGGTTTAATATATTCTTTCGGAACAGTACCACCAACAATATCATTCTCGAACTCGAAACCCTTACCTTTTTCATTCGGTTCGATATCGATCCAAACATGTCCAAACTGGCCACGGCCACCAGATTGACGAATAAATTTTCCTTCAGCTGTGACTTTTTTCGAAATCGTTTCTTTATACGCGACCTGTGGTTTTCCAACATTTGCTTCAACTTTGAACTCTCGCTTCATCCGATCAATAATTATCTCAAGATGCAACTCTCCCATACCACTGATGATTGTTTGGCCGGTTTCTTCGTTTGTGGAGATTCGGAAAGTTGGATCCTCTTCAGCAAGACGTTGCATCGCTTCACCCATCTTTTCAAGATCGGCTTTCGTCTTCGGTTCAATTGCAACATCAATAACCGGTTGCGGAAATTCCATACGCTCAAGAACTATAGGATCTTCTTCATCTGTCAGTGTATCACCTGTTCGAGTATTCTTTAAACCTATTGCAGCGACAATATCTCCTGCATAAGCTTCTTGAACTTCTTCTCTGTGATTAGCATGCATCCGTAGAAGGCGCGATATCCGTTCTTTTCGATCTGTAATTACATTAAAAACATAGGACCCCGATTTAAGTGTACCAGCGTAGACACGAAAATATGTAAGCCGCCCCACAAAAGGATCGCTCATAATTTTAAAAGCAAGCGCAGTAAACTTCTCTTTATCTTCTACCCTACGGATAACATCGTCATGCCGATGTGGATGATGTCCATGTACCTCACCAGTATTAATATCTAAGGGGGACGGTAGAAAATCGATTACTGCTTCAAGTAAATCCTGCACTCCCTTATTTTTAAATGACGATCCGCAGAGAACAGGAATAATGCTAACTTTAAGAGTGGCGCGTCTTAATACTTGGCGAACTTCTGATGATGATATTTCCTTGCCTTCAAGATATTTTTCGAGAAGAGAATCATCCTCGTCAGCAACGGCTTCAAGCATTTTCATTCGATATTCATTTGCACGAGGTTTGAGTTTTTCAGGAATATCAATTTCGTCCCAAGTAGCACCCTGAGTATCTTCATGATACATTCGAGCTTTCATTGTAATAAGATCGATAATGCCAGCAAACATGTCACCTTCGCCAACAGGTAATTGCACGGGAACTGCATTCGCCTTAAGACGAGATTTCATCATTTCAACGACGCCAACAAAATCTGCACCCGCACGATCCATCTTATTAACAAAAGCTATCCGTGGTACACCATATTTATCAGCTTGCCGCCAGACTGTTTCCGATTGTGGTTCTACACCGCCAACTGAACAAAACAAAGCAACTGCGCCATCAAGAACTCGTAGAGACCGCTCGACTTCAATGGTAAAATCAACATGACCAGGCGTATCTATTATATTGATACGATGTTGGCGCCAGAAACAAGTAGTTGCAGCACTAGTAATAGTGATGCCACGCTCCTTCTCTTGCTCCATCCAGTCCATAGTCGCAGCGCCATCATGAACCTCACCAATGCGATGTAAGCGACCAGTATAGAACAAAATACGTTCGGTCGTTGTCGTCTTACCAGCATCTATATGTGCCATAATGCCGATATTTCTGGTCTTATCTAATGTATACTCACGAGGCATAAATTATCATCATATTCCACACCCTTAACCTAATTCCCGACGCAAGGGGTGGTTATTTTATCATACAAAATATGTTCTTACCACTTGAAATGTGCAAAAGCTTTGTTGGCTTCGGCCATGCGGTGAACATCGTCTTTCTTTTTTACCGCACCGCCTTCACCAGAAGACGCAGCAAGTAGTTCAGCTGCTAGCTTTTGCGACATCGATTTATCCGAGCGTTCTTTGGCGTATGTGATGAGCCATCGAATTGCGAGAGCGGTTCGTCGCTCGAGACGAACTTCTGTAGGCACCTGATAGGTTGCACCGCCAACTCTGCGTGCTCTTACTTCAATTAGCGGAGATGCATTATCTACCGCTTTCTTAAAAATATCCAACGGATTCTTTTCAGTTTTTTGAGAGATCTGATCTAGAGCGCCATAGACGATATTACGCGCAATGTTCTTCTTTCCTTCTCTTAAAACACTGTTCACGAAACGGGAAATCAGTTCATCATTGTATTTTGGATCTGGCGTCATCCGCCGTCGTATGGATCGTTTTTTTCTCATCGTTTCTATACCTACTACTTCGGTTTTTTCGCTCCGTATTTCGATCGCCCTTGTTTTCTATCCTGCACACCCTGTGTATCTAATGTACCACGAATGATGTGATATCGAACTCCAGGTAAATCCTTTACTCTTCCGCCTCGAATAAGTACAATGGAATGCTCCTGAAGATTATGTCCTTCGCCAGGAATGTATGCAGTAACTTCAATTCCATTACTTAAACGAACTCTTGCAACCTTACGTAACGCTGAATTTGGTTTTTTAGGAGTGGTCGTGTACACACGTGTACAAACTCCGCGTTTTTGAGGGCTACCATCGAGAGCAGGTGACTTGCTTTTCCATAATACCTTTTCTCTACTGTCTTTTATTAATTGATTTACCGTTGGCAATTCTGTTCACTCCATAATACTATCAATTAAATTTTTAGCCTTGAAAGATAATTAATTTTATACGAAAAGTCAATCATTTATCACTTATCGCTTTCTATTCCGGAAGTTTGACTTTTCTTTTTACTTTCTTCACTTCAGCTTCCACTGTAGGAACTTCCATAAGCTCTTCTTCGCTTTCTGCGACAATTGGTTCAGGCGCCGCTACGATAATATCCTTGAATTTCTTTTGGCCTGTTCCCGCCGGAATGAGATGTCCCATAATGACGTTCTCTTTTAATCCGAGTAAGAAATCAATTTTACCTTCTATGGCAGCGTCGGTAAGGACCTTAGTTGTTTCTTGGAATGATGCAGCTGAGATAAAGCTATCAGTTGTTAACGAGGCTTGTGTTATTCCCAATAGAATTGGATCAGAAGTTGCTGGTAAGGCATCTCGAAATTCTGCCACCTTCTTTGACTTCTTCTTGAGATCTACATTCATTTCACGCAAATTCTTCTTTACTAGAATTTGACCGTTCTTCAATTTTGCATCGCCCTTGCTAACAACCACAACTTTGTCCGTTAATACTTCATTCTCATCGTGGAGCTGATTTTTATCGGCGTGATCTCCTTCAAGGTACTTTGTGTCACCTGGATCAGCAATACGAACCTTTTGCATCATCTGACGCACGATGACTTCAATATGCTTATCATTGATTTTTACACCCTGCATTCTATATACTTCTTGAATTTCGTTCACGAGGTACTCTTGAACAGCTGTCGTACCCTTGATTCGAAGAATATCATGCGGATCAATAGATCCTGCAGATAATCGTTCACCCGCTCGAATTAAGTCGCCATCCTGAACTAAAAGATGCTTTCCCAACGGAATGAGATAAGTTCGTTTGTCCTTTTTATCCATGCTCTCGATAAACACTTCGCGCGAACCACGCTTTGGCTGACCGATAGTTACTATGCCATCGATTTCGCCAACGATCGCTGGATCACTAGGATGACGCGCTTCGAACAATTCTGTTACGCGAGGTAAGCCTCCGGTAATATCGCGGGTCTTACCGATATCGCGAGGAATTTTAACAAGAATTGATCCCGCCTGAATTTCTTCACCATCGTCCACATTCAAATGCGCGCGTGTTGGAATTGGATAGGAAACTACTTTTTGACCCTTCTTATTCACAATTGCTAATGCAGGTATAAGGCTTTTCTCTCGACTATCGATAACGACTTTTTGGATGTGACCAGTTTGCTCATCTGGTTCTTCTCGATAGGTTTGGTTCTCTTTCATATCCACATACTGGACTGTTCCACCATGCTCTGATACAATAACTGCATTGTATGGATCCCATTCATATATAAGTTCGCCTTTTACAGTTTTGGTATTATCGCGAACAAGCAATGTAGCCCCATAAGGAACATCATATTTAGTTAGAACACGATTATCATTATCCAATACGTTGATAACACCACTACGGCCTGAAACCATTAGCCGCGTGTCGCCTTCTTTAGTGAATTCGATATACTTAATGCCGTCGTATTTAATGCGCCCATCAAATTTTGATATGATTTGGGATTGAGCAGCGATCAAACTTGCAGTACCACCCGTGTGGAATGTCCGTAATGTTAACTGTGTGCCTGGCTCACCAATTGATTGCGCAGCAATAACACCAACCGCCATACCAGGTTCAACAAGATTTCCCGTCGTTAAATCACGGCCATAGCATTTTGCACACACTCCACGTCGTGAATCGCAGGTCAGCACCGAGCGGATAACTACTGTCTCAATAGATGTCTCTGAGATTTGTTGAGCTTTTTCCTCGTTAATCAAATCACCACCATGAACTATGATTTCTCCCGAAAGCGGATCAATTACATCTTGGAGTGAAACGCGACCGAGGATACGTTCTGCTAGTGGTTCCTTAATATCTTCAGCCTCTTTCAAAGCGCTCGTTGACACACCTTTAATTGTACCACAGTCAATTTCACCGATTATAGCATCTTGTGCGACATCGATTAGACGCCGTGTTAAGTAACCCGCGTCAGCTGTTTTCAATGCGGTATCGGCAAGACCTTTTCGTGCACCGTGAGTTGAGATAAAGTATTCAAGAATTGATAAACCTTCTCTGAAATTTGCTATTATTGGATTTTCAATCAACTCACCAGTGGCACCAGACATACTCTTTTGTGGTTTAGCCATTAATCCGCGCATACCGGCAAGCTGCCGAACCTGTTCTTTTGAACCACGTGCACCCGAATCGACCATCATATATAGAGAGTTGAAGCCCTCGCGGTCGCGCTGAAGCGCCTCAAATAATCTGTCTGCGATTCTGCTCGTTACTCTCGTCCAAATGTCGATTACTTTATTATAACGTTCTCCATTAGTGATGAATCCCCGGAAATACTGAGATTCAACATTTTCAACATCTTTTTGCGCTTTATGAACAAGATCAATTTTCTCTTTTGGAATTACGACATCACCGATCGATACCGATAATCCGCCTTTTGTTGCATAGGTAAATCCAAGCGTTTTTAACTTATCGAGGAAACGAGCAGTTGTCAAATTGCCACAGCGACGGAACACGGTCGAGATAATCTGTACCAGACGTTTTTTATTCAACAACTCATTCACAAATGGAATTTCTTGTGGAATAATTTGATTAAAAATTATTCTACCTGTTGTTGTTTCAATTAAGCTACTATTAATGCGAACCTTAATTCTTGCATGCAATCCAACTGCTTCTTGATCGTATGCTACAATCACTTCCTGTGGTGAAGAAAATACTCTTCCTTCTCCGATGTCACCAGTTTTTGATTTTGTTAAATAGTAACATCCAAGAACTTGATCTTGAGTTGGTGTAACAATTGGTGCACCACTTGCTGGTGAAAGAATATTATGACTTGAAAGCATTAACATACGTGCTTCAAGTTGAGCTTCGTAGGAAAGCGGAACATGCACAGCCATTTGATCGCCGTCGAAGTCTGCGTTAAACGCAGTGCATACCATCGGGTGAATTCGAATTGCTTTTCCCTCCACTAAAACCGGTTGGAACGCCTGAATGCCAAGTCGATGAAGAGTTGGTGCTCGGTTAAGTAATACCGGATGGCCATCTATGATGTTCTCCAGAATGTCCCAAACTTCCGGTCCCTTTTTATCGACCATCTTCTTTGCACTTTTAACTGTTTTCACTAAACCCCGTTCAATCAGCTTGCGGATGATGTGTGGCTTAAAAAGCTCGACTGCCATATCTTTGGGTAGTCCGCATTGGTGCAATTGGAGTTCAGGTCCTACGACGATTACAGAGCGGCCAGAATAATCGACGCGTTTTCCGAGAAGATTCTGTCGGAAACGGCCCTGCTTTCCCTTCAACATATCGGACAGAGATTTCAATGCACGATTATTGTCAGAGCGAACCGCATTTACACGGCGTGAATTATCGAAGAGAGAATCTACAGCTTCCTGTAACATTCGCTTTTCATTACGAAGAATGACCTCGGGCGCTTTAATTTCGATCAGTCTCTTTAGTCGGTTATTGCGAATGATGACACGACGATACAAATCGTTCAAATCGGATGTCGCAAAGCGACCACCTTCCAAAGGAACAAGCGGACGAAGCTCAGGAGGAATGACTGGAATGACATCCAGAACCATCCATTCAGGTTTATTAGGAACACCACTTTCCGTATTACGGAATGCCTCGACTACGCGTAATCGTTTCAATGCATCCTGCTTCTTCTGCTGTGACGTTTCAACAACAAGTTGAGCGCGTAATTCCGCAGCGAGGTCATCTACATTTACACGCTTGAGCAATTCTTTTATTGCATCACCGCCCATTTTGGCGATGAATTTCTTCGGATTGTCATCATCAAGATCTTGATTATCTTCAGCTAATGAAGAAAGAATCTCCAGATACTGATCCTCAGAAATCAAGTCGAGCATCTGTAATCCCGTGGTCCCTGGGTTTACAACTACATACGACTCATAATAGATGATTTTTTCGAGCTCTTTACCTGCTATTCCAAGAATGGTACCGATCTTACTTGGAACAGAGCGGAAATACCATATATGTACAACCGGCACGGCTAACGAGATGTGACCTTGACGTTCACGACGAACGCTCTTTTGTGTGACTTCAACTCCGCACCTATCGCAAGTGATTCCTTTATAACGAATCCGTTTATACTTACCACAATGACATTCCCAATCGCGTACCGGTCCAAAGATCTTTTCGCAAAATAGTCCGTCTTTCTCAGGGCGGAATGACCGATAATTGATCGTCTCTGGTTTGGTGACTTCTCCATGCGATCGACTTAAGATCATATCCGGCGAAGCAAGGCTAATTGTGATTTTTGAAAATGATTTTCGTGTTGTCAATTCTGTATAAGGCATACCGCCTCCATCAAACTAAGTTCATGAATAGATAAGTGATCATTGTTATAAAAGACCGATCACTCAATCTTGACCTCCAGACCTAATCCTTGCAATTCCCGAACGAGTACATTGAAGGATTCTGGGATGTTCGGTTCTGGAAGATTTTCACCTTTCACGACAGCTTCGTAAACTTTAGCACGTCCAAGAACATCATCAGATTTCACTGTAAGAATTTCCTGGAGGATATTTGCTGCTCCATACCCCTCCAATGCCCAAACTTCCATTTCTCCGAATCTTTGTCCACCAAATTGGGCTTTACCACCAAGTGGTTGTTGAGTAATAAGTGAGTATGGACCAATGGATCGTGCATGTATCTTGTCATCAACCATATGCGACAATTTCATCATATAGAGATATCCAACGGTTACTTCTTGGTCAAATGGCTCACCGGTTCGACCATCGATAAGAATCGACTTTGACGTATTATTGAGTCCAGCTTTTTCTAACCATTGCTGAACTTCTTCCCACTTTGCACCATCGAAAATTGGTGAAGCAAATTTTGCTCCGAGTCTCACACCCGCCCACCCAAGAGCAACTTCGAAGAGCTGCCCCAGATTCATACGAGATGGAACTCCCAAAGGATTTAGTACGATATCAACAGGACGTCCATCGGGTAAAAATGGCATATCTTCAACCGGCACAATCGTAGAAACTACACCCTTATTACCATGACGACCGGCCATCTTATCGCCTACCTGCAGCTTGCGTTTTTTCGCAACATATACTTTCGCTAACTGCACAATACCAGGCGCTAATTCATCACCAAGTTGTACCTTATTCTTCTCGTGTCTATATAATTCTTCGATCTCGGCCATTTTCTGACGGAAATTCTCGTAGATACGAATGATTACATTATGCTTGCGCTTATCATCAATCCACTCCTGATTATAGTCAAGCTTGTCCAGGTTTTCCATCTTCTTGAATGTATCATCTTTAAATTGGACTCCGGATCGAATGACGACTTCGCCATCTAAATTTCGAATGCCGATAGACTTTTCTTCAGAAAGAACTTGGTCTAACTTAAATCCAAGCTTCTCCTGCAAATCCTTCAAGTCCTTACGGCGAGAGCGTTCTAACGCTTCAACCTTCTTCTTATCTTCTTTTTTGCTTTCAGTATCTTTCTTTTTTCGACTGAAAAGTTTTGTCGCAATGACTATACCTTTCATTCCCGGAGGCGCTTTAAGCGATGCATCTTTTACATCACCGGCTTTCTCACCGAAAATTGCTTTCAGAAGTTTTTCCTCTGGCGTTGGATCAGTTTCCCCTTTAGGTGTGATTTTTCCAATTAGAATATCGCCTTCATTCACCTCTGCGCCAACACGAATTACGCCATTTTCATCTAAGTCTCTCGTGGCTTCTTCGCTTACATTGGGAATTTCACGAGTTAGTTCTTCTTCCCCGCGTTTTGTATCACGCACCTGAAGTTCGAACTCTTCTATATGGACAGATGTGAAAACATCTTCAGCAACAATACGCTCACTAACAATGATTGCATCTTCGAAGTTGAAACCGCGCCAAGGCATAAAAGCAACGAGAACGTTACGACCTAGTGCAAGCTCTCCACCATCGGTAGCACAACCATCTACAAGGACATCATTTCTCTTAAATCTCTGACCTTCTTTAACGACTGGTTTTTGGTTAATGCATGTATCCTGGTTCGTGCGGAGGAATTTTGTCAACTTGTATTCTACACGACGTTTATCATCAAAACTTATTATTGCCTCAGTGCTATTTTCATCGATATCATATAACACGATAAGACTGTCGCCGTTTACCGCTTCTACAATTCCGTTTCGTTCAGCGACAATGATTGTGCGCGAATCACGGGCAATTGTCTCTTCTAGTCCCGTACCCACCACTGGCGATTCAGGTTGAAGTAGTGGAACAGCTTGGCGTTGCATGTTCGAGCCCATTAACGCTCGGTTAGCATCGTCGTGTTCGAGGAATGGAATAAGTGCAGCCGCTGCGCTAACAATCTGATTTGGCGCAACATCCATATACTGAATTTTTTCCGGTTCAACGACTGGATAATCACTTTGGAATCTTGCTTTCACCTTTTCTTCTGTAAAGCGACCTCGTTCATCAAGGATTGTATTTGCTTGTGCAATCGTAACAGCATCTTCTCTTTCTGCAGTAAGAAATTCAATATCTTCAATCACCTTTCCGTTTTTCACTTTACGATAAGGGGTTTCGATAAATCCAAAATCATTAATCCTGGCATGAATACAAAGCGAAGAGATCAATCCAATATTTGGACCTTCTGGCGTTTCAATCGGACATAGGCGACCGTAGTGCGTATAGTGTACGTCGCGGACTTCGAATCCTGCTCGTTCACGAGTCAATCCGCCTGGGCCAAGTGCAGATACGCGGCGTTTATGCGTCATCTCAGCGAGTGGATTTGTTTGATCTAAGAATTGCGAAAGTTGATTTGTTCCAAAGAAAGCGTTGATAACACTTGTAATAGTTCGTGCGTTAACTAGATCTTGAGGTGTGATGGTTTCGGCATCACGTAAATTCATCCGTTCACGAATAGTTCGTGTCATGCGTGATAATCCAATATTAAATTGTTGTGCGAGCTGCTCGCCAACTGTTCGGACACGCCTATTTCCAAGGTGATCGATATCGTCAACAGTACGTTTGCCTTGCTGTAAATCGATCAGATATTTTACGATGGCCACGATATCATCCTTAGTTAATGTCGTTACATCTTCAGAAATACTCAGATTAAGTTTAATATTCATACGGTGGCGACCAACATCGCCAAGATCGTATCGTTTTGGATTGAAGAATAATCGGTCAATC
>Ga0233423_10000134_pt1 | contig 44573 bp, 50 predicted proteins | sample Watercolumn_Mata_FD_180713 | JGI IMG/M metagenome (GOLD analysis project Ga0233423, IMG submission 180713) | Freshwater microbial communities from Lake Matano, South Sulawesi, Indonesia - Watercolumn_Matano_2014_112_MG | ecosystem: Environmental > Aquatic > Freshwater > Lake | place: Indonesia... | reverse complement strand
CAATGGCCGAACTCGAAGAAACTATCCAAAAAATAGAAGAGCTGAAGTCAATTGAAAAAACTATGCGCGAGAACGCTGAAATCGTGAACACTGAAAAAGATCCGGAGCTCAAAAATATGGCGATGGAAGAAAACGTAAAGCTGGCCGCGAAAAAAGAGAACCTGGAAAAAGAACTGCAGACGCTTCTGGTTCCCCAAGATCCCAACGATAACAAAAACGTGATTGTGGAAATCCGGGCCGGAGCCGGCGGGGATGAGTCGGCGCTGTTCGCAGCCGACCTTTTCCGGATGTACGGCCGCTACGCCGAAAAAAAAAGTTGGAAAACGAGCATATTAAATTCAAACCGAACACCAATCGGCGGATTCAAGGAGATAATTTTCGCCGTTGAGGGGAAAAACGCGTTTGGAAATATGAAATACGAATCGGGCGTGCACCGGGTGCAGAGAATTCCCGAGACGGAAAAATCGGGCCGCATCCACACCTCAACGGCCACAGTGGCCGTTCTCCCTGAAGCAGATGTTGTGGATATCGAAATCAACCTGAATGATCTTCGCATTGATACTTTCCGTTCTTCCGGGCCGGGCGGGCAAAGCGTGAATGTCACCGCCAGCGCTGTGAGAATAACCCACCTTCCGACAGGCACAGTGGTGAGCTGCCAGGACGAAAAATCCCAGCTCAAAAACAAGGAAAAAGCTTTGAAAATTTTGCGCTCGCGGCTTTTGGCCGAAAAAGAAGAGAAAGAAAGAAAAGAACTGGGCGAAGCGCGAAGAAGCCAAGTCGGCACCGGCGACCGGAGCGAAAAAATCCGGACCTACAATTTTCCGCAGGACCGGATCACCGATCATCGGATAAAAGAGAGCTGGAGCGGTATCGAACAGATTTTGAACGGGAATTTAGAAATAGTTATTAATAAATTGAGAGAAGAAGATTTGAAAAGAAAAATGGCAAGATGACAATTCGCAACCTGCTTAATAAACGCTCTTTATCTCCGCTGGATGCGGAGTTGATTTTGTCCTTTGTATTCAATAAACCGCGCGAATATCTTTTCACTCATCCTGAACACAAGCTCAACAAATCGCAAGTTGCCCGTTACAGGTTACGTGCTGCACAACGCTTGCGCGGCGAACCCCTCGCCTACATCACCGGCATAAAAGAATTCTACAACCTGGAATTTCTGGTGAGTAAAAGCGTGCCTATCCCCCGCCCGGAGACAGAATTGCTCGTGAGCTTAGCTGTCAAAAACATACTAAATACCAAATACCAGATACCAAATACCAAAATCATCGATGTTGGCACGGGAAGCGGGAACGTCATTGTCTCAATCGTAAAAAACATCCCTGCCAAAAGACGCAAATCCATCAATTTCTATGCCATCGATATCTCAAACAAAGCCCTGGAAATCGCTAAAAAGAACGTACAAAGACACGGAGTTAAAGAGTTTATAAAGTTCATAAAGTCGGACCTTTTGGAATGCTTTCTTGAAAGAAGGGTTTTCGCGACTAAAAATCTGCTCATTATTGCCAATCTTCCCTACATCCCGCCGAAACTCTATCAAAAATACCAAAAAAACCTCAAGTATGAGCCAAAAAAGGCACTAATAAGCGGAAAAGGCGGACTTGACCACTATAAGCGATTAATACGGGAGATAAAAGAAATTCTTAAGTTGCGTTACGCGTTATGTATTATGTGTTACCTGGAAATAAGTCCCGAGCAAAAACCGGCGCTCAATCAATTCATCAAAAAAGAATTGTCGGCGGCGAAAGTCAGGTTTTTTAAGGACTTGGCCGGAAAATGGAGAGTGGCTGAGATAAGCCTTGCGCCGTAAAATTGACAAAATTATCTCCGAATTGCTATATTTCACCTATAAAACGTTAATAATTTACTAGAAAGGAAGGTGGAAAATTGGAAGAGAAATCAAAGAAATCCGAGGATAATGAAACATCTTCGGAAACCGGGAGGGAAAAAATAAGGGTCTGGTTTCAGGAAAACATGAGAATGATCATTAGCATCGTGATCGTCGTAGCTATCGCCGGCGGAATATACTCCTATTCCAAGAGAACCCAGCCGACAGCTCCGCGAGAAGAAGCTGTCTCCGAAGAAGGAGGTGAGGGCAAAATAAGCGTTGTCGGCGGAGAAACTGGTGGCGAAGCCCAAAAAACCGAAGAAGTGCAGCCAACTACTGGCGAAGCCGCAAAAGCAGGAGAAGCAGTAAGCCCTCAAACCAGTCAGGAAACGGAAACTTCATTCGTGGAAACGGCCGCCAAAGGCGACAGCACAACCAAGTTGGCCCGCAGAGCTCTGGCTAACTACCTGGAAAAAAACCCCGACACAAGCTTGACCGCGGAACATAAGATTTATATTGAGGATTACCTCCGTCGCCGAGTCTCGAACGGCCGCATCAAGGTTGGCCAGTCCAGGGAATTCAGCAAGAGTCAAATTGCTGATGCGATCCAAAAATCAAAGAGTCTCTCTGAAAAACAACTCAAAAACCTGGAGAAATACTCGAGGAAAGTTCCGGAATTGAAATGACATTCTCTAAAAACCACTAAATAAAAAATGTTCTTTTCTTTATAAATTTGATTTAGAGAACCCAAAGAACCGGCAAAGACCGGTTTTTTGGATAGTTAGACAAAAAAGCAAAATTGACATATTATACTTTCTAGGCAATATGCAAAAAACATATCGAAGAATATTTTTTTGGGGGATTTTTATTTTGTTCCTGATTTCAACCCCCCTGGTCATCTTACACTCAAAAGGATACCGCTTCGACCGAAAGCGGGGCATCTTCGTTTATAGTGGTTCGATTACGCTCAAAACCATTCCAACAAATGTCAGAATTTTCATAAACAATGAAGAACAATCTTCAAAAAGTCTGGACATAATAAACAACTCTGTAACTTTGAACGGGATCCGGCCAGGAACGTACAGAATCCGGGTAGCGGCAGATGACTATCTCGATTGGGAAAAACAAGTTGAAGTTCATAGCGGATTGTCCTCCGAGTTCTGGAATGTTGTTCTCGCGCCGCAAAACCCTGAACTCAAGGAAATAGAAAGTCAAAAAACAGCCAGATTTTTCCCCTCGCCGTTCGGGAAAAAGATCGCCTATTTCGAAGATCTTGAAGATAAGCTTTCTCTTTGGGTAACGGATTTCAAGACAAACCAGACCGAGCTGATCTCTTCCCAAGACAACGCTTCCGCTTCAAAAGACCGCCTTGAAAATCTGGAGTGGAACTTCAAGGAGGATTTGATGCTGCTCCCGGTAGTAAGAAACAATCAGAAAGATTACCTCATCGCCAGCGGCAGCCAGGCTTTGAACCCCGTCTATCTCTCGGAAATATCGAGGCTGAAAAATATCAGCAGGGCCCGCTGGAGTCCACAGGAGAAAAACACGATCTATTTTCTAGCCGGGGAAAGCGATTGGGGTAGAAACAATCTCTACAGAATAAGCCTCAACGACAATGTCTCGCAAATCATAATTCCAGATGTTTCTACCTATGACCTTTCTCAAAATACCATCTATTATATTCAGGAAAATAATATTCTCTTTAAGAGCAACCTGGAAGGAGGAAACATCTCTCAAGTAAACGATAATCAATTTACGAATCAGTCTGTCGGCAATGGAGCAAGACTTGTAGTCTACGATGACGACCGGCAGGCCCTGCTTTCTCAAACTGGAAGCTTGTTCGTTCACAACAATGGAAACGAGAATTTTTTTCAAAAAATCGCAGACGGCGTAGAGGGTGTTCAGTTTTCCGATGACGGAAAAAAGATGCTTTTTTGGACTTCAAACGAGATGTTGGTGATGTTTTTGCGAAAATGGGAAGTTCAGCCCTATCGCGGGGAAAACGAGATTCAAAATATTATCAGAATATCTTCCCCTTTAGAAAACGTCTTTTGGCTTCGCGACTATGAGCATGTTTTCTTTTCCACGGACAAAAAAATCAAGCTGATTGAGCTTGACTCTCGCGACCGCCGCATTTGCTTTGATGTTTTTGGAAATAATTTGGACGACTTCCCAGCCGCCTATGACGCAGATAACGGATACTATTTCTTTTTAAGGGACGTTGACGGAGAACGGAAAATTTTCTATTTTATCTTACCGGAAAAGACGGGGATTTTCGGGTAGGAAACCGAAAAGCAATAAACTATCGTTTCTTCCATTGAGGGGCTCTTCTTGCCTTCTTGAGGCCGGGTTTTTTGCGCTCGACTATCCGGCCGTCGCGCGTCAAATAGCCTTTGTCGCGAAGAGCTTTTCGCAAGTTCTCGTCGTATTTCACAAGGGCTCGGGCAATTCCCAACCTTGCCGCTTCCGCCTGGCCGCGAATTCCTCCCCCGCTCACTTTCACTAAAACCTTGAAAGATTTTTTTGTTCCCATCACCCCGAAAGGAGCCAGCACTATATCGCGGAACTCTGGGAGCGGAAAAAAATCTTTGAGTTTTCTCTCGTTGATGGTTACGCTGTCCGCCAGAGCCGCCTTTTCCCTTTCAGGGAAAAGCCGCAGTCGGGCCACCGAAGTTTTGCGCCGGCCCACGCCGGAAAAATACTCCCCATTTTTCTTGGAAGTTTTGCCTGTCGCCCGGCTCTCTTTTTTGACGTTTTTTTTGTCAGGCATATGTCTAATTTGCAAATTCCACTTTCAAATTATGGCTTGAGTCTTCAAAAACAAGCAGTCTTTTCATTCTTCTGTCCCGCAACTTGTTTTTGGGCAACATCCCGTAGACCGCTTCTCTTATCACTTTTTTAGGGTCAGCCGCGAGAAGATCTTCCAGTTTTCGCGTGGAAATTCCCCCGGGATATCCCGAAAAGCGGTGATAGAGTTTGTTTTTCAGCTTATTGCCGGAAAAGCGCGCTTCCTTGCAATTAATCACAGCGACAAAGTTTCCCGCATCAATGTTGGGAGAATAATCAGTTTTATGTTTTCCCTGCAAAATGAAAGCCGCCCGCGTCGCCAGCCTTCCCAGGTTATCCTTTTGGCAGTCCAGCAGGTAATACTTGTTCTCAACTTTGTGGGGTTTTTCCGGCATAAGTTCCTTCTTTTACAAGTTCGATCACGGCCATTTTGGCACCGTCGGAGCGCCTTTGGCCGATTTTCACTATTCTGGTAAATCCGCTTTGGCGATTGGGAAACATCCGGGCAATTTTCTTGAGCGTTTCCGGCTTCACGCTGCGGGGAAGCTGGAAGCGCAAGAATCTCAAGCGAGCCAGATTGACGCCTCCCGGCTTTTCTGACATTTTTCTTGAGCGGGCGATAATTTTCTCCGCCTTTTTCCTCAACTCTTTCGCCTTCGCCTCGGTGGTTTTTATTTTCTCCCGCAAGAAAAAATCTCCCAGCATTGTTTTGAGCAATGCTTGGCGCTGTTTTCTGATCCGGCTCAATTTTCTGCTTTTCTTGAGATGTCTCATCCTGCTGGAAATTTTACGACTTAAGCGTTAAACCCAAATTTCCAATCGCTTTTTTAATTTCCTTGACGCCTTTTTCTCCCATTCCTTCAAGGCTTTTCAGCTCGTTCTCGCTTAAGGCTATCAAGTCTCTGACGGTTTTTATATTGTTCTTTTCCAAAACATTATTCGTCCTGGTGGAAAAAGAAAGAGTGTTGATATCTGTTTCAAAACTTTCTTTTCCGGAAATTTCCCCTTCGGAAACTTCCGCCGCCCTGGTTTCCTTTTCCGCTTTTTCTTGAGTGGCGGCTTCGGCCGCTTCTTCTTTTTCCTCAAAGGCGGATATCGCTTCGTATTGGGAAATGGCAATTTCAACCGACTTTTGAAAAGCATTTTCCGGGGTTATGGTCCCGTCCGTTTCGATTTCAAGAGTAATTCTGTCATAATCCGTTCTTTTCCCGACCCGCATATTTTCGACGATATAGTTTACCCTTCTCACGGGAGTATAGATAGCGTCAATGGCAATGAGGCCGATTTCTTTCTTTTCTCGTTCCTGTTGTTCCACTGGAACATAACCAAGTCCTTTTTGAACTTCGATTTCCATTTCCAGCTCTCCCTTTTTATCGGTTATAGAAGCAATGGGAGCTTCTTTGTTGACCACCTCCACGTCGGCCGGACACTGAATTTGAGCGGCTGTTATTTTCTTGGCGCCTTTTTCCTTGAGAGTGAGCTTCACCGGTTCGTCTTTATGCATCCGGAACCTCACTTTCTTGAGATTTAAAATTATTTGAATGACGTCTTCGAGAACTCCCGGTATCGTTGAAAACTCGTGAGTTGCCCCTCTTATTTTCACCGAAGTGGCCGCCGCGCCGGTGAGTGAAGAAAGGAGGATCCTGCGCAGGGCGTTTCCGAGAGTCGTTCCGTATCCCGGATAGCAATTCTCTATTTCAACCCGGCCGACATTTTCCCCGATCTTCGTGAATTTTGGCTTCCTGGGAAGAGTGACTTTGATCATTTTTTTGATTTAAAAATTATTTTTCAGGCTCAAAAATTAACGCGAATAATATTCAACGGCCATTTGAACGTCAAGTTCCATCCCCAAGTCGTCCTTGGTTGGCTTGGATTTTATTTTGATCGTCTTTTCTTTCGCGTCCACTTCCAGCCAGCCGGGAACATTTTGTTTGCCGGCGATTGCCTCTTCCGTGCTTTTGAAATATTCTTTTCGGAGCTTCCCCGTTTTCACCCCGATCGTATCTCCCACCTTCACTTCGCGGGAAGGCAGATTCGTCCTTTTCCCGTTCAGCGTGAAGTGGGAGTGCCTCACCAGCTGGCGGGCTTGCTGACGGCTGGTCGCGAACCCGGATCGAAAAACAACATTGTCCAGGCGCATTTCCAGCTTCTGCGTCAAAAGATCGCCCGTAACGCCGGGTTTATTCTTCACGTCTTTGAAATATTTTTTCAGCTGTTTTTCCAAAACTCCATAAATCCTCTTGATTTTCTGTTTTGTAGCCAGTTGCTCCCCGAACTCCGAGCGCGATCTCCTGCTTTTCTGGCCGTGCATGCCGGGCGGATAGGCTTTTCTCACCATAGCGCACTTGGGCGTAGCGCAACGGCTCCCTTTGAGGAAGAGTTTCTCGCCTGCCCTTCGGCAGAGTTTGCATTTTGGAGACAAATCACGCGCCATAATATTACACCCTTCTCGGCTTTTTCGGCCGGCAACCGTTGTGCGGTATAGGAGTTATGTCCTTTATTGACGTTATGTTAAAATCATTGTTGGCCAGCGCCCGAATGGACGCTTCCCGGCCCGACCCGACGCCTCTCACGTAAACTTCGATTTCGCGCAAGCCGTACTTGGCCACCTTCTCCGCCGCCGCATTTACGATTTGAGTGGCGGCATAAGGAGTGGCTTTTTTTGCGCCCCGAAAACCCAGCGAGCCGGCGCTTGCCCAGGCCAGAACTTTCCCACCCAGATCGGAAAAGGTGATGATGGTGTTGTTGTACGTGCACTGAACATTCGCCCGGCCTTTGAGAACCTGGCGGCGAATCTTTTTCTTTCGTTTTTTGACGACCGGCTTTTCCTCTGCAGTTTCTGTCTTGACTTCTTTTTTTTCCCCAGTAATAACAGCTTCTGAACTTTCGCCAGTTGAGATTTTTTCCTTTTTTTCCTTAACTTCCTCTGCTCCCATGCGAATTTACGCGAATGTTTAAGCGAATGAATACGAATAATTATTCGCATTTATTCGTTTTATCATTCGCGATTATTAGCATTTTAGGTTTTTTCCGCCGCCGGTTTTCTTCCGCTTCCCATTGTTTTTCGGACGTTCCCGCGCACAGTCCGGGTGTTAGTCTTGGTTTTTTGGCCCCTGACCGGAAGACCTTTTGTGTGCCGGATTCCCCGGTAGCAACCGATGTCTTTAAGCCGCTTAATGTTCATCTGTTTCTGGTGTTTCAGCTCTCCTTCAATGGTGAAATTTTTTTCAATGTAATCCTTCAGTTTGTTAATATCGGTTTCGCTCATTGCTTTCGTCCGTGCGTTCGGATCCAATTTCAAAGCCGCCAGAATCTCATTGCTTCTGGGCCGCCCGATTCCATAGATATAGGTGAGGGCGATTTCTATTCTTTTGTCGTCGGGGATATTCACCCCAGCAATCCTCGCCATTATTTTTTATAAAACTTCAAAAGTTTTTAGATTTTCACTTTTAGCTTTTAGCTTTTTTATCCTTGTCTTTGCTTATGCTTCGCCACGGAACAAACCACGTAAAGCTTGCCCTTTCGTTTGACGATCTTGCATTTTTGACAGATTTTCTTCACAGAGGCCCTAACCTTCATGGAGCATGGAGTATGGAGCATGGAGCAATGTTATGTGTTCCATGTTCCATGTTATGTGACTAGAGTCTTTGCACTATTCTTCCTTTAGTTAAATCATACGGGCTCATCTCAACCAGCACCCGATCTCCCGGCAAAAGCCGGATATAATTCACCCTCATCCTTCCGGAAATATGAGCCAGAATTTCATGCCCATTTTCAAGCTCCACCCGGAAAGTGGTGCTGGGAAGAGTCTCTTTTATGAGTCCGTTTAGTTTTATGATTTCTTTCTCTTTGGGCATAAACAAAAACAAGGGCAATGCCCCAAGCCTTTCAGCCTTTATACAAGGGGCAATTCATTCCGAATGCTTGAGGAACAGAGTTTTTATGTCTTTATGATATCTTAAATTCTTTTACTTTTTCTGTCAAGGATTAGCTTGACAATTATTTCACTTCAATCTTCACTCTCCCCTCATTCATCGGAACCCGGGTGACGAAAAAGGGCCAGAGGTTGACATCGGCTTTCTGGATGGAAGGGTAGGTTTTGACGAGGGCTTCCAGCTCATTTATATTTTTCCCGAGCGTTCCTTTTTTGAAATTTTCCAGATCCACTCCCTCGGCCAGATTCAAATCGGTCTTTGCCTCGAATTTCACGAATTTCTGGCCGGGGTCCGATTCCGCCAAGAGACAATCAAGAGGCCTTTCAAAATCAACCCGGCTGACACTTTCTCCTTCCTGAACCAGGTTATTTTTCACAATTTCTTTAACATCGCTTTCCAAAAAGGAAAGAGTTTTGGCTTTCATTTTGACGGTGTAGGAAAATTTTTCTGTCTGCGTTCCGACACTAGCCGACGACGTCGCTTCAATCAGCTCCGTCATTACCGCGTCGTCAAAAAATTTTCTCTCCGGCGGCAGGCTGTTTTTGAGTTCCTCTACTGCCTCTTTTTTCACTTCGGCTGTCAGTTGTTCTTTGGCCTTGGAAATATCCTGCGATGTAATGACCAGCGATTCGCCTTCCGCTCCGCCCGTCATAGCTTTTGAAGATTTGGCGTAAAATTTGTCGTACTTCGGCCCGCCGGAAAATCCGGGAATTTTGAAGGTCGTCGGTTCGATGTTGTAGGCCGAGCCGGGCTTGTCCGCTTCCACCGTTACCTCAATGGCCCCCGGTTTTGTTTCCGTTCCCACTTTGGTCATCCCAGGAACCACCGCCCCTTTTGTGATCCGGAAAATCTTCCCGTCGCTCGTCTCAAGGCGAGTTGTCGCAACCAAAGGCTGGTTGTCGGAGCTGAATTCATTGTAAATCACAACGTTTCCCGTCGCCTTTCCGCCGCCGGACTTGCTCCCGGTCGCCTCAAATTCTTCCGTTTTTTCCCTGACCACTTGTTCGAGCACAGCCGGAATAACATCTGCGGATCCATCGACAGAACTCGTCTCAAGGTTTGCCTCCACGTTGACAGAAACGGATTTTTCCTGACTTTTGAGATAAACCGCGATAGTGGCCCGGGGGAGGAAAAAATAAGCTCCGGCCAAGCCAGCTAGAAGGAAAAACACAACGGCGAAAACAAGAAGGTAGCGAGTCGTTTTCTTTGTCACGCGGCTGGTTCTTATAATTTTCTCTTCCTTGCCGCGGCGAAAAGTTCCCGCCTGGGAAATTTTCTCGCCGGCCGGAAAAGAGAAAAATTTTTCCGCTTTTCGCTGTAAATCGCGCCCGAATTTTTCCGGCCTTGGGGAAAAACCAGTTTGGGGAACTGATGAACTTGCCGCAACTTTTTGAAAAGATTCCTTTCGAGTTTTGGGAGCTCTCTTGGATTTGGCTTTTGGGGTTGCCACAATATCGGACAATCTCACAAATCGGTCTCCTGTCTTCTTGTCTCTTGCTTGTTTAGCAGCACCCTTTTTGGCAACAGATTCCTTTTTGGCTTCCTCGAAAGTCATCTTTCCAATGTTTTCCGAAGCAGTTTCCGCGCCTTTCTTGACCTCCGGAACGGGAAGGGGCTCGTCGAAATACTGATCCGACCCGATCTTCGGCTCTTCCTCTGCAAGTTCCCTGGCCAATTCCTCTTCAGCGGGGGCAGCCATTTTTTTTCCGGCTGTCCGCTGCTCCGTTTCGTCAGGATGGTCCTCCAAATCGCTGTCCATTTTCCCCTGGACCAGAATGCCTGCCTTTTCAATCAGCTTTTTTCCAATTTTGTCCTGCGTGACGATCATCAGTTTTTTCTTGCGCCGCCCCGCTTCTTTTTTGAGCAGTTTCAAATTGACAAGACTTTGAAGTAAAAGCGCGCTTTTGGGAGCAATGACAATAATCTCGTCCGCGGCGGCCTTGCGCACCCGGTCGATAATTGAAGTTATTTCCTCATCAACGTCAATGTATAATGTTTTGTGCATTTTAGTTCTGCATCATTTTTACGGCTCGGCGGAGCATGCTTGCCAAAACTTTTTCTTCTCCCACCAAGTCCAGCGCCAAGTTTGCCAGACCCATCGGCGTCACATCCTGCGGATCGCGCAGAAGCCCCGTCGTGTCCTGGATATTGGCCACATCTTTTGGCTGCAAGAACCCGATGTGGGGTTTTTTCGAGAAAGGTAGATTTCCAAGCCACTCTTTTTGGGAAAGCGCCTTTTTTATGCCCGGAAGAGCCGAGCCACCCCCGCAAAGAAGAATTTTGGAGGGCAAAAGATCGGAATCGGCGAATTCGCCAAGTGACAATTCTATTCCATCCAGCCATACCTGGCAGTCTTCGTCCAGCAGTTTTTCAAGGCGTGAGGCGACATCGCGTCCCAGCTCCCGGCGGCCGTAGCGCACCTTGAGCTGTTCGGCTTCCTCAAAATTGATGTTTAGTTCCTGGGCCAACCTCTTGGTGAAAGCCCGCCCGCCCAGCGCGAACATTTTCGTTCCCTCGAGACCCCCGTTTCGGACCACGGCGATGTCGGTTGTCCCGCCGCCGACATCAATGAAAATAGCACTGAAGTCTACCGTATTTTCCAGGCCCATCGAGCGGGCCACCGCGTAGGGTTCAGCCGCGATGCTCAACAAATCCAAATCGAGCTCCTCGGCGATTTTTTGGAGCGCCCCCAAATGCACCATCGGCGCGTAGGCGTTGAATATGCCAATCGAGACGTCGCGCCCCTGAAAGCCGAGGGGGTTGGTCACCCGATAGCCGTCAATCCGCACGTCCACGATAGCCGCGTTGATGAGCTTCACGTCAATTTCGCTGTGTCCCGTTTCCCAAGCCAGCTGCTGGCGAATGCGGTCGAAAGCTTTCCACTGGACTTTTTGGACGATATTTTTGAGCTCCGGAAGGTCAATCCGGACCTCGGGCTTCAGGCGCTCATAGTGGACAGTGGTCGTCGAGCCTTTTACCAGCTCTCCCGCGATCCCCATAATGGTCTGGTCTACTCGGCGCACTCCCGCCATCTGTTCGGCCGCGGCAATAGCGGCTTCGCAAGACGATATCACGCCCGTTATGTCGCTCACTGCGCCGGATTGCATATCACCCAGTTTCTGCCGTACCCGCCCGACACCCGTAACGACGCCTCTTTCTGCTTCCCGGTCAATTTTGAAAATAAGAGCTTTGATTACTTCTGTGCCAATATCCAAAGCTAGCGCATACCCTGCTCCGCGGCGCCTCAAAATTTTGGAAAATATTCCCATATTTTAGCCGTTATGGCCTCTTTGTTTTTCTGGACTCATTATACTAAAATAATTAAGAGGAGGCAATTAAAAAAAGGAGGACAGACACATGGGATTTTGGCAAAGGCTGGGAGAGTTTACGGCGAAGATATTGATTATAATAGGTATTGTGGTTTTCATCGTTATTGAATGGTATGAGAAAGTAAGAAAGCCCATCAAAAAGAAATGATTGCCTCCTTCTTTTTGACACTCCTCCTAGTTGCAACTACTATTATTATATTATGACCATCAAGCCGGAAACTTTATACAAAATTTCGCGTTTTTTCATTTATCTCATTCCCCTTCTGGCGATAATCGCCGCCGGTTATCTGATTTTTTTTCCGATTGATGTCTATCGCTTCTATTCCGAAGACCCGAACGCCTCCAAATTCGAATTTCAAAAAGACCCCGCCAAAAACGAGCTGACTTTTGGCATATTTACCGTTCGGGAGAGCCGCTTTGCCGAAGTAAGCCTGGGTCTCAAAAACAGCAACTCGAAATCCTGCCGCCCGGAACTGGTGAGTCTTCGCAAAACCTATCAGGCTTTTCTTTTTCCCGAGGGCGAAGAAATTGCGGATGCCGGAAAGCTGCGTGAGATCCTGTTCGCCGACAACAAGACCAAATACCCCAACGGGTCGCTCCTTCACGTCAAATCGACCAACCAAGTTTTTTTCATAAGCCACGGACAAAAGACGCTCTTCCCGGGACCGGAAATTTTTGAGGCTTTCGGATACAGTTTCGACAATTTGACTGACGTTGACTCGGCAACCATTGATGAATTCAAAGACGCCGACATCGGCGTTTTCCTTTGGACGATTCCCCACCCCGACGGCACGATTTTTGAAACCTATCCCTCCCGTCGCCTCTTCGTCACAAACAACGGGAAAAAATATCCCATCGCTTCCGAAGAGATCTTGAAAGGAGTCTGGCCGGATTTTTACACAATCGCCGTGGGCGATGAAAACGCGAGTGAAAATTTGGACTGCCAGCCGGCCCTGGGAAAATTTTCCCGGAAATTCTTCTGCCGCTTCGACCTGGCCCAGCTTTCCGGAATCGGGCGCTATCATCTTTTCACGGCGAAGTTTCCATCCCGATGCTCTGTTGCAAACATCCACCCCGATGATTCTCAAGTCCGCTATATTTCCGAAAAGTCGTTCGCCGTTTTCAAAACGTCGGTGCGAGACATCGCCGCGTCGGTGCTTAACCGGTATTTCTATAAAACCACTAACGTAGTAAAATGACCTGGAAAATTTTTTGGCAAAAAATCTCAAAAGATCTTCTCATTTCGCTTCTCATCACCTATTTTTTTCTCCTTATCCCGGAAATTGTCCTTCCGGGCATTGTCAGTTCCCACTTCAACCCTAAATATCTCCTGGCGGCGATTTTGCTTTTGGGACTGATTTATAGTTGGCTCGGAAAAGGACAAAAAGAAAAAGAAAGCGCTAAATTCAACGTCGTTTCCCGTCATCTCCTCCACATCATCCTCTTCGTCATCGCCCTGATGCTCATCTTGAGCCTCTATAAAATGAAAATCTGGCAGATTCTCGTTGTGACCATTCTTTCTCTCGCTCTCGTCATCGCGGCCGGAAATACGCTGGTGGAGAAGGAATAAAAAAACCAGTTCCAAATTAAGAGAGTCAGCTCCTTGAAAAAAATCTTTTTACGTGCTAGGTTGTACAAAAAGGAGAAAAAGGAGGGAGAATATCATGGGAAGATATGCTCTTTGGATAATCATAATCGCCTTTTTAGGAATAAACTCCGGCGATTGCATTCCTATCGCTATAAGAAGCGACTTTCAGACCGATCAGGAACTTCAAAATTTAATCTCAAAACTTGAATTACCCGCGACTGACCTAAGAACGAACAAAGAAGGGGACATTGAGTTTATCTTTCACAAAGACGGCGCAAACCCTTTCGATGTTACCTTCTCTGTTAGGAACGGGCAAATAACAAGAGTCCTCCTTTGTGGAGGCAGAGATTCCCGCGAAGAAACATTCGGAAAAACCAAGAAGTTCCTTGAAAACGTATTGCAGCTGCCGCCCTTTAACGTCAATAGTCTCCTAGCTCGGGCTATTGCCGCAAGCTATATTACTTATTGGCAAAGCAATGAACACTACAAATACGAAAAGTGTGGTAAATGTGAGGGCATAAAAAATAATCATGATAAGTGTGAAAATTGCCGGGTTATAGCCACGGATTACTGCGATGAATTCGGCATCAAAATCTTCACATGTATCACGAAAAAACATTACCAGATCGTAATCTGGCCAGGAAAAAGGATTCTGATCTAATGAGCCAGAAAGACATAGCATATTAACAGGGCGCTAAATGGCGCCCTGCTCTTTTTGTCACGTTATTCTTTTCTGGGTTACCTAAGCGCTAAATTATGATTCCTTCTCTATCGCCTCTTCAACCTTCCTTTTCGCCTCCCCTAAAAGTTCTTTCGTCCTTTTTCGCGCTTCGTGAGACTCACGGACAAGTTTGGCGATCTTTTGCTGGGTTGCGGCTGGCAAAATTGGAATTTTAAATTTTCTTAGATTCTTTGAATAGATATAGGGTTGAGCTAAACCAGATTTGTTCATTTCAGCCTGTGAACGACCAATAATTGAATTCAATACGAATCCCAGATAGATTGGATTTATTTTTTTCTCATCGGCTCTTATTAGATTTATAAAACTCCCAATCGCGATATTTTCACTTTCCAGATAATTATGACAAAATCCAAGGTTAGCACCAACAGAATAATATAGTATGTCATTTTTCTTTACTAAATACGGCTCGTTTCTTTTATCCTCAAAAAAACTTTTCGCAACTTTCGGAATTTCCTCATCCTTCAGAAAAGAATAATCGATTTCCCTATCCTTTATCCATTTTTGAGAGAAAAATTTTATTTCTCCATTTTCAGAATACGGAGGCTGATTCCCATTATTGATAAATGTTGTTAAATCTTCTAAATAGTCCAATCTACCTTTGAAATTCTCAACTTTATCAATTACCGCTCTGAATTTTGAATGAAAATACTCCGCGTCCATCCGCCCGGCAGATTTCACATCGGATAAATTGGCAATCGAAAATCTTTCTTCGTCCTCCATAGCTTTAGCGAAGGAGGAAAGTCCTAATTCTCCCAAAAGCAAATTTTTGGCTTGGTTGTACAAAAGTTTTGAATTTTTGAGTTCGCTCAATCCTTGCCTGTATACAGTTTCAACTTCTTTTTGTAAATTTTTCTCAATGTCTGGAATCAACAGAGTTTTCGTTTGCCACAGAAAAATATGCTGTTGAATGCTGCCCACCGGTAATCTCAAGACTTGTTTTTTCCCGTATTTAGAATTTAGAAATACCGAGATAAAGAAGGGAGAGTAATTATCTTTTAGAGTTATTTTGACTATATCCTGGTTGGAATTTAACTTTTCTGAAATATCATAAGCAACTGCCGCGTTGCCAACCGAACCAGACATTGAAAGTAAAACCTGATTATTGCTCACGCGAGATTTTTTCAAAATTTCGTCAACGCTTTCATCAATACACCGCACATTTTCAAGGTCAATAAAACCATCCTTTATATTCTCGGCAACTATAAAAGGAATACCTTCTTCTCTCCATACAATTTGACTCGTAAGCGCGTATGCTCCAAAACTTTCCAAATTTTCAGAAATATTCTCGAGTGTTTTATGAGGAATTGTTTTTAATTTTTGCACAATTTCCAAATACTCCGGCTGGTAGTATTCCGCATCCAACCGATGCGCACCTTCAAGTTGGGATTTTTGGATTATGGAATAAGTGATCATTTTTAACGTTTATTAGAATCAGTGAATAATGTCTTTCGCTTGGATCAGATTAGCCTTTAAAAGTGTTTTTGTTGTTTCGTTTATGATCCGATACATACTTAAAATATTCTGTCTTGCTTTATCAAGCGTATCAATCGCTTCACCATGAAAGTGCGCAGGTGTATGTCGATAATGATATAAAAATCGTTTCATAGATTGAACCATATCTTTTATATGAAGCTTTTCTTCTCTTGAGAGCTTGGGCTCTTTTTGAGTTCGTTGCTCCAATTCCTTGATCAGCTTGTCTATTGTTCTATCAACTTTTTCTTCGTCAAAATAAGTACCGGCAAAATTCGGATTTCCCGAAGACGGAAGTTGGAGGTCCGCCGCTATTTGAAAGAGAAATCCTTCAAATGCTTTATAAGCTGGCGCAGTAAAGAAAGAAAAATCATTAAATCTTTCCTTAAATTGTTCTTTCCACAATTGGTCCAGAGTCAAAGAGTCGGCCAAATGATTTATTACTCTTTCACTTAGAAAATATAGAGTTTCCTCATCAAAATGATTATTCAGATCGGCTGTGGGTTGGTTTCCTCTGTGTCGACCAAAAACTTCATTTTTCCTAACCCACTCTCCATTAACATGCTCACCTAATCTATTAAAGTATTTGCTCATAGTTTTTATTAAATTTTTTTCGCAAACTTTAAAAACTCATCTGCGATTTCGTCGAGGTCATGATCCAAAACTTTACGACCCTTTGTGTCGTGGACAAAGCCCCCGCTAGCATCCTTCTTATAAACAGGATCTCCAGAATTGTCTTTACCTCCTTTCTTGGAAACTGCTAAAAAAATAGGGTAGTTTCTTAGAGCTTCTTCGTCCTTGTCCCACTTTTTCAAAAACAAAACACTTGTCTTTACACCAGCATGAGGCCTAAAAGTGTTTCCGTGAAGACCAATAACGGCGAGAATTCTCGCTTTGTTCAGCAAATAATTTCGGACGTATTCCATATTTGTATTATTCAAAACGCCCTGCGGCAGAACAATCGCCATTCTCCCGCCCGGGCGGAGCATATCGAGAGTCCGTTCGATAAAGAGAATATGCCGTTCGATTTTATTCACCAGTTTTCCCCTCTTTTTTCCAAAAAAATACTGCCGCAAAATTCCGGAATCCTTGATCTCCCCCGCAAAGGGAGGATTGGTGAGAAGCACGTCAAAATTCAAATAATGAAAAGTTTTTTGATTCTCCGCGTTGTCAGCCGAATTTCCCAAATCAAGAAGACGCGTTTTTAGCTTCGCTCTCGCGTCAAGGAGTTCCACATCTTCCCCCTGCCATTCGCGCGGATCGAGAGAATTCAATTTGAACATATGCGATCTTCCGTCTCCCGCAATCAGCATCAGCGCTTTTGAAACTTTTGAAATCTCCTCGGCAAAATCAATTCCCCAGATAAATTCTTTCGCATATTCTTTCATTGAATCGTCGGAACCATTGAAATATCTGTCTCGCACATAATACATTGCATTTATCAAAAATCCTCCAGAACCAGCCGCCGGGTCAATAACATACTCGTCTTTTTTCGGGTCGAGCATTTTAACAGCCATCGCGATAACATGGCGAGGCGTGAAATATTGGCCCTTTTTCCCTTTGGCAACTTCCGGGATCAGATGTTCAAAAGCTTCGTCAATTATGGAAAGATCCGAGCCGAACAGACGCGCTTTTTCAAGTTCACCAACCACAATCGACAAGTGGTCGGGCGAAAGTTTTATATTTTCCTCTCTAGAAATATCCCCGGCCATTTTCGGGTCGCTTTTTTAAAAAGTTCATTGATAGCGCTGTAAGTTTTTGACGGATCTTTGTATTTTCTGAAAAATATTTCCTGATCAGGCCTCGCGAACCGGGCTTCGCTTTCGTCAAAAAGCTTGGCATAAATAAGTTTGAAAACTTCATTGAAAACATCCACCCCGGCGTTGGCAAGAACCAGCTCCTCCATATTTTCAATTATGTCCTTCAAATCAGCTTTGGTGGTCGTGTCTTTCAAAAGAGTCTTTTTTTCTTCCAGTAAATCGTCAATTGTTTTGTCGGCCGTTGGTAGATCCGGCAAAGTATCGCTAAACTCCCGTGGATACGGACGATACAAAATCACTCGGCTATGGCCGTTTGACCACAATCCGATTTCCGCGCCTTCGGCGTTGAGATAGCTTTTTAGCTGATCAATTCCCTTTTCTTTTTTCGGAATTTTTGTTTCGAGAATAATGTAGGGAGTTATTTTGTCCTGTTTGAAAACCACCACGTCCGCGCGAGCATGTTCCTTTGTCCCAAAGTGAATAGTTCTTTCCGCATCAATCCGATCCATCGGGTATTTGTAAATTTTGTTGAGCTTGTGAATCCAGAGTTGGCGGACGATTTCTTCCGGCTGGGATTTGTTTGTGTTTTCGTCATAAACAAAAACATCCTTTTGTCTTTTGAGACATTTGAGATAAAATCGGTCTTTTTCTTTTTCAAAAATATAAAGGACATCTTCAATTTTGATGTCCGAAAATTCCTGCAGGTTATACTTCGTTTCTCCATTCTTAAAAATCTTACTTAATACTTCCCCGACCTTATTTGGTTTTTTCGTTGGCATAAAATTTCAAAATTATTTGATTGGCTTCCAAAGATCACCTTTTAAAACTGATATGACTTTCCCTTTCATTTCCACCTCGTCTGTGAAAAGAATATTTTCGTGATTCGGATTTTCAGGTTTGAGATAGACATACGGCGCTTTGTCTTCTGAAATAAATCTCTTGATTGTTGATTCATTGCCGAATTGAGCAAAAACAATGTCACCGCTCACGAATTCTTTCTGCTCTCTCACTATAACAACGTCTTCATTCTCAATGCCCGCGTTTATCATCGAATCTCCTGAAACCTTGAGGAGAAAAATATTTTCTTTTGGTTCAGCTATTTCTTTTGAGATTGTTTGCCATTCGCTGGTGATTTCAATTGTTTCCGCGAAAGCGCCGGCGCTTGTGGCTCCGATGAAAGGGGCAAGAGCTGGTTCGCCAATTTCTCTATAGCCGAAAGGAAGAATAGCTATACTTCTCGCGCCCGACTCTTCGCGCCTAATCGCCCCCGCTTCCTTGAGTTTCTCGAGAAGATCCAGAATTGACTGATTCGAGACTACTTTCAATCTTTCCCGCATTTCTTCAAAGGTTGGAGGAAATCCTGTTGACTTTATATATTCGTAAATAATCTTTAATAGTTCTTTTTGTCTTTTTGTAAGCGGCTTTTTCATACTTTCATATTACCCGACTATATCTTCTGTGTCAAGAGGAAAATTGCGGATAAATCAAAAAAGTCCCGCATGGGGACTCTTTTTGTCCAGACAAGAATAATTCTACTCTATCTTCGCCCCTTCTCCAATCCCTCTCATCTCGGACCGTTTGGCTTTGACGATGTTTTGGTAGCCCATTGAAATCGCCAGATTCTTCGAAGCGAATTGGCGGCGGGTGCCGTTTTCGATGAAATAGTATTTTTTATTGTAGCTTACCACCGCTCCGTTTTGAAAAGTTAGCTTGCCGCGGTTTTTGTATCTTTGGGAAAGTTTTTTAGATACTTTCACCGCCATTGAGCGCGAGAAGGTGGCCCGGAAAACGTTCTGCGTCATTTCCTTTTTCGCCCCGCCGCCGTTTAGGTAAAAGAATTTTTTATTGTCATAAGTGATAAGCGTTCCTTGCGGAAAATCCGTGAGGCTGTCAATCGAGCTTCCGTCGGCATAACCGGCCAGTTCGCTATCCGCGGCGCTATGAGCGCTTTCCAAATCAACCAAGCCGAGATCCGCGCTGGAGAGATTGAGCCGTCTCTTCTCACCGACGCTGATCAAAAAATAATTCCCGCTTTCGTCGTTCACAAAGGCTCCACTTCGGAAGCCGGCGACTGCTCCATTCGAATAGCTGTTCCACTTTTCTTCCGTCACTTCGACAAAACTGGAGGCGTCGTAACTGGAGTCAAGGACCGCTGAACTTGTTATTTGGCGTAAAACGCCGTTTTCGATGATTCCTTTTCGATCAAGAGAGGAAACCTTGACCAGCGTTCCGGAAGGAAAAGCTATGTTGTCTGCGTTTTCGCTGTTTTCCGCCTCGCCCGCCAGCGGATAGGCCTCGAGTTGAGTTTCAGCTATTTCAATCGTCGTTCCTTTCGCGCTTCCCGAGTATCTCTTCCCGCCGGAAATTTCATATTTTTCATTGCCTCCGGGGATCCGGTAAGCGTAATTTTGAAAAGTGGCCGCGTAACTTGCGCTCGTCCCGCGGATGTCGGAGAATTTATTGTGGATATTTTTCCCCGGACAAGCCGTATTGGCCACGTCCTTGTGGCCGATGACGGCCGAGTTCAGTTTTTTACCGTGGAACCTGATATCGGAATTTATTTCGATATTATTGTTCGCCGAAAGCCAGCCGACGAGCTTTTCGAGCGAAGCCAGCGCTTCGGTTGAAATGTTTTCTGATTGATAATTCCCCAAGACAGCGACGCCGATGGAGCCGGAGTTATAGTTTGTCCCGTTATAATAGGAATGTCCGCCAACGACGCCGTTTCCGCCATAGCGCCCCTCAAAAATAGAGCCGTCTTTTCCAATCACATAGTTGTAACCGATGTCGCCCCACCTCCGGGTGTAGGAATGGTAGCGGTAAATTTTTTTGATTTGTTTTGAAGTCGCGCTTTTGTAGCTCGTGGCCGTGTGGTGGATGATAATCACTTCCGGAATTTTGATTTCTGCCGGCCAAATACTCTTCGAACGTTTGTCGTATTTTGAATTGGACCAGGCGGAGCGGGAATAGATGGTCGGGACGGAATTCGCAGCTTGAGTTTCTTGGACATTTTTCTTTGCCCCAGACAAATCAACCGGGAAAATTGCCAAGAAAAAAATCAGGAGCAATAAAAAGCTAGATTTTTTTGTTTTGGGAAGCATTATACGAAAATTTTGAATTACGAATTTTGAATTTTGAATCAAATCTTAATGATTTGATTTTGAAACATTAGAAATTCTATTATTAAAAATTCATTCAACCGCGCTCTAAATCCCCGAGCGTAAGCTCGTGGGAGATTCATAATTAAAAATTCAAAATTATTCTACTTTCCCCAATTTTGTATCGTCATCCACGTACTGAAACGTGCAAGTCTCATTCTCATTGTTCCTCGCCTCAATCGTTTCAAAAGCCTCCGGCGACAAGCCCCCGACGCGGTTCGTCCAGATGGCCGGGCCGGATTCCAGAATTGAAGCGACCACCCTTTTCCCGTTCCGGCTGTTGGTGACGAGAACTTTTTTCTTTTTGTGCCAGGACTTTTTTTCCGAATCGGCGTGAAGGGCCCGCGTTACCCGCTCCCATTGCCCGCCTTTGTATTTGTAAACCTGCTTCACGCTGTCATTCTTGTCGTGGGAAGACTTCGAGCTTTTATAACCGCGCTTCAAGCCTTTCAGTTTGTCGCCGCTTCTTGAAGAGTATCTCGCGTACTCGTCTCCGATTTTCACATATCCGGATTTGGCGAAATCATCGCCGGACTTGAGGGCGATTGATTTCTCACTTTTGGAAACGTTTTCATCGAGGTCCGACGCCGGCTCGATCCAGTCGGCGTATCCCCAGCGCATATTGACGTAATATTTTTCTTCCTGCTTGTCGTCCTCGTCCAGCGGGCCAAAAGCCCCATAGCCGCCGGCCATTCCGTTCTGGCAGGAGTTGGATACATCAGTCATTTTGTAGTGGCTCGAGGCGGATTGATTTTTCTTGAGCCAAAGATGCTGTTCACGGGCGATCTTTCCCGATTCCGCCGGAAGAGGATATTTTCCCTCAATGATTTTTATTTCCCCGCCGCTTTCGTTTCCTGACGTATTGCCTGCCGCTTGATCTCGCTGATATCTTTTGACCGCTTTTCGATATTCTTTGCGGCTCACTTTGGGAAGATATTTCTGCCAATACGCAATCGGCACACCATTTCTCTCAAGCATCGCCTGCCACTTGGATTTCTTCACCGCCGAAACACTGGTTGCTGATGAGATGACAAATAGAATAAAACCAACCAAAAAGAAGAGAGAAATAAAATTTTGAATTTTGAATTTTGAATTTTGAATCAAATCTTAATGACTGAATTTAAAATTTCGAAATTAAAACATTCAAAATCTATTCGAAATTCGAAATTATTAACCTGTTAGCCACTCCAGAGTCTCTCTTGCGCATTTTTCCCAACTGAAATCTTTCGCTCTTTCCAGCCCCTTGCGGCGCAAATCACCTCGCAGTTTATCATTTTCGAGGATTTTTTTCAAAGCTTCGGCCAAATTTTGGTTTGAATAAACATTAAAAAGCAACCCGGCATTGTCCACGATTTTCACTAAACTAGAGTTATTTGCCGCGATTACCGGCGTTCCGCAGGCCATTGCTTCGAGAACGGGAAGGCCAAAGCCTTCGTAAAGAGAAGGCAAAACAAAAACTTTCGCGCCGGCGAGAAGCGCCGGCAGGTCTTTCGTTTCGAACTTCCCTGTGTATATTACGCTCCCGGTGGACTTTATTTTTTCCAGAATCGGCTCATACTGCCAGCCAAAGTCGCCGGCGATGACCAGTTTTAAATCCTTTAGATTTTTTTCTTTTTTAATGATCTTGTAAGCCTCGATCAGGGTTTCTATGTTTTTGCGGGGCTGGATGGCACCGACGTAGATTATGTATTTGGCATCTGGTATTTGGTATTTGGTATTTATTTTTCTGATTTTATCTAGAGAAATTTTTTCATTAAATAGTTCTTTGTCGTAGCCGTGGTGGATTACTTTTATTTTTTCCGCGTTGATTTCAGGATAAAGTTTTAGAATGTCGTTTTTTGTAGAATTTGAAACGGCAATTAGTTTGTCAGCATTTTTCACCGCGTAGTCGGTAAAAAGATTGAGACGATGCAGATCTTTTTTGGGAAAAAATTGGGGAAAAATTTTGAAAGCCAAATCGTGGATGGTGACAATCGTTTTTGTTTTCCGGGAACGCAAAAATGGTAATGAGTGCATTGGCATCCAGAGAATATCCGGTTTTTCGCGAAAAATTTCCCAGGCGAAGCGCGTCTGCGTCCACCAAAAAGGAAAAGGTTTTTTGATAATTTTGTAATTTTTGAAAATCGGGAAAGCGAGTTCCGGGTTGAACTCTGATTTGTGATAAATCAAAAATTGGCTCTCCTCGTCAAGAGAACCAAATTTTTTCAAGAGATTCTGGATATAAATTCGCGTGCCGTCGATCCGGGGATGGTCCAAATCGGCGGCGTTGATGGCAATCCTCATGCTGGCAACTGGTAGTTGGTATCTGGTATTTAGTATTTGGTATCTACACTCGCGATTTAATAAAATTCTTCAAATCTTTGCCAATATCTTCTCTTTCAAATGCATAAGTTAGCATCGCTTTCAAATAGTTGAGCGGATCTCCTGTCGTGAGCCATTGGCCGTCTTTCACTTCCTTAGCCAAGAATATTCCTCCGGACTTGACGTAATTTTTAATGGCGTCCGTAATCCAGAGCTCGTTTCCCTTCCCCAGAGCCGTCTTTTTAAGCACATCCACAATTTCCTGATTCAAAATCATCCGCCCGAAATCAGCCAGTCGCGACGGCGCTTCCTCGACGGAAGGTTTTTCCACGATGTCCTCGATTTCATTCGTCCCCTCGCGCAATTTCACGATTCCATACCGGACTACGTCCTCTTTGGTAACCTCTTGCACGCCAATCATTGGATGGCCGTTTTTTTCGTAATCTTCGACCATCTGCTTTGTGAAAGATATTTTTGATTTCACGAGGTCATCACCCCACACAAACACGAACGGCTCATCATCAACGAGGCTGGCCGCCGAAAGCACTGGGGTTCCGTTCCCGTAAGGTCCTTTTTGCCGGACGTAAACAAAATTCGCCATTTCAGAAACCTTTTTTATCTTTTCGAGCAACTCCAGTTTGCCCGCTTTTTCCAAATCGCTTTCCAGCGCCCAAGAATAGTCAAAATGGTCCTCTAACGGCTTCTTGTCCCACTTAGTAACGAGAATAATGTCTTCGATACCGCCTTCGACCAGCTCTTCAACAACCAACTGGATGATGGGTTTGTCCACAATGGGGAGCATTTCCTTGGGCATAGCCTTGGTCACCGGCAGAAATCTCGTTCCGGAGCCGGCCACGGCCACAATAGCTTTTTTAACCTTCATGATTTCTCTACAAATTACGAATTACTTACGAGTATACGAATATTTAAATACGATTTTATGTTAATTGTTTCTTAGCCAGCGCCTTTTGCTCCTCGTTGAATTCGGCGATGGCAGCCTCGATTTTGGGATCGAAATTTTGGTACAATTTCTTTTCCTTCACGATCCGGCTGGCTTCAAGGAGCGTGTCAAACGTCCCCGCGTCCAGCCAATCGCCTTTCACTTGGCTCACTTGAAGCTCCCCTTTTTTCAGATAAAAATTCATAAGATCAGTGATTTCAATTTCACCCCGGCCGGAGGGCTTTGATTTTTTGGCCACTTCCGAAACCCGGTGATCGAAAACATAAAGCCCCGGAATGGCGTAATCGCTTATCCATTTTTTTGGTTTCTCGACAATCTGGATAGCTTTTCCGGATTCATCGAATTTCACTACGCCGTATCTTTCCGGATCAGGAACTTTTTTGGCAAAAACGTGCCCGCCGGAGTGGAAATTTTTTATAATTTCCGAAAAATCATCCTCAAAAATATTGTCGCCTAAAATCATAGTCACGTTGTCTTGATCAATGAAATTTTCACCCAGAATGAAAGCTTCCGCAAGGCCCCGCGGAGCGCTTTGCACTTTGAATTCGAGGCGAACTTCGTGGCGGTCAAAAACAGGCCCCAGAAGATTCAGGAATTGCCCGGCGTCGCGCGGTGCAATGATAACGAGAATATCCTTGATGCCGGCTTTCACCAAAGTGTTGAGCGGATAGAAAATCATCTGCTTGTCATAAACCGGTAAAAGCTGTTTCGAGGTAGTATGCGTCAAAGGAAATAATCTTGTTGCCGTCCCGCCGGCGAGGATTATGCCTTTCATTTTTTTCATAAATTTATGAACTAGAAATTATTTTTCCGCGAGCATTACGTAATTTACCTTCAAATATTCTTTGAGCGCCTCTTTATAATCCCTCAAAGGTTTCAGTTTGGTATTGAGAAGAACGGACGACTTCGGCCGTTTGGCCGGACGAGGAAATTCAGATGAAGCCACCGGGACAACTTCGACTTCCATTTTCGCGATCTTGAAAAGTTCCACCGCCGCTTCGTACCAGGTGCAAGCGCCCTCGTTCACGACGTGATAAATCCCGAAGGGAACCGGCTCCTCAATTATTTTTTTCGTCTCAAGCGCTAGATCGGGTGTGTAAGTAAAACAACTTTTTTCCTCGTCAACTACTTTTAGTATCTTGTTATCTTTAGCAAGCGCAATCATCGTATCGAAAAAACTTTTCTTCGACATTGCCGACTTTCCCGGCTTTCCGAAAAGCTTCGAGGTACGGATGAGCCAAAATTTATCCGTGTTTTTTTGAATTTCTTCTTCGCCCAGAAACTTAGAGCGGCCGTAATTTGAAATGAGTGCAGGTTTATCAGCCTCGCTGTATTCCCCTTTTTCGCCGTCAAAAACATAATCAGTTGAGTAGTGAACCAGAGGGATATTTTTCTCTTTGCAAATCTTTGCCAGGATTCCCGGCGCTGTGCCGTTTATCTTTTTGGCCAGCTCAAATTCAATCTCATCCGTTTCACACTTGTCCACGGCGTTGTAAGCAGCAGCATTGACGACAATCTGCGGATCAACTTCCTCAATTTTTTTGCGCAAACTTTCTTCGGACGCGATGTCAACCTCGCCCCGATCGCAAGCGAAAACTTCCCAATCCTGGTCAGCCTCAAAAATTTTGACCAGATCCTGCCCAAGCATTCCGTGGGAGCCGAGAATTAATATTCTTTTCATAGTCTCAACAAAAATAATTCAGGCGCTCCACTACCATATAAGCTAATATGATAGTGAACTTTATCTTTTCAATTTATCGATGAGGTTGAATATCATAAAATGAGCGGGATACTTCTTTTTGATTCTTTCCCATTCATTTATAGGCACTTGTTTTTGAAATTCCTTCTTGCTTTTGAATTGTTGTAGTTCTTTCAAATATCCACCAAAACCGGAATATAACCAACGATTTACACTATTAATGGTATTGTATCCTACTTTCAGTTTTCTTCTTATTTCCTCGAAATTCCACCCTTCGAGCAACATTTTTGCTATTTCAATTCTTCTTGTCAGCATAAGAGATTCACTCGGAGTCAGTAAATCTTTAAAAAAGTTTGCCGCGTCTTTTTGGGTTTTTAATTCTGCAACCATTCTGAAAAAATCATTCAGCATTGAATACCTTTCTCTCTGATCTACTTCATATACTCTGCGCTTAGACATATAATAATCTTCCCCTATTTATACTATCATATAAGCTTATATGATAGTATACGTAAACTTGGCGAAATATTCATTTCCAGTTTTCTTTTTCCCTGATTATATCTTCAATATATTTTTTCGCTTCGAGTTGCTCCTTGAAAGAATTTTCCAGTTCGATAGCCAGCATATCTGAAAAGAAACTTATCGGAAATTTTTTCAAGTAATCCAGATCGGAAAGCTTTTCCAAATAATGAGAGTCGTAAATATCAGCGTTGACCATCGGCTCGTATTTTCTCTTGGAAAAGCAGACAGAAATGTGATTGCAACCGATTTTGCTGTTTTCTATAATTTTCAGTTTTTTCGGATAATAGTCGGGATATTCCTTTTCTTCAGCCGCTAGATGCGAGAAATCAAGGCAGATTCCGGCGATTTTGTATTTTCGGAAAATCTCCTCATTAAAAAATGACCTGCGCTTCGGGTAATAAAGATTCTCCACATATATTCTGTCCCGATATTTGCTTTTTGAGACAAACTGGTAAAATTTCCCTTCGGGGTGCACATTGAAGCACTCCGTCCCGAATTTATCCGTTAAATAATCAGCCTCTTTTTCTTCCATATCATCACGAAGATGAACAAATGGAATTCTCAGTAATTTTATTTTCTCAAGAAGAGAAAAAAGTTCCTTTCTCTCAATCATTTCAAGGCAAGTTGGGAAAAGCGCAATTTCCTTGAGATTCAACTCATCAATTTCCTCAATTTTTCTCCTCCAGTCTGACTGCGGGGTGGTCGTCAGACCTAATAATATCTTCCTTTCACTTTCCATATTGCCTTTCGTAATATTTCAAATACTCCCCGCTCTTTATCTTTTTCCACCAGTTCTGATTTTCCTTATACCATTCAACCGTTTTTTTCATTCCTTCCTCGAAACTCATTCGCGGTTGCCAGCCCAGTTCGTTTTTTATTTTAGAAAAATCCATCGCGTAGCGGCGGTCGTGGCCGGGGCGGTCTTTCACATATTCTATCATTTCTTCGCCCTTCCCAAGAAGCGCGAGAATTTTTCGGGTAATTTCAATGTTCGGCTTTTCGCAGTCTCCCCCAATGCAATAAGTCTCGCCGATTTTCCCTTTGTGAATGACGAAGTCAATCGCTTCGCAGTGGTCCTCGACATAAAGCCAGTCACGGATTTGCATCCCATCGCCATAGACGGGGACTTTCTTGCCCTCGATTAAGTTTGTAATAAAAAGTCCGTGTAATTTTTCCGGAAACTGATAGGGGCCATAGTTGTTGGAGCAATTGGAAATCGTGACGGGAAGATCGTGAGTGTGAAAGTAGGCCATCACCAGATGGTCAGCGGCCGCTTTGGAGGCGCTGTAAGGGCTTCTCGGCGCATAGGGCGTTTTTTCATTGAAAGGAGGATTCTTCGGCCCAAGATGGCCATAAACTTCGTCGGTCGAAACATGGTGAAATCTTTTCCCCCCATTATTTTTGGCCGCCTCAAGAAGATTATGCGTCCCGACAATGTTAGTGTGAATAAAAGCGGCGCTATCGAGAATCGAGCGATCCACATGCGACTCGGCGGCAAAATTGATGATAATGTCAATGTCTTTCACTAATTTATCAACTAATTTCTTGTCCGCGATGTCACCTTTCACGAACTTATAATTCGGATTTTTTTCGACATCCTTGAGATTTTCCAGATTCCCGGCGTAGGTCAAAAGATCAAGATTAACAACTTGATAGTCGAAGTATTTGCTCAAAACATATCTGACAAAATTTGAACCTATGAACCCCGCACCTCCCGTAATAAGTAATTTCATATTTTTCGATTTCCTATCAGTATACTAGTATACTGATATATTTTATTTATTGTTTTTGGCCAAAGGAACTTAGAACGGAGAATTAAAATTCTTGAAATTTTGCAGTTTGCCATCTTTTTTCGAAAGAATCGGTTCTTTCACCGGCCAGTCGATGGCGAGATCTGGATCGTTCCAGATTATTCCGGAATCGGACTCCGGAGCGTAAAAGTTGTCTACTTTATACATAAATTCCGTATTGTCTTCGAGGGTGAGAAAAGCGTGGGCGAAGCCGCGCGGGATGAAAAGCATTTGGAAATTATTCCCGGAGAGTTCAAAACCTTCCCATTTTCCAAAAGTCTCTGAATCTTTGCGAAGATCGACAATAACGTCATAAACTTTCCCCCGCATCACCCGCACCAGTTTCGCCTGCGCGTTGGGCGGAAGCTGAAAATGAAGCCCGCGCAGGGTTCCATTTTTAGCTGACAGCGAATGATTATCCTGCACGAATTTCACATCAATCCCGTTTTCGGCGAAAATCTTTTCATTCCAAAACTCAAGAAAGAACCCCCGCTCGTCTCGAAAGACTTTAGGCTTGATGAGATATGCACCTTTGAGTGAAGTTTCAACAAATTCCATAGGCTATAGGGGTCGGACCGCAGTCTGATGAGGCAGGCGGTCCGACCCCTATAATATATCCCAAACCGCCAAAAAAATCAAAAAAGTCCCGACGTATGTCAGGACACCAAAACTTTTCACTTTACACTTTAAACTTTTAACTTTTATAGTTCTCCTCTCATTAGCCTATTCAATCTCTCCTTCACTTCCTCATCCGTCGGTTCATGGAAGTTGGGAGAAGGAACGGCTGGCTTTTCTTCGGTTATTGGCAAATTGTCCGGAGCCGGGCCGGCCGAGATCGGTTCTGCTTTTTCTTCCGGCACTGCCGGCTTTTCTTCAATAGTCGCCGGTTGTTCTGGTTTCATTTCTTCCGGAACAACTTCTTCCGCTTCTGGCTCAACTATTCTTTCTTCGGCTTTCGGCTTGCGAAACAGGAAATCTTCGAAGGCCAGCCAATAGATAAGATACAAAATCAAACCGCCGGCGAAACCCCAAGCCGAATTTTTTCGCAAATCGGGTTTTATGTAATTCGCGGAAACTTCCGGATCGGCAATCATTTTGTATTTGAAAGGCGAGCCGTCGTAGAGATCACGGGCGTAATCATTCACCTCGCTTGGAATCTTCACGATGAGATCCTCAACGGCCTGAATATCCGCTTGGGAACTTCGGAACTTCATCAGAACCAGCGAAGAATTTTTGACCACCTCCGCGCCGGAAAAATCAGAAATAAAATCACCAAAATTATTTTCCTGAAAAGTGTCGCTGTTTATGATCCAAGCTGTGTTCCCGACTTCTTCGGATAGATTTTGTGAAGCACTCACCGGTTTTCCCGAAGGAAAGACCACAATTTTTCCGGAGACTTGCCATTTCCGGGGCAAAAGCAAAGAAACCCCAAAAGCGACAAGGGCCGCGGTCGCACCGGCAAGAAGCGCATTGGAAATGAATTTTTTGAAATTAGACACCTTTTCTTAGCAATGTTAAACCTTTTAAAAGGATTTATTAACTTAGCACGCGCCCTTTTTTGTGTCAAGAAAATGAAAAAAGGCCGCCTCCCGTGTTGGGAAAACGGCCTTCTCGCCTTAATCATTCTTGGGAATCATGTCTATTGAGAGAATTTTTCCGCTTTTTTTCTCCAAAACATATACCCGGAATGCCAGGCAATCTGAAGGAATCTCAAAAAACTGGGCTTCGATTTTCCTCACAGGTCCCTCTTTGCTATCCAGTAAAAAAACCACCTCGATGATCTGGAACTCCGACGTGGTGTAAATCCTGCCACCACCTACATCGATTAGGGGTGGATACCACTTGAGCACAGGACAAGGAGAATTTCCTACTACCACTGCCGGAGAAAAGAATAACAATGAAATCATCACCATCGCCAACAGAGCAGTGTATTTCATGAAGCTACCTCCTGCGCGCTATCGAAGTGTTGCGGAAAAAGCCGTAACGTGAATCATAACGTTCACGATGCTGTGAGGCTCCCCTGCTACATACCACACAAACAGGTATGCTTCAGAAACAGGCGTCCCCTCCGCGCTTAGGACGTACTTGTCACCGATAGAACGAACCACGACATTTGTTTTCCTCTTTCCCCACATCGCCTGACAATGCACATTGGAAGCCCCGACAGGAAGAGAGATAGTAATCTCGCACTTTTTCAGTCCTTCCGGCTCGTTGCGGATACCGGAAGAAAAATGGCTCTCCAACCAACGGGAGAGTATTTTCACATTGTCTGCCGCGCCGTTGGCTCGACAGCCCAATGGTCTTCCGATGGCAAAGAATCCGATAGTCAAAATAAAGAACAGACAAACGAGTGATTTCTTTATCGCCTTTTTTATCATATCTTTCCCTCCAATTTTTTAAGACCCAGCCTAAAAAATGTCTTTTATTTACCTTCAAAATCAATCGCGGAAAGACCCCGAAATTGAGCCTTAAAATAAATTTTACCTTATCAAATCCGCTTTTACAATCAGCCGGCGGAAATTGGTTCCCAGCGGCCAGCAGGTGGAAAGGGTAAGTGTCGGCTCGGGAGTATTTTCGAAAACAACCGGATCATCAGGCGCGACGATTTTTTTAAAACCGTTTATTTTATAGTGATAGACAATCGCCCGCCCGTTTTGCTGAATGGTTTTCACGTCAACTGTATCACCCGCGGCAAGACTGTTCAAATCTTTGAAAATATAGTTGTAATTCCCTTTTGCCCAGACATAGTTTGAGCTATGGCCCGAGACGACCATATTTCCAGCTTGACCGGGCGAGGCCGTCTTGGGATAGTGAATAATTCCGTTTTTGAGGTCGGAAAGCATCGCATTGTCATCCTCGCTCTGCGACCAAACCATCGGCACGACCATGTTTATTTTCTTGATGCTGACTGTCACCGCGGGTTTGGCGTCGCCCGGCGCGTCCGGGTCGTAGCCGTTTTGGATTTCCTGCCGGTCGGTGAAGCCGTCAGCGTCAGTGTCGGCCTTCACTGGACTTGTTCCGTGGATGTATTCCAGATAATTGGGAAGGCCGTCGCTGTCCGGATCGTCGTCATACTTTTTCATCGCGGCCGGAAGAGCGTGAAAATCGGCCCATTCGTTGTAGGCCAGCTCATAGACTTCGGTGGCGCCAATCTTTTTTTGGAAATCTTCCCCCAGCTTTCCGGCAAAAGATTCGCCTGAATATGTCTTGGTTGCCGTTTTGGGACCGAAATCAAAATTAACCAGCCAGAAGAGCAAGGCGAAAACCGCCAAAAATATCAGGGCGGCACTCAAAATCTTTTTCCAGTTTTTCTTGAGAGTTTCAAAAATCTTCTTCATGGCATTTTGTAGACGTCGGACGTCTAAGGATATACAGAGAGGTCCGACCGCCAACCGGAAACGGGGAGCGGACGGACCTCTCTTGAAACAAGATTTCTATGTATGTATTATTTTCTGAATCTCTTAATTCCGTAAGCGGAGAGTCCTGAAACAAGGGCGATAAGACCCAGACCGGCCGCGCTCGGACCAGTCGCCGGCAGTCTCTGCGCCGTTTTCACGATGACAACTTTTTTGCCGTCGTGGTCGCGATCGTGATGGTGTCTGTGCTTATGGTCTTTGTCACAATCCTTGTCGCACTCGTCATCGGAATCCGTCTCCGCGCTCGAACTGGAACTGGAGCTGGAGCTTGAGCCAGAAGATGAGCTTGAAGAGTCAGAACTACTGCTACCACTTGTTCCGGAATTGGAGCTTGAGCTTGCTCCGGAACTAGCACTCCCGCCGGATCCTGCGCTAGCACTGGTCTCACCCACACTAGCACTGGCACTTGCCGAGGAGCTGGCACTTGAGCTAGAGCTGGAACTTGACTGCGCTTTAGCCACAGCGACTCGACCGACAGCGAAAAGAAGAGCGAGAACTGCAACTGCTAAAATCTTCCCACTAATTTCTTTCATCTTTTTCATACGTTTAATTAAATTAGTTAATTCCCTAAAAGCGATGTAGCAGACTAGCAAAATAAGAGTTTTTTGTCAATACTGGAAAACAAAATGAAAAATAAAAGGGTTATTCCGGCTATCTAAACGTCTTAAATAGGGCTTATATATAGCATTTTTATAGAAACAGCAATGTAAAACTTCTTAAATATTATAGAAAGCCCACTCTTACAAGAGTGGGCTTTAAGACACAGAAATTTATTGATGCCTTCTTTATTTGCCAGCAGCGGCCGCGGCTGCAGCTGAACTGCTGCTGCTACTCGAACTGGAGGAACTACTGCTGGAATTTCCACCTTTGCCGATGGCAGCAGCCTTACCGCCCTTGGCCGTTTGTCTTTGCTGCTGGGTAACGTTGCCGACGCTTCCACCGACAACGTTAATATCCCCGCCCACGGGCATCGTAGCCAAAAAAGCAGCATCAATGCCCCGGTCTACGAGGCGCCCCGCCAAGCACGTGAGGCCAACTGCCCACCAGTTGGGGTTGTTGTCGTTCCAGGCATAGACGACTTGCCCGCGAATCATGACTTGGTGGCGATAGGTTTTCTTGGTTGTCTTCTTGGCCTGCATCTTGTAGTTGTTGCACTTCGGGTCGAAGACCGGGAAATTCTCCACAGTCTCCTCCTCGTTTACCAAAGTGGCAATAGCCCCCTCGTTAAACGGATGATAGAAAACAAATCCCTTTTCCATAGTGCCATCGCGAGTTATGTCACCCGCGGCACCGATCATGACGGCGCTCCCGCCGTAGGGGGAGTAAAAATTTTCCTGATGCTTATATTGCACCGGAGGACCGGCACAACCAGCCAGAAAAATAACCATCAGGATCACCAACATCCACCAATTTTCTTTTTGCATGATTTTCCCCTTTTCCTGCTTTATTTTTTTTCGATGTACCCCGGCGAATTTGGCATCCGCAGGGCATTCGATGATTTCAGTAGTTCCTCAGTAGGAACCAGGTATTCCTCACGGAAAAACCTGGCTTTAGGAACTACGTATTCCCGACTCGCATCCTGCAGGTCCGAGACAACCATGCCCTCCGGACTTTCGCGAAGAAAGCGGGTAGCTAGTTGGCCTACCTCTTCAGGGCCTCGCCGGTCGAAGAGATAGTGTTGGGTTTTCACCTCTCTTGCAGGATTCTTTTCAACCGCAACAGCCCTCTTTTTTTCCTCGGCAGCCGAAGTAACAGGAAGCGGAACAGGCTTGATAGCCGGTTTTGCCGGAGCCGTGGTTTTGGGAACCGATGCCATTTGAGCTGATGGCTTTTCCGGTATCTGTCTTACCGCTTGAACTGGCGGCAGCTGTGACACCGGCGGTGTACCCTTACCCCGGCCGATAACACTGCCATCCGGGCCAATCTGCGCCCAGTACGGGCCCTGCTGAATTGTCCTCACCGCCAGTGGCTCCTGTCTCTGCTCTCTTAGTTTTTTCCGCGCACTATCAATTATCACTCTTTGCGCGTCCGTAAGCTCCTGATTTTCATAGCAGCCAAATGAGCCGGCTACTGCCGCCTTGTCAAGAAAAACAAACAGGGCGGCAACCAATCCAAAAAGTATTAATATTCTCCTCAATCTGGTCACCTCCTGACCCTTGTTAATTTCAATGAGCCCTCATTTCGAGAGCCAGATTTTTGGCTAAAATCGCAGAAATTAAGCAAAAAATTTGACTCTCGAAATAACACAAAAAAATAGCATATTTTGCCTAATTGTCAACTGCAAAATCTTAAGTAGCTGAAATATAGCTTATATATGCTATTTATACTGCTATTTTACAATGAGAAGTTTTTATCGCCAACCAAAACGTCATTTATTGTTTTAGTTTCTCCACTGGCTTTCTTGAGTGTTATTTTCACCGGTAACTCGCCCGAGCCGGATTGCTTTTGAATGAGAAGATTGTAATTTTCGCCAACAATTTCTTTGGGCAAATTATACTTCAGCGTGATGATTTTTGCCTCTCCAATCGGAACATAAACATTGAAACCAAAAATCTTTTTTCCGAGTTCGTCAGCAAAAACAACATTTCCTTCCTGACCGCTCGCCTGGGTGAGATACGCGCCGCTAGGGGCATACACTCTCGCCCAGTCGTTATAATTCGTCGTCATCCAGTCCCGCGTCCGGCAAGTGTGCTCGTACGTTATTTTCAACTCTGCCCGCGGAACATCTCCGCTAAAATCCGCGTAGTAATCCGCCCTTCTCCGCACGCATATGTCGCTTTTCAGCGAATTGAGATTGGCGTCCACGACCATCAAATAGTCGCCGCCGTAATTTTTTACCTCTCCGCCCCAGTTCATCTCCTCAACTTCTTTTTGCAAACCCGCGTCTTTGAAAAAAAGCTGGATGTCTTTTCGTTGGAGGTGCTCTTCGATTTTTCTCCCCAGCTCCAGCTGCTGGCGAAAAGTGAAATTGTGAGCTTTTTCAGCCAGGATCGCAGCCAGCTCTTTCATAATGTTTTTCCGCTCTCCCTTTTCGATTCCCTGCTCGGCAAAACCTTTTTCCACTTGGTATTCAAGTTGGAGAATAGCCGTCTCGTCGTTGTATTCTCCCGGATATTCGTCAATTTTCACCGGGCCAGTGATCGCCAGAATGGAATTGAGAACAGCTGTGTTGATGGCAATCACGCCGTCAAAATTTTTTTTATCCGCCGACTTGCCCATCAAAGATTCATCGGCGATGGGAGCTTCAGCGAAGGCGGACCCGCCGCCAAGCTTGTAAAAATATTCCGCCTTTTCGGCGTTCGCGCGGAAATCCGGCGACCAGTTGGAGTCCCGCATTTTCCAGCTTTTGATGTGAAAAGTTTCGCCCAGCGGATAGGGTGGCGTTTCGGTGTCGGGAATCCGCCCGTCGAAAACACCCGTGTCGTAAACCTGAAGGTCACTTATTTTCCCCTCTTTTACCTTCACTATCCCAAACGAGCCCAGAAATCCGCCGCCCGGCCGAAGCTCCATATCATTTTGAAAAAGGACGAGAAAAGTTTGTTCGCGCTGGAATCCACCCATTTTTGAATATACGTCCGCCAGCACTTTGAGCTCGTTTTTCTGCTCGCTCCCAATCGGCGCCAAATTCACCAAGGGCTTCAAATTCTCAATATTCTTGTTCTGGATTTGGAGGAAAATATACCAACCAGCCAGCAAAAAAACCGCCACCAGCCAAAAAACAGCCCAGAATTTCCAAGTGTATTTTGGGGGATTTTCCATTGCATTCATAACGCTTCAATTTAGCAAACCTGATATGGTTGTCAATATCTCCTATAAGTTTTATAGCTTTTATAAGCCATATTTTATTCACAATGCTTGACAAAAAAATCCCTTTCTGCTATACTAGCCGCACAAAAGTAGTGCCATCAAAACTCGAGGAGGTAGTACTCTATGGCCCGTACATCCTGTAAACCCGGTTGCCCGAAAAAAGTTATGAACTCCAGAATCACTTGCGCCACGGTGGCCGCCGCTCCCTGACCCGGGCCCCGGCACGGGCTGGCGGGAGTTCTCGAGACTCGTCATCCGGCCTGGACCTGGCGTGTCCCTGGTTTGGCTGGTGCTTGGACTATCCCCCCTAGCATCCGCCTGTAAAGGGGTACCTGGCGCGGCCGGCCTGCATCGTTCGCCGGACCCGTAACGCGGGTGGTTCCTATAGCCGGGTATCAGCACAGCTGACCCCGGCGGGGCTTAGACCAAAAGGTCTGGGCCCTTTTTTATTTCCCAAATTTTTTTACACCAGTAATCTAGGCTTGGTGCCCCAGGCACCCCTTTTATATTTTCAAGAAATGCAAGAGCCAAATAAAGGGCTTTTTTGTTGACTAAAAAATATCCCCAAAACTAAACTTTAGAAACTCTTAGCTTTCCAGGAATCTGTCTGTCAGGTTATTGACTGATTTTCTTCCGTGAGATATGCTGGTTTCACCGGGGCTGAGAGAAAGAACTGGCGGGATCTCCTGCGGGGGGGCGGGAGTAAATATGCCCGCTATAGGGAAGTACTTTCAGCCCCATCCACTTTTTGCCGTTCTTTAGAAAGTTGGAAGGAAAAAGTTTTATAAACCAGAATAGCCCATTGGCTGCCTGGAAAATTCTCCATCTGATTATAGAATAGGATTTTTTCTCTTCTGATTTTAGAAAAAAATTTCTTCGGAGTGCTCTCCCGCCACTACCCGGGTATTTGATTGGCTTGGGCCACCAGTCTGATACCCGGGCCTTTCCATTTTTCCCATAAACCCAACCTTTTAAGGTCGCAATTTTTGCGGTTTTTTTGATATTGTGATAAATTATAAGCATCAAATCGGAAAGGGGGTGATCGTTAATCATTGGAGGAAAGTTTCGGCAGGGAGGGTTTTTTTACCTGCGCCGAATGAGGCGCGGGACTGGCTTCCCGGCGGGAGACTATGCAGTTTATGAGCTTCCAGCCGGGAAGCTTTTTTATTTTATAAAAAAACACTTTTATAAATTACATTACCAGAGTGAAACATTTTCAAGCACCAGCCCATAAAAAATCTATCAGTATTCTAGAATACTGATAGAAATAATTGTCAACTGCTGTCGCTATTTCCTCAAAGCCTCAATCGGTGAAAGACGGGAGGCTTTCCAGGCCGGATAGATGCCGAAAATTATTCCCGTCGCGGCCGAGAACCCGACGGCGGTGAGAATTGTTTTGGCCGGAACGGAAAATTGAAGAAGAAAACCCAACCGAATCAAAAAATTATTAAGAAAATAAGTGGCCGCTATGCCAAAAACGATCCCCGCCGCTCCGCCCAGAAGCGTAACGATCACCGCTTCGAACAAAAACTGGCGCAGGATACCGGCATTTGAAGCGCCGACGGCTTTTCGAAGCCCGATTTCGTGGGTGCGTTCGGTGACGGCCACGTACATCACGTTCATAATTCCTACTCCTCCGACAATTAAAGAAATCGACGTAAGCGCCAGGAGCAAATAATTTATCGTCCCAAAAACTTTGTCAATCATCTCCTTTCCTTCGGTCGCCGACATCACCGAAAAGTCGTCTTTTGTAGGATCTTTGATGTCGTGTTCTTCGCGCATTACAGCCCGAATGTCAACCGCCGTCTCTTCCAGACGGGCCGTGTCCTTCACCTTGAAAGTGATGAACTGAACATAATCAATTCCCATTAATTTCTTGTTGAGAGTTTTGAGAGGAATGTAAATTGCGTCGTCGAAATTGAAAAATCCGGCTGATCCTCTCTCTTTTACCACTCCAACCACCCGATAACTCTGGCTTTTTATTTTTATATTTTTCCCGACGGCCTCTTCTTCTCCAAAAAAACTTTTCTTGACGCTCATTCCAATCACAACGACTTGAGCCGCTCCCGACTCGTCGGACTCCGAAAAAAAATCTCCCGAAGCTATCTGGATCTGGCGGTCAATTTCGGTATAGCCCGGATTCACTCCAAAAAGAATCACTCTTTTGTTTGTCCCGTTATAACTTACGAGCTCCTGATCAATGTTCCCCGCGCTCCACAATTTGACATTGGGCAGTTTTGCGACTGCCTCGGCGTCTTTTTCCTTGAGGGTGGTGATAGCCATTCCTGTTCCCCGCCCGGTGATATTCTCCGACGAGGTCTCCGAAACGCCCGGGACTTTCACTTCCACTTGAATATAATCCGTCCCGAAAACTTCCACCTGTCCCATCACATAGTTGCGAAGCCCTGCCCCGCCGGCCATAACGATAATCACTGACGTTATCCCGATCACAATCCCGAGCACCGTGAGCGCCGTGCGCAGCCTGTTGACGCGCAGATTGCGCAGAGCCAGGCGGAAAACAACAGCCCATTCGTGAGGAGAACGGACGGTGAGATGGAGAAGGGAATGGAAAAAATTTTTCAGTTTTTTGTAGTTTTGGGACATCTTAATCACCTTCTTAAATTTCGAATTTCTAATTTTGAATTCGAAATTCAGTCATTAAAAATTGATTCGAAATTCAAAATTCGAAATTCATCATTCGTACCGTAGCGCTTCCACCACATTCAACTTCGCTGCTCTTCGGGCAGGGTAAATTCCAAAAAAAATTCCCACCAGCGCCGAGATGGAAACGGCGAGAACTATTGACGAAAAAGTTACGATAAACGGCCAGTGATAGCCCAATTTTTGAATAATGAGCGCCGCGAGAGCCGAAACCGCCACGCCGGTCAGGATGCCAATTACTCCTCCAATGAGCGTAATCACCACCGACTCCATCAAAAACTGGAGCATAATCACCCTGTTTTTGGCTCCGATGGCCTTGCGAAGCCCCACTTCGCGGATGCGCTGATTAACGGAAATGAGCATTGTGTTCATAATCCCCACTCCGCCGACAAGAAGAGAAATGGCCGCGATGGCCGCCAGAAAATATTTTATGGCGCCGGTAACTCTCGTAATCGCTTCCAGCCCCGTTTTTTGATCGCGAACGGAGAAATCATCATCTTGAGGCTTTTTGATGTCGTGCTGCTCACGAAGAGTCGTGATAACATCAGCTTTAGCTCGATCAATGTTCTCCTCTTTGTCAACTTTAAGGCGAACGAAATTGAGATAATCCACGCCCAGCATTATTTTTTGCGCGGTGAAAAGCGGTATAAAAATAGCCGTGTCCTGATTGGAAAAAGCGGCCGCGCCCCTCTCTTCAAAAACTCCAATCACTTCGAAACTCTGGTCGCCGATTTTTATTTTTTTTCCAATTGCGTCGCCGCCCTGGCCAAAGAGATCCGCTGCAACTTCGGTGCCCAGAACCGCCAGCCGCGCCAGACTCGCCTCCTCTTCTTTTGTAAAAAAGCGGCCTTGGGCGATTTTGGCACTTTCAACGTCAATATAGCTGGCGGTTGTTCCTCGGAAAGTATAATTTTTGTCTATGTCCTCGTACTGGACGGTCTCGTTGCCGCTGATGTAACCGGCCCCGTCCACCACATTGGGAACATTGCCTTTTCGGAGCAACGCCTTCAAGTCGTCGTATTTGAGCGTGGTAATGACTATTCCCAAAGCGCTCGCTGGCGGCCCTTTTTCCTCCGCCGCGCCGGGGAGAACGCCAATTAAGTTTGACCCGATTCCTTTCACCTGATCTAAAATCAACTCTTGGGCGCTCGAACCAACGGCAATGATTATGATTACCGCCGCAATTCCAATCACAATTCCCAGAATTGTCAAAAACGAGCGGAACTTGGCCGCTTTGAGATTGTTATAGGCGATTTTGGCAGGATCGGAGAAACGCATATATAAATTTCTAATTCCCAATACCCAATTCCCAATAAAATTCGAAATGTCAATTGGAAATTACTTCAATAATTCACGCTCCCCATCCGCTAAAAGTCTTTTCTTCACCAGATAATCATTCACCGCTTTCCCGTCGAGCATCTGAATTATGCGTTTGGCGTGCTCGGAAGTGTAGGTTTCGTGCGTAACCATCACAATGGTACGGCCTTCGTTGTTCAATTTCTGAAGAATCCTCATTATCTGAAGCCCGGTTTTGGAATCAAGGTTTCCCGTCGGCTCGTCAGCCAGAATCAGGGCCGGATCGTTGACGAGAGCCCGGGCGATGGCCACTCTCTGCTGTTCGCCCCCCGAGAGCTGATTGGAAAAATTGTTGATCCGGTGCTCGAGCCCGACGGAGCGAAGAGCCTCGTGAACTTTTCTGTTTATAAGCGCGCGCGACTCTTTCCGTTCATCATAGAGAAGCGGCAATTCCACGTTTTCAAAGACGGTCGTCCGGGGTAGAAGATTGAAAGACTGAAAGACGAAGCCGACTTTTTGATTGCGAAGAAACGCCAGTTCGTCGTCGCTGAATTTTTCAACGTCTTTCCCTTCGAAAAAATATTTCCCGTCTGTCGGCCGGTCCAAAAACCCGAGAATCTGCATCAAGGTTGACTTGCCGGAACCGCTCGGACCCATAATGGCCACGAACTCGCCTTTTCTAATGTCAAAAGAAACCCCGCAGAGGGCCTTGGTAATGACGCCTTCGTTGTCATACTCCTTGCAAAGATTTTTGACGGAAATAAGCATAAAAAAAATTCCTAATGACTAATTACTCTAATTTCTAATCAAATCCCAATGCTTCAATGCCCAATTTTCAAGGTTTGGAATTTGGGATTTATTTAGGTCAATTAGGTCAATTAGAAATTAGAAATTTTTTGATTATTTCGTACTCGTTATCACCAATTCCCCTTCCTTTAGCCCGCTTGTCACTTCAATCATTCCTTCATCCCCTTTCATTCCGGTTGTGATTTCCCGATCAACCGGCTTTCCGTTTTCAAGAATCTGAACCTGCTTCTTGCCGCTCACTTCTTTCAACGCTCTTTCCAGAATAACAAGCACGTTGTCTTTCTGGGCAATTGAAATATCAATGTCAGCGCTCATTCCGTCTTTCCAGCGGGCGTCATCCTTGTCCATCGTGAGCTTCACGACATAATCAACCACGTCCTGAACGACCGTCGCCGAAGGATCAATGGAAACGACGCTTGCCCCGAATTTCTCATCCGCTTCGAAAGCGTCAAAAGTTACTTGGGCACTCTGGCCGACTTTTACCTTGGCTATGTCCGATTCAGGCACCTTGGCTTCCAGGACAAAATCATAGGAAATCATTTTGGCGAACGCGTCGGTGGCCGTCGCACCGATGACTTCTCCAACTTTGTAATTCACTTCCTTTATGATTCCGTTTGCCGGCGCGCGAAGGGCTGCCTTTCCAAGATCCACGACCGCCGCTTCATAAGCCGCTTCATAGGCTGCCACATTCGCGTCTTTCCCAGCTTTTACATAATTCGACTCGGCGGCATCCAATGCCGCTTCAGCTGTTCCCAGTTTGTTCTCGGCCGAGGTTTCAGCCAAGTCCGCTGTCTGGTCAGCTACATCCAGCGCGTCTTTGGCCTGCTCCCGGTTGGCTTCGGCTGTGTCAAGCGTCAGCTTGGCCAGCCTTGCCTCCGAACTATCCGATCCGTTTTCGTCCTTCACTTTGTCATAGTATTCCTGCGCATCCTCGTAATAGGTTTTTGTGTCGGAGACTTTTTGTTCCGCCGCGGCGATATTTTTCCTGTTGAGGCTTTTGGTGTCGTCAAGATAATTCTCAGCATTGTCTACTTCCACCTCGGCGCTGTGAATCGTATCATAATTCGCTCCCGCGTCGGCTCGGGCCTTGTCGAGGTTGGCTTTGGCCTGGTCAACGGCGAGCCGCAGCCCGGCATCATCAAGATACCCGATTACGTCGCTCTTTCCCACTTTTTGTCCCACTCTCACGTCAACGGAACGCACCCGGCCGGTCGTTTCAAAATTGAGAGAAATCGTATCATTGGCCTTGAGCGTCCCGCTCACCGAAACCGTTTCTTTCAAGTCCCCCTTCTTCACTTCGGCAGTATTATATTCGACTTTCGGTTTCCGAAGAAAGGAAAAATAAACAACCCCGCCCAAAAAAGCGACGGCCGCGATTGTCCAGATTATGGTTTTGCGATTTAGCATAATTCTGAATTTCGAATTTTGAATTTTGAATGAATTTTGAATGACTGAATTTCCAATGTTTCAAAATTAAATCATTAGAATTTGATTCGAAATTCAAAATTAGAAATTAAAACATTATCTTAGACTAAACTTTACTTTTCCCAATCTCTCAATGTCTGCGCTTATTCTCCCTTCAATTATATTTAAATCCTCCATCCCATCAATATATTTTTTCGCGCTCGTGAAAAATTCGTCTTCTTTTTGGGAAAAGTCGCCGTAGCTCGCGTCCAGCTCGCTTGTGTTTTCAGACTTCAGCTCGGCCACTTCCTCCATCTTCGCCAAAAAGGTGCTCATTGATTCTTTGAGGTTTTGGGCGCTTGACTGCAAATCATTAGGCAATGTCTCCGTTTTTACCGCATCGGCTTTCTCTTTCGCCCGCGCAATGAGGTTTCTCATCTCGTCAAGCGAAGCACTTTCTCCGATTTCTCCAAAAACCGCTGCCACTTCGATGATTTGGCTCATATAACTGATTATTTCCTTGAGATCGCCGGCTTGCTTTCCTACTTTCCGGTAATAGCCCGCCGCCGTCTCTTTGGCATCCTGCGCCATTTTGGGCGCTTTCAGTCCGCTGATTTCTTTTTCGGTCGCTCCTGATTCCGTGACTATCTCGTCGAGTTTTGCCGCGAATTGCCTAGACTCGTCCCGGATTCGGGAAACGTCTTTTTTGCTGCTGTCTCGAAAGTTTTTCTCTATTTCCGAAATCTCCCCGCTGAAATCATGACTGGATTTTATATCGGCAAGCCCGCGCGCTAAACCGCGAATCAGACTGGCATTCCAAAAGCCGTAGGAAAACATCCCTACCGCGACGAGGAGCAATATCAAAAGAAAATAGAGAATGAATTTTCTCATCAATTTCATTATGCTTCAAAGAAAAATAAAAGGCAAGCTCTACTCATGCGCTCCAGGCTCAAGCCAATTTTAAGGGGGCCTTTTATTCTGTTCAAGTAAAAGGCCCCCTATTCCGTAATTCCGAGATCCGCAAGGGAGTGTATCCCCCTCTCCTTTAGCAAGCGACGTGCGTGACTCGATGCCCTAATAAGGATTTTTCTCACTCCTTCCCGAGTCAGCTTATACTTTATTCCTATTTCCCTCAGAGTCATTGGAGTTTGCCTCATTCCCAAAATGTCCCAGTCTCGTTCGGTCAAGACATTTCGTATTTCCTGGAGTACTTTATGGCAGTCTTGGGCGTTTAATTTCCTAAGAATTGCCTCTTCGGAGGCAGACTCGCTGTTCCTCCTAAGAAAGTCGGCTATTCCGGCTTTTCTATCTTCCCTTGGTTTTTTCAAGGCTTCATTGAAGTGCTTCCCGCGCCAATTGAGGAAAAAGCCTTCTATCCAACTTATGGCATAAGTAGAGAAAGTATATCCTCGCTCCGGCTCAAACCTTCCGATAACGCCCCGGAGAGCAAGCAGGCCTTCTTGGACAAGCTCCTTCTTGTAACGCCAAGGAACTTTATGGCGCTTCATAAGTTCCGGAATGGTTTTATATACCAGCCCTTTGTTGTTTCGAATAACTTTCTCCGCCGCTTCTTTTTTTGATTCGTCGTCCCCAAAACGAATTATCAAAAAAAGGCAACCTTGCCCTTTGCAAATTTGGGAATTTTTTGCTTTTGCCATTTTAAGGAACCTCCTTGTCTTTTTGAAAATCGCAGGGATGGAGGGAATCGAACCCCCGGTTCGGCTTTTGGAGAGCCGTGGTTTACCACTAACCAACATCCCCGTTTTTATACGCAAAACAAAGCGTATATGCATTATACGAAATACTATATGCCAAATACCTGCCTGCCGGCAGGCGGGCAAGATACAACTCACACTTTCCCCTCTTTATGCAACGTGTGCTTGCGGCAAGTTTTGCAAAACTTTTTGAGGGAGAGTTTCTCTTTGATCTTCTTCTTGTTGCGATACGTGTGATAGTTCACTTTTTTGCAAACTTCGCATTTCAAGGTCACGAGATTTTCTTGAGACATAAACAAGATTCGCTAATTATGAGCAAATTATAGCTAATCGGAGCGAATTTGTTCTTATTCGCTTTTCATTAGCCCAACATTCGCGAGTTGTTATTAGTCTATTCTTTCCCAACTATTCTTCTCCGGATCGAATTGGTAGGAGTTCGTGTCAGCAACACCCTCATATTTGTCGCTGCCTTCCTTTAAAGCATAATCGTCTTCTCCCATTTCCCAATAAGCCAGAACTTTGAGATCATATCCTCCGCCCGGCTTGGTCGCCGCTTCTACCAAAATTTTGCGGGCTGTATCCTCGTCAATATCCGAATTCTCATCGTCCTCGACCGCATCGTAGTATTCCACATAAACGCGGCTCTCGTCAACAAACTCGATAATATCAGCCGCCCATTTTTGATACTTGGCCTTTTTAGGCGCGAGGGAATTGATATTCGCCGCAATATAGTCCATCAGCTTGCGGCGCGCGTCAAGAAGATTTTTGTTTGTCTCGGCTCCGGCGCAACGAACCTGTGCAACTGCCAATTCTTTCTTCTCGGTGTTTTCCACACCCTGAACTTCCACTTCCCGGTCCTCAAAATAATCCAGTTTAGTCAAACTGCTACCCGCCAAGGCGATTCTTTGCGGCCCTTCGATGAAATAGGAATAACCGCTAAATTCCCTGGCTGACTCGTCGTCCGGATAAACCCGGCGCAATTTTCCGCTGACGCTGGTCAGATTTCCCGACTGGTCGGCGATCTTGAGCCACTCGCCGGCTTCGCATTGAGCGTTGAAATTTTCCATCTCCGCATCAATCTCTTCCTCGTCAACCGCCGCGTCCTCACCATTAATCGCGTTCTCAAACGAGGACTTTCCCGCCCCGCTTTCGCCGCCCAAGAGAGTCTTATTTTTCGCCCGGTAGGTTGAATACCACAAAAAACCGGCGAAAATAAGTGCCACCGCGACAACGCTTGCCCAGATTAGTTTTGATTTGTTGTTCATAGTTTTGCGTATCACGTATTATGCATTAAGTATAAGGTATAGTTTTCACTTTAATCAATACTTTATACATTATACTCGATACATAATACAAAAATTGAGCCGTTGCGCGGATTCGAACCGCGGACCTACTCCTTAAGCATGCTTGTCCGCCTTTGGCGGAGAGTTGCCCCGCCGCCCAAGCTTGAGCATATTTACGATTGCGCTCGAACCTTTTTCCAAAATTCAATTTGATTTTCTTGTATGCGCCTGCTTCCGCGCCAGTTTGCAACTGGCTTCAAAAACCTCAAAATTTTCAACTCTTTTTCTTTTTCGCGGGC
>Ga0233423_10000133_pt1 | contig 44713 bp, 39 predicted proteins | sample Watercolumn_Mata_FD_180713 | JGI IMG/M metagenome (GOLD analysis project Ga0233423, IMG submission 180713) | Freshwater microbial communities from Lake Matano, South Sulawesi, Indonesia - Watercolumn_Matano_2014_112_MG | ecosystem: Environmental > Aquatic > Freshwater > Lake | place: Indonesia... | reverse complement strand
TGTATCATTGCACCATCGGGACTGACTATTTCTATATCAGCTAGTAATGTGCCGTCGGGAGCTATGGGCAAAGATGCAACCGTGCCCATTGCCTCTCCTGTAGTTCCTGTACTACCTCCTCCGGCACCAGGTGCATCGATGGTGAAGATTTGGTCTGCCAGCACGTACTCGTTCCCGGCTATATCGAATACCAAGTGTCCGAGGTTATGGTTGCCAATACCAGTGATGGTGAAGTTGGTGGTATCAGAGTTAACAGTTGTCCAGCTAGTCCCGCCGTCGGTGCTGTATCGGATGAAGTCCACCCCTGAAATAGCATCGGCACCGGTGAGTGTCACCGTGATTTCGCTAAGTCCGGTGCGGGCGGCGTCTGTGACCAGGGTAGGTGCAGTCCAGTCTGTATTAACGCCTGATGAAGTGCCTTGACCGGTGTTATCCGCCCAGTCGGTGGCGGATTGAGTATCGGTCTGGTTTGTACCCTGGGTAGTGATGGTGGAGTTCCAGCTTTTGCTGAGTGTGCCAGCGTCATCGAAGCCGGAGAGGTTATCTTGAGCGTTCCACAGGACGTCTACCGGGGCATTATACCAGCCATGTGCACCGCTGGGACCTGTTGTTGGGCTGCCGGTGACTGTTGGCGCTTGCGTATCGATATTCACAGGTGTGTAGGTGCCAGTGCCCATGTTATTGACATAGTCATATGCTTTAGCTGTTGCTGTCTGCCCGCGACCCTCAGCGCTCAGTGTATCCGGAGTCAGGTTATTCCCCGGATTAGAGTAGTTAACTCCGGATAGGGAGTCTGTTGCTGTCCATGAAATTGTTACCGGGCCATTGTACCAGCCGTGGATGTTGGCGGGCTGGTCAGGGTTACCGGTGACTGTCGGTGAGGACTGGTCTATTTTCACTGTATAGTTGCCGGTGCCCATGTTATCAGCTTTGTCATAGGCGGTGGCAGTTGCTATCTGCGTACCCTCGTTGCTGACCGTATCTGGAGCCAAGTCGTTACCGGGATTCGTGGTGTTGACCTTGGACAGTGAGTCCGTTGCCGTCCATGAAATCGTTACCGGGCCATTGTACCAGCCGTTGTAGACGGCAGGTCGGTCTGGGCTACCGGTGACTGTTGGTGCTGTCTTGTCGATGTTGATGCCGCTGACTGTAGTCGAAGCCGAGTTGCCGGCTTTGTCGGTGGCGGTGCCGGTTGCGGACCTATTAGTACCCTCTGAAGATATAGTAACATCAGAGGTTACTGTGGCAATCCCTGACAGCGTATCGCTGCCGGTGAAGTGAACTATGACATTGGTATTATTCCAGCCGTAGGCGTTAGCAGTGGGGCTAGGTGAGCCGGTGATGGTGGGTTTTGTCTTATCGATATTGATGCCGGTTACAGTTGCCGATTTACTGTTTCCCACTTTGTCCGTAGCCGTGAAAGTAACGCTCTGGTTTGCACCTTCGGTGGTGAAGACAGAGGAGCCGCTGGATGGTGTAGCCAGCCCGGAGTGGGCATCGCTTGCCGTGTATCTTGCCGTAACGTTGGCATTGTTCCAGCCGTAGGAGTTGGCGGCTGGTGTGCGCGAGGTGCTGATGGTGGGATTGGTCACATCTATCCAGTACTGCCCGCTGGATATGGTGCTTGAATTATTGCTGGCATTATCTTTGGCATATACGTAGAAAGTATGCTTGCCCGAAGCCAATGTCTGGGTTACGGTATGCTGGACTCCTGTGCCCTGGTTAGCCATATAGAGGTCGGGCGTCGAATCATTCCATTCGTAGTAGTAAAGGTAGACACCACTGGCTAATGCCTCGTTGGAATCGACCTCTACAAATACCATGGTGCTGCGCGCCTGGGTTGAGGATGAAGGACTCCTCAGCTTTACGCCAGCTTGAAGGTTGTTTATATCGGCATATGTCCATGGCTGTCCCGTTTTGGGATTAGTGGTATACGTGGAAGAAAGCTGGCTGTAAGTTGTATTCAACGTTTCTGCAGTAGACCACGACTCAGCTCCGCCCTGGGGTAGTATGCCTACAGATGCGCTGCCACCCGGCGTGGTGGCGGTGGTTCTACAAATTGCCTTGACAGTGACGCTATTGGCTGATGCTGAACCGGGGTCGCTAACCCCATTCCAGACCATGATGACAGTGGGGTTATTAGACCACACACCTGTAGTGTGGGAGGTGCTGGACGGGGCAGGGTTATTGGGCTTTACGGTGTCAGTTAAATTCCCAATTGCGTATAGGTCTCTTCGACCTGAGGTTGAGGTGTTTGTGGTGTAAACATAGGTGGCATCTCCATCGGGTGTAGCATCATCCACTTTTTCCCAGTTAGAACCTGCCGATGGAGAGTCTGAGAGCTGTGTCGCCGCTCCATTTCCGTTGGGGCGCAGCACCGTCACCGGGTCGGTAAACAGAGTTAAGCCGCTATTGTTACCGTCACTAAGGGAGACAAAATAGGCACCCTCGATACCGTCTGTCAGTTCGTAGGTGGTAGTTATTGTGCCGGCATCGTCGGCAGTCGCCATCCATTGAGTTTCTGAGCCATCAGGTTTGGTTAAGGTTACCGTTACTTCGGCGTTGGGAATAAAGCCTTGTCCGGATATGTCAACAGTGCTGCCGGGCATGTAGTCAAATTGGCTGGTAGAAACAGAAGTCACTTCGGTGTTGGTGGTCGGCGTGTCAGCAATTGGTGTCTCATCAACTTGGGTGTCAGCTATTGTAACACTATCATCTATTATTGATGTAGCTTCCACATCGTCGGCTGGAGCAGCGGCATCGGCTTCTGTGGTAATGGCTTCGGTAGTTGCAGCACCATCGGCTGTGGTTTCAACATCTGCAGCTTCAACTGCTGGAGCTTCGACTACTGGAGCGTCAACTACGGTGGCTTCAACTATTGGAGCTTCGATTATGGTAGCTTCAGCATCTGCGGCTTCAACCACTGGGGCTTCGACTGCTGGAGCGTCGATAGCAGGAGCTACGGCAGCGCCATCGTTGGCGTAAGCCGGCAGACTGTTCAGCATGCTCCCGGCAGAGACGGCTAGAATTGCCAAAGCTGCCAGTGTCCTAAGCAAGAACACCTTTCTTCCGTTTCGTATTGCTCTCATTGAAACCTTCTTTAATTACAAAACCGACCGCTCTGGGTCGGTTTCACTATTGGCTCTGCACCAGTCAAAGTGACCATATTACAACTGGTGCTTCATAGCCACCCATAAAAATCGCTTCACTCAAAAGGTTTGGTCGATAATGCCTTCTGACTCCTACCTCTATCTTACTTTTACTATAAGATGCATCGTGATTATTGTCAACTGCATTATCCTAACTTTACCTCACTAAGGCTAGGACTTTTTTCCTAAATGACGTAGGACTTTCTTCTTAGTTGTTCGTAAAACCATTTTCCCAAGCTATGCCAGGACGTTTTTGGTATGGCTGATGAAGATGAGCTCGACCCTTTAGAACTGAAGCTGGATGAGAGGCGCGATAGACGTGTGAGGATAAACAGGCAAAGGTAGCCACGGGTTTTAGCGTGAAGATATGTTGCAGAAATATGCAGTTGCCGCCTCTTCTGACTTTCTCGTCAAGTGAGGCTTACAACTAGCTTTCCTTATCGGTATTGGGCTTGTGTACCAGCTTGGAGATGGCAATCATCACCAGAAGCCATAGGATAAATAGTGCGATGCAAACAAGTATTGCCACCCGTACCCATAAGATAATTGATGTTACTGGTATTAGGTGGATGTTTAGGTCGGCGGTTTCAGTGCTGAGTGGCAACATCATTGTTCTCGGTGATGTTTCGGTCTGGAAGCTAAATGTAACTGACCAGTCGCTCGGTGCTGGTTCCAGAGCCATCACACGCCAGAAGTAGTTGGTGCTGTGGTCCAGCGTGCCATCATACTCGAAGGCGGTGGTGGTAACTTCAGCCTCTGTGACTATCTGGGTCATAGCCGCATTCTTCGCCAGTACGAACTTGTACTTTGTGGTCTCCTTGAATGGTGACCAGGAGAAGGATGCTGGCGCAATGGGACAGCCGAGACAGCCGTTGTTAGGTGACAGTAGCTGTGGTCCGTAGTACGGAGTGGTTACCGGCAGACCAGCCTTCACGGTGAAGCTTCTGGTCTCAGACCACGGGCTGCGGACAATCTGCGTGGTGGCGCACTGGCGGACCTGTACACGCCAGTAATAGGTGTGACCGCATTCCAGGTTGCCCCATAGGGCAACGGCTGATGGGGAGATGGCTTGACCACCAGCCGGGAAATAAATGCATGGCTTGGTAAGCTCAGCCGGAGTCAGGAAAAGGTTAGTCCAGGCTGGCTGTGGTGTACCGGTAGGCACGCCGTCTATCACCCAGTCAACTATCCGGATGGAGAAGTCATCCCCCTTGGCAATCTCTATGTCATAGGCATTAGCCACGCAGAGCTGTTCCCAGCACAGGTTGACTTCCTGAGCCCTGCCGGATACCGGGTCGCAGCCGATGAGGGTCTTGTCCTTGGTTATGAGGGCGGGACCCTTCTTAGCCATGCAGTCGGTGAATGTCCAGAGCATGCCTACGCCGTTTTGTCCCAGCGCTGGTGCGTAAGGTCGGTTGTCTATGGCATATAGGGTGGTATAGGTATTCAGACTACAGCAGCCGCAAAGCTTGAGTGAAGACGGTTCTCGTGTGAAGTCAACAGCATTTGCAGCCGGTATGCCGACATTGAGGCAGTCCCAGATGATGCCCGGCTTGGGTATGCCATCGAGAGGCAATAGTGCGCGGCAGGCACCGGGGGCAACTACAAGTGCTGGGGGGACTGCTCCCGGAGGAGTTCGTTGGTGAATTGAGTACAGTGCGCATTGCCTGTCAGCACCAGTGAAGGCGAGCGCCAGACCATAATGTCCAACCTGGTGTGGCGCCAGCGAGCCGCTGGCGCCGTTTATAGCTGCCATCATGTCGCTGTCATCCCACCTCAGTAGACCTGCTGAGGTGTTGCGATATACCGAACCAGCCCCGGCTGTCGTGGCGTCATCATCAGCGATGAATATGGCGTTGTTGTCATCGAAGTCGGGGTCAAAGGCGGCATGGACATTGCCCATGGCTGTTGTCCTGCCCGCCAGAGATAGCACAGTGAATGACGGGGTATCGGTGTTGAAATTGCCGCAATAGGAAGCAGCATAAAGTAGTGCGTGAGTAACGCTATTTGCACCAACCAGCACCTTGCCCTCGGGATAAGCGGCGATGGTATGCATTCCGGGCAGTACTGAAGACACGCTGTTCAGTGTGTTAGCCCAGGCGGTGCCGGTGTAAGGCATCTTCTGCACCAGACCGTTGGGTGCCATGAAGTACATAACGGTGGCTGATTCGAAGCAGAAGTCCTGAACCGAGTTTCTGGGATTTACTGCCGCCCAGTAGTCGCCGTAGTCTGGCGACCACATGGCTATGCCCTGGTTGAAGGCGGAAGCCGTGTCATAAACTGCCTAGGCAACGATTTGACCGGTTGGGTCGGCACAGTAGGGTACTATACGCAGCAAAGCCGCGTTTGTCTGAGGCTGGATGCAATCGGGACCGGTCGGCTGACACAGGACTCTCTCCCAGTAGTTGCCGAGAATAGTTGTTCGAAATGGTGAGTCTACCTCACGGTTGATGGTGGAGCGCCATACGCTGTCGAAGCCACTACAGATGGCTCCGGTATTCACTGAAGCTAGGTAGATGGTCTTGCAATCAGGCGTGGGTGCTACATCCACCAGTTGGGTTATGGTGGTATCGATGAGGGCGAGCTGGTTCCAGGTCTCGCCGTTGTTGCGACTTATGGCAAAGGCTGATTCGTCGTTGGGGAACGCGCCTGCTAACCAGGGGATATACCAGAAGGCACCAGTAACTATTGGCCGTGAGCCGGTACCAACATAGGCGAGCACGCCGTCAGCTTTCCAGTCGACATTGGCGCTACCATTACCGGTCTGCGTGCTGGCACAGGCAGCCTGGTTAGCTGCGCCTGTGGTCGGCTTGAGCGCCGGATACCAGCAGGGGATGGGACAGGTGGTTGGCGAATCGGTGAACCATGTGGGCACGGTTGCCGTGCATGGGAATCCTCTGCGCTCGCCAGCCAGCAGCTTTCCCGAGGTATAGGTGCCAAAATAGGCGATGCTATAGATGGACTTGTTGGTATTCTGGGAGGTGTCCAACAGTATATACTGGGTAGTATCGTCGATGCGGAAGATACCGTCTCGGTTTGTGGCAGCCTTTGCGGCGCCAGTCCAGGCGTCAAGGCTGACGTAGACACGGCGTAAGCTAGCTGCCTGACCGGAAAAGTCAGTTGGCAGCTCTAAGTCAGCTTTGTTCAAAGAAGCAAGGTTGGGTGAGGCACCAGCCGGCGCATTCGGGTCCCTGACCTCGATGCCAGGAGGTGTGGTGGCGAAAGCCCAGTTGGCTGTCGTGTTTCGGGCAATGTCGCGCAGCCAGATGTTGTACCAGGTGCTGGTAACATTGTCGGCAAATACTGCTGCTAGTGAGGCGTCGCTTGCATAGGTCGGCGAGAATTTGAGGTCAAAGAAATCATAACCAAGCCCTGCAACGACAGGTTGGGTCTGGGGAAGCCAGCTGCTGAAGGCAGCGGAGCTGAGTGCCCAGATTCTGCCGGCGCCAGCGCCGGTGACGGTACCAACAGCGATGTCATGTTCTTCCCCGTATTTTGGAGAGACATCGATGGTGCGGATGGTTTCACCGGCTGCTAGCAACCCTGCTAGCCTCGTATTCCTCCAGGTGGTGCCAGCATCCGGTGTAATCCACACCTCGACCGGACGGTTTCCGGCACCAGCGGGGGTAGCTGAGATAACGATAGCCCAGAAGTTGCCGTCGTCGGGGGCAACAGCTGCATCCCAGACGTTAGTCTGTGCCCCCAGTTCAATGAGCATTGTCCGAACGAGCTCTGCAGATGTGCCCCATGACCTGCCGCTGTCCCCTGAAGCATACAGCATTAGCGGTGGCACTGTGGTTCTCTGTACGACAGCCAGTAATCTTGAGCTGGGCCCAGCTACTAGCCTGTCAATCTCGGAGCTTAGTAGGATATCACTGATGGGAAGTCCCGAACCAGGAGTGATAACATAGTCCCACTTGCACATGCCCGGGGTGGCTGTCGCTAGGAATGGAAGGGGTAGATTAGCCAATACCGCCAAAGCTGCAACTAATATGGAAATAGCTGAGAGCCTGAGCATGCCAGTGTATCTCGTTTTTGTTACACCTCTTGAGTTTGTTAACACTTGGAGCAAATTGACATCAGCTCATCAGCGCTTTTTGTCATGCAGAACTTCAGTCTATGGTTGATTCTAGCACATATCTTGCATATGTCAAAGCGTTTCTTTGATAGAAGTTGCTGAGGCTTTAAACTTTTTCGTTGTCGAGGTTTCTTGACGTAGCTGGGGTTAATTTATAGAATTGTGCCTGGACTCGCCGTAGAATCTGAAGAGAGATTTTTTGTGATGAAACTAGTTGAGGAGATGCTGGCTGGAGATGTTTTGTCTTTGGCGCGGCTGATTACAAAGGTGGAAAGAGACGGTGCTGATGTACCCCAGATAATGAAGCAGCTTTATCCCCATCTAGGTAAAGCCTATTGCATAGGTATAACTGGACCACCTGGTTCAGGTAAGAGTACTGTGGTGGACCGGCTGACAGCAGTGATGAGGCAACGTGGGTTTACAGTGGGTATAATTGCCGCTGACCCTACCAGTCCGTTTACCGGTGGTGCTGTTCTGGGGGATAGGATAAGGATGCAGCAGCATTATCTTGATGAGGGTGTTTTTATTCGGAGCATGGCAACACGTGGTAGCCATGGAGGCTTACCACGTGCTACTGGTGGTGTGATTAAGCTGATGAGCGCCTTTGGTAAAGATTTTATTCTGGTTGAGACGGTGGGTGTGGGGCAAACTGAGCTGGACATTATGCAAAATGTAGATACAGTGGTGGTAGTTTTAGTTCCTGAGGCAGGTGATACTATTCAGACGATGAAGGCAGGCTTATTTGAGATTGCCGACATCTTCACAGTGAATAAGGCTGACCGTCCGGGGGCGGATAATCTGGTGACCGAGCTGGAGATGATGGTCCGGCTTCGTTCCGGCGAAGCCTGGTGGCAGGTGCCTGTGTTAGCCACCGAAGCTATCAATAATATGGGTGTTGAGGAGCTTTATGGGCAGATTGGGAAGCATCGGCAGGCGTTGGAGGAAACCGGGCGATTGTCACAGCGGCGGCAGGAGCAGCGCCGGCGGGAGTTCCTGGAAATCGTGGAGCGCAGGGTTTCTGACGAGCTTTTGAAGCTGGTGGAGCGGGATGAGGAGTTGGGTCGGCATATGGCGATGGTGGAAGCTGGCGATGTTGACCCTTATTCCGCGGCTGATGAAATTCTCCGGCCGAGGACTTTATTAGCCAGCTGGTCGCGGCAGATGGCTGAAAGGCACCCCAGCGCTTAGGGTATGGTAGCGGTGGCTGAAAGGAAACGTAGGCGCAGGTCTTTAGACCTCTCCACACAAAAAGTATCAACAGAAAATTGCGAAAGTTATGGCTGCACGCAGACATCGAAAGTATGACGTTATAATCGTTGGTGGTGGTCCGGCGGGTATCTTTGCTGCCTTGGAACTGTGCCAAGCCACCGATGCTAAGGTCCTGCTTTTGGAGAAGGGCAAGGATATCGATGCCCGCAAATGCCCTCTTCAGGAGACAGGTAAGAAATGTATATCTTGCTCGCCTTGCCATCTGGTTAGCGGGCTGGGTGGTGCTGGGGCTTTCAGCGATGGCAAATTGACTTTGTCCCCAGCAGTAGGTGGTCGGTTAGGTGAACTGTTGGGTGGTAACCAAATTCAGGAGCTTATTGATTATGTAGATAGCCTTTATCTCAAATTTGGTGCTACCGATAGGATTTATGGTGTTGGCGAGAAAATGGATGAGTTACAGCGTCTGGCGGTTCTGGCGGGATTGAGGCTAATTCCAGTGAAGTTGCGCCATATCGGGACGGAACGGTCCCGAAAGGTACTTAAGGCTATGCGAGATTTCATTGTCCGTGGAGTGGAGGTGAGACTGGGGGAGATGGCAGCTAGTATCGCAGTTGATAATGGATTGGTAGCTGGCGTAGAGACGAACCGAGGCGAACTGCTGGAGTGTCGCTATCTGGTTTTGGCTCCAGGAAGAGAGGGGGCTGAGTGGCTGACAAATGAGGCTAGCCGTCTTAAATTAAGCCTGAGGTCCAATCCTATAGATGTGGGTGTCAGGGTGGAAGTGCCGGCGCCGGTACTTGCAGACTTGACCTCGGTGCTATATGAATCGAAGCTGGAATTCTTTTCCAGGAGCTTTGGCGACCGGATAAGGACGTTCTGCATGTGTCCCGGCGGTGAGGTGATTATGGAAGCCACGGGCGGTGTTGACCCGGTGATTACCGTCAATGGCAATAGCTACGCGGAACGTAAAACCGCAAATACCAATTTCGCTATTCTGGTGAGTACTACTTTCACCGAGCCGTTTCATGAGCCTATTGCTTATGGAAAATATCTGGCGCGGTTGGCTAACCTTCTCAGTGGTGGTGTGCTGGTACAGCGTTTTGGTGACTTGATGGACGGACATCGCTCGACGCCAGAACGTATTCAGCACGGCGTTGTTGAGCCTACCTTAGAGGCGGCAACACCGGGAGACCTGAGCTTTGCTCTACCGTTTCGTCATCTTAAAGGTATCGTGGAGATGCTTCAAGCGATGGATAAGCTGGCTCCCGGGGTGGCGTCCAAACACACTCTGCTCTACGGCGTTGAGGTTAAATTTTATTCCAGCCAGCTGGAGCTAAGCCCATGCTTGGAGACGGAAATCGGTAACATGTTTGCTGCTGGCGATGGTGCCGGTGTCAGTCGTGGCTTAATTCAAGCCTCGGCTTGTGGCGTCGTGGTTGCCAGGGAAATATTAAGGCGGCTGGGCAAGAGAAATACGTAATTATCCTCAAAAGTAGCTGCGGTCGTAGAGCAGACGGTTAATCAGTATACTTCTGATGTTTGTCTTTGGTTCTTTGAGGTCTTCGCTTAATCCCGCGGTGAGGCGGCGCACCGCAATGGCAATGAAGACGGCTAAGAGCCCGAGAGTCATCTCTACAGGCTGGTTTAGGAGCCATGAGGCCAGCGGGGCTATAGCAAAAGCAACGATCATGCCCAGTGGCAAGCTGTTGCTTACGGGGCCGCCGAACATGAGGCGTTCGTTAAGTGTTTGGCCTGGTTTTATAAACCGGGGAATTGTCCTGACAGAGAAACCTGTGAGCGCAGGGACAGCAGCGATGATGAAGACCCAGTAAGCATGGGGGAAGTTAGTCATGCTAAGACACACGGTCAAGGTGAGAAGCATTCCTGCACCAGCAGTATTGCCTTTTTCGCCATCGAACTTACAAAATACTGGCCACATCTGACCGAGAACACCTGCTGCGCCGGCTGAGACAGTTACAGCCAGGCTAAAACCAGAGGCGAATCCGACTATGATGGGAATTACCCCTTTCAGTACATCAACAACTATGCCAGATAAGCCCTCGAGGCGACCCACCTTGCGCCACAGCGCTATGTGCAAGTCCTCTTCCTTGGATAGGTCAACGCCTCGGGCACGGCCCAGAAGAATCATATAAGGTAGCGAGCCTAAAAGGTAAGCACCTACTACTAGAGCAATATCGGCTAGCAGCATTCAGTCCTCTTTGTAGAGTCTATCAAGGAATTGGGAAAATCCTAACTGGCTGTTGTCAATACCGCCACCTTGTACAGAACTTGATTAAGTAGCTCTGTAACGGTCAGGTTTTCGGCTGTTTTGGGGCAAAACTATGTTTGTTACCGCTCTACTATCTCAGTTGAGAAACCTTTGGTAGTCAGGTCTTTGACAAGCTGCTTAACATCTGTTTTGTCAACGTGAATGCACAGGTCTTGTTCCTTGCCTTCAACCGGTGGCATGCTGTGGAATGAGAGTAGTTTGGCTCCAGACTTCTTGACAGCCTCTAAAATATCTTGCATGCTTTTGGTCTCAGCACCTTTTGAGATGACTATGCGAGTGCCTCCCTTGCCAATGCCTAATACCGGATTTAGTATTTTGTAGAAGAAATCGTTGGTGGTGGCTATGCCTATGAGCTTATTTTTTTCCAGCACTGGCAGCGCGCCTACACCCTTCTTCTGAGCCAAGGCTATGGCAGCTTCTACGGACATGTCGGGGTCGACAGTGACCGGGTCCTTACCCATGACTTCTTTGACAGTCATCTTTGCCAGGAGATAGTTAATTTCCCAGACGCTCAGGCTGGTGGCTGGTGACGGAGCCGTACGTGTGATGCGCTCCTTGCTTACCATGCCGACTAGTTTCCCTTTGTCAACGACCGGCAAACGACGGATGTTATGTGCATCCATGATTTTCCTGGCTTCCATGATAGGTGTATCGCTTGACACAGTAACCACATTCCAAGTCATAACGTCTCGAACTTTCATTTCCCGCCTCCCTTGATTTTTCAGCTATTGTATCACAGACCGCAAATGCTTAAAAGGGGTGTCAGCGCTTGTTGCCGATAAATTTGCGTCTTTTGCTGTCAGCTTTAGCCAAATTGTGTTTGTATTGTAGATTGCTGGTGTTACTGAGGTTACAATAGTTATTTGGCTCTTAGACATATTACGAAGTGGCACTAGCTTTTTCAGGTGGTTGAACTGAAATTGGAGCTTACCAGATAACCAGGAATCGGTTGATAGTATCGTCACGTGGTGGTGGGGTGAAGTTGTTAATCTGGGAATAACTCTTGCCCGCAACTATCTTTACCTCTAGGTCGAACTGTGGCTCGATAAAAATTAAGCCTCTGTCTGTAGTTTCGAAGGCTATTATGGTATGGCCATAGCCTTTGGGGTAGAACATATCGACGATAGCGCAACGGATGCCTGCAGCGTCAGCATTATTGTTTATGCCAGCGGCGAAATCAGTGCAGACATATTCATCCTGGTTATATGTGTTTGAATTTGTGGCGTCTTGGTCTAGAAATGCCTTCATTTCCTGATAGGTGGGATTTTTCAGGGCGTAGTTGCTGGATGTCTTTTGTTCTGGACTGGGTTTAAAGCCAGCCTCGTAGCCAGATTTATAACCAACATCATAACCTTCGTTTTTGCCTTGACTAAATCCCTGGTTGTAGCTGGCTTCATGTCCGGTTTGATAACCGTACATGTAGCTGAGAAATCCTGAGCCACCGCACAGCATGATTGTAACCAGGAATATGCTAAGTGCAGTGGCGGCTTTTTGGCTGTTGTCCATAATTGACCTCCGTTGTTGAAAACAGGACGATTGCTGTACCTGTTATTAGTTTATCGTTTTTATTGGTTGCAGGGCAAGGAATCCTTGACGGTGAAGGCATGAATGCAGTAGGCTATTAGGATAAAATCGAAGGTGTGAGGAAAAATAAATTGTGGTGCCGTGGTATAAGAGGTGCTATTACAGTGCCCAAAAACACCGAAGAGGCTATAGGGGCTGCGACTAAGGAATTGCTTCAGAAAATGATAGAAGTCAATGAGGTGGAAATCAGCGATATAGCGTGTATTTTGTTCACTACGACGTCTGACCTTAATGCTGCGTTTCCAGCGGCAGCTGCACGGGCGTTAGGCTGGACACGAGTCCCCTTGCTTTGTGGTCATGAGATGAATGTACCTGGAAGTTTGCCCAGATGTTTGAGAGTTCTGGTGCTTTTTAACACTGATAAAAGGAATGAGGAAATATTGCACGTTTATCTGGGTGGTGCGGAAACACTTAGAGATGATGGTGAGAGAATCTGGCAGGGTGAGGACAAAAAATGATAGTGGTTATGAAAGTAGGCTCAAGCGATAAAGAAATCGCTGGGGTGGTTAAGCGAATTGAATCCGCTGGATTGAAGACGCATATGTCTCAAGGTGTGGAGCGGACCATAGTCGGTGTGGTAGGGCAAATCTTCCCAGAACTTCAGGACATGCTGGAAATGCTTCCAGGTGTTGATGAAGTTATCCGGGTTAGCAAGCCATATAAACTTAGCAGCCGTGAGTTTCATCCCTTGGATACCACAGTTAAAGTTGGCGATATTAGCATTGGCGGCAAGGAATTAGTTGTAATGGCTGGACCATGTGCTGTGGAAAGTGAGCAGCAGCTTTTGGAAACAGCCAGAGCTGTGAAGGCAGCGGGAGCGACCATCTTGCGTGGCGGCGCCTTTAAGCCCAGCACATCACCATATCAGTTCCGCGGTCTCGGTGAGCGTGGACTTGAACTTCTGGCACAGGTTAAAAGAGAGGTTGGATTGCCAATTATAACTGAGGCTATGACACCCGGTGAGGTGGAGGTAGTGGCAAGATATTCTGATATCCTCCAGATAGGCGCTCGCAATATGCAGAATTTTAATCTTCTTGAAGAAGTTGGTAAAACAGGCAAACCTGTGATGCTGAAGCGAGGGCTATCGGCTACTGTTCAAGAGTGGTTGCTGGCTGCTGAATATGTACTTGCCCAGGGCAATGAGCAGCTCATCCTTTGCGAACGAGGCATCAGGACTTTTGAAACTTATACCCGTAACACCATGGATATAAGCGTTATACCTATAATTGAAAAAGTCAGTCATTTGCCGATTGTTGCTGACCCGAGCCATGGCACGGGTAAGTGGTATTTGGTGATTCCCATGGCTCTGGCTGCGGTGGCTGCCGGGGCTGATGGGATAATGGTTGAGGTTCACCCTCATCCAGATTTGGCGCTCAAGGATGGAGCTCAATCGCTGACCTTTTCTAATTTTCAGCAACTCATGTCTCAGCTGAAATCTGTGGCTGAGGCTGTAGGTCGGACCGTGGCTGGTCATTCTGTTTAATTGTAGGCTTAGTTTGTAACACGGTGGCTGATTGGAGAAATCAGTGGTGCAAATTAGAAAAGAGCTAGCTAAAGTAAAGCCACAAAAGGAGATGTTGCTTACCATCGGTGTTTTCGATGGCGTGCATCTCGGGCATCAACGCTTGCTGGCTCGTCTACGTGATGAAGCTCGGAGGAAAAGCTGGCTTAGCGGCGTAGTAACTTTTAGCTCTCACCCAGAGGTGGTATTGTCTAAGGGGAACGAATTACTGTGGCTGGATGATTTGGAGACCAGGGTTAGCTTACTTCGGGATGCCGGAGTCGATGTTGTTGTCACCCTGCCATTTAGCTCTGAATTAGCTCAACTCAGCGCTCGGGAATTTGTTCAGTTGCTTAAAGATTGTCTGAAGATGCGTGGCTTGATAGTAGGTCCTGATTTTGCCTTGGGCAAAGATAGAGAAGGCGATGTCGATAAGCTCCGACTTCTAGGAAAGAAAATGGGCTTCAGTTTTGAAGTCATACCAGCGACGGTACTTGATGGACAGGTGGTGAGCAGCAGCGCAATTCGTCAAGCTCTGAGTCAGGGCGATATGAGAATGGTGGAGAAACTAACCGGACGGCTTTTTAGCCTCAGCGGTCAGGTTGTGACTGGTGATGGGCGGGGTAGAACCCTTGGATTTCCTACAGCTAACCTGGAAATGAGTGCCGAGCAGGCATTGCCCGGCGACGGAGTTTATGCTACTATCGCTCATGTTGACCACCAGCTTATGCCTTCAGTAACAAACATTGGTGTTCGCCCCACCTTTGAGGGTAGTAAGCATTTGGTGGAGACTTATATCTTTGATTACGAGGGAGAGTTAATTGGGCAAAAATTCACCATTGACCTTGTAGATAAGATTAGAGACGAGAAGCGTTTTGATACTGTGGAGCAGCTTAAAGCTCAAATAAAAAAGGATATAGAGCAAGCTAGGCAAATTTTAAGCGAGCGGATGAAACAATAGGGGGTTTGACCTAGAGCATGACCCGTTCTGACCTCAAATGGCTGTTAAGACGAGGGGTAGCTGAGACTATAGTTGAGTCTGAGCTGTTAAAATTGCTCGAATCGGGTAAACCTCTTAGGTTGAAACAGGGTTTCGACCCCAGCTGTCCTGATATACATCTGGGACACGTGGTTGGTTTGAGGAAACTGCGCCAATTTCAGCAGTTAGGTCATCGTGTTGTTCTTATCGTTGGTGATTGGACTGCCCAGATTGGCGACCCTAGTGGTGCCTCGGCTACACGTTCCATGCTCTCTGCAAAAGAGGTACAGGCAAACGCCCAAACTTATATGGAGCAATTTTTTAAGGTGGTGGATAAGAAAAAGACTGAGGTGAGGTGGCAGAGTGAGTGGTTCAGCAAATTCGGTCTTGAAGATGTCATTAGGCTCACCAGCAAATTCACCGTGGCTCAATTTCTTGCCAGGGAGGATTTTGGTAAGCGCTACAGCTCTGGTAAACCTATAGCTATCACCGAGCTGCTTTATCCTTTGCTTCAAGCCTACGATTCGGTAGCTATAGAGGCTGACGTTGAATTCGGCGGCACCGACCAGAAATTTAATTGTCTGGTCGGCAGGGAACTGCAGCAGATGATGGGGCAGCGTCCGCAGCAGGTGTTTCTCGTTCCTCTTCTTATCGGTACTGACGGAAGCCAGAAAATGAGCAAAAGTTTGGGTAATTATATAGGTGTTGATGAGTCGCCCAGTGAAGTTTATGGTAAAATTATGTCGATTCCTGATAGCCTTATAATAGACTATCTTGAGTTGGTGACTGACATACCGGATGAGGAAATTGCCGAATTTAAGGCTCAGATAGCTGACCAGTCAGTCAATCCGATGACCGTCAAGAAGCGATTGGCATATGAAATCGTAGCTCAATTTCATAGCTCCCAGGCTGCGGGTGAAGCGGAAGAACATTTTGCTAAGGTGTTTCAGAAGAGGGAAGTACCTGATGAGACAGTTGTAATGATAAATGCCTCGGCTGGGCTCAAAAGTACTCTCTCGGCTGAATTGACCAAAGCGGGGTTGACTAAGAGCCGCTCGGAGGCGAGGCGTCTTCTAACTCAGTGTGCCATTGAGATTGATGGTAAAACGGTTACTGAAGATTTGGAGATGGCACAAATAGAAAAAGGTAGCGTTATTAAAGTAGGCAAACGGCGCTTTGCAAAGATTGCCGATAATTGATAGATAATTGATAATCGATTATTAAAAACAGAGGAATTATATGCAACAATTAAGAGTATCTGGACCCACCCTCTGTCCCCAAGAAGTACTGCAAGCCATGGACAAGCAAATGGTCAATCATCGCATCGGTCACCTGGGCTGGGTCATCGAAGCTGACATCAAAGAGACCTTGGATGCTATAGATAAAGCTTTGCCGAAGGCGAGCGCGTAACTCAAAAATTGGGGGGTAGACATTTAGATTCGCCCGAAAGGATTTGGTGGCTATGAAGATTTTAGTTGCTGACCCGGTAGCTAAGGAAGGTATAGAGGCTCTGAAAGCTCAGGCTGAAGTTGATATCAAACTTGGGCTTAAACCAGAGGAACTTAAGGGCATAATTGACGATTACGAAGCTCTGGTAGTGCGCAGTGAGACCAAAGCCACTGCCGATATTATTCAAGCTGGCAAAAAACTTCAGGTTATTGCCCGGGCTGGTGTTGGTCTGGACAACATTGATGTTGAGGCTGCTACCCGGCAGGGCGTGGTGGTGGTCAACGCTCCCACTGGTAATACCATGGCTGCTGCCGAGCATACCATTGCCATGATGCTGGCGCTGGCTCGACACATTCCACAAGCCAACGCCAAGCTCAAAGCAGGTGTCTGGCAGCGCAGCGACTACATGGGCATTGAGCTTAGAGGCAAGACCTTAGGCATCGTCGGACTTGGCAATGTGGGCTCCGAAGTAGCCAGACGAGCTCAGGCTTTTAACATGCGGCTCATTGGCTATGACCCCTTTGTTTCGGCGGATTATGCCCGTAATCTGAGTGTAGAGTTGGTCTCTCTGGAGCAATTGCTGAAAGAGTCTGATTTCATTACTCTTCATCTGCCATTGACTTCCCAGACCAAGCTACTGATTGGTGCCAAGGAACTGAACAAAGTGAAACCAGCGGTGCGCATTGTCAACTGCGCCCGTGGCGGGCTTATTGATGAAGAAGCCTTGCTTAAGGCAGTGGAGGCGGGGAAAGTAGCCGGTGCTGCTGTAGACGTCTTTGTCAAAGAGCCCGTGACCGATAGCATACTTTTTCAATGCGACAAGATTATCGTTACTCCCCATCTTGGCGCCTCAACTACCGAAGCACAGGCTGGTGTGGCTCTTGAGGTCGCTGAGCAGGTCATGGCTGTATTAAAAGGTCAGCCAGCCAGGTATGCTGTAAATGCCCCCCAGATTCCAGCTGAGATGCTGGCTATATTGGCTCCATTCATGAATGTGGCTTCAACGCTGGGCAGCTTAGCCAGGCAGCTAATGGAAGGGCAAATAAGCAGCATCCGCATCAAGTACAGCGGTGAGATTGCCAATTATGATACTACTGCCATAAAGGCATCGGTTATCGGCGGTTTGCTGGAAGGGATAAGCGAGGAAAGAGTTAACATGGTCAATGCCGCAGTCATTGCTGCACAGCGGGGCATAAAGATTCTTGAACAGAAAGAGACCACGTGTGAGAACTATGCCAGTTTGATTACATTGGAAGCTGTCACCAATGTTGGAACTACTACAGTTGCTGGCACTGTGCTGCGTGGTGAGACCCATGTCGTCCGCATAAATGATTTCTGGCCGGACATTGTTCCCACCGGCGGTTATTTTCTGTTTAGCGACCATCGTGACCGCCCTGGGCTAATCGGCGCTGTAGGCAATATAACCGGCAAGGCGGATATCAATATCAGTTCCATGCAACTGGTGCGGCTTCAACCCAGGGGGCAGGCGCTCATGATTCTGGCTCTGGATGAGGCGCTCCCTGAAAAGCAGGTACAGGAAATACTTGACCTGCAAGATGTCTATACAGCCAAGGTGGTTAAGCTTTAGAATTAGTCCGTTTGCCGTAAAGTAGCGATTTTTTGAAAGGTGTAGTGCAGCGGACAATTACTTCATACCGGTATGCAGCAAGCCTCGAATATGTTTGGTGACTTAGTTTAATGGCGAGAACAGGCAAACAGAAGAAGACAAAAATCGACGAGTCAGCGGAACTGGCACAAGCCTTAATGCGTTGTGCTGGAACAGGAATTTATATTGTCCAGGACGGTAAATTCCAATATGTCAACGCCCTTTTTCAGGAACTGACAGGCTATTCAGAGACAGAGTTACTAGGCAAGTATTCTCTGGACCTTGTGCATCCTGATGATAGAGAAAAGGTCAGGGAAAAGGCAGTAGAGAGCCTGAAGGTTGGAAGCTCTCTCCCCTATGAATACCGGTTCGTGAAGAGAGACGGAGAGATAATCTGGGTCTTGGAAAAGGTTACCTCAACGGAATACAAAGGTAAACGTGCCACGGTGGGGAGCTTTATGGACATCACTGAGCGCAAGAAGCTTGAGGAGACTATAAAGAAATCAGAAGAGAGATACCGGACTATACTAGAGGAAATTCAAGATAATTATTTTGAAACTGACCTTGCTGGAAATATCATTTTTGCCAATGACGCCATGTGCCGCACCCTGGGATATTCCAAAGAAGAGCTGATAGGCATGAACTACCGTGTGTTTGCGGATAAGGAAGATGTTGAAGTTGTGTATCGAGATTTCAACCGAGTTTATCACACCGGTGAAACAATCAAAGGTCTGTCCTACAAGTTTGTACAAAAAAAATGGCACTGTAGGATTCGGTGAGCTTTCAATTTCTGCGGTAAAGAATGAGAAGGGGGAGGTTATCGCGTTTCGCGGCACCGCCCGTGATGTTACTGAGCGCAAGCGATTAGAGGAAGAACTCGCCAATATAGCTACGCATGATTTCCTAACCGGCTTGCCCAATAGGGTGTTGCTGCAAGACCGCCTTAAAGTGGGTTTGAATCAGGCACAGCGCAATGACACTAATTTGGCAGTAATGATGCTCGACCTGGACCGATTTAAGGTCGTTAACGATACCTTGGGGCATAGTATTGGTGACAAATTACTTAGGGCTGTTGGAGAGCGTTTGTCAGACATCATTCGTAAAAGCGATACTGTTGCCCGCGTTGGTGGAGATGAGTTCTTGGTGTTGCTGTCACAAGTCGCTAAGGTGGAAGACGCAACCAAGGTCGCCCAGAAGATCTTGGGAGCATTTCGAAAGCCCTTTGTGGTTAATAGTTATCAGATTTGTGTTACCACTAGCATTGGTGTTGCCTTCTATCCTGAAGATGGCGATGATGCTGATGCCTTGCTGACTAATGCCGACACTGCAATGTATTGGGTTAAGGAACATGGTAGAGACGACTATGCGTTCTACTCCGTCGGCAAAGCTAAAATCTCGTGAAAAGACAGGGAACCCGCGTTTACAATGTCCCCTCAAGGCTGTTGATGACCAGTCCGGTGGGCAATTTAGGATAGAAATAGGTTGATTTACCGGGCATCTTGTCGTTGGCATCGGCAATTGCCTTAATAGTTGTTACTGATATTGGGTTTAGCAGAAAAGCCAGTTGATATTCACCGCTTTCCACCAGTCTACGAGCCTCCAGCATATCTGGATTATAGGTAACGCTGCTGTTTTTATCCAGGGCTATCAGCTTGTCTATGACAAGGTGCTGGACAATGCTGATGTCTAACCTTTTGTATACTTCGGAGTGCTCCCGGGGCATTATTTCTCTGATGGACGATGGCTGGCGGGGTTTCAGAGCTATGACGCTGCCTGCCTCCAGCCCTAAGACTCTTGTAGTGGCTCCTCTTATCTCAGGTAAGACGGTTTCATTCAGGGGCACGGATTCCAATTCGAAAAACGTTTCCAGGTTGCTTCTGAATTGAGTCAGAGCTTCAGGGGATAAATTGCGTATCAGGCGGTGGACGGGTAGCACGACAAGTCCGGGGTCGGAGAAGGACACCAGTGTTATCATGACAAAGTTGAAGGCTTGGTCACCAGTACCGGGTGGATTTTCTTGGCGCTTTTCATCTCTATAAGCCAGTGCCGTTTCATAACGATGGTGTCCGTCGGCGATATAGATGGGCTTGGAAGCTAGGAAGTGAGTGACCCTTTGGACGAATTCAGGCTCGTTAGCTACCCAGAGCTTATGTGTTTCACCGGCTTCGCTAAAATCAATCACTGGCTTACGCCCAGCCTGTGAGGTTAATAGTTTGGTCACTTTTTGTCCCAGGTCTTCGTGTAGTCCAAGGAGAGGGCTGAAATTTGTGGCGCAGGCTCGCATCAAGTCTAGGCGGTCGCTTTTAATCCCGGGAACAGTGTTTTCATGAGGAAATATAATCCTCTTCTCCCATGGTTCCAGTTTGACGCAGGCAGTTAAGCCTAGACGCTTTTTCCTGATGTTTTGGTGAGTGAACGTGTGTTCGTGGATATAGTATGAAGGCACATGGTCGACAACCAGCACACGGTCTTTCAGCCACTGATTGAAGGCAGCTCTGGCTCGGCTATGCTTGTTGCTGGTTTTTGTATCATCGGGCAGTACTGTCCCATGCTCAAGGCGGATGACATTATAATCGCTTTTCTCATAATAGGCTTTCTGTTCCTCTGGAGAGATAACATCGTATGGTGGGCAGATAACCGATGCCATGTCCCCAACAATTTGTTGATTGTAACGTATGCCTGAAAAAGGACTGAGCTCAGCCAAGTGTTTCCTCCGTTTATAATAATTTTTCGAGACCATCCCACCAAGCCTCCCCCAGTTGTTTTAGAGACAAATCTATGTAGCCTTTCAATGTCAGGCGTTTGCCACCTACTGTCCCCAACCTTGTCGCTGCTATGTGATAGCGGTCGGCAAGCTTCTCTAGTTTCCACATGGATTTTGGTGCTACTGAGACTATAATTCTGGATTGAGCCTCGCCGAAAAGAGCTGCATCCATTCTACCTTCAGCCTTCCAATCATAACTTATTAAACCCAGACCGTTTGCCAGGCAACTTTCCGCCAGTGCCACCGCTAGTCCGCCATCGGAGCAATCGTGAGCTGATTTTATAAGTCCTCGACTGATTGCCTCGAGGCAGCAATGCTGCAAACGTATCTCCATCTCCAAATCAATATAAGGATTCCCTTTTGTTATGCCATGTATTAGTTCCAGGTATTCGCTGCTGCCGATACTGCTGTCAATGGTTTGGCTATCACCTAGCAAGAACACCAGGTCACCTTCATTTTTGAATCCGGAAGTGCAATGTTTGACTACGTCCTCTATAAGCCCGACCATTGCGACTACCGGGGTTGGGTATATAGCTTCGCCTTTAGTCTCGTTGTACAGACTGACGTTGCCGCTGATAACCGGAATTTTTAATTCCTGACAGGCTCGAGCCATACCGGCGATGCACTCTTTCAGTTGATAGTAAACATCGTCTTTCTCTGGATTACCAAAATTCAGACAGTTGGTGAGAGCCAGTGGTTGAGCGCCGCTGCAAGACAGGTTTCTGGCTGCTTCAGCCACGGCGATAATGCCACCGAGATAAGGATTTACATAGCAATACCGGGCGTTGCCGTCAGTGGTTAGTGAAATTGCCTTTTTTGTCCCTTTAATGCGCAGTACTGCCGCATCGCTGCCCGGTAGGACCACGGTGTTGTCGCCTACCTGGTGGTCGTATTGACGATATACGCAGTGCTTGCTGGCGATGTTAGGTGATGCCAGCAGACGTAGAAGAGGTGAGTTCGCGTTCTTCCGTGACAAATCGGGAATTGAGTTGGCATCAAAGTCCTGTAATCTGTTGAGCCACTCTGGTCTTTTAACCCGCCGTTGGTAAACAGGCGATGAGGTCAGCAGATTTACAGGTGCCTCAGCCACCACTTTTTTGCCCTCTTTGATTCTGGCTATGCCATCGCCGGTGACACTGCCGATTATATCCGAGCGTAGTTCCCAGCGGTCAAACAGAGCCTTTACCTTGCCTTCGTAGCCCTTCTTTACCACCACTAACATTCTCTCCTGTGATTCAGATAGCATCACTTCGTAAGGTGTCATACCCTTTTCACGTCGTGGCACTTTGAGGACATCGATTTCAATACCGCCGCCGCCTCTGGCTGCTGATTCCACGGCTGAGCTGGTAAGTCCTGCGGCACCTAAATCCTGCATGCCAGCAATCCAATCGGTTTCCGCTAGCTCAAGGCAAGCTTCTATGAGCAATTTCTCCAAAAAGGGATTGCCGACCTGTACCGTAGACCTTAGCTCTCGCTCCTCTTCGAATGTTCTCGAAGCCAGACCGGAGGCGCCGTGAAGCCCGTCACGTCCGGTATCGGCTCCGACCAGCATTAGCAAATTGCCTTCTCCTTTGGCTCTGGCTTTAACCAGTTTATCGGCTCTGGCTATACCCAGACAAAATGCATTTACCAGCGGGTTGCCTGCATAGCAATCGGCAAAATAGATTTCGCCGCCCATGTCAGGTATGCCCAGGCAGTTGCCGTAGCCAGCAATGCCACCGACCACCCCACCGAAAAGATACCTGTTATGTGCATCGGTTAGAGGACCGAAGCGGAGCGAGTTCATAAGGGCAATAGGTCGAGCTCCCATGGTGAAGATGTCGCGGACTATGCCGCCTACGCCGGTAGCTGCCCCTTGATACGGCTCGATTGCCGATGGGTGGTTGTGGGACTCTATCTTCATCACTACCACCAGCCCGTCTCCTATGTCCACAGCCCCGGCATTTTCCTCGCCGGGCTTGACCAGCACACGTTTACTTCTGGAAGGCAATTGTCTGAGCAGGGCTTTGGAGTGCTTGTATCCACAGTGCTCGCTCCACAGCGAGCCGAACATACCCAGTTCGACTTCAGTCGGCTCTCTGCCCAGCTTTTCAACAATAAGCTGATATTCCTTCTGGCTCAGCGCGACTTCATCGAGTATTTCTTTAGATACTGGCAATTATTGACTCCCAGATAATATTACCATCGCTGCTGCCGAGTAGTGGCTCGCAGGCTCGCTCAGGGTGCGGCATCATGCCCAACACGTTGCCCTTCTTGTTGATAATACCGGCGATGTTGTTCATTGAGCCGTTTGGGTTTGCCGGTTCGGTGATTTTTCCTGTTGCAGTCGCATATCGGAAAATAATACGTTTATCAGCCTCCAGTTCAGCCAGCGTGGTATCGTCGGCGTAGTATCTGCCTTCGTAATGACCGATAGGAATCTTGAGCACCTGCCCGTTTTCGCACTGTGAGGTGAAGGCTGTCGAGGTATTTTCTGTCCTCAGATGCGTCCATTGACAGCGGTATTGAAGATTGTCATTGGTCAGTAATGCCCCGGGGAGAAGCCCGGATTCGCACAGTATCTGGAAGCCGTTACAGATGCCGATAACCAGTTTGCCCTGGGCGGTGAAACGTTCCAGTGCCGTCATTACCGGAGAGAAGCGAGCAATAGCTCCAGAACGCAGGTAATCGCCATAGGAAAAGCCGCCGGGCAGTATGACGCAATCATATTCGGAGAGGTCTGTCTCCTTATGCCAGATATATTCAGCCTTCTGTTTAAGGATATCACTGAGGGCATAATGACAGTCCCTGTCGCTCCAGGTGCCGGGAAAGATGATTATGCCGAACTTCATGCTTATTTATCCTGAAAATAACAAAGATGGCGGCATACTCTGCCGCCGCATATTATCCCATTTAAGCATAGAGGGCAAGATGCGCTGCCTAGGTGCTGCTCAGTAGTTCTGAGACAACCTCACTGACTTCCTGCCCTTGAGCTTTTCCTCTAAGCTGGGGCATAAGCTGGGACATAACTTTACCCTTGTCCTTCTGGCTAGTTGCCCCCAGTTCAGCGATTACCTTGCGTGCTGTGGCTACAATCTCCTCCCGGGTCATCTGCTCGGGCATGTATTCTAATATGATGGCTAACTCGGCTTTTTCTTTAGCCACTAAATCCGGGCGATTGCCTTTTTCAAAAGCCTCGATGCTCTCCCGCCGCATCTTGGCTTCTTTCTCCAGAACAACTAGTATGCCGCTATCGTCTAAAGTTTTTTGCTGGGCAATTTCGGCGTTTCTTATGCTAGACAGGACCATGCGGAACACCGAACACCGTAGTGCGTCTTTGTTCCTTAATGCCTGTTCCAGGTCGGTTCTAATTTTTTGAGCCAGAGTCATATTCTAACTGCTCCTGGCGCTTTTCCGCCGTTTTGCCGCCTCCTTACGCTTCCGCTTTATACTGGGCTTCTCGTAGAACCCACGGCGGCGGGCTTCGCTGATGATACCTGCTTGCTGCACCTTCTTGGTGAAGCGTCTTAGCAGGCTCTCAAAGCTTTCTCCCTGTGACAGTCTTACTTCAGGCACATGAAATCACTTCCTTCCTCAACTAATTAAAATACCTGCCCAACACAGGTAATCGGCAAAGACAGATTTTAACCTTTATCCTTCGTAGTGTCAAGACGAACATTGGTTAGCATGTTTTTGTGTGGGAAGGACTGGTATTTCATGGTAACTGGGCATATAATTAGTGGCACAGAAATTCGATTAAGAGGAGGTAGCGATGGCTGTTTATCTTATGCTGACGACGCTCACCGGCGAAGGCAGAAAGAAAATGGAGGATTATCCTGAGTGGCTTAAGGAGCTTAACAAGGAAGTGGAGTATATGGGAGTTAAAATACTGGCTCAGTACGGGCTTCTGGGGCAGTATGATTTCGTTAATATCGTTGAGGCACCGAGCGACGAGATTGCAGCTAAATTGGCGATACATTTAAGCGTCCGGGGTGGGCTTCAGACCTTGACCTTGACCGCCATACCTCTGGATAAGTTAATCTCCACTCTGAAAAAGAAGCCAGAACCATTTTAACACCATAGTCGGCAGTTTCATTCCAGTTTTCATTGCTGCTGTTGTGTGGCTGGGGAAATTTTTTCACATTGACCCGTGAAGGGCAAAATACCGAAAGGAGAATTGTAATGACTGATAGCAAGGCTGTGTTATTCGAAGTACAGGACAAAGTGGCTCTGGTTACTATTAATCGACCTGAAGTCAGGAATGCTTTTAATGCCGATGTGCTCGGCGGGCTTAAAGCGGCTGCTGAGAACATACTCTCTCAGACTGATATACGAGTAGCTATACTCACCGGTGCTGGAGACCGTGCCTTCTGCGCTGGCTTGGACCTCAAGGCAGCCATGTCAGGTGAAGCCCTCATGCCGCCGCAGGCTGTCCGTTCTGAATTTGAGGCTCTTCAGATGGGTGGTCAGGTTTATACCATGCTGGAGAATCTTCCAGTGCCGGTCATAGCTGCCATTAACGGCTACTGTCTCGGTATTGGCTTCGAGCTATCGCTGGTTTGTGATATAAGACTTGCCTCGCAAACCGCTATCTTCAGCATACCTGAAGTGCAGTTAGGCACTATTCCCGATTTCGGCGGTACCCAGCGCCTGACCAAGCTTGTCGGCGCTGGCAAAGCCAAGGAGCTTATATTCACCGGACGCAGGATAGACGCTGCTGAAGCTTTGAGGATAGGGCTGGTTCAGCATATTTATCCCCCGGATAACCTGATGGAGGAGGCTAAGAAGCTGGCTCAAGAGATAGCCGCCATCGCCCCGCCGCTAATTCAGGGTGCCAAAAAAGCCATCAATGTGGCTGTGTCCTATCCTCTGGATATAGGCTTGAGCTGCGAGACAATCCTGGCAGTCAGCACCCGCCAGGACATACAGCAGGGCTCTGCTTCCCTCTTGGAAAAATCAAAATCGTAACCTGAAAGTGGAGAACTTGCCTGTCATTGCGAGTCCTTCGTTAATGTCATTCTGAAGAAGCACTTCGCCTTTTGTCATTCTGAGCGTAGCGAAGAATCTGTGCCCAATATTCCGCTCATTCTGAGTCTGTCGAAGAATGCGTGCTCAGGGAAAACTCCATGACCGGAGAATCCCACCCCTCTGTCATCGCGAGTCCTGCCATTGAAGGACGTGGCAATCTCGGTGTTGCGCCTATTCAAACTCGTTCTTTGACACTGCCGTAAAAACGATGGCTGCTATGCCCAGAGGCCATGAAGCAAGGAATGCGGCTATGGAGCCAGTCAAGGCTAATCCCCATCTCCTCCGTTGTAGTGCGTATATGCCGCCTATTATGGCTAATACGTCGACGATGATAGCAAATATGGCAACTACAGCCATTATTGTTAACATCATGGTTGCCTGAATTCCCATTGACTGGTCAATGCCTCCCGTAGCTTTTAACGCTAAAATTCCGAAAAAGGCGAAGATGAGCCCGACAAAAGACAGGGCACCTGCCACAATATCAAGAATACCGGCAACTGTAGGCTTCCATGTCCTTTCCATTTTTACCTCCTCGTTCTGGCTATATGCCCAATGTTTGCAATCTCGGTATTGTGCCTATTCGAACTCGTTCTTAGATAGTGCTGTAAAGACTATGGCTGCTATCCCCAAAATCCAGAACCAGGGGGAAAAGAAGGCTGCTATGGAGCCGGCTAGAGCCAAGCCCCAGATTTTCCTTCGCAGTGCGTAGATGCCGCCTACTATTGCCAGTATTCCCAGAATCACAAAGGGCACAGCCAGCGCTGCGAAAAGCGGCGCTAAAAATGGTGGTACGTCTGGCACGAGCCTGGTTACCCCGCCAACGAATGTAAGGATGAAAGCGACCAATAACTCCCAGCTGCCACAGATTATATCCAGAATCCCTGCCGTCGTCGGCATCCATGTCTTTTTGCCTGCCATTTTTACCTCCTTCGTTTAATTATTCTGGGTGTGGTTGGTGTTTCCAGTTTCTAATACTACTATTTACCACAAGACACACGGAATGTCCAGCGTTAATCTAACCTGTCATTGCGAGTCCTTCCGCCGAAGGACGTGGCAATCTCGGTGGTGGGACTGTAGAGACAGATTATATCTGTACCTGTTCTTGGGCTGCCGTTCTGAGCCCCGATGTAATCGGGGCGAAGAATCTCACCCATCATCTAATTTGACGTGCATTAGTTTGTTGGGTTAACCTAGCTTTGTAACTATGAATACACCATCGGTACCGTTGCTCAAAGCTCTGACTGAATCCGGAGTTGGCTCCAGGAGGCGGATAGCTGATGCCATAAAAAATGGTAGGGTGGAGGTGAACGGCAAGCCGGTGGAGAACTTCCGCCATCCGGTGAACCCCGAGACCGACCGCGTCTCGGTGAATGGCAAACAGGTTAACCTGAAGCCGAGACACACAGTCTATTTGATAATCAACAAGCCAGTGGGCATCCTGACCACCACCAGCGATGAGCGAGGCAGAAGGACAGTCCTGGATATACTGCCTGAGAAGTATCGCCACCTCAGGTTGTATCCCGTGGGGCGGCTGGACAAGGACAGCACCGGGCTCTTGCTTTTGACCAATGATGGCGAGCTCACCTACCGGCTCACGCACCCCAAATTCGAACACGAGAAAGAATACCTGATTCACATAGACGGCAGGCTCAAGCCGGACGAAAAAACAAAACTGGAAAAGGGTGTTGAGCTTGAGGACGGCATGACCTATCCTGTGGTTGTAAAAGAGGTAAAATCATCACCGCCGTTCAACTATAGTATAACCATACATGAGGGCAGGAAGCGACAGGTACGCCGTATGCTGGCAAATCTCGGCTACAGCGTCCTGGAGCTGAGGCGCATCAGGATGGGAAACCTGCACCTGGGCAATCTCAGGGAAGGCGCCATCCGTGAGTTGACCCCTGAGGAAGTCCGCTCCCTCATGACTGCCAAGTCACCAAAATCCGCAAGCCAAAATATAAGATAGCGATTCGACGCAAGCCCCCGTGTCATTGCGAATCCTTCCAGTCCTTCCAGAATGGAAGGAGGAGGGACGTGGCAATCTCATCACTTCATCCCCCACCGAGATTCTTCGCCCCGATTGCATCGGGACTCAGAATGACAGAGATAGGGGTGAGTCGAGACCACCACGGGGCTACGCCCCTCGCGATGACGGGAGCAAAAGATGTCAATAATGCGCTGGACGAGAAGCCGTTCCCCTAATCCAACCAGCATTAATATCCTGCCTAAACAAAAAGGATTTCTTTTACGTTTTTATGTATGAAAGAAGTCCAGGAAGGGGATGATTAACCAGTTTGTGTGACGTGGTTCTTGGTCTGAGAGGGTGTGGTTATGGAGCATATATTAGCCTGTCCAAATTGTAAGGCACCAAACAGGTTCGGTGAACCGTTATGTCGGTTTTGCGGTCACAGCCTGGCACATAAATGCGCTAATTGTCAGGTTGATATTGACCCGGGCATGTCTTATTGTCCGTACTGTGGTGAGACATCATCAGTATGGTCAATGGGGCAAAATCCGGCAAACGGCGAAACATCAAAAAATCCGGATTTTGTCCTGGAACATATTTAAGCTGGCGTGCAGCCGTGTCCCCGCATCGTTTCGCAACCATAATCTACAGCGAATCACTTTAACTGTGTAGCTTTTAGACTTTCGGTGAAACCGTTGCCCTGAATCTTGCCCATCATATATAATTGGTGCGTGCCAGCGTAGCTCAGTGGTAGAGCAGCGGTTTCGTAAACCGCCGGTCGTGAGTTCGACTCTCACCGCTGGCTCCACAGCTTTAAAAATGCCTCATTGGTAGGTTCTGTCCAAAAAATTGATACCCTAATCGGAAGACAATTTCAGGTCACCGCCTGGTCAATTGCAGGTCAATTTCAGTTCATGTTTAGTTCATGGTTTTTTGACCAGGAAAGGAGACTTAGAGAAAATGTCTTCAAGACAGAAGAGGTGGGAATCAGTGGACAGAGCTTCCATCCCCATATCGACTCTCGTGGAACGGTATCTCTCGGCATGCCGATCGGCTGGAATGAGCCGCAAGACCATTCGTGGCTACGATGAGAAGCTACGGAGATATGTGCGTCTGGTAGGTGGTAGCCTCGGTGACTTCAGCCTGCAAAGCGTGCGCCAGCACCTCACTGATCTGCAAGGAGCCAGGAAGTGGGAGGGACATCCTTTCATGCCGCCAACGGAGGAAACACTCTCCAGCACTACTGTCAGGAATCACGGCCGTGTCCTCAGCAGCTTCGCCAACTGGCTTCAGGCTGAGGGATATACAGAGCATAATGTTCTCTCTAGGCTTAAAGTGCCCAAAGCAAATGAAATCAGGATGGAGCCATAAGAGTTGGCTTTTGCCAGCTGAAGGGCATGTCACATGAAGCCATACAGTCTATTCTAGACGAAAGACATGAAAGCAGATTCAGTTCCCTGCGAGACCTTGTATTGAGAACGAACATCAGCCAACCTGTGATGGAAAACCTGGTAAAAGTTGGTGCCTGTGATTCGTTTGGTAGCCGGGAGTCTTTGCTCCTTGAGCTACCAGATTTGCTTCAAATCAGGCATAAAGTAGGTATTAGGACGAAGCCGCTTTTTGAATATGAACAGCCTGAGTCATATGTTAGTAATGACGCCCATTATGATAGCCCGAAGGATAAGATGCTGGTGGAGAGAGAGCTGCTGTACCTTGACCTGTCTGCCCATCCCTTGGACTTCTGTAATTTGAAGGATGGTTTTACCCGCATAAAGGACTTACCGACAATAGCCACAGGCAAGACTGTTAAGATCGCGGGATCGGTTATTCGCTACCAAACACCACCTACACGGAATGGAAAGCGAGTGGTGTATATTGTTATGGAGGATGGGACAGGAATAGCTGATGTAACGGTATTCAGTGATGTTCAGGAAAGATGCGGAAGTGTTCTATTTCAGGAGGGATGGCTGGTGGTCAAAGGTAAGATTCAAAGGAGAGGCCCGAAGGCATTGTCGGTCATTGCACAAGATTTAGCTCCTATAGCCGTCGGTGATTCCTCAAGCCTGTCTTGCCCACCCAGTTCTACAGAGTCCATCGGGACCGCCAATTAGTCAGAATTCTAAAGCTACTCAATATGCTGTAAAAGGCATCTTTATAGTCCTCAAAGTCTTCGGGTTCTGCGGAGCAAGTGACCTCCCAGAGCAGGCTGTCCTTAATCATGTAGAGCGTTAGATCGCGCGATTCGCCCAGTTCTGGATCAAGCGTCTGGGCATCCATGATTATTGCTTCTCTTCCACCAACAACTGTCTTGGACAATGAATGCACCCGAAATCCCAGGAAGTACTCTCCCCCTCGCTTACACTCTCCTCCAAGATACTGATAATAGACATCCAGCGGCATGCCTATAGCAACTGGCTCCACCGAAACTAATACAAATGCGTTTGTATTGTTATCGGTCGGTATAAGCCCCGTAAACACATACTGAAAACCCATTTCAAATTCTGGGTCTGTAGTCTCCATGATCTTTTTGACATCTTGAAAAACATCTTCCTGTATTGACCTGGCATCTATCAGTTCGGGAGGACAGGAAATGCTGCAAAGCCCTTCGCTGGTATAGGTTATGTAGTCAGGAGGAATCTCTCGCTGGATTTCGACCACAGGTGCCGAAATCACATCTGAAGAACCACCGCACCCGGCGATTAATATCAAGCTTACGATTGTGATCAGTAGCCTCTTCATGACCCACCTGCAAAGCTCGAACGCATTATGGCGCTATAAATTACCTGTTTGATTAATCGAATCCCCCTATTCAACAGGATAAATCCGTTAGTTTGTCTATTATCAACGCCATGCCTTCAGAATCCAACCCGCAATATTTCTGCAGGTCTTCCCTGGTTTGGTTCCTCTCTTCATCGGATATATTGCCATAGATAGTATCGAGGAAGGCTAGCCCAGCCTCCTGCCCATCGGTTATGCGCAGGCAATCGTAGCTCCGACCAGTTAAAGCCGGAAGGACGCTCTTAAGAGATGCAGTTCCTCCTTGCTCCGGATGATAGTACTTGAAGCTCCTGAATGGTGTGAGGAGATCGATGAGTCTGTCACATACGCTGTCAATCCAGTCACCGTATTCAGGAAAAGCATCGGCCAGGCCTGTCAAAATGCTTTCCTCAAAAGACTGGTTGTACACAATGATACTCCCTTCATTCACTATGGCATTCCTTAATCTGGCAAATAGAGCTGGCCTCGGATCGTCGGCATTTTCAGATAAGAAAGAGACATGTTCCAGTTCTGATGTGGTGTCCCTCTTAATATGCAATGAAAACTGGAACGGGATTTGCTGGTATGGACTGGTGCCATCAAACAGCGGTATTGCCACGTTCACAGTCTCGAAATCCAGGAATTGGTAGGGATATTGCAGCGCAACTAGGAAACGGCTGATTCCCTCTGTATCGATGTGAGGTTTCCCGGTTATCTCGCATGTTTTCTGTATGCGATGTTTATCACTGAGCAAGAATTCATCTGGGATTTCCCTAATTGAAAAAATTCCCTTTTCCAACAGCTGCGCAGTATCGACTTTTCGCCCGTACAGTTCAAAGATATTACCAGGCCGTAGAAAATCCCAGCAGGTATCGATTAAGGGGCAAGAATACGGAGTACCGCAGTGGTTGCCAATGGGGACATCGGGGCAATGGTCGATTGCCAATAGCGCCAGAATTTCATCGATGCGGTCTGCTATACCATCGCCTGCCTCATTCACTTGAGCACTGATTTCTTCAATAATGAAAAGTTGTGCGGGGTTAATTTCCCCTTTCCTGACATATTGGTTGTTTAGATGCATTAGGTAGCAATTACTTATCTCTAGTCCTGTCCTATCACAGCAGAACTTCTGGAAAGAGACATCATCGAAATGTTCGTCTTTTACGCTGGTCGAGCTCTTTATTTCAATTATGTTCCACTTATCCTGCTCAGCCGGGTGTAGAATATCCACCCTGCAATAGATATTTCCACATTGAATACCGGCTTCGAAAAGCGGTTTGTGCTGTGCCATTAATTGCCCGGTTAACTTGACGTTTTCACTGAAGTTATCGGTGGTAATATCGATGCCATCCGGGAACAATTTCTTAGCCAATTGCCCTACCAAGTGTCCCTGATCGAACCTGTGTTGGGTAATATTGTCGGGGGGAGGTATTTTTTCAGGTTCGTGGAATAGTGTCCAAAGATATTTGGCGCATTGCAAGCCTATAAGGTAGTTTGATTTAGATAGAAAAGGTGATCTCATCAATCCGACCTGCTATATTGATAAACATTCGAAATATCTTTGGCTACCCTTGCTATCCGTCTGCGTAGTTTTTCCGGTTGCAGAACTTCTACTTTTTCACCCCATCCTAGAATAAACGATTCCAATTGTGTCGTTATCGGCACCTTGAAGGTTACAACTGCCGAACCGTCGGGCTGCATTTCACTTTCCTGGGAGATGTGCCAAGTGGTCTCCCGGGCTATACTGCCGATAACCGGGTTGAACTTTAGCTTAATGGTCTCAGGTGTACCGTAGACGGAGATACCCCATGCTGCCCCGAAGTATTTGTTGGCATCGAACTCTGCAGGTATAAGGTAGTGCTCTTCCAGAAGCTTGATGTCCTGTATACGCTCAATCTTAAAGGTACGGATCTTCCCGGCAAGCTGGCAGTAGGCAATGACGTAGTTGCCGTGTTCTGACGAAGCGGGCTGGATAAAATACGGTTCAATGATTCGCGATTTCGGTTGTTTGGTCCCCAAGGTTAGGTACCGTATCTCTGCTTTACGCCCTTCTATCCAGGCCTGGGAGAGCTTCTCCAGGTTGAAGCAAAACTGGTTGTCTACCTTCTGTTTCTGCATCCATTCCATGGTCTGGCGGATGTGGTCTCGCAATGGGGCAGGGGCAACGAAGCTCACCTTCTTGAAGGTGGAAGCAATGCTCGGATTGTAGGCGTTACTGTAGCCAAGGAGAAGCCTGGCGGCGATGAATATTGTCATTGCCTCCAGGAGAGTGAAACGAACCGGGGGCAAGAATCCCACCGGGTTAACCGTCCATTTGCCCTTGTCACTGATAATTGGGCCGATCAGTGTCTCGAGGTCCAGGCGGTCACGGAATACGTACCTTTTGTCAACATCCATCTTCCGAGCGATGTCCACGGCGGATATGCCCTTGGGATGCTGAGCCAAGATGTAGAACAGGTCCATGACCCGTTTGAGCTTAGTACTGTCACCTTTCATAGCCGCCACCTCCAGCGATTTGCAGTCCTTACTATTATACCACTGATGACAAGTCCCCATAGCTGACACACGTATAAAAAATTGACAGGAATTGTCAGCAGCATCTGCTAAAGTGTAGTTAGGAAATGGGAATTAAGGAGGTGAGGCAAAGCGCAGTAAACTCAGGGATATAGGCAGGATAGCGACCCAAAGCATTGGCATGTACTTTGCCAATGCTTCTTATTCTGCTGGCAGGTGAATGAATGAGGAAGGAGGTATTGCAGCAAAAGATGGATTTCGATGAGGACGAAGAAATCGAGGAGATCGACTGTGATGAGTGCCATGCCATGGAAGAAGATGACGAAGAAACATGGCCGGAGTTCGAACGCAGGGCAAGGCGCATCCACAAGAAAAATCGGGAGACCATACGCACATTTCTGGGCAAAGGCAGGCAGGAACAGGTATCTGTCATTCGTCCCAGGTATTACGGTGACCTTCTTGCCTGGGCGGTAAAGCACTATATTGAAAAAGAGAACTGGAAGACAACAAAAGTGATGGGGCGTGAGGCCGAAGTTCCTGATTATACTACCGTGGATATCGATTATGATAGGCAGGAGAATACGCTGAGCAGCGGCTATATGCTGCTGGAGAGGGAGGACTATTGCAGGGCAGTAGTCTCCTTAAGGATAGACTATCGCTCTGCTGCCTCGGTGGTAATTGTAAGCAACAGGAAAAAGATAGCACAGGATTTTGAAGCGGGAATCGGCGAGCTGGCGCAGGGCAAAAATCTGTACCAGGGAAAGAAGATACAGCCGGCCGCACATGTCCGCTTCTTGAAACTCCAAGCAAAGACCTGGGAAGATCTGGCTCTGGCCCCGGAGCTTAAGGCGGAGATTAAAACAAACACCGTAGATTTCTTAAACAGAAAGGAGGAACTGGCTAAATACAGCATATCTCCCAGGAGGGGTGTTATGCTGACAGGTGTGCCGGGGACCGGGAAAACCCTGATAGGCAAGATTATTATGAACGAAAGCCCGGGTATTACCTGCATATCAGCCATGACGGGTTATCTTGTTCACGTCCCTTATATCCATGAATTGTATGCCCTGGCCAGGGACCTGAAGCCGAGCATAGTTTTTCTGGAAGATATCGACCTGATTGGTGAAGACAGGCGAAGTTCCAAAGGTCCCTTATTACCTGTCCTGCTGGCTGAACTGGACGGGATAGAAGAGTGCGCCGAGGTAGTGACGATAGCCAGCACCAATTTCCTTGATTCAATCGATGACGCGCTGAAGAAGAGGCCATCACGGTTCGACCGGATAATACAGCTGCCGCTACCTTCGCTGGAACAGCGCCGCGGGTTCGTGAGATATCTGGCCGGGAAGATCCCGATGCCCGAAGATGTGCAGGAACACATGGCTTATAGGACGGAAAACCTAACCCCCGCGCAAATCCAGGAGGTAGCTTATAGCCTTGTTATTGAGCATAAGCACACCCATTCATGTAATGAGACGGGCTATTGCAGGTTCAGCGTTGAGGAAGTGGATAATGCTATCTCCAAGACATGCAAGAGGAAAAAGGAGCTGGGCTTCAGGACAGCGGGAAATAACGGAAATGGCTCAATGGTCGAAGCCATGTCACATAGGTCGATAATAATTGAGGATCAAGAACAAAATATAGGAGGGTGAAATGAAATACCGCATGACTTTTGAACAGGAGCCTGATGAACAATCAAATGAAGTAAAGGAGGAGGCGAGGAACCCGCAAACCAATGACATGTGGCGTTTCGGGGAGATCAGGGAAACTCTCTGGGGTAAAGGCCCAGGCTTTGTAATGCGCACCGACCTGTTCGACTTTGACGCAATAAGGGAAACGCTCTGGGGAAAGTGAACATCGGTCTATCGGGGCTCCGGCGATGCTAGAGCAGTATGAGATTAGGTGGAAAGACTACTATGCTACACTTGGTGTGAGTTCGACTGCAGAGCCTGAGGTAATCAAGGCCGCCTACAACGCTCTTGCCAGGAAATATCATCCCGATGCCGGCGGCAACTCGGAGCGGATGAAGGACATCAATGAAGCGTACGAAGTCCTCTCGGATACTTCCAGGAGAGCCCTATATCATGTGGTGTACCAGCAGAAGCAAGCTCCGCCAAGAACGGCCTCCAGAAATGAATCCGGCACGCGGCATGAGCCGAGACGAGCGGGAGGGGAAGCTCCGCGGAAAACTTCTCTGCGCGAGGAGAAGATATTCCCCTGGCCGTCCCGCAAATGGCAGAGGATAGCCTTATTTTGTAGCTTTCCCATTGCGCTGATCTTGTTGTTACTGGTGCACCATGGTGCGGCGGTGCTCATAGGACTCATTATGCTGGTAGCTGCCAGCTATGCCTGCATCAAAACCCGCTGTCTAAACAAGTGCAGGCAGGGTGGCTTAGGTGCCAGGGTCGCCGGTGGTTTTGCCATAGTTATGGCCACGGGCGGCATCGGCCTTGCTGCGATTGGGGCAGCTTTATTGTTGGCTATACCTGGCCTGCTGATATACAACCTTTTCTGTCAGGGTGAGAAAACCTGATACGGTCAGTGTCCGATTAACTTAGGGTCACGCTCGCTCTGGCGCTGTGATATAATTTTCCGAAGAATTGGGTGGCAATCTAGGAGGTGCGTTATGGCTAATGCCGATGAGGTCATTTTTCTCCTCAAAGATTCGGGTGATCTGGAAAAAGTGCCTGTTAAGCCATATGATAGTGAGGACCTTCTGCAATCGTTGATCGTAAAATATCCTGAGCTTCTGGCTGGGGACCAGATTAACCCCGAAGAGCCGGTACGTTGGATAATGATCAAGCGTGAGGCTGGTGTGCCGGGAGCAGAACAACAGGGCGATCGATGGTCAATTGACCACCTGCTTCTTGATCAGAATGCAGTCCCAACATTTGTAGAAACAAAACGTAGCTCCGATACCCGTATTCGTAGAGAGATAGTCGGTCAAATGCTAGACTATGCTGCGAATGCACAGCGATATTGGCCAATAGGCCACATAAGATCTATGGCTATAGCTCAACATGGTGGAGAGGATGGAGCTGAAGCTGTTATCTTGAAAGCGTTAGGCTTAGAATCTGGTGAAAATACGCTTACTGACCTTGAAGCGTACTGGAATAAGGTTGAAGATAATCTTCGCCATGGACGCGTGCGTTTGATATTTATGGCCGACCGTCTCCCGCCTGAGCTGCGGCGCGTTATCGAATTCATGAATGATCAGATGGAAGACGCAGAAGTCTTAGGCATAGAACTATCGCAGTACGTTGGCTCTGACTTGAAAGCCCTGGTCCCCAGGCTAATCGGCCAGACCGAGATCACCCGTCAGAAGAGGACACAGACACCCCTCAGCAAGAAACGTATAACTCAGCAGGAATTCTTGGACAACTGCCCCGAAAAAGTACGAGACTTCTTCACACGTGCAATTACTGAGTCACAACAACGTGGCATGCACGTCTACTGGGGCACTTCTGGCTTTAGCCTTCGAGCTCCGGACACTACGGGTAAAAGAATAACGTTGTTCTATGGGTTCCCCCCAGGAATTGTGAGTAAAGATTCAGCTGTTGCTCAGGGCTACGTCGCGAATATTGAAGATGTCCAGTCCAGAGAGCAAATTAGGAAGCGGTTCCTTAAAGTGCATGGGACGAAATCATCCGGCCAATACACGGTGACTTTGGAATTGAATGATAGGACTTTAGAGAACGCTATGAAGCTCCTTGAAGTAGTCTGGGAAGTAAGCGCAGAAACATCAAGATCCGATGTCTAAAGATATATCGGTACAATAAATAGAGAGCGCTAGTTTTAGAGGGGGATATTTATTATGGACTATGAATCGATATCTATTAGAGAAGCGGTGAGACGGATTAATGATACTTGGTTCCTTCCGGCGATACAGCGACCATATGATTGGGGGGAAAGAAGCAAAAAAGAGCAATTCATATACAAATTGTTTGACTCTCTTATTAGGAGATACCCAATTGGGACGCTAATAGTTTGGCCAACCAAACAGCGAATTGCGTACAGGGAATTCTTAGGAGAATATGATAGTGAGAGATTGGAAAAAATCAAAGACAAAGGCGTGTGGGCAAAGTCAAATAAGGTCCTTATTTATGATGGACAACAGCGGCTTCAGAGTCTGTATTCCTGCTTAATCTACACTTTTCATAGCAAGGTATTATGTTACGATTTGTTGTTCGACCCGGAAACAAACAAAGGATCAGACGGTTTCAAGTTTTATGAGAGAAATGACGAACCAAACCCCCGATATCTCCGTCTAAACGAGTTGTTTTCATTTGACAGAAGACAGCAAGCTGAATTTGAAGAAAACGTACTTACAAGGTTTGGGAAGGAATTAAAGAAGAAGGAGCTCCAAGTCGTTCGATATAATTTGAAAAACCTTTGGCTTCTTTTCGTTGAGGAGGATATAAAGCTCTTGGCATCTTACCCCCTGAAAAGCGACCTGACAGAGGCAGAAGTTCACGATATCTTTGTGAGAATTAATACAACTGGTATGGTTCTTACAAAATCCGAGATACTTTTTTCTAAGATCAAGAGGCGTAAACCAGATTTCGAGGAGGGTGTCTGGGAGACATGCCGTGAAATAAAAAGGGTAACAAATGGTTATGCAATAAGCCCTGATGAAGTTCTACAAATAGTGTTTCTTTTGATTAAAAAGGGGGTGAGGTTGGATCCCGATAGAGTAGATGAGAGCGAGATAAATGAATTTATCGAGGTTTGGGGGAAACTTCGACTCGTCCTCCGATCTTTTTTCTGCGATTTTATTTACAGAGAGTTCAAGATAAACAATGAGAACATCATCAACCTTAAGAGGCCTCTTATCCCATTAATAGCCTATTTTTACTACATGAAAACGGTAGCTGGGAAGAAATATAGGGATTTCGATACAAGTTCTATAAATAACATGAAGAAGTACTTCGTAATATCTCAATTGAAAGGTTGGGATTTAGATTCATATAGCGACAATTTCAGTAGAATAATCGAAAACGCTGTTCGGCAAGGTGTGGGGAAAGAGAGCACAGGATTTCCGTATAGGCAGATAATCAATTTTGTCGCGGAAGGTAGGAAGAGAGAGCATGAGGTAGTTTCGTGGGATTTTGACAATGAAGATATTAGATGGTTTATCCTTAAGGTTCTAATTCCCGGCAAGGAATTCCAGTATGTGGAGACTACGGAGGAAAGGTTCAACCCGGAGATAGATCATATATTTCCTCGAAATCCTCGAGCGAAGAAGACGAACACGGAGAAATACAGGAAGATGGTAGAGACTGTATGGAACTTACAGCCTGTTAAAGGAGAAGTGAATAACCTGAAAGGCAATACTCCACCGCAGGAATTTTTTCAGAATCATCCAAAGTATTTGGCGTATTGGGATTTCTTACCTAACCAAAATCCAAGGGACACGATTTGGTCAGACAAGCAGTATCGGCATTTCATCCGCGTGAGACAAGAAAAGATGTTAAGATTCGCAAGGAAACAGTATGGACTTACGACCACGTAGCTGGCGCTTTATTATTTGTAGTATGGTCTGCTCCTCGCTCCTATATTCCATTGAATTTTTTCCGATTTTCCTCTAATATTTCCTTGTAATTGGTCAGGAGGTTGATACCCTGTTCACGTAAATTCGGGCGGAAGTTGTGAAGCTAAATAGCTGTCAAAACCGGCAAAATCACGCCTAGACTTCGTAAACCGCCGGTCGTCAGTTCGACTCTGACCGCTGGCTCCAATTATTAAAGCAACCTCTCCGGGAATCATTTAACATAACTGATACCCTAATCGGGAATCACTTTCAGTTATTTCTTTTACGTTTCACTTTGGACATATTTTGTTTTGCCCTTTTGGTTATTTCGGATATGATTTTTAATGGCAATGTAGTCACCAGTCCTGAGGCACATTTGTCCGCCGGAAATCAAATCGTCCGCCAAGTTCAGAATGGCAGGAGCAATGTCGGCCGGCGGCATCATACCCTCTTTTATATAGGCTTCTAAGTACTTTGTTATAGCCTTGTCGAACGGTCCGCCAATACCGAAATCGTTTTCGTCAAACGAAAGTTTGGTTTGGTCATGGGTGGCCAAAGAGGCCACGTGTACGGTGCCGAATGTAAAGTGATAAGTGCCTTTATAATCAATAATATATTTCCACTTCCTTTCCTTTCTTACCGCTTCAACTAGATCATCGCAAAAAACAGCACCTGGAAAAATGTTCTTGATTTTCATGTCAGTTCCGATGATCAATGTTCTGGGCATTCCAGTCAAACCATATATACTTTGCGCAATCTGCAAGTTCGCATCATTTATGACAGTACAGTGGGTGATCCCCTGACTCTGTACCCACTGCATTACCCAGGCATCTGTTTCTCCATATGACTCAATGACAAGTACTACCTTTATCTCCGTGAACCCAAACAAGTATTGTATAGGAATAATATTTTTGAGACACATAACATGCGCTCCGCCCACTACGGCTGGTTGGTTAAAGCTCAGAGTAATAATTTTTCCTTTATGGTCTGATAGTTTAAAAGTTACTCCATTCATAATATCGAGCGCAGTAAAACCCGGTGCTTGATCTCCGATGTTTGGCATTTTGACCTCCTTTTTTTATTTGCTGTTATTTGAGTCCCATTATGATCTGATGCTTTTAAATTCCCTGCTTGTATCTAGTTCCTCCTTTCTCGATTACGAATAATCTACTTCGCCTGTTCACATAACCATAATTCAGCCCCTACTAATGCTGAAAAAATTGGCTGCGGAAATGGTCGGTCTGGCTATTGTTCAGCGGTAGTTTCGATGCCCTTTTTCCATGCAGCGATTCGCTTTTCTGAAACTCCCATAGTTTTGGCAAGTGCTTTAGCTTTTCTAGTTGTGCTAGTTGCCGAAATAAAATTTTCCAGCGTCAAAATTCCCTTTGACTTTAATATTTTTATTGCTTTTTGACCGATGCCGTGGATTTTTTCCACCGGCAGCATGTTATATCTTTGGGATTCTCTAGCAAGTTTGTCGAGTTCCTGTTGTACTATGTGCATGATTGATTTTAATGTGGCTCTTCTGGTTTCTATTACCGTCCTGCCACTAATCGTTGTCCCCACCTGGTATAGCAGGATTTTCCTCATCATGTCCTTGAAATTCGGCGGAATGGGTTTACGCTCTCCGGTTTTCACATTCCAGAGGAAGCCAGGGGAATCATCGATGGCACCAACCACAGCCCAGTCGGACGTTGCTGGCTGCCCAAATCTTAGCCTTATTCTTGGATAATTGATTTCAAACGACACCGCCTCTGGAATAAAGATAACATGTTCTTCTCTCTTTAGGAGATTACTGCCTAGATTCGCATTCCAATTCGCAAGCGCCTCATTAAATGCAGCGCAGCCGCCAAGTGCGGCTATTCCCATTTGGGCTCGAGTGGTGAATTCTTCGATGGTCGGTAGCTGGGAGCATTCGCTTGATGAAAAATTGCCTTTGTAAGTTTCGACGTCTGTTATTAACCGTATAGGCCATGTCCCATTACAATACATGTCAAGCAAGTAAGCGCCGCAAATTTCATAATGCTCCAAAATTCTCATGAGTTTATCAAGGTATGAATCACCCTTCTTATTCCAGTAGCCGGACATCATCCCATAGTCTGCTCGGTCTGTAGTTCCTGAATTCACACCAAAGCCCTGGCCCGGGTAAACCCTATGCAGATTGTAGTTAAAGCCTGCCTGAGCCAGTTGTGACGGCGTCCGCCATCGTGCCTTGAAATACGCCAGGTTGGCCTCAGCCTCAGGCAGCAAGTTACCGGCGCTATCGATGGGAAAGCTGGGCTCTCCCGTGTCGGCATAAATATTATCGGTGTGCCATAGAATAAGAGGCGTGGAACCTCCCCATCCGTGAATCAGCCCGCCATGCGTCCGACTAAAGAAAGTAAGGTCAGTTGTATTGCTTTCTTGAGAACGTGCATGTAGAAGTGGAATATTTACGCTTCGCGCCAGGTCAACCATTAACTTGGAGGCGGAGTGACACCCTTTATTGGCAAGGGCAACTTGAGATCCCGGCGCCCGACTTAGTCGGTCTTCCAACCAACGGTGGGGGGCATTGTCATGCCTGACGTTATCACGCATCCAGACGGATAGATTAGCCAGTGTCTGGAGTTCGTTTTCAGCGATGATGTTCTTCTGGCAAGTTGAGGTCTGGCCTGTTAAAAACCGATATCCGACTCGTGGATCTCCGTTAAGTTCACCGTTTCCGCTGTTCTCCGGAGTCTCCCTAAAATCACGGCCGGCCTGTATATCGGACGGGTAATGTTTACCCTGTACAGGCTTTATTATCGAATGATAGCTGTCGGATGAAAATAAGACCGCCAATTCAGCCGGTGGACGTGAAGCCACAGACCAGGGAACAAGGTGATTGAACTCTAAGTAAAGAGCGTGGGCGGCATGCGCAGCGTAAACATCAAACGCCTGCCAAGCTGTAAAATAGGCATCGCCAGCTGGGGTAACATTCCACTCGTCCGGTAGAGACAACTCTAAATCTGGCGCATTGTTACAGAGTTTGTCATAAATTTCGGAAATTCGCGTCTTCTTGATCGCTGGCCAGTTTTCATAGGAAATCATGTCGCCGTTTGCGTCCTGCCATACCAGCGCATTTTTAAGAACCGGACAGTTATTCAGTTTGTTTTCCAGAACAGACATATTATTCCTCCATTCTTTATTTATGTGACGTGAGATTTATTTTATGCATGTGTAATACAAAGGTTGTTATTTATAAAAAACCGACCAGCTAAGTGGTCGGTTTCACTACTGGCTCCACAGCATCCCAGTGCCCCCTCACAGACGCTGCTTCTTTGCCCCCACTAATTTTTGTCTTCTTTTATGTTTATCGCAAACACCCTTGGTGCAATTATACACCTTTTGTCAAGCCATGCAGGATTGCAAAGGTACGGGCGGTAACAAAGAGAAATGTGTACAAAACTTGGCTATCTTTCGTGAACGTACTTAAGCAATTGGTAGGCGGCATTGGGCAGTTCCCGAACTCGTGTTTAAGAAGAAACGGCTGATTGCGGCTCTGCAGCAGCTCCTTGTCTCTCTCTAAACACGACAATGAATTGTTGTATGGTTCTGCTGTATAATTAGGATACTCAGGTTGTAGACAACATAAGTATTAATTGCTCTGTATAAGAAAAACGGTAGCAAATCAATGAAGAAATTAAGTATGTGAGGAAACAAATGGTAAAAAGAAACGTCAATTTTAATCCTGGACCGGCTGCTCTGCCGCTGGACGTCCTTAGAATCGTGCAGGAAGAGCTTCTTGATTACCAGGGCAGCGGAATGTCAATTTTGGAGAGCTCCCATCGCGGTAAGGAATTCGAAGCGGTCAATGACCAGGCAATGGCGCTGGTGCGGGAACTTCTGGGACTCGGCACCGATTACCAAGTGCTGTTCTTGGGCGGCGGCGCATCCACCCAGTTCGCACTGATACCAATGAATTTCATCGGCGATGGCGAGATGGCTGCTTATGTAGACACCGGTGAGTTTGCTTCCAAAGCTCTGAAGGAATGCCAGAACGTGGCTAAAGCACACGTGGCATTCTCTTCCAAAGAGGAGAAATACAGACGGGTGCCGAAGATGAGCGAAATTAAGTACCCGGATAATGTGGCTTATCTCCATATGTGCTCCAACAACACCATCGAAGGAACCCAGTTCCATGAGTTTCCAGATACCGGAAACGTTCCACTGGTAGCAGACATGTCTTCGGATATCGCCTCAAGGCGGCTGGATTATAAGAAATTTTCAATGTTCTATGCCGGAGCACAGAAGAACCTGGGTCCAGCGGGTGTGACGCTGGTGGTTATTCGTGATGATTTTCTGTCGAAGGCTAAACAAGGTATCGCCACCATTCTGAGCTACAAGACTCATATTGATAATAAATCGCTATACAATACGCCTCCCGTGTTCGGGGTTTATATCATGAAGCTGGTATTGGAGTGGATAAAGAGCCAGGGAGGTGTGGCAGGAGTGGAGAAAATCAACGTAGCAAAAAAGGATTTGCTCTACGGCGCCATCGATGCTGCTCCGGATTTCTACAAAGGTATCGCCGAAAAGGACAGCCGGAGCTGGATGAACGTCACCTTGCGACTGCCGACTGAAGAGATAGAAGACAAATTCATTGCCGACGCCAAGAAGGAAGGATTGCTAGGCATTAAGGGCCACCGCTCCGTCGGCGGCATCCGCATCTCGATATATAACGCGGTGTCTCTTGAGGACGTGCAGAGGATAGTCGACTTCATGGGGCAGTTCCGCAAGTCTTGTTAATAAAAAGTAAGCTGTAAAGCTAAATGGCTGTCAAAAGCGGCAAAATCAACCCCGGACTTCGTAAACCGCCGGTCGTGAGTTCGACCCTGACCGCTGGCTATATAGATTTCTTGAACAAGCAGTCCGGAGTCTATTATTCTAAGGGAGGTATTTAAGATGAGTAAGCAGTATGCTGCATTGTTCCAGCCAATAGAAATAAGTGGTCTGCAGCTTAAAAACAGGCTTGTTGTGCCACCGATGGGGTCCGGATTTGCTGCAGAGGACGGCAGCGTGACGGACAGGCTGATTAACTATCACGAAGCCAGAGCCAGAGGCGGTTTTGCCATGATTACGCTGGAGGTGACGGCAGTGGACGGGGTGGAAGGCAAGGGGAGCGGGCACCAGTTGAGCATATTCGATGATCGCTTTATTCCCGGCTTCAAGCGCCTGGTGGATAGGGTGCATGCTGCCGGCGCTAAGGTGGGCGTGCAACTTTATCATCCGGGTAGGGTGACAATGCCGGTTTTTATAGGCGGCAGGAAGCCGGTGGGTCCTTCAGCGGTGCCTGACCCTATATGGAGACAGGAGACGAGAGAGCTGACCATAGAGGAGATACACAAACTAGTCGAAGCGTTCGCGCAGGGCGCCAGGCGGGCTAAGGAAGCTGGCTTCGACTATGCAGAATTGCACGGGGCTCACGGTTACATCATCTCACAGTTCATGTCAGGCTATGCCAATAAGCGAACGGACGAGTACGGCGGGGGTTTTGAGGGGTTTATGCGCTTTCCATTGGAGATAGTGCGTCGGGCAAGAGAGCTGGTGGGACCCGACCTTCCCATCTTTTTCCGCATAAGTGGTGACGAGCTGGTGCCTATGGGCAGGTCGGTGGCTGAAAGCGTGGAGATGGCTAAAAGGCTGGTGCATGAAGGGATTAACCTTATAGATGTTTCCGTTGGCGTGATGGAATCGAGTGCCGTAACCAGCGCTCCTCCGGATATGGAAGAGGGGTTTAACGCCGATATGGCAGCGGCATTCAAGAAGGCTCTAACGGTGCCGATTATAGTGGTGGGGCGCATCAACGAGCCGGATGTAGCCGAGAAGATAATTAGCTCAGGCAAGGCTGACCTGGTTGCCATAGGCAGGCAATCACTGACCGACCCCGAGTGGCCCAATAAAGTGGCTGCAGGGCGCAAGGATGACATCGTTAAGTGCCTTTCCTGCAATGAAGGGTGCATCGAGGGTCTGGCTATATGGCTGAGACCGTCGATTACCTGCGTTCAAAATCTGGCACTGGGCAAGGAGGCAGAATACGCCTCTCCGCGTGCCGCTAAGAAAAAGAAGGTGTTGATTGCCGGTGGCGGTCCGGCAGGACTGGAGGCAGCCAGGACAGCAGCCCTGTGGGGGCACCAGGTGATTCTGTGCGAAAAGGACACGGCTCTGGGCGGTCAGGTCAATATTGCAGCCATTCCCCCCAAGAAAGATATTTATAGAGAAGTAACGATATCACGTGCCAAGGCGATAAAAGAGTTGGGGGTTGAGACACATCTGGGCAAAGAACTAACTCCCGATATGGTTAAGCAGATTGCG
>Ga0233423_10000132_pt1 | contig 44752 bp, 37 predicted proteins | sample Watercolumn_Mata_FD_180713 | JGI IMG/M metagenome (GOLD analysis project Ga0233423, IMG submission 180713) | Freshwater microbial communities from Lake Matano, South Sulawesi, Indonesia - Watercolumn_Matano_2014_112_MG | ecosystem: Environmental > Aquatic > Freshwater > Lake | place: Indonesia... | reverse complement strand
ACCGGGTTCACGATTTGAGAAAGATCAGGAAGGATTGTACCGATCTCCTCAAAAACCAGGACGAGCCGTATATCATCTGCGCCAACCACCTCACCATGGTTGATTCCATGATCCTGACATATGCCATTCTTTCACTGTACGACCACCTGATCAATTATCGTCTGATTCCCTGGAATCTACCGGAAAGAAAAAACTTTCAACGCAATATCATCCTCACGATTCTTTGCTATCTGGCCAAATGCATTCCCATCAATCGGGGAGGAGATCGTGACGAGATGAAAAATACCCTGGACAAGTGTTCCCGCGTTCTGGAAACGAATCAGGCGCTGCTCATATTCCCGGAGGGAGGAAGATCACGGACCGGTCGCATCAATATCGGGGGATTTTCCTATGGTGTGGGACGTTTCGTGAAAGAATTCGAAAACTGCAGAGTAATGTGTATCTACCTGCGGGGCGACCACCAGAGTACCTACAGTACGCTTCCCCGGTTCGGCGAACAATTCACCGTGAACGTGGAGGTATTCCAGCCTGAGCCGACGGAACAGAACGGCCTCAGGGCGCAACGTCACTATGCGGAACAGATCATTAAACGCCTGGCAAGAATGGAGGAAGATTATTTTGCTGCGCGTCGGCAACGATATTGTGGATCTGACCGATCCTCACAACAGGGGAAAGAGCAGGAATACGAGATTCATCAACCGCGTCTTCACCATCAATGAGCAGAAGAAGATTCTCGGGTCAGGAGATCAGGATGCGATTCTCTGGGCCTTGTGGGCCGGGAAGGAATCAGCATATAAAATAATCAGCAAATCCCATTCCTCAGTCCCGTTTACGCCCCGGCTCTATGAAGTCATCCTGGATTCCATTGAGCCCATACCCACAGCGGGTCAATCCTGTTCCGGATGCAACTATCTCGCCGGATGCGTGGACACACCATACGATCGCGTTCACATAAGGATTTTCGTAACGCGCAACCATGTCCATTGCATCGGGATATCAGCTCCACCGGAAGCGATCAACGCGGTCATCTGGCAGGTTGACCACATCGGTACCGCTTCGCACGCATCACTGCACTCTGAATCTCTATTGGTACGAGAAACGCTGATGAAACACCTTTCCGAACACATTGACCAATGTCCGGAAAACATAGAAATCATCCGTGTCAGAGGTCCGGACGGCTTGTCTCCCCCCCGTGTCCTGATGAATGGCAGATCTGCCGGTATTGATATCAGTCTCAGCCACGACGGCCTGTTTACCGCACACGCCTTTGTGATCCAGTAATGTGTCTCACACGCAATACCATGAAATCACCGGGGGGTGATAACGGTGCAAGAAATATCCTCGCAAATCCATTTACGGGTTGCACGGACAGGCAAAGCCGGTTCAAGAAGTGGGTTCAGTCCGCGGATGACACAGATCCTTTCAAGAATCGTTCTTCAACGAGAGTAACAAGGCTCTCCACATCACTGGTCTTCAGACGGGGGACTCCCCTCTCAACCGGATGATCACATACGACAGCAATGAGATTATCTTCCTTCGCACTGAGCGGCTCCTGTTTCAATCCTGACCGGACGACTTCAATCTTGGGAAACGGGTTTTTCTTGAACCCTTCAACCAGGATAATATCCACACCTGTAATGTATTTATCCCTGAGTTCCTCTATCTCATAGTCTCCGTCAACATCCTCCAGAAGAGCGACCTTCCCCGGAGACGCAATGACCGTTACCCGCGCGCCCGCCTTTCTATGCCGCCAGCTGTCTTTACCCTCACGGTCGATGTCAAAACCGTGAATCGTATGCTTCACCGTGGCCACCCGGTAACCTTTCCGACTCAGTTCCGGTATCATCTTTTCGATAAGGGTTGTTTTCCCCGTATTTGAACGGCCCACGATGGATACTATCGGGATCTCGTGCCTCCTTTCCTTGAGAAGTCCCTCACCCTTCCCCTCCCGGGCGAACCAATTCCTATCCGCCAACACCACGGATGTTTCAACCTGACGTTCGGGAATTGACCAGTACTTTTTCAATAACCGGTCTTTCTCTTCCGGAGTAACAAGCCGGAACCCATGTTTTTCATAGAAGCGAACCGCCCAGAAAGCCGCTGCCCAGGTGCCGACCAACACAGGGTGGAGCGTTTTTTCACGGAGTGAGGCCAGCAGTGTGCTCCCGATACCCTGATTTTTCCTGGCCGTGAGGACATAGGCATGCCTGATGAGAGTCACATCCTGTACGGGTTGAATTCCCATCAACCCGATAAGTTTTCCATCCTCTTCGTATCCCCAGAATACGACGCCATCGTCGATTTCATGTTGGAGTTCTTCTCTCGGCATATACGGTTCCTTCCACCGGTCCGCAGGAATAACCCTACGATACACCTTCGCGGCGTCGTTCACGATCTCCCACATTATTTCAAACTCATCGGTTTTACAGAGACGAATCATAACATTGACCAGTACACGGGCTTTTTCATGAATGAGGGCACCGAAGTCGTTCACCTATTCAAAACCATCTGCCTGTTACATCGAGTGATGGGTAAACCGTGCATCGGAGGCGAATTCTTCCTTATCTTTCTTCTTTGCGGATTTACGTTTCTTCTCACCGTCGGGACGCTCCCCTTCTCCGACCTGTGGTGCCTGTGTCTGCTCCCGTTCGTGTGCTTCCATGAACGTCGGAGAGGTATTGCCCCACGTCTCTATCAATCCCGCCAGTTCACCCACCTTCGCCAGCTCTTCAACCCACACCTCCGTAAATCTCGATCTCAACGCAGGAGAAAGCAGATTCCTCGACTGATGCACGGAGGGCGGATTGATTGCCAGGAAGAGTCTGAAATTGGGATGAGCGCGACAGACGTTTTCCTGCCCGTCCACAACGTAGCCAAAATCCAAAAGGGTGTTCAGGTATTCGGAGAGAGGTGACAGGTTTGCCTCATCGATCAAAAGCCAGCTTCCCTGTTCTATCGCCTTGAACAGAAGCCCCTTCCTGTAATACCACGTTCCGTTTTCATCCTGGATATAACCGCCTAGCAGTTCCTCCAGACCCGCATCGGAAGAGAGGTTTACGTAATAGAGATCGGTTGCTTTCTGTCGGGCCAGGTATCTCACGAGAGTGGTCTTCCCGGACGCGGGATTTCCCACCAGGAGGACGGGTTCATGATACAAAAGGGCTTTCAGGATCAGGAAGAGGGTAAGCCTTTGCGTCGGCGTGGGAATTATGTCCGCTTCTCCCTGAGGGATAAACACATCACCCGGTGAAGTCTCGAGCCCCTCACGTAATGCACTCAGGTCCGCGGATGAAGGTTCGAGCAACGCATCGAGATCCATGCCTTTCCCCCTGAATCCGAAGTACGCATCCAGCAGGCTTATCACCGCCTCCCGTTCTGCTTCATCCCTCATCCTCCCTATGTAGACACTGAAGAACTCCTGGAAAAACCTTCTCAGAAATTCCTCCTCCGCCAGCCCCTCTTTGAGAAGGGGCTCCACTCTCTTCCCCAATCGTATAATGTCCCTGAGGGTAAATATGTACGGATCTTTCTCGGCCTTCCCGATAATGCGGCTGTCTGCCTGGTTCTGCATCGTGGTGTGAAACCTGGCAATCGGAAGCGTCAGGGCGGAGGAAATCCTGAAGAGAGAACTCAGGATCTGGGTCAATTCTTCTTCTGACAGTTCCTTCTGATAGAGTATCTTGAACCTGGTTAAAAAAACTTCGGAGAGTTTCTGCCTCTGGCTGTAGCTTGACGGATTCCCCGTGGCGAAGAGACGGAAATCAGGATGGGGGTACATTTCCTTCTGTTCTCCATTCGCCGAATAGGTGATCTTCCCCGTGATGAGATAATCATTCAATATCTCGACCACTTCCGATGAAGCAAGATTAATCTCCTCCAGAACAAGCCACAAGCCGCCCTGAGCGGCCTTCAGAAGAATACCATCCTGCCATACGAACCTCCCCATGCTGTCAGGTTTAATGCCGCCGATCAACTCAAACTTTGATGTATAGGGATTGATCGCATAGGAGAGGTGCTCATATCCCAGTACCTGAGCCAGCCATTTAATCAGAAAGCTCTTTCCGGTTGAGGTCGGCCCCAAAAGCAATACCGAGTGCCGCAACAGGTAGCCGAAACAGAGCGTTTCCAGGATATTGTAACCTGAGGAAGTCATTACACACGCCGGCACACCCGAGTGAGACGACACTCTGTCAAGATGGAGGCTTCCCACGTGCAAGTCTTTTTCATCAACCTGAACCCGGTGGGCATGTGTGCCTGAGAGCGTGTTCTCCATTGGCCTGGCCAGCATCTCATTAAAGGAGTCTAAAACCTTGCCGAATTCTTCCCGATTGCGTGAGATATAAAACGAGACGATCTTGATAGCGGCCCGTGCAGCGGCCTGACGGATGGACCAGTCCTTATCTTTCAGTCTCCTCTCCAGTTTGCTTACGTCCACATCCGTTCCCTGTCGGACGAGAGCGGAATAAATACCCGCCAGGGCAATGGCGGCGGCTTGATGAACGAACCAGTTGTCGTCCTTCAACTTCTCCTCCAAATCCTCGAAGGTAATCATCCCCCTCCGGTAGCTGTGAGGCCAGATAATGCCCAGAGCCAGCGCGGCCTCCTGGCAAACGGAACGGTCCACATCCGCATCCCGTAATCTCTCCTCCAGCGTGCTCAGATTTACCTTTCTTCCTCTCCTGACAAGGAATGGATAGATTTTCCCCAATGCATGAGCTGCGGCCTGGCGGACAGGCCAGCTGGAAGCCTTCAACTTTTTCTCCAGATCCTTGACAGTCATTTTGCCCTGAGAAAAGCTGTGGTACCAGATCCGGCCCATGGATTGGGCCGCGGCCTGACGTACAGACCAGTCGTCATCATCCAGGCGCTCCTCCAATCTGCCCAGGTTCACATAGATCCCCCGCTTGATGAGGGCGGGATATGTCCGCCCCAGGGCAAGAGCTGCGGCCTGACGCACCAACACATTTTTATCCTTAAGCCTCTCTTCCAGACCGTGAACGTCTACCTGCGTTCCTTTTTTGATGAGAGAAGGATAAATCTGTCCCAGTGCCTCTGCTTCCGCCTGACGGACGAACCAGTGTTTATCCAGCAACCGCTCTTCCAATTTTGCCACATCAACGGCATGCCCCTGTACGATAAGGGCAGGGTATATCTTCCCCAGGGCACGGGCTGCGGCCTGACGGACAGGCCAGTGCGGATCCGCCAGACGTTCGTCCAATTCCTTCAGGGTCACTTTACCCCGGCGATAACCATAGTACCATATCCGTCCCAGGGCATCAGCCGCTGCCCGGCAGACTGCAGGATCTTCATCACGAAGCTTTTCTTCCAATACACCGATGCCCACGTCGTCCCCCTGTCTGGCAAGGATATGATAAATCCTCCCCAACGTCACCACCGCCGCCTGGCGCACAGACCAGCTCTTATCATCGAGTTTATTTTCAATTTCCTCCAGAGTGATTTCCCGAACGAGTTCATCGGGAATCATCCTGAAACACGCCTCCATTCCTGGAAAACTCACATAGGCGTTATCAGCGGAACTTACGATCTCCTTTAACAGCAAGAGCCCCTGGACAAGCGCAGAGTGGGATGTATGCATCATTAACATGTCCAGTATCGCAGTGAGATCCTGGGGAATGACGGAAATGGACGCTTCTGCACGAGGGAGCGTAAGGTACAGGTCCTGTGTCTTAAAATCGGGGAATATCCGTGCTATGTCCGCATGCTTTTCCAGAAGAAGTTCTCTCACCTGCTCCGGCTGCTCCTGGGTATCAATAAAGGCGTACTGTAAACTCTTCAAAAATCCCTCTTTCTCGGGATGGCCCTCTTTCACCCAGAAACCGAATAGCTCAGATGCTCTCTTCAAGTGCCGGACATTGAACACGGGATTTTTCCGTTTCTGATAAAGGTAGAGGGAGGCCAAAAGTTCCGGGACATCATTGGGAACAGGGGGTGTGTCCACTTCAGCGGGAATGTCTTTTCCTTCATGCCGTGGGTGTAAAAAACTCTGCCAGAACACATCCTGTGCGATGAGTTTATCCTCCAGCACGGAGGAGAGCACCAGGGGAAGCGCTTCTACCTCCTTTACCTGTATGGCACTCTTATAGCGGTTTTTCACCTCGGTTACCTCTTCACCCAAACCCACTCCCAACACCTCTATCTTTTCCTGCAACGCCTCTTCCTGAAGCTCCGCAAATGTCTTTCCTGTGGTATTCACATTCCCCTCTCCGTCGGTGACCATAATAATCCACCGCAACGTATCCTGTGGCTGCTCCTTCAGGATACCTGTTGCCAGCTCCAGCGCGTCCGCATCTGCGGTCGAACCTGAAGGGATAAACAGGGACACCTCCTCGAATAACAACCGCCTGTCAGGAGGGGTCAGTGTTCCTCCAAAGCTTTTATGAATCACCGGGCTATCGGAGAAGCCTATCACCGCATAGTCAATGCCGATAGTATCCAGTGTCTCCATAAAAAGTAACAGCCCCGCCAGTGCAGAGGTCCTTTTCGGTTCATCCATCGAACCGGATTCATCCAGAGCCAGGACTATTCTGTGGTCTCTCTGGGAGGGAAGCCTCCTTTTCAAAAACACCCTCAGATCCTTCTCCTGAACGGGAATTCCTTCTCAGTTTCCTGGAGAGCTCCATGGCCCTCCTCAAATCCGGTTTCTGCCCTGAAGGAAAGAACCCTTTGAAGTTCGGCCTCTTATTCTTTGAAAAGTGATTCTCCAGGACGCCACTTAAGGACTGGACAAGGTGTGAGATCAACCTGTAGACTCTCTCATATTCACCCTTCCTTGTTTCCTGCTCCCGGTTTATCCGGCGCTGCTTCTTAATAAGTTCCCGGAGGGTCTCCGCGGCCAACCGGGGAGATGTTCCTCCTTCGGAAGCGGGCACCGCCTCTTCATGGGTTTCCTTCCCCGTAAGAGTATCCCTCCTGGGTATTTCTCTTTTCTGCGCCGGCGGTCTCTCCGTCCGGGGAGACAACCTGTCCGCCAGTTCTTTGGCGCTCAGTTCTAAGAGCTTTCTCGCCTCCTCTTCGAGTTCCTCCGTGGTCAGTTCCGAAACACATTTCTTCTGCGTTATCTGAAACTGTCCCTCCTTTATTGCGTCGGCCAACCTTTCTACGGACACTCGGACCAGCGCTTCATACACGGGGAGGATTTTGTCCCTTATCATCAGGGCGGTTTCTTCCGCAATCCTGAACTTCTCCCTCTCCGAAAGCCGCCCGCGGGGATAGTGACTGAAGACGATTTCGAAATCCCCGTACGTCCGCTCCAGTGCCTCACCTGCTTCGGGATTGATCAACCGGGAAGGAAGAGAGCCGTACTTCCAGTAATACCGCACACCCAGAAGATATTCTAAATGAGGGTAGAGATGAGACGGATGACAGGAATCTTCCCCCTGTACGGTGGGGAGCTTCCCCGGCAATTCACATGCGCCTTGCGATCGAGTGATATCGGGAGGTAACAAATCGACATAGGCCGCATTCAGATAATGCTTCACCCCTCCGAAGATACTGATAAGCCAGTTATCAACCCGACAATCCTCAAAGGCATTCAAGAGTAGCCTGGTATATTCTTTTGCGAAGAAGCGAGCAAAAACCTCCCTCCTCACATTATGGCGGGATATCTGCCTGTGACCTGCCTCATGCGCCGAAAATCCCACAACCTCTTCCGCAGAGGAGGTCAAAAGCATTTCTACAGGAAATACGATCTCATTGCTCTCCGCGTTATACCTCCACCCGTCACCGGGTACGACATTGAGTCTTACATCCTCTCCCAATCCCGTAGAGATGATTTTCGTGAGCGTGTGCAAACGGCTGACGATAATGAGGGCATCTCCTTTATCCAATCCCTTCCGGGAGATTAAATCTTCCAGACCCGTTTGCTGAATTCCTCCACGCTCCGCTTCAACCTTGCACAACACATTATACATACTACACTCTCTGTAAATTCCCTCACAATTCCTATCACATTGATATCGACGGGAATTCAATTTGGTTGGGGAAGCATAAAGAAAAAGGGGGTGTCTGTCAATCGTAAAAAGGGGAAATAAGGACAGTCCCGCTGCAGCTGCTCCGGTGCCTCAGCCTGTACACTGAAATCGATTCCCGTCGCAGATTCATATTGACAGGCAAGCCTGATCTTCTTATACATGGAATACCCAATTTCACATATGAGAACCAACAAGAGTATAAACGCCCGGATACAAAGGAACGCGTTATGGATACCAGGACGGTGAGAATTTTAATGGCTAAATTGGGTGAGGGCCATGAGTCCGCCATGACGAGACTCGCCCTGGCCTTCCGCGACGCCGGGTTTGAGGTGATTTACACCGATACCCAGAAGCCTGAGGTCATCGTCGTTTCCGCAATCCAGGAATGTGTAGACCACATCGGGATCACGACCCTGCCCGGCGCCAATATCGAAGACCTCGCCAGAGTCATAGAACTCCTGAATAAGCAGGATGCAACACATATCAGGATTACCGCAGGAGGTCACTTAGAGTATGACGACATCCCCAGGGTCAAGGAAATGGGGGTAGTAGAGTTCTTCCCCAGGGGTACCCCAATATCGGAACTTATACTGTGGGCTAAGAATAATATCAAACCAACGCACGGATAGAAGTCCTCACGTACGGAACAACAAGGAAATGTCTTATGGAAACGAAAGGTTTTTACGAATCAAGACCATGGCTCAAGTTTTATGACGAGGGTGTCCCGTCCCACATAGACTACCCTCCAATTCCCCTTGACCTCCTTCTCGCTGATTCAGCGTCAAAACACCCGACTCACCCGGCAATTATATTCGGCGCCCGGTTAGGCACACGAGTGCTGGACAGGACGTTACACTATCTGCATTTAAATGATGCCGTGAACCGCTTTGCCTCCGCATTACAGCAACTGGGTGTGAAGAAGGGCGACCGGGTGGCAATTTTCCTTCCCAACTGCCCCCAGTTTGTTATCGCCTTTTACGGAACTCTCCGCGCCGGCGGCATTGCCGTACCATGCAATCCCCTTTACGTGGAGCGGGAATTGGAACGGCAGTTGAACGATGCCGGTGCCGTGATCATTATCACCCTCAGCGCTTTTTACGAGAGAGTGAGAAATATACGCGCCAGCACACCTCTGCGAAACGTCATTGTGACGAACATCAAAGAGTACTTTCCGCAGCTCCTCCATTTTCTTTTCACCGTGGCCAGAGAAAAAAAGGAGGGTCATCGGGCTACGCTCACTGCCAAGAGCGACCTATGGTTTCAGCCGCTCTTACGCGGAGCACCGGCGACGCCACAAAGTGTTCAGACAGGAGCGGAGGATACGGCCTGCCTTTTGTATACCGGCGGGACGACCGGCGTACCCAAAGGAGCGGAGCTCTCCCATCGCAATCTCCTGTCCAACACGATGGCGGGAAACGCCCTCGCCCAGACACAGGAAGCGAAAGATTTCACCATCGGCGCGCTTCCGTTTTTCCACTCCTACGGTATGACATCCGTGATGAACATGTCCATCGCGAAAGCCTGCACCATGATACTGATTCCCAATCCCCGCGATATATTGCATGTGATGGGTGCTATCTCCAAACATAGGGCGACCTTTTACCCCGGAGTGCCAACCATGTACGTAGCAGTCATCAACCACCCCAGGGTAAAAGAGTTCGATCTGAGTTCCATTCGCGTGTGTTTGAGCGCGGCGGCTCCATTACCTCGTGAAGTACAGGAAAAATTCCAGGCCGTTACCGGCGGACGACTTGTCGAGGCATACGGTTTGACCGAGACCAGCCCCGGAACCCACGTCAATCCACCTTATGGCCGGAACAAACCCGGAACGATCGGCCTACCCTGGCCGGATACCGACGCCAAGATCATGGATCTGGAAACGGGGGAACGGGAAATGCCGGTGGGTGAAATCGGCGAGCTGATAGTGCGCGGTCCACAAGTGATGAAAGGCTACTGGCAAAAACCCATGGAAACGATCAACGTAATACGTAACGGCTGGCTGTACACAGGTGACATTGCCCGCATGGACGAGGAAGGTTACTTTCAGATTGTGGATCGCAAGAAAGACATGATCATCTCCGGCGGTTTCAACATCTATCCTCGCGATGTGGAAGAAGTGCTGTTTATGCATCCGGCGGTAAAGGAGGCGTCCGTGGTGGGCGTGCCTGATGAGTACCGAGGGGAAAGTATTAAGGCATTCATCGTGCTCAAAGAAGGAATGAACGAGACAGAGGAAGGGATCATCACGTTCTGCAGGGAGCACCTGGCCCGGTTCAAGGTGCCGTCGAGTATAGAGTTCCGTACCGATTTACCCAAATCGGCAATCGGAAAGGTATTGCGCCGCGAACTGTCCGCACGGTAGGTGTTTCACACCTCCATGCACACAGAGTATATGCACGTGCGTTCGTGTCACCCATATCCAAGTTCGGCAAGCCTTTCCTCGCTGATGCCGAGAAAGTGCGCAATTTCATGCACCACGGTAATCTCGATCTGATCTTCAAGCTCTTTTATCGTACCGCACATTTTCTCAAGAGGCTCCTGAAACAGAACTATGGTGTCCGGATAGAGAGGCGGATACATCAGGGTGCGATCCCTGAGCGATGTGCCCTGATACATGCCAAGCACGGATTCATCCCGGTGAGGGCTTATCTCTGCAAGAACTTCCCTCGCAGGGCGTTTCTGTACGGTGATGAGCACATTATGCAGATGCTCTCGTATTTCCGGCGGGATGCGTTTGATCGCCCTTTTTACCACCCGATCAAACTCCATCTCGTTAAGTCTCAGTCTTTTCTTCATAGAAAAAACATTTGCAGGGGATTTGCAAAATAAAGTACAATGATTCGCCGTAAAACTCAAGGATTGGCTGTGCAATGCTCTAAGTGTTTGCATACCACTGACGAATCCATAGAACACTCTCACAGGTAAGGAAAAATGTTTGTAAAAATAATTGCCGGGAATTTTTTTTCCTCAAACTGCTACATTGTCGCCTCGGAAACTACCAGACGCGGTATCATCATTGATCCAGGCGTTCACGCAAATTATATCATGGAGGCAGCGGCAGAGATGGACGTAACGGTGTCTTTAATTGTCCTCACACACGTGCATGTTGACCACTGCGTGAGTCTGGAAACAGTAAAGAGCAACACGAAGGCTCAGCTCGCCGTCTTTGATACCAGCAACATCCAGGCATCACCGGAAATCATGCAGGTACCGAGAGGACTGTTATTCGTTCCCTTTACACTTCCCATCAAACCTGACATATTGTTAGGTGATGGATGCACCATCGATATTGATGACTTACAATTCTCAGTCCTGCACACGCCTGGCCACAGCAAAGACAGCGTTTGTCTTTTCCGTCATGGGGCTCTCTTCAGCGGCGATACTCTGTTCAGGCGAAGTATCGGTATAAGCCCTCCCGGGTTCTTCCCGGGTCAAGACGTCGATCAATTAATTAACAGCATTCACGAAAAATTGATGCCGTTGCCCGACGATACCATCGTGTATCCGGGACACGGGGCGCCCACCACTATCGGAGAAGAACGGCGGCTGAACCGAATGCTTTCACCTGAACGCAGCAGATGAGCCGGACTCTCCCTACACCATTCACCTTTCCCGTCGCATCAGCCGTGGCCAATACCCCATAGCCAGTTGCCTTGTCAAAATATTCGCGTAAGCCCATCACGCACCTCTGTTATGCGTCCTTTATTAAATCTTTGACCTTGTCAGTTTTCTCCCAGGTGAACGCCGGTCCGGTTCTCCCAAAGTGGCCATAGGCAGCGGTTTCCTTATAAATGGGTCTTCGTAAATCAAGCATTTCGATGATCCCGCGAGGAGTAAGCTGAAAGTGCTTTCTTATCAACTTCTCGAGTTTCTTATGGGGAATTTTCAACGTTCCAAAGCCGTTGATCATGATAGACACCGGATCGGCCACCCCGATGACATAGGCCAACTGGATCATCAACTGATCCGCCAGCCCCGCGGCGACGACATTCTTTGCGATGTAGCGGGCGGCATAGGAGGCCGAGCGATCCACCTTGGTGGGATCTTTGCCGGAAAACGCCCCACCCCCATGGGGTACCATACCCCCATAGGTATCCACGATGATCTTCCTGCCCGTCATCCCGGTATCAGACTGGGGTCCGCCGATGACGAATTTTCCTGTGGCGTTCACGAAATACTTGGTCCTTTCGTCTAACAGCCCCTCTCCTATAACCGGCTTCACCACATTTTCTCGTATCTCTTCCCGGGCTTTCTGGGTAACCATCTTCCCGGTGGCATCAAGTATTTCTTCCGTATGCTGACAGGCTAAAATGATTGTATCAACCCTCCTGGGGCGTCCATTACGATACTCCACTGTAACCTGTGATTTTCCGTCCGGCCCCAAGTACCTGAGAATTTTCTTCTTTCTCACCTCCGCCAACCTGCTGCAGAGCTTATGAGACAGCATGATAGGCAGAGGCATCAACTCGGGAGTTTCTTTACACGCGTACCCAACCATCAACCCCTGGTCTCCGGCTCCTCCGATATCCACTCCCTGGGCGATATCGGGAGATTGGGTACCGATGGCATTTAAAATCGCACACGCATCCGCGCTGAATCCATACTTCGGGTTTGTGTAACCGATATCCCTTATGAGTTGCCGTACCAGCTTGGGCAGGTCGACATACCCGCTCGTGGTGATTTCCCCTCCTACGATCACGAGACCTACGGTCACAAAGGTCTCGCATGCCACGCGGGAGTATGGATCCTGCTTTATCAACTCATCCAGCAACGCATCGGAGATCTGATCGCACATTTTGTCAGGGTGTCCTTCGGTCACTGACTCCGAAGTGAAGAAATATTGCTCAGCTGACATTTTTTGCTCCTTTCATACACGCTTAGTTGATTGGTGAGAACTGGTCACGGTTTCACCAATCTTTTGGAATTGCAGAGGCTTCATATATTATTTTTCCGGTCGGTGTCAAACAATGATTACACCGCACATCATTTGAGAGAAACACTGCGGTTCATGAGATCAGAACAATATCATGCTCAGGTTTTGATCCATCTCGAAACGGCAAAGGCACCCGTATCCAATCCTTGTCCCCGCCCTTCATGTTCAGCTTCAATGGCTCTTTCGGGTGAATCGTCCTTCAGAAAATGGATGGCTGTCTTCACCCTCCCCTTCACGGGGGCAAGGGAGGCCAGCTCATCCGGGGATCTGAATATCGCGCTGCGGAATATGGCATGTCCTTTTTGACCCTCTGCCTTCCTTCGCGTCGCCCACGGGCTCAAGCTGTTCAGGCTCGCCACAACGACAATCCCGCCCCGCTTTACCACACGAAACATCTCTGCCACGGCGCGCTTCCCGTCCTCGACGAACTCAATGGCGGTAACCGAAACAACCTTATCGAATGTTTCTGCCCGAAAGGGCAGTGCCGGGATATCACCCCATACCGGAGAGAAGGGATGTCCCTCCTGTTTTTCCCTCGCCCGCCGGAGCATCGGAAATGATATATCGAGGCCCACTACCCGTGATCCCGCACTGAGGAGATCAAGGGTGAAGATGCCGGTACCACAGCCTGCATCAAGGATCAATTCCCCCGGACCAGGTTGTACACAGTCCACTATCAGTTCGCTCTCGTACTTTCTGACGAGTAACCCGATAGGGGTTGTGAACCATTGATCATACTTATCAGGCCATTCGTCGAAGATCTCTGCACTCTTGCTCATGAGATACAATATCTGCGTTTTCCCCCGCTCCCTTGCCATGCCCATCGTTGAACACGCAGAAACGGGGCAAGTAAAACAATAACTCGGTCTCAATTACCACCATTTTCAGAGAGGGTCAAATTTGTTTCGTGTTGCCTTTCCGCTAATATATGTTGACAGAGAAGCTCTTCTCTTCTATCCTTCCTGCACGAGCAGGATTCGCATCATCCTCCATACTCAACACATCATCGAGATGAACGCAAACAATTCCGGGAGGAAATCCCCAAAACTCACATCCCCACGATCGGCACAACATATGGACAGAGAGAAAAAGGTTCTGGTTATTGGTCATAAAAACCCTGATACCGATTCCATTGTCTCGGCTATCGCCTATGCAGAGCTCAAGCAGATAATGGGGTTTGCGAATTGTTTCGCTGCCCGGTGCGGGAACGTAAACCTCCAAACAGAGTACGTCCTGATGCGCTTCGAAGTGCCCCCACCAGAGTTCATTAACGAACTCATCCCTAAGGTGAAATATTACATGAGCCATATGCCTACGACTGTTCCCCGGGACATTCCCCTGTGGCATGCCCTGGAAATTCTGAACAAAGGGAACTTCAAGATGCTCCCCATAGTGGATGGTGAGGGGAGGCTGCAGTCCATACTCCATTTCAACGCCTTCGCCCAGAACATGCTCAAAAAAATCGACCCCAACCGAAAAGGCATCTTCCCCACCTCTGTGTCCCACATGGTGAAAACCCTCGGCGCTCAGCCCGTTGTGATCTTTGAGGAAGAGACGATCTTTTCGGCGCAGATAGTCGTAGCTGCCTACGAGTTCGACGCCTTCAAAGAGCACCTTGATGCCATGTCCCTTCCCAATACCATCGTCCTTGTGGGTAACCGTCGCGATGTACATGAGTATGTCATCGAGAGGCAATCCAGAGTTCTTGTAGTAACAGGTGGGAGTTCCGTCAGCCGGGAGTTGAAGAAGCTGGCTGAGGAAAAGAGAGTTTCAATCCTGATCTCTCCCTACGACACCTCGACCACATCATGGCTCACCCTCTACTCATCTCCGGTTGCACACACAGGTGATACCGCCCTCAAGCCGCTCAGGGAAGACGATTATATAGGCACCATCAAAACGCAACTTATGGAGTCCGTGTCCCGCTCGCTGCCGGTCGTGGATCGCAACGATAAAGTCATCGGCATCCTCTCCCAGAGCGACCTGATGCGTGATCCACACATCGAAATCATCATGGTTGATCACAATGAGAGAGCCCAGGCCATCGACGGAATTGAACACTACCGGATACAGGAGATTATCGACCATCACCGGCTGGGGAACGACCACACAAATCACCCTATTATTTTCATCAATAAGCCCGTCGGTTCTACCTCGACAATCATCGCCACACTATTCCAGGATTACCGGGTGCCCATGCGGAAAGAGATCGCCTCGATCCTTCTCGCAGGAATACTCTCTGATACACTGATCCTGCATTCGGCAACCACCACAGAGAAAGACCGACACATGGCCGAATTCCTTTCATCTATCACCGATCTGTCCATAGATACATTCGGGAAGAACATCATGGAGGCGTCCTCGCTCGTGGCCCACGAGTCCGTGGATTATATCCTCTCACTGGACATGAAACGCTTCGGCGAGGGCAAGTTCGCCTTCACTGTGAGCCAGGTGGAGGTAGTGACATTCAAGGAGATTATGGACCGCAAGGATGATATCTTAGAGGGATTGGAGCGCCTCCAGGGCAGGACGGGCAGCCTCTTCAGCGCACTCATGGTTACAGACATCACGGAACTTGACAGCATTCTTTTCATTAAAGGGGACCGGTTTTTTATAAGTCACATCCGATACCCGAAGATGGACGAACACGTATATCTTTTGAAGGGAATTCTTTCGCGGAAGAAACAGCTCATACCGATCCTCACGGAAATAATTCGCAATAGTCAGTGAAATGTTCTGCGTAAAGGGCAGAGCAGGTTACCTCATCTTTCCGGAGAGCTCCTTGCATAATCTGGAAACGGATCTGGAAAAAAGAATCCTCATACTGGCACAATTGATGTATGAATCCCGCCACTTAGTCGTCTTCACGGGCGCAGGGATAAGCACGGAATCGGGAATCCCCGATTTTAGAGGTCCTGACGGAGTATGGACACGCCGGGACAGAGGACTTCCCCCGAAGCCCGCGAGTGCACCTCTGGAATCGGCTGAGCCGAATGAGGGACACCGTGCCATCGTCGAGCTCCAGAAAATGGGGAAACTACAGTTCTTGATCTCCCAGAATGTGGATAACCTCCATCTGAAATCGGGTATCCGCGAGGAGTTGCTGGCGGAGCTGCATGGGAATATTGCAAAACTCCGGTGTAAAAGGTGCGGGGTGACGGTCAACCGGTCTGCGGGAAGAGAAATATGCCGATGCGGCGGAACGCTGGTTCGCAGCATCGTGGATTTCGGTCAATCCCTTCCGGAGAGGGATCTCGCACTGTCATTCACACATTCACGCAAGAGTGACCTCTTTGTGGTCGCGGGTTCCAGCCTTGTCGTAACACCTGCGGCCGACATGCCCGCAGAGGCACTGCGTTCCGGTGCAAAACTCGTGATTATCAACAGAGGTGAAACACCCTTCGACCCGCACACCCATCTGAGGTTTCATGAAAAGACCGGGGATGTCCTGCCCAGAGCAGTGAAACGGCTGAAAAGGTTGATGGGATTATTCGAGTAAAAAAATGACGTTACGCGAATGTGTATTACAGCTCCACATTACCCGATGCGCTCACACTCCTGTATCTTCACGTGCAGCATCCTATCCCCCTGTTGAATTGCATCAACAACTTCCTGGCCGCCCACAACCCTGCCGAATACCGTGTGCCTGCCATTCAGGTGCGGCTGAGGGGAATGTGTGATGAAGAACTGGCTTCCGTTCGTGTGTGGCCCGGCGTTCGCCATGGAAATTACTCCTGTGTCGTGCCTCAATGGATTCCCCTGCACCTCATCTTCAAACCTGTAGCCGGGTCCGCCCCTCCCCGTACCTGTTGGATCTCCCCCCTGGATGACAAAATTGCTGATCACCCGATGAAAAGATACGCCGTCGTAAAATCCCTCCCGCGCCAGAAAGACAAAGTTATTCACTGTTTTGGGCGCATGCTGCGGATACAGTTCCAGTTCAATAACCCCCCTGTTGGTCTCAATAACCGCCCTGTATACCTTGACCGGGTCAATCTGCATTTCAGGCGGATTATCCCATTCCCGTTTTTTCATATTGTATTCCTCCCTATACCTTTCTCGTCTGAAATATCCCGTGCACAATGCAGCAGACGTTCCCTTTTTCAACCACAGTGCCCCTAATCCGCTCAACATCCTCGAAAGTCATCGATGCGTCACCGGCAATATCCGTTGCGGCAGGCCTCTTGAAGGCAATAGTATTGAACATGATGCGATCGGCAAAGGCGAGCGAAATGCTGTTCAAAAACTCAATGATTACCTTGCTAAAATGGCTTATTTCATTGGGGAATTACAGAGGCGCAGGAATAATCGATGATCCTTATCCTGATCTGACCGATTACCCTCCCCAACTGCAGCAGAGAAGTCCAGTCGTGACCCTCCACCAGCTTGATGTGGGTTGCGTCCACCCCGACCTGATTAAAGGTCGGATCAACCGGTATCCACCCGTTTATATAACTTTCCGCCCAGCTGTGGTAAAGGAATCCCATCCCTTCCATGTACACGAGCCCTCCTACCAGTTTCGTCGGTATGCCTGCCGCCCGCGCCATCGCGGCATACAGCATCGTGTGGGCCTGGCATTCACCTTTCCGGCTGTGGAGCACTTCCAGGGCAGAAAAGCTGTCCACCGCCTCATCTTTGATTTCTCTGGAAACCCAACGGACGAGGCGTTCCACTTTCTCATAAGCACCGGCCGCTCCTCTGACCGTCTCTCCCGCCGCCATTTTGATCTCAGGGTTATCGGCTTCGATATGGTGAGAAGCGGCGAGATAACGATACCTGTCTCCGCTGTTGAGCGCCTCCCCGGAAGTTTCCCGTTTCCGTGAAGACACGCCACTCAGGAGAAAGACCGCGGCGGGTTTACCTTCCATTGATTCTTCCGCAAACTGCTGATGTGACCCGCGAAGGGGAGACAATGCCCCTGATAACCCCCAGACCGCCACCTTCATGGAGGCGGCATTTCTCGGGCAGCTTATCACTCTGTCCGTCTTGACAAGGCTAAAATCAAAGATGACATCCTTCTTATTGAAGCTCGCCTCTGCAAGGAACCTCTTCGCCTGCTCCTCATCTTCCTTATACGTGATCAACACACCTCCCATACCCATTTCAAATATCGTTTCTCCCCTCCTGTTTATCCAGCTTGTCGCACTGTGCCCGTGCATATGAGTCTCCACTTTGAAAGAAGGTTCGAGAGAAAGCTTCTCGCTCTCCTCAAAGGAATGAACCGTCTGGTTTACCTCGGTGATAGACTGGGTCTGGGGATCATACACGTTATAACGGTAGCGGGAACCCACCGCCATGCCCTGAAGTAATGGGTAGAGGTTAATCACACTGGAAGGATAAAGCACCCCTGACAGTACCATGTGCGCCGTCTTTGCTTCAACGCCACTCCTCTGTCGCACCATCAGAGTGCCGTCAACGATCTTTCCCTCAAGCATCAAGGGCTTCTCATCCATCTTCTGTTCGTAATGAAAGGAAACCAGGGAGAAATCAGGCCTGACAATATCATCACTCTTCATGTCAATCTGTTTCATCATTCCCATAAAACGGATGCGCATGTGGGCTTCCGAGATCAGCCGGTACTCTTGAGACTCTTGTATCGGAACAATTCTGAAGTGTACGAATCCCACCTTTTCACCGTTAAACACGAAGCCGTGCCAGAGCTCCCTGTAGGGAATCTCTCCTATATCCCGTATCTTTAATGTCTCACCGGGTGCCGGAACGGACCTGAAGTAGAGGGAGGCGCACGAACTCAGAAGAAATGAAAAAAAGACAACGACGCACACAACCCTGGAAAAATGAAACAATTTCCTCCCGGCCAATGGACGCCACAGCCTGTTCGCTCCGCTGCTGATACGCATATCTGGAATTCCTCACAACCTGCATTCACAAGACAAACAAAAATGCCCTGTTCGTAAAAGTATTATCATCAGAAGAGATCAACGTCAAGCGCCGGCGGTACTGCTCCCGTCGGGTCACCCGTTCCACCCCTGAATAAAAAATGGTGGCAAAAAACCCGGTTCACATTTATACTGAAAAGAAAATCACACGCACACCACGAACACGAAGGAGTTTGCCGTTACAGAACCACGGGGAAGATTGGTGGGATCATTAGTGATTGCCGTCATCGCGGGTATGCTGATGTCAACTCGGTGCAATACATTCAAGAGATGCGACGAACAAAGGAACGGCAAACAATGTGAAACCCGAGAGGGGAAAAGCGTCCATGGAAAAACATCATAAATTCTCGATCTGGTATGTCCTGCTTGGCATCTGGGTAGTGCTGATTATTCAGAGTTACATCGCCTCCATGTTTGCTGTACAAACGATACCGTACAGTCAGTTTTTGAACCTGCTCAAAACCGGAAAAATCGTGGAAGTCGCGATCACTGCCAATCAGATTCAGGGAAAAATGAAGGTGGATGGCGGCACCCCCGACGAAACCAAGGTGTTCAAGACCATCCGGGTCGATCCTGAACTGTCAACCATTTTGGACCAGTACAAAGTCAGCTTCAAGGGAGAAATCGAATCGACATTCCTCCGGGATCTTTTTTCATGGGTGTTTCCCATAATGCTCTTTGTCGGTGTCTGGTACTTTTTCATGAAACGGATGGGAGCCCAGCAGGCGGGTTTCATGACCATCGGCAAAAACAAGGCGAAAATATACATGGAAAATGAATTGAACATTACCTTCAACGATGTCGCCGGCGTTGACGAAGCGAAGCAGGAATTGATCGAGGTAGTCGAATTTTTGAAAAACCCGGGAAGATTCACAGAGCTGGGAGGCAAGATACCCAAGGGTATTCTCCTGGTAGGCCCCCCGGGAACGGGAAAAACCCTGCTGGCCAAGGCTGTGGCGGGAGAGAGCGGTGTTCCCTTTTTCAGTATGTCCGGCTCTGAATTTGTCGAGATGTTTGTGGGACTGGGAGCAGCCCGGGTGAGGGACCTCTTTGTCCAGGCCAAGGAGAAAGCTCCTTGCATCATCTTCATCGATGAGCTGGATGCCCTAGGGAAGGCCCGCGGATTCGGCGTCACCGGTGGTCACGACGAACGGGAGCAGACATTGAATCAACTCCTTGTGGAAATGGACGGCTTCGATCCCAAGGTGGGCGTTATCCTCATGGCAGCGACAAACAGACCTGAAATTCTGGATCCTGCACTCCTCAGACCGGGTCGATTTGACCGCCACGTCTTAGTCGACCGTCCTGACAAGATAGGGCGGGAGGAAATTTTAAAGGTACACCTGAAAAAGATAAAAACGGTACCCGATCTCAATGTGGAAACGATAGCCGGCATGACCCCGGGGATGGTTGGGGCGGACCTGGCCAACCTGGTGAACGAAGCGGCGCTGCTGGCCGTCAGGAGGAATAAAAAAGAAGTGGGTATGCCGGAATTCGAAGAGGCGGTCGAGCGGATCATCGCCGGTCTTGAAAAGAAAAACCGCCTGATCAACCTCAAAGAGAGAGAAATTGTGGCCTATCACGAGATGGGCCATGCCCTTGTGGCGTTAGCTCTACCGGGCACCGACCCGGTACAAAAAATCTCGATCATACCCCGCGGTATCGCCGCACTGGGATATACGATGCAGGTTCCTACAGAGGATCGCTTTCTCATGAAAAAGACCGAACTCCTGAACAAAATTGCTTCGCTCCTGGGCGGAAGGGCCGCAGAGGAAATCGTCTTCGGAGACATTTCCACAGGTGCCCATAACGACCTCGCCAGAGCCACAGACATCGCAAAGAGCATGATCAAGGAATACGGGATGAGCAATAAACTGGGGCAGGTATACCTTGCCCGGGAGAAGCGGCCCCAGTTCTTGGACACGGGCATGCGGGACACAGGTGACTACAGCGAGGCCACGGCGGAAACCATCGATGAGGAAATAAAATCCGTCATTACCACCGAGTACAACAGGGCGAAAGAAATTCTCAATCACCAGAAAGATGTCCTGCACAGGGGAGCCCGGTTGCTCCTCGAAAAGGAAAAACTCGAAAGCGCCGATCTTACCTCTTTGCTGGAAAGCGACACTTCACGACCGTAGGGGGACGCAGCGAAATACACCATGGAAGATCCGTCGTCACGAAGGGACTTTATCAAGTCGTGCATATTCCTGGCAGTGTCTGGTTTCTGCCTCTCTCCTCTCTCCCTGTGCGCCGGATGTAACAAGAGCGAAAATGCCTCCCTGGCAGAAACAGCGAAGACAAGGAAATCCATTGATAACGCCGGAAGAAGGGCGGATATTGCTCCGCATTTCGAACCGGCATACCTGAAACTCCACAAAAGCGGTGAACTCAAAAGGAGGGGAGAAGAACTGTGGAGCATGATGAACCGTTGCCGGCTCTGTCCGAGGCAGTGCGGTGCCGACAGGCTGGCGGGACAGAGGGGGTTCTGTCAGGCATCTTCGCAACTGGAGATTTCCTCTTTTCATCCTCATTTCGGTGAGGAAAGATCCCTCGTGGGATCAGGAGGATCGGGAACAATATTCTTCACACACTGCAGTCTCAGATGTGTCTTTTGCATCAACTGGGAAATAAGCCAGGGGGGTGCAGGAGAAGCCAGACACATAGAAGCATTAGCGATGATGCTCCGTCTTCAGGAAATCGGATGCCACAACATCAATCTGGTCACGCCCACACATTACTCCCCGCACATTCTCTTAGCAGTGGATATTGCCGCCGGCAGCGGATTGAGACTCCCCCTGGTCTACAACACCTGCGGTTGGGAAAGTGCGGAGATTCTGAAAAAGTTAGACGGGATCATCGATATATATCTTCCGGACTTCAAATACGGGGACAGCAGAATGGCGGACAGGTATTCCTCCGGGGCGGGAACCTATACCGAAATCACGAAGGCGGCCCTGCTGGAGATGCACCGGCAGGTGGGTGTGGCGAAACCCGCCCGGGATGGTCTCATGTACAGAGGAATGATGATCCGTCACCTCGTGATGCCTCACGGGGTCAGTGGTACCAGAATGGTAATCGAATGGATAAGCGAAAACCTTCCCAGGGACACGTACGTCAATCTCATGTCACAGTACACACCGGTCTATAAAGCGTATTTGTACCCGGAAATAGCGAGGAAGATCACGAGACAGGAGTACCGCGAAGCCGTGGAGTGGGCAAGACAGGCACACCTCACCAACCTTGACATCCAGGGAAGTCCGTTCCTGTAGTACGGCCTGTGCTACCGGAAACGCAGAATCCTTCGTCACCCTACCGGACATGAACGATGAAACAAACAAAGCGCACCTATTCTGATTTTCCCAAGACAACTCCAGAAAAGGGAAAACCCGATACCATACGCCGATACGAACCCGTGCGTCCCCGGGGCACTTCTTTCCGGATGATCCCTTTCATCGCAATCCTTTCCATAATCCTCCTGATCATCGGTATAATCTATTTTATCAGGCATTCCACCCCCTTTCAAATATGCGAGGCGTTCATCAAGGAAAATAAGGAAATCAGAGCCATGGTCGGCGATGTGGTCGAGTGCGACTTCCAGCTTCCTCTGGAAATAGACGCTCCCATCGGCAAAGAAGTCCGTATCCGGTACTCCTTCGACGTGAAAGGCACAAGAGGTTCGACAACGGTGAATATCCTACTGCTCAGGACAGGAGAACAATGGCATATCCTTTCCGCTTCCTACCGAGACCAACAGGGATCTCTTACACATCTTGTCGTCAATACTCATCTCTCCGGAGAAAAGAAGATGTTTACCCCGCGTACCGGGACATCCGAGAAGGGGTGGCAATACCTACAAGCGGGACACCGGTTCTTCAAACAAAACGAATTCGACAGGGCTATTGCCGAGTATACCCGGCTTGCTGAGGCCGAACCGGGGAACTACAGGGCATACTTCTGGCGCGGCCGTGCATTCATGAAAAAAAATCTCGAAGACCAGGCGCTCAACGATTTTAGAAAGACAATTGAACTCAACCCTCATCATCCCGATGCATATAACTGGCTTGGATGGATCTACCGCAAAAAAAACAACTGCAATGAAGCGATCGGTTGCCTCACAAAATCCATAGAATTGCGTCCCGATAACGGATGGACATTCTATAACCGGGGAAAGTGTTATCATAGCCTGGGTAACACGCAACAGGCGCTGAGCGATTTCCGTAAATCATGCGCTCTTGGCTACACAAGTGGTTGCCACACATACGAGAGTATGAAGAAACCCTGAGATGATTTTCGTTTGACACCGCACGGAACATTCTTTATACTCCCACGGCACTGCCACCATTACAGTAAATTACCTCAAGGAGATTCCGGCGTGGATGAAAAAAAATCATCGTGTGAAATCGTTACGGGAGAGGGCATCCAAACCTCCCGGGGTGTTGTACTCCTTTCGGGTACACTTACATGTCTTACATGCAACAATGCCGAACTCTTCGAATGGCCCTCTCAGGATGTAAAGCCTGAGGACCTGGAAGGGTTCGATACCCTTGATCTGGTACTTGCAGTCGCTCACACCAGAAACTGGATTGCGCAGCGCGTCATCAATACAAATGATGGGAAGTTTTCACTTTTCGTGTTGTGTCCGGTCTGCATGGCATTCTTTCTGTCTGCCACAGCACAAAAACCCGATGAGGGAAGTGCTTCTCAGACATAACCCATGCTCAATGACATTCTTTCAGTAAAATCAAGTCCAGAGCCATGTCACAATCCCTGAGTGCCTGGTAGTAGTCACCATTTTTTACGCGAGCCACACACCGGTTGAAAAACGTCTGTTCACTTTCGGGATTCAACGAAATCGCCCTGCTGTAGTGTTCTACTGCCCTGCGGTAGTTTCCCAGTTTCACATGAACGTATCCGCAGTAAAAGTGAGCCCTCTCGTGATCCGGATCAAGGGCAGTAGCCTTTTCAAGATCCCTCACTGCCTGCGGGAAATCGCCGGTGCTCATGAGCGCAAAGCCGCGGTGGAAATATGCCTCTGAAAAATCGGGGTTCAGACGGAGCGCGTGAGTGAAATATCCTATAGCCCCCGTGTAGTTTCCGGACGATCCCCTTGCATACCCTTGCTCAAACCAATCAACGGCCCGCAATGTCCGTATCAGGTCGTAATACTCGTTCCCTTTCTTTTTTTTCCCCCGGTAACCCTTTTTCCCTAATCGTTCGGCCTTCATCAACAATGCTTCCGCCCTTTCCTGTATCCGCACCAGTTCCTCTACTTTTCGGTGATCCTGGCAGAGGTAATCGACCGCATTGACGATGCCGTTGAGATCTTCACTGATCCGAGCTTGTACATAACACGTTTGCCCCCGAGAGCTCTCTTTCATGATCTCAATGCCCACAATCCCGGCTGTTACTGCAGAAACATGAGCCTGGGTGATCTTAAAATTTCGCACCATGGTTTCCTGCTTTATAAAGGTCCCCAGTTTTGCCAGAAGTTTTCGTTTCACCAGTTCACGCGCAATAATCCTGCACGTATCATCCTTCCCCTCCCCGTGTGACCGATAGACGCTTTCCTCAATCAGGGTTATGGTGCGAGCCCATACATCACCGGCATGGCACAGCAGGATCATAACCAGGACATGATATAGAATGGCTCTCACACACATCAGACACCTCTTCTCACGAAACAATTCCTTCCCGATGACGATAGGTTATTCACTGTATAACCCAACATCCACCGGGTGTCCATAATGTGATTGCCGGGGGCATATTGACTTTTTACCCCCAAATGATGATAATATATAAAAAAGTGGGAATGGAAAATGACACACGATCAAATGATCATCCGGTGCCTCAACTGCGGTACGAAAAATCGTATACCCAGGGATCGTCTTCACGATCGCCCCACCTGCGGCAGGTGTCATGCCCATCTTGACGATATGATTATCAGATGTTTGAGCTGCGGTACGAAAAATCGCATGCCCGAGGATCGCCTCCACCAGCGGCCCCTGTGCGGCAAATGCGGCATACCCCTGGTCATCAGGAAGGGAGAGGGGATTCCTCTGGAGGTGACCGACGAAACTTTTGCACGAGAGGTTCTCGCCCAATCAGGTGCCGTCCTTGCAGACTTCTGGGCGTCCTGGTGCGGTCCATGCCGTATGATGGAGCCGATGCTTGAAGACCTTGCCGCTAAATACGCGGGTGGGGTTAAGTTCGTGAAATTGAACATCGATGAGAATCCTCTCACCGCTTCACAATACAACATTCGCAATATACCCACGATTCTCCTGTTCAGAGAGGGGAAGCTGGCAAACAGGCTGGTGGGCACACTTTCGAAAGAAGGCATCGAAAAACACCTCCTCGCCATCGTGAAGACGAACTGACCGCAGGAATGGCCGTGCAGATTTTCGAAAACGGTGTCTTCATATCCTGTGAAGACGCAAACAGAATTTTCAGTGTGCTCGTTGAAGACGGCGGCCGCATCGTGTTCACCGGTGACGTTATCCCTGACGCATACCGGGACATTCGGAACAGGACACACATGAACGGCGATTGCATTGTACCCGCCTTCGCTGACACCCATATGCATTTCGATTCCCACTGTCTCTTCCAGTCAACGCTCGATGTCCGCCACGTCAGAAACTTCCGGGAACTGACCTCGGTAATCCAGAGCTATGAACACATTCACCGGGAAGACAACATTCTCCTTGGTTTTGGTTGTTCAGCCCACACGGTCGAGGAAAATCACCTCCCGGATATCACCATCCTGGATTCAATTACATCAAAGCCTCTCATGCTGGTCAAATATGATGGCCACGCCGCGGTCGCAAATTCATCCATGCTCAAGAAACTGCCCGCTCACATAACGGGTGATCCCGGTTGCAACAAAACCACCGGCTGGTTGTATCAAATGGCCTTCTACGAAGCGGTGAAATACATCACGGGATCAGTTTCTCTTTATAAAGTGATGAAAACATTGATCAACGGAACCGATCATCTTGCCCGACAGGGCATCGGCCTCATCCACACGATGGCAGGAGTCGGTTTTCCTCTGGATGCCGACGTCGACATGATGAGGTTCGCCGCGAAAGGTCTGCCATTGCAGTTCCGGATCTACTTTCAGACAATGAATATCCCGAAAGTAATACGACGCAATCTTACCGCCATTGGCGGTTGTTTCGCAACTGCCCTTGACGGTTGCCTGGGTTCCGAAGATGCCGCTCTGCTGGAACCCTACACGCATAATCCAGCAAGCAGAGGAATGCTGGTCTACCCGCAATCTCATGTCAACGCATTTGCCAAGAGGGCAAACCGTTACGGACTCCAGATTGCGTTGCATGCGAATGGAGACGCAGCGGTCAATCAGGCCATCACGGCCTACGAAGAAGCACTCGAGGACTTCCCTCGATCCGATCACCGCCATGTCGTCATCCACGCGAACCTCGTAAACCCGTCACTGCTGGAACGTGCAGCCAGGATCGGTGTTCACTTCGCGCTCCAGCCTCCCTTTCTGCACTGGGAGGAAGAGCCGATGCACTACCTCTTTCGGATTCTGGGTGAACGGGCCCGTAACCTTATTCCCCTGCAGACGATGCTCAACCACGGCTTGATCATCGCAGGCGGATCCGACGCACCATGCACCCCCCCTGATCCTCTCCACGGCATATATACCGCCTGCAATCATCCAACCCCGGGCGAGCGCATATCCGTGCTCGACGCCCTGCGCATGTACACCAGCTGGGCCTCCCGTCTTTCCTTCGACGACGACAACCGGGGTACCCTCACCCCCGGTAAATATGCCGACTTCACGGTGTTAGACAGGAATCCCCTCTCGGTCGCACCGGAAACACTGAAAGACGTGAAGGTGAAATGTCTCTATCTCGGGGGTATGCCGTACACAATGACAATCAAAAAACCCCTCGATCTCTGCACCGCGATACTGAAAAAGGCAATCTCCTCCAGAACCGGGGCCATCCGCCCCCCCGTCTCCTGCGAAGGATTTAAACCTTGATCATATTTGATAATCAGGCGGGTGTATCATAACAGGGGCACAATGCCCTACATAATGACTTGCACTTCCTCGGTGCCGAGGTTGTGTCGCGTTCTTCACACCGATGACCGCAATACTTTTTGTGTGGCAGAAGAGCACTCTCTCACCTCTCAGCCGTGTGACTCATTTACCTGAGCATCTTATCCCGTTTTTCCAGCTGAACCTCCAGGCTCTTTAACAGTTCAATATCCTTCTTGAGTTTATCATTTTCCTGAATCAATTTCGCAGTTTCCGAATTGAGTTTCTCTAACAGCACACGGTTGTTTTTTTTCAGTTGTTCATTTTCTCTCAGGAGCCTGTCCATACCGGTGTCACTTCTCCCCCGGCATGCGTACACATCATCAATAACACGGATTAACACCTCGGTGAGATGCTTCCATCTGCTCTCGGGATGCATTTTCACCAGGCGATCAAAGGCGGCTCTTGCCTTTTCATAGTCAGCATTATTACCGGACCCGCCAAGATATGACATCCCTTCATGGAAGAGATCCGCATCCGACGGAGTTTCCCGGAGCACTCCTTTCTCATGGCCCGGAGAAATACTGTCCGGAGGCGGCAAGTAATGAGTGCAGGCCCCCAGCAGGGGAACTATCAGAAGCAACACAAATTTACGCCATTTTTTCCACATCTTCTTGTCTGACATAATTACTCCCCTGCAGCGTTTTCGCATATTCCTTCAGCTCCGCCGCTTTCTTCGCCATTTCCAGAGGATCCTGGTAACGCGTCCCGTCATCGGTCACTATGGCAATCGTCATGGTGATGAGAGGAAACTTCTGCTGGCTACCCGATCTATCCCGTCCGACGATAAATCTTTTCTCTCTGTCCTTTTCACTGTAAAATCTCTCGCTGCGACGGTCAAACTCCCTGATGACATCCCGACATATCAGTTCAGCCCGTCGCGGTTCCGCAATAATCACAAAATCGTCACCTCCAATGTGACCGATAAATTCACCCTCCTGCGTGGAGATATGTACATTATCCACGAGGATATTCGCCACCTCTTTGATGACCTCGCTCCCCCACGCATAACCGTATTTATCGGCGAAAGGCTTGAAATTATCCAGATCAACATGACAGAGTGAAAAACCTTTTTTTTCTGAAAGTCTCTTTTCAATCTCCTGTTCAATGGCGATGTTGCCTGGTAAACCGGTAAGGGGACTCGCGTCCAAGAGGAGCCGCTCCAATACCTTGAGTCGTTCCGTCATAAAACCGAACGCATCGGCCAGAGCACCAATCTCGTCGCGCCGGTTGATGCTGAGATTATAGTCAAACTGTCCCTCGGCGATCATTCCCGTTGCCTTTTTCAGCTCTTTAAGAGGCCTGGAAATATTATATGTAATAATCAGAGCCATCACCAGCCCCACGAGCAGACTGATGATACTGAGGGTAAATGTCATGCGTGATGCCTCAAGGCCTTGCGCTTTCATGAGGTTCATCTTGGAATCAATATCATTCTCAGCGTGTTTGTGTATATCACGGAGCAGTGCGGCCATATCGTCAACGATTTTCCTGCCATCGCTCTCGGAAATCACCACCGCCTCTTCCACGCGGGCGTTCCCGACAAGCACCATGGCATTGCGGAACATCTCGTCGTATCGATCATGCAGCACCGAGACCTGTGACAGCGCTTGTGTCGTCCCGGAAAAGGGAATAATTTTGAGTGTCTCAAGACCGCCGTTGAATTCCTGACTGCGGCTCCAGAATATCTCCGCGATCGAAGCATCCTTTAGAATGAGATATTTTTTCTCCGCATTTTCCTGCGCCATCAGGGCATCCATCATCTTTTTACTTGTTTCAAGGAGAGAAAAATCCCGATCCACGATAGCCTGTGCATGCTCATTAAGATTCTGAAGACTGAAAATCGCATAGGCACTCGCCACGACAGTCAGCAATGCCATGAACAGATAGCTCAAGAGCAGCTTTCGCTGTATCGTCAGCCCCATCTATCCTCCCTGCGTGATGATCACCCGATAAAATGCTGAAACGTACGTACCACATCCTCACCATATCCGCAAAGGAGAAAAACGCACACCCGGCCGAATGAGTATTGCCCCCTCTTCCCACTTCTGATATATTGAAATTAATAATCCGACCCATCCCCAAATTGAGCACGAAGTGGAGGCTTGTCTGATGATTTACAATGAAGAATTTGAAACTCTACCGCGGGAGGTATTGGAATCCCTGCAGCTGAAGCGGTTGCAGCAGGTTGTCCAGCGCGTCTACCACACTGTCGGTTTTTACAGGAAGATGTTTGACGAAGCAGGTATCACACCGGATGACATCAAAACCCTCGCCGACATCAGGAAAATCCCTTTTACCACAAAGCAGGATCTGATCGATAACTACCCCTTCGGCCTGTTTGCCGTTCCCATGAGCAGCGTGGTGAGACTCCATGCCTCTTCGGGGACAACGGGGAGATCCATCGTCGTCGGATACACCAAACGCGATATCGATACCTGGTCGGATCTGATGGCCCGATGTTTCGTCGCAGCGGGTCTCACGAAAAATGATATCATCCACAACGCGTACGGATATGGTCTCTTCACGGGCGGACTCGGTGCCCATTACGGCGCGGAAAGACTGGGGGCCAGCGTCATTCCCATTTCCGGCGGCAATACGAAAAGACAGATCATGATCCTTCAGGACTTCGGTCCCACCGCAATCTGCTGCACCCCCTCGTACGCCCTGAACCTGGCAGAGCAGGGAGCAGCCATGGGAGTGGACATGCGCTCCCTCAATCTCCGGGTCGGTCTCTTCGGCGCCGAACCATGGAGCGAACAGATGCGAGACGATATTGAAGACAAGCTCAACCTTACCGCATTGAATATCTACGGCCTCTCGGAGATCATGGGACCGGGGGTTTCCATGGAATGCCTGGAGGGTCGTCAGGGTATGCACGTCTTTGAGGATCACTTCGTCGTGGAATTGATCCATCCGGAGACCGGAGAGATCTTACCGTACGGTGAGGAGGGCGAACTGGTCTTTACCACTATCACCAAGGAGGCCTTCCCTCTCATCAGATTCCGCACAAGAGATATCTCCCGACTGATCACCGAGCCCTGCCGTTGCGGCAGAACGCATATCAGAATGGATCGCGTCACCGGGAGAAGCGATGACATGCTGATCATCCGGGGCGTGAACGTATTCCCCTCGCAGATTGAAGCGGTCCTCATGAACATCGAAGGGCTTGAGCCCCACTATCAACTCATCATAGACAAGGTCGGCTCGATGGATTCTTTAGAAGTTCAGGTGGAGGTGAGCGAAAAGATTTTCTCTCACTCGGACGAGGTAAGGTACCTGCAAAATCTGGAAAGGCGGCTCTCCAAAGACTTAAGGGATTTCCTCGGCGTCAACGCCAAGGTGAAGTTAGTGGAACCGAAATCCCTGCAGCGTTTCGAAGGTAAGGCCAGCCGGGTAATCGACACACGCAAAAGATGAAGGGATCGCGGCATTTCACAGAGGAGGCAGACACATGAAGGTAGAACAGATTTCCGTATTCCTGGAGAACAAGCCGGGTTCTCTGGAAAACGTCACACGGATATTGAAGGATGCACACATCAATATCAGAACGTTATCCATCGCTGATACCACGGACTTCGGGGTACTCAGGTTGATCGTGAACGACGTCGACACCACGCTGAAGGTCCTCAAAGAAAACGGCCTGCGGGCAAGCAGAACAACCGTGGTTGCCGTTGAGGTGCCGGACCGCCCGGGAGGGCTCCACGGCATCCTGGAAGTACTCTCACAGTACAAAATAAACGTGGAATACCTCTATGCATTCGTCGAGAAAAGTGGCGAGAACGCGGTGATCATATTCCGTTTCGACTCGCCGGACAACGCCATTGATGTGCTTTTGAAACATGGATTTACGGTCATGCCGGGTGAGAAGCTCTATGCGTTTTAGATAACATCTCGATACTAAGGAGGTGCCATCATGAAAATACAGACGCGCTCGCTTAACAACATGGTCGAGGAACAGCTGAAAAAATGGCAAATCGAGAGCAAGGAAAGGAAAACCGTAAAAGCGAAACCGGGACCGGTCATTACCATCTCCAGAGAACCGGGAAGTGGCGGCAGCGAAATAGCGAGAAAACTCTCCGAAGATCTGAAGATGGATCTGGTGGGTGCCCAGATCATCCAGAAAATCGCCGAAAGTGCCGACATGAGCACCAAGGTCATTGAATCACTCGACGAAAAGGAGATCACAAGGAGGGATAACTGGCTCACCGCTCTGTTCGAAACCCGCCATCTGTGGGAAGACACCTACCTGTTCCATCTCACCAAGGTCATCGGAACCTTCGGCAGACAGGGCAATGTGATCATTGTGGGCAGGGGGGCACAGTACATCCTTCCCCCTGAAGACACCTTCAGGTTGCGGTTTGTTGCCCCCATGGAAATCAAAATTCAGAATGTGATGCGTGACTTTGGGTCCACCCGACAGGAGGCGGAAAAATATATTATCAAAACGGATTCAGACCGCCGTGCTTACCTGCGCAAGTATTTCAACGCCGATGTCACGAATCCTTCAGACTACGATATGGTCATCAATACGGGAAAGTTAGGGATAGATTCTACCGTCGATGTAGTGAAAATTGCGTTCAGTTCATGGAAAAAAAGACGGATTGCTATCCCTTGATGCAGCCCAGGGCTCTCAGTTTTGCGACCTTTCTGGAGATACCGGCCCTGTGCACCACGTCGACGACCTCATCTAAATTTTTATACGCTTCCGGTATCTCCTCGCTCAGGGTCCCCTTGCCGCTCGCCATAATCACTATCCCCCTCTCGGCCATCTCCCTCGTGATGGCCCGTCCCTTACTGGCCTTCATTGCCTGGGTGCGGCTCATCACGCGGCCGGCACCGTGACAGGTACTTCCGAATGTCTCCGTAAACGCCCGTTCAGTACCCGCCAGAACGTAGGAACCGGTTCCCATATCTCCGGGTATCAACACCGGCTGTCCCGCCTTGCGGTACTGCCCCGGCAGGGCGGGGTGCCCCGGGGGAAATGCCCGTGTCGCCCCCTTTCGGTGTATACAAAGAGTTTTCTCTTTACCATCAACAACAAACTGTTCGAGCTTGGCAATGTTATGACAGACATCATAGAGAAGTTTCATTCCCAGCTCACGGGGAGGCTTTCGCAATACTTTTTCAAATGTCTCTCTTGTCCAGTGCATAAGCATCTGCCGGTTAGCCCAGGCATAATTTGCGGCACAGGCCATGGCAGCAAGGTAATCCTTTCCCCGGGGTGAAGACAGATAGGCACACGCCAGCTGCCTGTCCGGGAGGGGAAACCCCAGTTCCCCGATATGTTTCACCATCAAAGCCAGGTAGTCATCACACACCTGATAGCCCAGTCCCCGGGACCCACTGTGGATGAGAACGGCAACCTGATCCCTCTCCAGGCCGAAGGCAGCGGCGGCGTCAGCATCAAATATTTCCTCAACAACCTCTATTTCCAGGAAATGGTTACCCGACCCCAACGTACCCAACTGTTCCCGACCCCGCTCCAACGCGCGTGCGCTTATTTTCTCCGGATCTGCACCCTTCACTGCCCCTCTGTCTTCTGTCGTCTCCAGATCCTCCTGCGTTCCGTACCCCTGATCCACAGCCCACTTGGCCCCATCAATCAGGACTTTTTTCTGATCCCTGGCGGCAAGCTTCAACACACCCTTCGAACCCACACCGGCGGGAATGTTTTGAAACAAAGCCCTGACCAGATCCTGCACACGATCCCTGACATCTTCCAATGCAAGTCGGGTGGTCACCAGCCTGCACCCGCAGTTGATATCATAGCCCACTCCCCCCGGAGATATGATACCCTCTTCAAGATCGAATGCCGCAACACCCCCGATAGGGAATCCATAACCCCAGTGCATATCAGGCATGGCAAGAGAAAATTTTACTATCCCCGGGAGATGCGCCACATTGGCCACCTGCTTCGGACTCTCATCAGCCCCCATCTCTTTGATGAGTTTCTCGCTCGAATAAATGATCCCGGGAACTCTCATCCCTCCGGTCATGGAAACCATCCACCTGCAATCGTCGATTTTCTTCAGCCCGGTCATTTGCTCAGACATCAAAAATCACCTTCCCCGTCCACAATTCCGGAGTGTGCCTCACCATAACCTGATGGTACGTCACCGCCTTGATCTCCTTGTGAATCCTGTGCCGGAATGGATCAAACTGCTCTCCCGACACCTTCCCCACAACACGAACCTCATCTATCTCTGAGACGAAGCACTCCTTCGACAAGAAGGAGTCACCGTTGAAGAGATACAGTACTTCCCGCAGAAAGTTCACCAGGAGATCCTCCCAGCCCGAACCTTCCACAACGATGTCTCTCGTTTCTCTCGGACGTATCTGACTGAGGTCAGTAATGATATCAAAAACGGCAAAGGCCGCATTGGAGAAGAGATCACCTGCCGTTCTGCCGTATATTTCCATCCCCAAATCCGCCGTATGATCAAACACCCTGTATCGTTCCATTACCTGTATCCTATCACAAACACCGCAATAACTGCCAGCGCCACTTGAGCAAAAACTCACGACAGCATATCACTACCACGCAGTGAAAAAATCCCCCCACACCCTCTTTGCAGCAGGGAGCAGGGGGATTTCAAGAATGAGTTTGTGTGTGTAATATATTTACGTTACATCTGCCGGCTCACCGGTATCGTGTTCCGACCCGTTCCCGGTCTCTTCCATGGCATCATCACTCGGGAATCCCGCATCCCTCTCCTCGCTTTCCCTCTCGGCACGGGCCACTCCGACCAATTTCTCCTCAGGATCAAGCTCGATCAATCTCACTCCCTGAGTGTCCCGATGGAGGAGAGGCACTTCCGCAACCTTAAGACGGATGATCTTCCCGGTGTTGCTGATCAACATGATATCCTCATCTCCGCTTACCTGGAGAACGCCAGACACATTTCCTACCTTGGCAACCGTTTTGAGATTGATCACCCCCTGTCCGCCCCGGTACTGTCGCCGGTACTCTTCCACGTCAGTCCGCTTCCCGTACCCGTTTTCCGACACGGTCATTATTGCATTCCCTTCCGACGGTATCTCCATCCCGACAACGGCATCATCCTCATCCATACGAATCCCTATGACACCACGGGCTGTCCTCCCCATCTCTCTCACATCTCCCTCATGGAAGCGAATGGCCTGACCCTTACGTGTCCCCAAAAAGATATCCTGATCTCCCCGTGTCAACTGCACATCAATGAGCTCATCATCTTCGTCTATGCTGATGGCAATAATACCTCCGGATCTCGGATTGGCGTACGCACTCAACTCCGTTTTCTTGATGATGCCCTTTTTCGTTACCTTCACGACGGCCTTCCCGTCCTCGAACTCCCTCACAGGCAGGACCGCGGCAATACGCTCTTCCGGTGCGAGATTTACCAGGTTGACAATGGCTTTCCCCTTGGCCGCCCGCCCCGCCTGCGGAATCTGGTAGACCTTCAACCAGTATACCCTTCCCGCCTTCGTAAAGATAAGAACGTAGTGATGGGTGGAGGCAATGAAGATCTTTTCCACAAAATCCTCATCCTTCGTCCCCATACCTACCTTTCCCTTGCCTCCGCGGCGCTGGCTTCTGTACAGGCTCGCGGGATTCCTCTTAATGTAACCATAATGAGACACGGTCACCACCATGTCCTCCTCGACAATCATATCTTCAATATCGATGTCCTCCACTCTCCCCACGATTTCCGTGCGTCTCTCATCACCGTATTTCTTTTTGATCTCTCCCAGCTCCGCCACGATGATGTCAAGCACCTTCCGGGGATCATCCAGGACAGCCTGCAACGCAACGATCAACCGGGACAGTTCTCCGTGCTCCTCATCAATCTTGTCCCGTTCGAGCCCCGTGAGTCTCTGCAGACGCATGTCCAAGATGGCTCTCGCCTGAATTTCCGACAGTCCATACCGCTTGGAGAGGGCCAGCGCCGCATCCTGGGGACTGTGCGCCGTCTTGATGAGTTGCACCACGGCATCGATATTATTGAGGGCAACGATCAACCCCTCCAGGACATGGGCCCTTTCCCTTGCCTTGCGAAGATCAAAGAGTGTCCTGCGTGTAATGATCTCCTTACGAAAATCCACAAACCTCTGCAGGACCTCCTTCAGAGTGAGCACTCTCGGCTGACTTCGATCAATCGCCAGCATGATTACCCCGAAGCTCGTCTCCATCTGGGTATGCTTGTAGAGCTGGTTGAGAATAACCCCGGATGGTTCGTCCTTTTTCAGATCTATGACGATGCGGATGCCATCCCTGTCTGATTCATCCCGGAGATCGGAGATGCCCTCCATTTTTCTCTCCTTCACCAGCTCGGAAATCTTCTCAATCAGAGTAGCCTTGTTCACGAGGTAGGGAAGCTCCGTGATGATGATGCTCTCCCGGTCATTCCTCGCGTTCCTCTCGATGATCGCCCTTGCTCTCATACGAATGGAACCCCTGCCCGTCTGGTAGGCTGAGATGATTCCTTCCCTCCCGTTGATGAAACCGGCCGTGGGAAAATCGGGGCCTTTGATATGGAACATCAGTTCTTCAATCGTGATCTCCGGATTACGGATCAGGGCGATTGTTCCCTCGATGAGTTCGCTCAGGTTATGGGGCGGGATGTTGGTAGCCACACCCACGGCAATTCCGGAAGACCCATTCAGGAGAAGCGCGGGAATCCGTGCGGGCAGCACCGTTGGTTCCTGCATGGAGGCGTCGTAATTGGGAACAAAATCAACTGTTTCCTTTTCCAGATCGGCAAGCATCTCTTCGGATAGACGAGCCATCCGAATCTCGGTGTAGCGCATTGCGGCAGGCGGATCTCCATCGACGCTTCCGAAGTTGCCCTGTCCGTCAATTAGAGGGTAGCGCATGGAGAAGTCCTGGGCCAACCGGACAATTGAATCATAGGCGGCGGCGTCGCCGTGGGGATGGTACTTACCGATGATATCCCCGACGATCCGGGCGGATTTCTTATAGGCCTTGTTCCAGACATTTCCCATCTCCCACATGGCATAGAGCACCCGGCGGTGAACCGGCTTCATGCCGTCCCGGATGTCCGGTATGGCGCGGCCGATAATCACGCTCATGGCGTAATCCATGTAGGATTTTTTCATCTCGTCTTCGATATTGATGGGAATATTCTTCTGGTAAAGCTGCTCCATATTTTTCATACCCTCGTCATGGAATTTTTCTTCCCAAAAATGCTGTAATATCAACCACTAATGCAGCAGGCATTTTGCATGGAAGTATACCATTTTTTGCCCGATAAGTCGCCTAATTTTTATCGTTATCCGGATTAAAAAAATACTGCCCTCTGTTCACCCACACGATGGATTTCACACACAGTAATTCACGCGGGCATGACAAAAAGGAGATTTACGAAAACAGACCCTCACACATCCAGATTCGATGCGTAGAGGGCATTTTTGTAGATGAATTCTTTGCGGGGTTCCACATGGTCGCCCATGAGGGTGGTGAAGATTTCATCGGCAACGACAAAGTCTTCCACCTTGACCTGGAGGAGGGTTCTCTTGTCGGGATTCATGGTGGTCTCCCATAACTGCTCGGGATTCATCTCGCCGAGACCCTTGTAACGCTGTATCGAAAGACCCTTGCGCCCCATGGCCATCACATAATCCACCAAGGCCGTCATGCTCGCGAGCTCCCTACGTCCCTTTTCCTCGTCGTCCGTGACCGCGGTGTAGGGCGCCTCCCCCAGGATGCTCACCTGGTTGAGCAGCTCCTTGATTTCCATAAACCTCGGCGACTTGAATATCTCCCGGTCAAGGACTGTGGTGAATATCTGCCCTTTCATCCGGTAATCGAAAATGAGTTTGTAGCTGCTGTGCTCCGGGTCGGGCTCCGCGCTATAGCTCTCGAGTCTGTCGCCGATCGCCATCCTTGTTCGCTTCGCAACTTTCAGAAGGGCCTCCTCATGAGCGAAATCTTTCTGGGAAAAGGCCGGATCGCCAGCAAGGATGCGCATGACCGTTTTGTTCTTGTCTTCTTTTTCAAAACGGTCCAGCACCGTTTCTATCCTCATCACCTTTTTGATGAGACCGAGAAGACGGTTGCCGGTGATACTGTTTCCGTTGCCGGTAATGAGGGAGATTTTGTTGACTCCGTTTTCCAGGATGTAGTGCGTCATCTCCTCTTCGTTATGGATGTAGAGTTCCTTCTTCCTGTCCGTGACTTTAAAGAGGGGCGGCTGGGCGATATAAAGGTATCCTCTTTCGATCAGCTCCTTCATCTGCCGGAAAAAGAAGGTGAGCAGCAGCGTCCGGATATGCAGGCCGTCCACATCGGCATCGGTCATGATGATGACCTTGTGATACCGGAGTTTGCTTACATCGAAATCTCCTTCTTCCCGTCCGATACCGGCACCCAAGGCCGTGACGATGACCTTGATCTCTTCATTCTGAAGCACCTTGTCAAAGCGGGCTTTCTCCACGTTGAGGACCTTGCCGCGCAGGGGCAGAATGGCTTGGTTTCTCCGGTCCCGGCCCTGTTTGGCCGATCCGCCGGCGCTGTCGCCTTCCACAAGATAAAGCTCGCTCCGGGCGGGATCACGCTCCTGGCAGTCTGCGAGCTTCCCCGGGAGCGAACCAACCTCCAGAGCGCTCTTTCTGCGCGTGAGTTCTTTGGCACGCCGCGCCGCATCCCTTGCCCTCGCGGCATCGAGGGTTTTACCGATAATCTGTTTCGCTATTGAGGGATTCTCTTCCAGGTAACTCCCCATCTTCTCATAGACAACCCCTTCAACAAGTCCTTTGACCTCACTGTTGCCCAGCTTGGTCTTCGTTTGTCCTTCAAACTGGGGCTCCCTGAGTTTCACGCTTATGACACAGGAAAGTCCCTCCCGGACGTCCTCCCCCCGGATCACATCTTTCCCGTTTTTGATGAGGTTGCTGTTTGTCGCGTAGTTATTGATGACGCGGGTGAGGGCAGACTTTAAACCGCTCAGATGCGTTCCTCCCTCCGTGGTATTGATGCTGTTCGCGAACGAGAAGATGCTTTCAGAATACGTGTCATTGTACTGCAGTGCCACCTCAACCTGGCAATCGTCCTTGGAGCCTCCGAAATAAATCGGCTTTCTGTGGATGACCCCCTTGTTCCGGTTGATATATTCCACAAAAGAGACAATCCCTCCCTTGTAGAAAAATTCACTCTTCTTGCCGTCCCTCTCGTCCGTGAGGGTTATTTTCAGCCCCTTATTCAGAAAGGCTAATTCACGGAGGCGATTGGACAGGATATCGAAGCTGAAATCTATGTCTTCGAATATTTCATGATCCGGCTTGAAGGTGATCTTCGTCCCCCTCCCTCTCGTTTTCCCGACGATACTCAGTTCATCTGCAGGCACTCCTCTATTATAAGACTGCCGGAACACTTTTCCGTCTCGCCTCACCTCCAGCTCCAGATAGGAGGAAAGGGCATTGACAACGGAGACTCCCACTCCATGCAACCCGCCGGATATCTTGTAGCTCTCGTTGGAGAACTTCGCACCGGAGTGAAGTTTGGTAAGCACCACCTGGGCCGCCGGAACCCCCTCATCTTTATGCATATCCACAGGAATCCCCCGGCCGTTGTCGTCAACCAGCACGCTATTGTCCGCCCTGATCCTGACATCAATAGTATCGCAAAATCCTGCGGCGGCTTCATCCACGCTGTTGTCAACCACTTCGTAAACTAAATGGTGCAGTCCCTCCTTTCCCGTACTGCCGATATACATGGCGGGTCTTCTGCGGACCGCTTCGAGACCCTCTAACACCTTTATGCTGTCCGCCTCATATCTTTCCGTCATCTCTTCCGAATACCCTCTTTCCCCGAAAATCCAATGCAAAAATCCAAATGATATCCATTTCACTGGATCTTGAGCGGCATGATAATACACATATACCGATTGCCTTCCACGGGACGTATCACGCCGGGTCGCATGCCCAGACCTATCTCAAAGGTTATTTTCTCTCCCTCAACAACCTCAATCGCATCAATCAAATACCTGACATTGTAACCCACGGTGAGCTCCCGGTCCTGGTATGCTACCTCTATCTCATCTTTCGCCTCACCCACATCAGGGTTCGTTGACTCCATCACCATTCTCCCGGGTGCCAGGGAAATGATAACACCGCTGTACCTTTCACTCGCCATGACACTCATTCTTCTCAGGGCACGCAATACCGCGTCCTTACCAAACTCGACAGTAGCCCCCTTCTCCACCGGGATTACCCTTTTGTAATCAGGGTAATCGGCATCAACAAGACTTACTCTCAATACGGTACTGTCAGTCCTGATAATACACATGCCCTTACGCACACCGATAGAAACATTCTCCGGCGCATCGTCAATGAGTTTTCGTATTTCGTTCAACCCTTTCCTGGGTATGATAATTCCTTTCTCCAACTTGAGATGCTCTCCCTCTCCCGCGTCCATGTTCGCCAGCGCTAACCTGTGACCATCCGTCGCCACCATCCGCATTACGTGTCGAGTCCCTTCTCCGAATGTCTCGAAGAACACCCCATTGAGATTTCTTCTCATCTCATCACCCGACATGGCAAAGGACGTTTTATGAATGAGATCTCCCAGTAACTGTCCACTCACCGGATAAAACATGACATCCCCATAATCATCAAGCACATGGGGGAAGTCATCCGCCGGCAATCCAGGGATTCGATACACGACCTTCTGGCAGGTCACAGTGACCCGGCACTGTTCATTCGCTTCAAAATGAATCATATCTCCCTGAATTTCCCGTATCATTTCATACATTTTTCTTGCTGAGACCGTAACCTCCCCCGAGGTTTTCACATCCGCACCATAGTCAGCAACCAATCCGATTTCCCGATCTGTCGCAATAATCCTAATCCTGTCCTTTTCCGTTTTGATCAGAATATTATTGAGGATCGGCATGGTTGTCTTCCTTTCAACAATGCCCAGCGTTTTTTGAATACCTTCTAAAAATATTCCTCTTTTAATTGTAAAATCCATTGCCGGATCCTCCTCCAAATATTTTATGTTAGGTACTTACATTTATATAAAGTCGTAGTAGTAGGAATTGTGAATACCTGTGAATAAGAAAAATTTTATAGTCATTTTGAAGCAATGAAGAGAATATGTCTGTTGATGGATCGTGTGTACAATGTGTTAGGATTTTCGTAATATCGCATTCTCAATATCCTGCACGATCTCTCTAAGTTTTGTGTTTTCCTCCAGAACTTTTTTCATCTTGTTATTGGCGTAGATGACTGTCGAATGATCTCTGCCACCGATTTTGTTTCCGATATCGGGGAAAGATGCACTGGTGATCTTCCGTGAGAGATACATGGCGATCTGCCGGGACAGTACTAAGTTTTTGTTTTTCTTTTGTGACTTTATATCTGATGCTTTCACGTTCAATTTTTGCGCTACCGTTTTGAGGATTTCCTCAACGGTCACCTCTTCCTTCTCATCGCGCTTTAGAATCTTCTTCAGAACCTCTTTCGCGAGATGAATATCTATTTCTCTCTTGGTGAGTGATGAGAAAGCCCCGATCCTCACAAGGAATCCCTCGAGCTCCCTTATGTTGGACTCAGCGTTGGATGCTACGTAGTAAGCCACATTAGGGGGAATCGCCATGTTGTTTTCCTGAGCCTTCTTTTCAATAATAGCAATCTTTGTTTCTATTTCCGGTGGCTGTATGTCCGCAATGAGACCCCACTCGAACCGTGATCGTAATCTCCCTTCCATGTTGGGGATATCTTTGGGAAATCTATCACTGGTCACGACGATCTGTCTGCCCGCATCATGCAGTGTATTAAATGTATGGAAGAATTCTTCCTGGGTCCTCTCTTTTCCCGCGATGAACTGGATGTCATCAATGAGGAGACAGTCGATGTTTCTGTACTTTTCCCGGAACTTCGGCATCCTGTCGTACCGTATTGAGTTGATCAGCTCGTTCATAAATTCCTCGGCGGAGACGTATACGACGTTCATCTCAGGGTGGAGCACCAGCGTGGAAAGCCCGATGGCATTCAGGAGATGAGTCTTACCCAGTCCGACACCCCCATAGATGAAGAGGGGGTTGTAGTTCTTTGCGGGTTGCTCTGCCACAGATACGGATGCAGCGTGGGCAAATTGATTGCACGGTCCGACGACAAAACGCTTGAATGAGTATTGGGAATTCAGTGATTTGTTTATCTTCTGTCGGTGTGATTTTCCGTGTTTCGGGGAAGTATCCCGCTGCCCCTCGTGGGGCTGAGGCGGAGATGGTTTTTTCATTCCTTCCATGGCGACGAGAAAGTCAATCTTAAGGCTGATTCCCGCCACCGAAGAGAGGGAGTCTTTGATGAGAACGTAGTAGTTTTCAATGAGCCAGTCTCTGAAGAATCTATTGGGTACCGCAAGATGCACGCTGTTTCCGTCCATGGAGTGGATATTGATGGGTTTTATCCACGTCTCGAAGTTCTGTTGACTGACTTTTTCTTTGATGATTTGAAGACTTTTTTCCCAGAGAATTTCCAATGTTAGGCCACCATATAAACAGTTTTATCAACACCTGTTGATAACGTGATGCTCAAAGAATTACCTCTCTGTGCCTGTTTCCAGCAGTAACTTTATCAGACGATTCAGTTCTTCAGAGGTGGTGAACGTTATTGCTATCGTGCCTTTCCCCTTGCGCCGGTTGATGTGCACCTCTGCCATCAAGCGCGCTGCAAGCTCATGCTCCAGCGTACGGAGGAAGGGGTCTTCTTGTTTTAATTTCTTTTTCGCAGGTCCTTTCTTTATTTTATGTACAAGCCTTTCCGTTTCTCGCACGCTGAGCGACCTCTGGACGATTGTCTTGAGGAGCTTCAATTGTCCTTCCCGGGATTCAATCATGAGCAAAGAGCGGGCGTGTCCCGGAGAGATGGTTTTATTGACAAGGGCTGTTTTCACTTCCTGGGGCAGCTTGAGCAGCCTGATGGTATTGGCAATGGTTGATCTGTCCTTGCCGACCCGTGAGGAAAGGTCTTCCTGAGAGAGCCCGAATGCGTTGATCAGGGTGTGGTAGGCACTTGCCTCTTCCAGGGGATTCAAACCTTCGCGCTGGACATTCTCAACGAGAGACAGTTCCGCCGCTTCGGAGTCTTCGGCTTCCCGGATAATGATGGGAACCTCCTTCAAGCCCGCCTCATGAGCAGCTCTCCACCGTCGCTCCCCCGCAATGATCTCATAACCGGTGTCGGACCTTCTCACGACGATGGGCTGGATGATACCGTTTTTCCTTATGGACGATACCAGCCGTTTCTGTTCGGTATCCTTGAAATCTTTACGGGACTGAAATCTGTTGGGGGAAAGCTCCTCAATCCCGCACATGATATACGCGGGTTTTGTACTGATGTCGTGTAAGAGGTCAGGGAACATGGCCCCGAGTCCCTTGCCCAGGGAATTTTTCGGCGGCATTTATATCCTCCCGTTCGCTAAGATTTCCCTTGAGAGCTCCATGTAGGCAATTGCACCTCGCGACCTGATATCATACATGATGATAGGCAGGCCATGACTGGGACTTTCAGACAGCCTGACGTTCCTCGGAATGATGGTGTTGAAAACCTTCTTGCCGAAGTGCTTCTTCACGTCCTCGCTCACACGGTGCGACAGCAGGTTTCTCGTGTCAAACATGGTCAGAAGAATTCCTCCCAGGGTGAGGGAGGGGTTCAATCGTGACTTTACCAATCTTACCGTATTGAGGAGATAACCAAGGCCTTCCATGGCGAAATATTCACACTGAAGCGGAATGATCAGATAATCAGAAGCGACAAGGGCGTTTAATGTTAAAAATCCGAGGGAGGGAGGACAATCAATAATGATGAAGTCGTATGCCGCATCCAGATTTTTCAACAAGTTGCGCAGCTTCTTTTCCCTGTCTTCAAGATTTACAAATTCGATCTCAACTCCAATTAAGTCCTGGTTTGCGGGTACAATATCTAAATGAGGTATCTGTGTACCGACGATTACCTCCCTGAGTGGCACCCTGCCGCTCAGGGAATGATAGAGGTTTTTTTCCCTGATGGTCTCTTGCTCGATGCCCATCCCGCTGCTTGCGTTACCCTGTGAATCGCAGTCGATGAGCAGGGTTTTCTTTTCCGCTGCTGCCAGTGTTGCAGCCAGGTTTATGGCGGTAGTTGTCTTGCCGACACCTCCCTTTTGATTGGCTATGCATATGGTTTTGCGCATGGTTTTTTGAGCGCACATCGACTTTCGTTGGAATCAAATCCCGATCATAGATAGCACAAAAAAAGTTTTTTTCAAAGGATATTTTAGGCGTCTAATATGCTGAATTAACTCAATTTTTTATAAATTACGATCTTTCTGAAATCACCTGTTACAGGCAGTCTGATCTCGTGAATGGAGACGCTCGGAAATACTGCTCTTTCGGGCAGATTTTCCGCATCATTGAGTTCCGCATCCGGATTTTTCCCTTTCATTGCGATCAGGAAACCGTTTGGGTTGAGGAAATGTGCTCCCATACGGATGAGCACCGGGAGCTTGAGAGTGGCTCTGGATATGACCGTGTCGAAATATTCTCGGTAAGTTTCCCCCTGCATCAGCCGTTCCGCCCTGTCGTGTATGACGATGGTACCGGCGAGGTTCAGGCTGCGGATTATGTGTTTCAGGAAAGAGGATTTTTTGCGTGATGCTTCCAGGAGAAACACGTGTAATTCATTGAGCACAATCTTCAGGGGGATGCCGGGAAAACCGGCGCCGGAACCGATATCTAAGACTTTTGCGTATCTGTTGGTGATAAAAGGTGCGATCGTGAGGGAGTCGATGACGTGCTTGATCGGTATGTCGAGAGCGGACTTCACGGAAACCAGATTGATCTTTTCGTTCCAGAGGAGGAGCTCTCTGTGATATGTTGCGAGGAGAGCCAATTCTCTGTGCCTTAGGGGAACACCCATGGCCTGTGCCGCGTCGGATACTGTTCTGATAAGAGACGGGTCCACTGTTATTCTCTGCAGACTGTGTATTGTGGAGAGAATTGTATCAGATTCTCGCATAATCTTCACCGCGTAATTGAAACAGGAATATAGAAATAGGGGAACATGGTATTATTTGGATAACGCTAATCTTCTTCCTGAAGATATGCAAGGTGGCAACATGGGGGTGTGTATGAAGGCGAAAATGGATAACATCACCATTGTGCTGAACGGTCCGAAATACCCGGGAAATATCGGATCGGTGGCGCGGTGTGCGCTGAATATGGGCGTGGAAAAACTCTCTGTCGTCGCCAGTGAACCTCTCGATGTGGAGGAGACGAAACAAATGGCGACGCACTTTGCTGCCGGGATTGTAGATCGTATTCAGTACTACGATGGCCTGGATGAAGCCCTGGCGAAGTTTCAGTTCATCATCGGGACGACATCCAGACGGGGTGCTGCGAGAGGGCCTGTGGTGTCTCCCCGGGAGATGGCGGAAACGCTGGTTGATATGAGCCAGCACAACGAAGTGGCGTTGCTCTTCGGGCCCGAGGATATGGGTCTGTCAAATGACGATTTACGGTATTGCCATCTATTGGTAACCATTCCCACATCAAAACAGATGAAATCGATCAATCTCTCCCATGCCGTCATGATCCTCTGCTATGAAATTTTCGTAGCCCGGGCGGAGCCCCTGGAAGACTTCACACCCCGCATGGCCTCATCGGGAGAGCTTGAGGGAATGTATGCACAGGTGAAAGAGTTGTTGATGAAAATAGGGTTTCTCAATCCTGAAAATCCCGATTTCTGGATGATGCATATCCGCCGTTTCCTCTCCAGGACGAAACTCTTTTCCAAGGAGGTGAAGATCATCCGGGGCATCTGCCGGCAACTGGACTGGTATATGAGGAACAAAATAACTTGACTTTCCCTCATGAGCAACTTAATC